>Ga0209624_10000059_pt1 | contig 105489 bp, 184 predicted proteins | sample JacPinW_OM2H0_O1_FD_188565 | JGI IMG/M metagenome (GOLD analysis project Ga0209624, IMG submission 188565) | Forest soil microbial communities from Algoma, Ontario, Canada - Jack Pine, Ontario site 1_JW_OM2H0_O1 (SPAdes) (version 2) | ecosystem: Environmental > Terrestrial > Soil > Boreal... | reverse complement strand
CCGACGTCGAAGACCTGAATGCGGAAACGATCCTCGGACAGATCCTCGCGGAACTCAAGACAACGAACGTCCTGCTCGAGACGCAGAACGCCCAACTGTCCGTCATCGCCGTGGACGTCAGGGCGATCAAGACGTTGCTGACGACGGCGCCGCAACCGCTTCCCGCTAAGGTCGAAGTCGTGCCTGGGGCGGTTTCGACCCACTGACCTATCGTTCGCCCTTTCTCTCCCAAAGGAAGACCTCCTATGACCTGGACTGCTCACAAGAAAACGACCGGCGCAAAGGCTGCAGCAAAAGCCGTCGCTGGTGCGAAGGCGGGCGCCGGCTCGATACCCTACAGCATGTTGCCCAACGGCGACGTTGCCTTTTCCCTCGTCGTGACCGACGTGTCCGGCAACGTGTTGCCCGTGCAACCGGCCGGCACGGTGGTTGCCACCAGCGACGCGCCTGCCGTGGTGACCGTGGACCCGATGACCGGACTGACGGGCGGGATGATTCACTCGGCCGTCCCTGCTCCCGCCGTGGGGACGTCGGCCGACATCACGTTCGTCATCACGTGGGCCGACCCCACTTCTCCGCTGGGCGCGACGACAACCGTCGTCTGGACGCAGGACATCGTCACCGGACCGGCCGGCGCCGTGATCGTACAGCCGGGCGCGGTGACTACACACTGATCTTCCCGACCTGGGCAACGGGAAGGGCGGGGCGGTTGACTCGGCGTCGCCGCCCTGTTTCTCCAGGGATCGCCCGCCCACATCTCGCCCTTCGGAGGGTTCTTTCATGACACACGACCCGACCATGAAGTCCGTCGAATCCGTCCTGACCCACATCCGCGATGGCGACCCCGTCACCATTGCTCTGTCCCTGCTCACCGCCGCGATGGTCGCCGTCGCCGGCAGTCTCGCCTCGTGGGCCGCGAAGAAAGCCGGGTTGCTCGGGTGGCGTGGCGTCAAGGCGTCGTGGACGTGGGCGTTCAAGCCGTTCGAACCCTCCGGCGTGTGCAAGGTGATCCTGGCGCGCCTGGACAGCCGAGAAGCGACGTGGTGCAAACTCGAAGGCCCGCACGTCCCGAAGGATCGCTGCGACCGCAAGATGTTCGTTGTTCCCGGCGTTCGGGTGGGTTTCCTTGCCGATGAACTCGCCAACTCGATCAACTATCTGACCGCTGGCGAGAAAGACGCCCTGCCGCTGCTGACAATCAAAGAACGTAACCTGGTCGAGGTCAAGGTTCGCCTTGCCATCAAACGAATCGAAGCGGACAACGACGCCTACGCGCGAATGGAAGTGCTCGACGCCCTCGACGCCTCGAAACCCACCGTGCAACCGCCGTCCCACACGGTGGCGCAGTCTAGCAGCGCGGCAAACAGCCATGCCTGGATGGCGATTCCGGCGAAATAGGGCGGTGCCGTCGGGTCTGAAAAACCCCTTGTTTTTGAGCCGATCTCGCGTGTTTAGCTGTGGAAAATGGTGGTGCTGTCGGGGGAAAAAACGTGACCATGAATCGACGTGAACTGCTGGCGGCCCTTGTCCCGCTCGCCCTCGGGGCAACCGCTGCGAGGGCAACCGAACCAGCGCCCACCCCTACCTCCAGATACTTCGTCCGCAGGGACAATGGCAACGTGCTTGCCGGATGGGTCGAGATCAAGAAAGGCGAGGCGCACAAGGGCGAGGACGTGATGGAGTTGCGGTCTGAACCGCTTCAGGGAATGCCCTTCATGTGGTGCGCAGCGGAAGACGTGAAAACATGATCGAGAACGTCAAGCTTCTCTTGCTCATCGGTTGCTTCGTCCTCTGCGTGCAGAGTTCCGCCGCTCCGGTTCCGGCAAAATACCGGAGCAAGGCCCCAACGACGTACCGGACGACATCAGGCAGGTGGAAAGGCTATGAACACGTTCTGCTGTACCGGTTGGCCCCGCCGCCTGCCGAACCGTGGCAGTACCTCATGAGGGCGAGTTTCGACGGCGTGTTCGTGCAGGATAGGGTGGTCTCTCAGTGGGAATTCGAACGGATGCGGAAGGATCGCCGATGATCGAGAACGTCAAGCTGCTGCTCCTTATCGTGGGTTGGTTCGCCATGCGGTTTTACCCGGTGACGGGGGCGCTGGGCGTGGTGGTGTGGTTGCTGTCGCTGACGATGGGGTGACCATGTGCTACTCGCAAGCCTGGTACTGGTCGCTTGCTCCCTGATCTCGCTGCTGCTGGAGCGGGGCGAGGGAAGGTTCCTGTGGTGGGTGGGGTTAGCATTGGGGGCAGTTGGAGCCGTCTTTTCATGCGTCTGAAGGCACTGGTAGTTCTGCTCCTGCTCGCCCTGTCGGCCGACGCCGCGAGTCCGGCCGACGCGGTGGCGCGGGCGCATCAGGACATTCGCACGGTCCCGGTTTATCTACAGCCAGTCACCCGGTACTTGTGGGTGGCGAAGCCCTCCCAACGATTCCGCACTGTAGAAAAGCTCAGGATAAACCTACTCTCCAGATACTCTGAAATCGTAGACTTCGTGCAGGTAGAACCTTGGCTATGGCGTCTGAGGTTGGATGAGCCGAAATTTGATCCAGGCACCTGGGAAAATGCTGCTGATACAGATCCCTACTTCCACCTTGAAGTCGAGTTCGCGAAAGAAACAACCCTCTTGATGGTCTGGCCCGGCGGCTACAGCAAGCACGACGGCGGGAAGTTCGTCAAGCGGCAGAAATACACCACCACGGTTCCCGCCGGCGCGAAAGCCATCGTCGGGGCACCGTGGTTGCCCAGCAAGGAGTTGATTGCGCTTCGGGAGATGACTTGGAGCGAAGCCCCGGTGCTCATGGCCGAGTGGCTGTTCGTGCAGAGCAGCCGGCAACTCAACTTGCTCAACCAGGCGGATTCCGGCATCGGCTACTACGACTGGCTGAAACTGGACACGCTGGATGATTACTTCCAACTCATCGACCCAAAAAGCGAGTTTCTGAAGGGTTCCGAGATCTTCGGTCGTGAGTACATGGCGGTACTGGACCGCAGCGGAATCAGCGACCAGAACAGGCAGCTTTTCCGCTACAAGGCAAGAGGCGGCGGCGTCTGGGCGACGTTCGACACGAACGTGCAGAAGGGCAGGGGTGTTGCGATAAACAACATCCGCCGCCCAGATCTCACAAAGAAGGATCAGACCGGCAGGTTCGATTTTAACGCTCAGGAGTGGTTTGCATCTCTTCCGAACCGCGGGCCGGTGATGTTCCTGAACGCCATCGTCAAGGACAAGGACAAGAAGACGTTCAAGGCTGTGCGTCAGAACATCGCGCCAGGCGACACCCACGGGTTGCATTCCAGCAGTCTCCTGAACGAGAGAAACAGCAAGCAACTACACATCTTGTTGGATTGCTTGCAGTGCCACTGGCCGAACGTGCTGAAACCGTTCGAGGACGACGTCAGGAAGAGGGACAAGGCCGGACAATGGACGTTCCTGGCGTTCACCGATCCACAAGAGGATCTGGAGTCCCGCAAACTGTTGAAGTCGGACATCTACAAGCCGCTGGCCGACGACGAACAGAAGTTCGTGGAGTTCTTCGAGAAAGCCACGACGACGGAAGACTTTCCGATAGGGTTGACCGTCTCCAAGGCCGTGCAGTGGTACAGTCGTCAATTTCACTGGTATGCTACCGATCCGGTAGACTTAAAGAAAGCGGCGGCGTTTCTCGGCGTCGAACGCGATTACTGGCTCAAGGCGCTGAGGAACTACGCTCGCCCGCCGGAGTTGAAAGGGCCGTCGATTCTCGCTCACATCGCCCTGTCGGGGTATCTGCTCAAGGAACCGGCGGTGCTGTCAATCCTTACGTTCGAGGATTGTTACAGCATGGGGCAACAGGTGCTTGCCCAGCAGCGGGAACGAGAAACAAGGGAGGCAAAGAAGTGACGCTATTCATGCTGTTGAGTTTGTTTGCCCCTCCGCCGGAGACACTTCCACCACCGGATACGAAGGAACTTTCCTTCGCGTACACCGTCAGCCATGTGGATCGGATCGCCAAGACGCCGCCGGAACCGGACGTCTACACGGTGTCCGACGGCAAACAATCATTCCAGTTGTGCTTCGACACGAAGTCTCCGAAGACGCCGAAGATCATCAAGTGGCTGGAGAAGGGCGTCAAGGGCAAGGTCCGCGTGAAACACCGACCAGGGTTCATCCAGTTTGGGGAGGTCAAGTTCCTTCTCGTGCTGGATGTTGAACCTGTGAAGGAGAAGAAGTGAAGGTGTACTGCTTTCTCCTTGTGCTCGTTGTTGCGTTCCTGCCTCCCATGCTGCTGTTCGATAGTAGCGTTTCCCCGACGATGCAGATTCGGTCAAGGTCGGCCAAAGGATGCGGCATCATGTGCAAACGAGGAAGTCGAAAGATTATCTTCGTTCATAGTTTTCATCCGCGGCCGGAAGTGCTCATCGTCTTTGATGACTTCAAGTGGGCTGTGGTTCTGGAGGGTTGAAAGTGAAATACTGGGCTACTCTTGCCGTTCTCGTCTTGTTCTGTGGATCGGGCCGTGCCGGGTACTGTTACCAGCCGAACTACACCTATTCGTACTCCGGTTATCAGAGTTACTATCCAAGCTACTCGTATTATCCGCAGTACGTTGCGGCACCAGTCAGCTCGTATGTGGCTATCCCCATCCCCGTTTTCGGTTCCGTTTACGTCGGCCCCTCCGGCGCCACCAACGTCACCACCACGCAGACGCGCACCCAGACGGCAACCTCGGTCCAGACGGCCGCGACCGGAACCGCGGCTACTGTCGCCACGGGAGGGGCCGCGACAACCGTTGCCGTCGCGGACTCCTCCCGAGAGATCCTGGTCGCCGTCAAGACCTTGACAGGACTCGTCGGGCAAGTGGCCCAGAAGCAGGAGGCGGAAGCGGCGAAGAGCGTCCGGCGCGACCAGTTGCTGGTCACCCTCCAGCGGAGCCACGACGACCTGCGGAGCAGGATGGCGGCCGTGGAATCAAGGGTGGGCGTGGTTCCCCCTCCGCTGATGCCGCCTGCACCCGTTCCCCCGAGTCCAGCGCCGCCGCCGAAGAAAGACGAACCGAAGGAGGCAGACGACTCCGATGCTGAGGTGTCCAAAGCGGCAATGGTCGTGTACAAGAACTCCTGCTTTAAGTGCCATCAGGATGGTTCCGCGACCATCGCCAAGAACCGGACCACCAAGGAACCGATCGCCTTGTTCACGAAGGCCGGGGAACGCGGATTGCTCACGGTTAACGCGACGAAGGGCATCGACCAGGCGCAGGCGTTCCTGACCCATGTCACCGAGGGCACGATGCCGCCAAGGACGCTCGATCCGGTCACGAAGAAACGCCTGTATCCTGAACTGACGCCTCATGGGCAGACCGTGTTAATCCTCGATCTCAAGAACTGGAAGAGGAAGGCGTCATGAAGTACGTGGTAAGTGGTCCGGACATCCAACGCGACCTGAACAACATCAGCCATCACACGCCGTTCGGTGACCAGGCCGAAAGGTACGAGGACAACCGCAACCGCGCCCTGGATTTGGCGGCAAGGCTACGCGGCAACTGCCCGCCGTCGCGGGAATTGTCACTGGCGCTCACGAAGTTGGAAGAGGTGGTCTTCTGGTCGAATGCAGCGATTGCGAGGAATGAAAAGCCGCAGCCAGAGGAGAGGAAGCCATGACCGTGTCGGAGTTGCACGAAGCGCTCAGGGACTACCCAGCCGCCGAAGAGGTTCTAATCCGTGACCATACCGGGGTGTACAAGTCCATCGACAAGGTGACGAACGAGTACGGCAAGCCCGTGTTGAACGAGACGCCGCTTGCCCCCACGTCCCAGACCGAGGAGAGGAGGAAGCCATGACCGTCAAGGACATAACCGATCTGCTCGCCCGCTACAGCGGAGACATGGAGATTGTCATCATGGACGGGGCCGGGAACCTCGTGCCCATCGCCGGGGTCGTCAACGAATACACCAGGGTCGCCATCGTCGCCGTCAAGGGGAGCACCGATGCCACCGCTGAAAGATCTGCTGGGCAAGCCGGGTGAAGGGATTCACTTCCATTTCCTTGGCCTGGCAGTGGTGGACGTGCTGCTCACCGTTGTGGTAGGCTCGTTGATAGGCTGGTGGATCAGTCACGAGTGGATCGGCTGCGTTGTGTTCGCCGTGCTGCTGGCGTTGATTGGTGAATTCCTGCATGTCGTCATCGGGGTTGATACCGTGGTGGTCAAGTGGCTCAAGTTCATTTACGAGGAGATGCTGCTGTGAAATGGATCGTTGGATTCCTTGCGTGCGTAGTGCTGGTTCTCGTCTACAAGGCAGACTGCACGGATTCGCGGATTCAGGAACTCGAACGCCGCGAAGCCGTGATACAGAAACTCCTCTTCCACGATACGTTTGATCGGATGCTGCGGTTAAACTCTCGGGAGTGGCTTGCTCCGATTCCCAACCCAGAGATCGTCAGAGTCCCGCCCCCCTGGAACCGGGCATGGGAGACGATGGACGTGGAGAAGGAAGGCCCTGGCATCTCCGTTCCCGTCTACGGGGCGGTGTACGAAGCTCCGAAGATGTCTCAAGAAGAACTCAACGAACTGTATGACCAGATAAACGCCCTGTTGAAGGAGGAAGAAGAGCCATGAAAAGTCTCATCATCGTGTGCCTGGCGCTGGCCGGCTGTCTGCTGGCGAGCGAAGCGAATGCCGCCGGTCGTGGGGGGGCAGGTCGCGGAGGGTTCGCCTTCGGCGGTCGCAGCGCCATCGGGGCCGGTCGTAGCGCCGGACGGGGCGGGTTCGCCTTCGCTGGACGGCGGGGCGGTGTCGCCGCCGCAGGTCGTCGTGGCGCTTTGGGCGTCGGCGGTCGAGGGGCCGTTGCCGGCATTGGCCGCGTGGGCGGGATCGCTGGCGTCGGCCGGGGAATCGGAGGGGTTGGCGGTCTCGGCGTCGGTCGAGGATTCGCTTTTGCCGGCCGTGGTCTGGGGTTGGGTCTGGGCGCTCGTGGTCTGGGTCTGGGAGGTCTCGGAACGGGTCTGGGTCTGGCTGGCATCGGCCGTACCGGCTTCGCCTTCGGCGGTCGAGGTCTTGGACTGACCGGTCTCGGATACGGAGGCGTCGGGACGGCAGCGCTGGGATATGGCGGCGCGGGTGCAAGTCTGCTGGGTGCAAGTTACGGCACAAGTGCGTACCTGGGGAGCGCGGCCCTTCTCCCGGCGCAGGCGCCTGCACTGATCGCTCCGAGCCTGACCTACGGCAGCACGGCAACCTATTCGTCCACTGTCAGCACGGTGGACGCCCCGCTGTCGGCCAAGCTGGCGGCGCTGGCCGATCAGCTGGCCGCGTTGGGGTACTAAGCTCCGCTTGTTGCGGAGGTGTTGAGGTGTGCAGGGCCGGCCGGGGAGAGGAATGCCCGGCCGGTCCGTTTCTCAAGGGAGCGCGGGCCGATAGCTTAGGGGTAAAGCGCCGCAGAAGCAGCCTCCGGACAACACCATTTAGCCGGCGCAGACTGTTGACGCGGAGAGGCCGGGTTCAACTCCCGGCGGCCTACTGAATGAGACGACGACATGGATACTCCAATCCCAATCGCGGAACTCCCCCGTAACCACCCCGTGCAGGCGGTTGCTGACCACGAAGTCCTGTTCGCGTTCAACGCAGACCGTCAGGCGATCCTCTTCCGCGAGTGGTGGGGCATCGCTGGGGAAGCCGCGTTCACGAAGTGGTTCGCCAGACAGAAGCGGGAGTAAACGCCATGCCTGGATGGTCTGGACAGACCCGCAAACGAGCACTGAAAGCCCACGCGCGGAAGAAGGCGGCGCGACATCAACGGAAACACCTCGAGAACATCAAGAGTCAGGCGGCATTGCGGCAGATCATGCTCTGGTCGCGGTGCCGGCAGCGGTAATCTACTTTCGTTCCAGGTCTTCGACAGCGGCGCGATACCCCATGCGCCAATGCGATGGCCACGGGACGTCAGGCGGCGGCTGATCGCTCTTCCCGTCCTGCCCGCTGCTGTAACCCCACTCCCATGATAGATCCTGCGCCTTCACAACCTCGATCGGCAGTCCCTTGTCCATAACCCCTCCCTTTTTTTAAGTGACAGCGGTAACCTGTCTACGCACAAAGGCGAGGCAGGCGGTGGACAGGGCGGCGTTGGCATCTTGCTCCGAGTCAAACCACTTGAAATTCTCATCATCGTCTTCTTGGACGCATGGCACAAGAGACCAGAGATCAGGAGGGAGATCGTCTGGGTCAAAATTCGATGATTCTTCCCAGCGATACCAGCCCCAAAAATCTATCGGATTAGTTGGCGACGGCCGCTTGTCCGTCAACTCCACGCGATCGATCGGATGCGCCACCACGATCGCCCGGCCATGCCGCATCCACAGATCCAGCGGCAGGTTGACTGTGTGCGGGAATCCTCGGCGGTAGACAACGTGGATGGTCTGCGTCCCCGGAGGAAAGGCATCGTCCAGCGGGCGGCGTTTGGCGTCGGCAAACACGACGAGAGGTTCCCACTCCGGATGACTCCCCCAGTCAATGGAATACCAGCCAGGAATCAATTCGGGGAGGCGCGGCCAGAGAGGTTCGAGGATATCGCGTTCACGCTTTTGCACCTGCTGGTCGCGAGCGCAGGATGGGCACCAGACCTGCGTTCGGTATGCGGGACGCTTGGCGTTGTACTGCGGGCATGCCGCGCCGTCTTTGGCCTCCCATTCGCATGAGAGGAGCGCCCGCCCGATTTGCACCCGGATGAAATCCGCGTACAACGCCCCAGCCTCGCCCTCATGATCCTCCAGCCAGTCGGCATAGATCAGACGCGGTGTATCGTCAGTCGGGTTGGCGAGGATGTCCCGCAGGATTGCATCACGGGTAGTCATCGGACTGCGTCTCCCGGGTGGGTTTGTCTCCCACCCATTGTATCGGATAGGCTCCGTGCCGAAGGAGGATCACCCATGCGCCGTTTCTTTTTGACCGCAACCTACTACTTGCTCTACCCCCACTTCCGCGTGTGTCAGTTCGGGCATCGCCTGTTCGGCTTCGGCCGCTGTGAAGTGTGCGACGATCTGGAAAGCGACCTGCTGTCGATGCTCAAACGCAACGAAGAGAACCACCCATGCCAGGAATCACGTCCCGATTCGCCCTGGTCGTCGCCTTAGCCCTGACGGCGCTGCACCCGCTGACGCTGACGGCCGCTCCGACGCCGTTCCGTCTCCAGGCGAAGTGGAGTCAACCGCCCTCCTTGGTGGGCCGCCACGTTATCAACTGGCAGGGCGGTGCTGGCGTGGCGACGTTCCACCGTCAGGGCGGCTACACGAGTGTCTGGTGCGGGCAGCGCTGGATTGGATCTTGGGTGGCGAAGGACGGCGTGTTGACGGTGACCGAAGCCATCGAGCCAAGCAAGCCGGGGGTGCTGCCGAACTGTTTTTCGTGGAAGGCATCGCTGGACGCCAACGGGATGGGTGGGAGACTGCCAAGCGGCGGGACGTTCACGTTGACGCCGACTTTGCCGGTCAAGGTGGAGAAGATCGGCATGCCGGCGGGGAAGCCGTAGCGGGCGGCGGTGAAAAATTCACCGCCGCCCGTGTTTTTTCTCTTATCGCCTTGCACCGTAGACGACCGCTTCGCGCTCTGGAGAACCTACCGGCCCGCCCTCGTCGGCTATGCGTTCGGCCGCAGCCAGCAGCCGATTGTATTCCGCCCATTCCTCCGGCGGCACGGCGTCGGCATAGCCGTGAAGCAACACCAGCCTTCCATGCTCATCTGTTGCCCGTTTCCATGCCGCGTCGAAGCGGGCTTTGAGCTGATTGAGAGTCGTCATCGGTTGTCTCCTTGCGGGCGATTGTTGATACGCTTACCATATCCGCACGCGATATCATGCACGCCGTCCTCCGTCCCGCAGCGACACCGGCCGCGGTCGTCGTGACTGTAGCCCAACCGCTGACATTCCTGGTCGAAGCCGATCCACGCGGCGTCGGGGAATTGCGCGTGAGCGGCGGCCTCAGCGGCGTGGCACTGGTCGAGATCAAGCTTCTCGTGGATAAGCCAGGCGATGCGATATTTTGCCATTGCCGCTCCCTTGGCAAGGGCTAGAGTTTCCGTCCAGCAGCCATGAGGGCGGTCGCGGCCACGTCCAAGAGCCCAGGACCGGGGCCAGAAACTCGGCCAGCGAAATACCACGACGAGAGCAATTCAATATCGTAATCTGCCCCTTTTCCATCGAAAATGCGTCTAGCCGCATCGGCAATATCAGCCGTAGGAACAGCCAGACCGATAAAACAAGACGGATCTCCGGGCTTTGGCACGGCAAGGTCAGTCGGTTGCATGGGCGGTCTCCGGGGTCAGCGCCGCAGCCAGGGCGAGGAAAGCGGCTGTCTTGGTCGGGTAAATCACCATGTCCACGTCATTCCAAATGTGGCGAAATCCCGGCTCTTCCGGTTCCGGCAAGCGGTCGAATATTCGAGGCTCGACGGCCCCGGTCCACGAATTGCTGGCAGTTTGCCGCCATCCGTATCCACTGCTGGCCTTCCCCCATCCAGATGCAGCGTCGGCGTGGGCCTGAGCGTAAGCGACCGCCCGCCGCAACCCCGCCGCTCGGCTATCTCCCGTCTCCTCCAGCAGGTCAGCCCACACGCCATCCGTCAGCGGGGAGTCGTCGCCCGCGTCGACGGCGGCGGTGATTGCAGCGAGGGCGTGGGTCAGGTCGGTGGTGAAGGTGGTAGTCATCGGGGGGTTTCCTCCTCAACGACGAACCACTCGTCACCTGCGCGGAAGCCTGCCGGCCGGTCGAGCGTATTGCCGTCGTCCAGCAGGATTTCCGTCAGCCGCTCCGGGGTGACGAGTTGGACCATACGGCCCGTGCCGTCGTCCAGCATGTGAGTGATCTCGGCCATCGGTCTCATCCTCTATCGGGCGGTTACTTCGCGAACGCGGGAGGCTGAACGACTTCCCCAGCCAGCATCCAGTAGCTTGCCGACCGATCGCCGTTGAGGCATCGGCAGGCGAGGTACTCGTTGGGGTAGCTCTTGCTGGCCCCCTCGATGTAGTGATCGCCGACAGCCGAATCGCAGTCGGCCAGGCGCTTTCCGTCCTTCGTGTAGTAGCTCACATCGTACAGCAGCATGATAGGTCTCCATCGGGCGACAGCAGCCAACCGGGCCGCGCGGGGGTCAACCGCCGGCCGCGCGGAATCCGAACAGAGCGTCAGCGTGGCTCCCAGGTTGCCAATTCGCGCTGGGACACGCCGTCCCAGAATTCGCCTGCGTACCAAATACTCACCGATCCGTGGCGGCGGAAAGGCATCTCCTCTTCACCATCGCGAAGTTGCCTCGCGACAGTACGCGCCTCATCGAGCGTGGCGCAACTCGCCACCGTTTTGCAGCTCCGCCCGGAAGCGGAGTGAACCAGTACCTTGGCGATCATCGGTCACATCCTCCATCGGAGCGATCAGCGGTCCGGCTGACCGCTGGGGGGGGGCGGGTTATCGCGTCAGCCAGCATGTACGATGACGCCGTCGCGCCATCCGCCGGCGCGGTCGGCACACAATCGGATAGGCGATCCGTCATGGTTGAGACGCTGCCGGAAAGCCGGCAGCACGAAATCTCGCAGGTGCGGCCAGCACGAGCCGGAGAATTCGGGGCCGTCGTCCACCCACTGAGCGGACGGCAAAGCCTCGGCGGGCAGCGCGAGGAAGTTTTCCACGATTTCGCGGTCGCTCAGTCGGCCGCGCGTCATGGTTGAATGCATCGTCTGATTCCTCCTTTGCCGCCGGGCGAGGGGCGGTCAGTCATGTGGTGCGGTGGACAAGCGAACCGTCCGCCAGTTTGAGCGTCAACACGACATGCGCGCCGCCGCTAACGGCGCGTCGATCAGCCTCTTTCTGGACTTCCCGGTCAGCCGCATCACAGGCGGCGCGGACCGTGCGGAACTGGCGACCGATCACACCATCAGCCTCACGGCCGGTCAGCAGGTGATCCCAGGAGCTATAGCCCTCTGCCGGGCAAGCCTCGATAATCGTCACCATCTCGGTATCTCCTTCGGTAAGTCCCATCGCTTCCGCCGGAGCGGCGGTGTGTGGGGTGTGTCAACTCGGCTGAACGCGGTAGGCACGCCTACCGCGGTAGGTCATATCCAGCACCACCTGATGGACCGTCGCCGGATGGGCGGATGCTCCGTACTCCTCGATTGCCGCCTTGCGAGCGGTAGCGGCCGACATTTGCGGCCGGGCCTGCCGCGCCACTTCCAGGGACTCCAGGCGCGAGGCTTCGGCATCCGCTTCCTCGCGCGTCTTGTGACGCGACACAATCGATCCGCCCGGCACGCTGGCGGTGGTGTCCCAGATCTCGTATACGGCGTATCCAGCCATCTCAATCTCCATCAGTGCCATCGTTCAGGACGCCGCCGGCACGTTGCCGGACGGCGGGGGTTGGTGCGGAGGTCAGCGCGAAACGCTGGGGGTCGCGCCGGTCTTCGCCTCGAGCGCCCGCACGCGATCCTCGAATGCCGCCAACTGGCTCGCGGGGACCAGGTGCATCGCCCATCCGTGAGCTGCCGCACGACGCCCCACGGAAAGGGTCGGGTCAGAGATCCACGCCAGGATCTGCTCTAGATCAAGGCAGGCAAACAGTTCGTTGTCGCTCATCATCGTCTCTCCTTCGGTTGGTGCGGGCGGGGGCCGCTGGTGTGTTTCTCGTTGGTGTGGTCAAACCTGCTGGTAGGCGATTCGCGTCCACTCGCGCTTCCAGACCTCGAACATAGCCGGGGATGCGGCCGGGTAAACCGTCTCGGCGTCCAGAACTTCCCAGCCCCGCAAGGCCACGCTGGCGACGTCGTAAGCCGCGCCGTCCAGCAGGAGGACAGGCTGGCCGTAGCTGCTGGTAGCGTGATCGGTGGTCAGGATGCCGAAGCCGACCACTTCCGCTTCGGGAATGGCGTCGTCGGCAAAGAGATCAGTTTCGCCGGTGGACAGCTTGACCTGCTTGATAACCTTGACCTTCATCAGAGGCTCCTTCGGGGTTCGCGTTGCTCACTCATCTACTACTAGTATAGACTCGGGTCAGACTCGGGTCAAGGCCAGAACACGATTATTCCGAATCTTTCCGTAATTCCTTTTTCGCGGCCGTCAGACCGGCGCGCAGGAGGAACCCCGTCAGCGGCAGGCGCTGCGCCTTTGCCGCCGCCGCCAGCAGGTCGTAATCTTCGGGCAGTACGCCAAGTTGGATCGCCCGCTTGCCGGACTCACGCAGTCGGCGCCCGCCCGATTTCTGTTTCGCCGCCATGTTGCCTCCAGGGGAATAGACTCTACATAGACTCTACACGATGGCCCGGCGCACGGCAAGCGTGGTATGATGCACAGAAAGGAGCACGCCATGAGCGACACCCCCTGCGACTACACCCCGCCGACGCCATGCCCGGAGTGCTGCGGCGACGGCCCACGCCTGCTGGAAGGCTGGACAGTCAGCTTCGTGCCGGCGGAGATGATCATTCCCGGCCCAGCCGACCCCATCCCCTTGGAATGGTCGCTCTCGATGGACGAAGTCGGCGTATTGCACGGTCCCGCAGGCGTCACGATGCAGGAGGCGAGGGACGCCTTTGGCGTGCTCATCCTCGCCACCGGGTTCCGCGCAGTAACAGTCACCATTCCGCCGGGCTGGCGCTTCGAGGCGGCCGACCCCAACCGCGTCCGCGTGGTGGAGGGGTGAGCGTCACTCCTGCGACAAGCCCAAGGCATTGCGGGCGATATTGCGAGCCTCGTCAATTCGGGCAATAGTGAGTCTGTCGCCGGGCGGCAGATTGATGATCTTCCGCAGCGCCGCTCGGAGCGTATCGATTTCCCGTCGAGCGCTGTCGGGCGAGAGCGCCTCGTGACCGCCGCCCAGATCAGCAAGAACCTGCCCTCTGCGGGCTGAGGTGAAATGAGGGCAGATCGCGTCGAGCACACGCTGGCGTTCCGCCTCGATGGCGGGCGTGGCGTCAATCGCCATATCGTTGAGCAGGCCGTCGCGGGCGTCGATGGCGGCAAGGAGGAAGGTGCGGTCGGTGAAGGCAGCAGTAATAGAGGGAAAAGTCCCCGTCAAGGTAGGGTTGGCCGTGATTGCACTCTCCCGCCCCCGGATCTCGGCCAGGCGGGTCTCTTCGCGCTGCTCAGGCATGTGTCACCCTCCCAAGGAGACGAATCGCCCTCTCCGCGTCCGCTGCCGTCAGCCCCACCGTGCCGTCAACGTGAACGAACGGATGCCCGGCTGCGCTGATTCCCAGATCCAGGTCGTCGAGCACGACGTATTGCCAGGACAGGCGAGGCTGTAGGCGGTCGCCATCGGGCCAACCCAGACGGTTCCCATCCAGCCATCGCCGGATCAGGGCGCCGCGCTCGTTCTCGACGGGCCAGTCAGCAGGCTTGCCGTTGTAGGTCACCCGCTCCAGCGTATCGGGTGCCGTGATCCCGATGAGGCGATTGGCGAGGACGCCGTGCGAGCGCAGCAACCATTCCATACCGACAAGGTTCATCTCTTGGCGGAAGATCAGGTAGCGCCACGCCGACGACAGCACCATCTCCGCGCCGGTCTCGCGAAGGATGTGGTTGAGGAGTGCAACCTTGTCCTTGTGGATCTGGCCGCACATCACATCCGGGTCGAGTGGGGAATGGTCGTTTAGGACTCCATCCACATCAAGAAACAGGAGTTTCCCTGGCATACTTCTCCTTTGGCCGTGGATTTCTCACAAGCGCCACCTCAAGAGGCATTCTCTTGACCCGATAAGCCATTCCAGCTTGACTCCATCGAAGTTCTTCTGCCCACGCTTGAAGGGTTTGCGTCCGTCCACGATGCGTAACTAGATGGTTGTTCCTGGTGTTGCTAGTCTGTTGCTTCCTTGTCGCCCATCGTATGTTTCCCGGTTCGTAGTTGCCGTTGTTGTCTTTTCGGTCAATTTCCGCCTTGGCGAACGGTCGCTCGCCGACAGAGGCAAGGAATGCCGCGAACGATTCCAACCATTCACAGCAAACACTAATCCCTCGCCCGCCATAATCGTCGTACTTCGGATGGTTCCGATTTGTGCAACGCTGAACAATATCAGCCCATGTCTGATACAGCGGATGCCGACCGGAACGTGGGGCGAGGCCATGCGTCCTATTTCTGACGCGCAGGGACGCGGACCGTTTGCACCCGCAGGATGTCGTATTGCCGGTCTTGAGAGCGTTGATGCGGGCAGGGAATTCTTTGCCGCAGAAGCATTGAACAGTGGCCATTTGCCTCTTGTTCTCGTACCAGACAGGCGAGACGATCGTCAGCTTTCCGTAGGAGACGATTTCCGGCAGAGAAGTAGACGCTTCCCCTCTTTTGGCGTGACCGCGAGAAAACTTCCGTGTTGGCATCTGAACCGGAGAGCCACACCCGCACGCACATAAGCATTCATCTGTAGTATTCATCTCTACCTCCCTTGCTAAGGGAATTATAGGATTTCGACTTGCAACCGTCAATATCCAAAGACGCCGTCGAGGTCCAAAAATAGCACCTTGGATACTCCCTGTTTCTCAGGCATCGGCTTCCCCCTCCTCTGCCACAAACTCCCGGCACGCCGCCGCATGATCCGGCCAGCGATACCGCTCGCAGGTTTTACACCGTCGCTGAGACTCACCAGCGGCGACACGACGGTCACAGTCGGTGCCGTGGCCCCAATAGCTCTCGATGTGGAACCGTGTGGCGACGGGGCAGCGGTCGGTCAGAGTTTTTTTCATGATGCGTTTTCCTCCGATTGCGTGCCGTCCGGCCACAGAATGATAACCCGCTTGCCCTGCGTGCGGGCGTAACGGATTGTGGCCCACGTTCCACCCGTCTGCTTCTTTTTTGCATCACAGGGCGCGGCGATCAACACATCCGTTTCGTTGACGATGTCGCAGTTGCGGAGTAGATATGTCTTTGACTGGCGAATCTGGTGATGCTGCTTGTTGAAAGCACGTAGCGACTCAACAAGCGGCGGATGACACACGATGACGCAATCGCCCTGACAGACCGAAGTAATCTTCGCCGCTTCATCGTCGGCCCCAACACAGTCCCCGTGATGGAATTCGTCAACTTGCAGACCGCTGAGGATATTCCATAAGGTCGCTTTCTTGGCGTCCGTCATGCCGTGCCGCGTACCAGTAAATCCTACTCGCATTTATCTCTATCTCCTTTAGTAAGCCCCCAACCGCGCGGAGGGCAACCAGCGTCTGGAACGCACGCCGACGCACCAGACGGCGAGCGTGCGGCCTACTCGCGGCGGATTTACTTCCACTTGGCCAGCGACAGCGAGAACAGTTCCCACGTCTTCGGATGGTTGGCAACGATCAGGTCGCCGACAGCGTGCGCGAATTGCCGTATCTCAAATTGCGCCGCTGGATCCATCCGCAGGGTCAGGAATGCGAGCCAGTTGCGGAGGTTGGCACACGCACGCATTCGACTGTACCGTCCGACGGGAAGGTGAACGCGGGCCAGTTCTTTCGGCACGCCGGACGACAGCGCCCACTGATACAACAGTTCCTGATTGCCATATTCCTTCTGGAGTTGGCGGCGAAACAGTTCCGCTTTCTCTTCCGTCAACTCTTCCGCCCCCTTGATGACGCCTGCCTGCTTGTTGGTCTTGCTGTTGAGCAGCAAGCGCTCAACGGTGGGAATGTAGTTCTTGTCCGGCAACGGCGTGTAACGGGCAGACATTTCGTTGTAGCTCTGCGTGCGATGGCGATGCCACTCGCGAAACACCATGATCGGCGCCTGAACCTCGATCACCATGCCGGCCATCTCGAAAGGCGTAGCATGTTTGTGAGAGTGCAGGTACGACAGCAGGCCGGCATCGCCCTTTTCCGCCCTCCTGTGCTCGTGAGATGGATTCAGGCAGGCGTTGCCGTCTCCGTCAATCCACCAGTGCCCACAGATCGTGCATTCGGTGTAGGGTCCCCAATCGCGGAAACCCTTGCCGGTGGACATCCTCGCCGCCTCGATGATGGACTCGTCGGAACCCCAGCATTCGATCTGCTGGAGGTAGCCGTGATCGAGGATCGGGCGTTTCTCGCATGTTGGTAGCAGCCTGCGTTGCTGCTCTCTGACGGTCAACTCAGCCATTCGGTTTCTCCAGAGTCTTGATGAGGCGATCCTGATACCACCGACACTTCTTGCAATCTTCGGCGTGGCTTCCCTTGTGCGGTCTGCGCCAGGTGTACTTGAGAATCTGTCCCCGAAGAAAACCGATGAATTCCTCGCGGGACAATGCCGCTTCGATGGCGTCGATGCACTCCACACCGTTGTGGCCCTGATAGTGTCGAGGGTGATTCACATTGTCGCCGATTGCTTCTTTCGGCGCTGGCTGATCCTGGATCGCCAATCTGTCCGCGATGCTTCCCATCACTCTTTCGCTGTCGGTCACGGTTTCCCCTTGTCGTCAGGCGTCATGATCGCCTCCAGCAGCCTTGCCGCGAGAATGTTCCTGTGCTTGCTCCAGTCCATCTGACGGCGCACTTCCGGGTTGTATTCCCTCCCGGTGATATCTTTGAAGGTCGCGCGCAGCGAAGTGTCGATCTCGTCCATCACCACATGGACGGAGTGCTTGACACCCGTCCCGTCGATGAAGAAATCGTAGTTGGCCAGCGGCAGCATTGCGTCCCTGACCGAGTCGGCCAGTGCGGTGGCGATGGACAGGACGTCGGGACTTTCGCACAACCTCTTCGTCTCTTCGTCCTGTCGGTCGCAGGATTCGGCGATCCTCTGACATGTCGATGACAGTTGCGTGATCTCGTCGCGGCGTCGGAGCAGTTGCCGGGCCAGCATCCGTAGGTCGTCATCCGGATCGTAGGAAGCGTCGTTCAGCAGTCGTTCGGCCAGGGCGTCGGCGTCGGTTCGTTCGCTCATGGTTGCCCTTTCTGTGGTTCGATGGTCAACTCCACATGGGTTTTCTCCCAGGCGTTACTCTGGCTCTTGAGCACGCCGTAGGGACCGCCACGCTTCGTACCGTCGATGCCCACCTCGTCAGCCGTGATGAGGTAGACCGCTTCACCCTGCTTGTTGGCTTGCTCCTGGAGGAGTTCCTTCAACTTTTCCAGGTGGTCGGGCGGCGACGGTGGATGATCGCGAGAATACTCGGCGCCACCATCCGCGAGAGCGTCCTCAATCTGCCGGTCAAGCGCCTCGATCGCGGCAGCGCACACGGCGGCGCAGCGGATCAGTTGCCGGCGGAAAATATTGCGGCAGACGAGACCGCCATCAAGGGTCCCCATTCCAAGATGCCTACAACCGATGGCGATCCACTGGCCGGGCGAGAGTCGCGCGTCATGTTCAACGCTGAACTCCTGCAGTTGCCGCCAGCGTTCGCCGGCAATCTCTTTCAGGATGTGTTCGGTGTAACCGTTGGCACTCATCGCTTCCCCTTTACCCGAAACTTCGTCTTCACCTTGGCCGGTTGCGGTTCCTCTTCCTTGACGATCTCCAGCGGGATCTCCTTGCCCAGCTCGAACACCTGATAGTCGGTGTTGCAGCCGGTGAAGCCGTTGCTCGACTGGTTGATCATCGCGATGGCGTCGTCGAGACCACAAACGACTCTGGCCCATTCCTCTCGCCCGTCGCGGAGCCGTTCCACCGCGTGGACGACGTACCATTTCTCCTTGCTCATCGGATCGTCTCTCCTTTAACAACAATTGAGATAGAAATTTGCCATAGACCATATTCCATATACTACTACTATAAAAAAGGGTGGTAGAGGGTCACCCTTCGACCGGCTTCGGGATGTGATCGAAGCATCCATCCCCAGCAAGCGTAACGGGATATCGTGGACGCATCGCCTCCACCGTGGACGAGTACGCCAGTTGCACCTCGAGCAGCGGCGCCGGGGCGCGCCGTCGGCAGGCTCCGTTCCGCTGGTTGCTGCTGTCCCAGGCGGCGCAGGTCTCACATTTCGGGATCACGTCGCAACCTCCATTTTTACGGGGTCGATCACGCCAACTTCGGCGAAGGCAAGGATGCGTTCCTGGCATGAGCCGCATCGGCCGCAATGCCGATCGCCACCTCTGTAGCACGTCCACGTTTCGTGCAACGGCACACCCAACCGGACGGCCGTTGCAACCACATCCCGCTTTCGCCACTTGATGAACGGGGTGTCGATGGTTACGCGGCGATAGGATCCGCGTTCCACCGCTCCCTTCATCGCATAAACGAACTCTGGGCGGCAGTCCGGATAGACTGCGTTGTCCCCTGCGTGGCATCCGTAGGCAACGGTGTCACATCCGAGCGATTCGGTCAGTCCCACGGCAACCGAGAGGAAGATCCCATTGCGGAACGGGACCACCGTCGAGCGCATACTCTCGTCCTCGTAGTGCCCATCCGGGACGTCTTCGGCCGAGGAAGCAAGCAGCGTCGAGCGGAAAGCCTCGAAGACGCCGTCAAGAGCAATCACGCGATGAGTCACTCCGAGGGTGCTTGCCTGCTTTGCGGCGCAGGACAGTTCCCGTGCGTTGTGCCGGGAAGGGTAGCGAAACGACAGGGCGACCAGTTCCTCGCCTGCTGCGTGAAGATGATGCAACAGGGTGGCGCTGTCCAATCCGCCCGAGAGAAGGCAAACGGTTTTCATGTGGCCCTCAGAACATTTCTGGTTGTGTCTTTGCCAACATCACCGCACGACGCAGGAACCGCACTCCCGGAGCGATCAGCTTTCTCCATTTGCTGTATCCGCTGCCGTCTATCGAGTCGCAGCCATATCGAGCCGCCGTCTCCATGCGCCGGGCGGAATTCACGCGGCCCATATGCACCCACTTACCTCTCTCTTTTGCTGCGCGGCACAGATCCGCCGCGCCCTGACCGATCTTGAACGCTGTCGTGCCGCCGATGAACAGCGCCTCGATCCGCTCCCACGGCACAGTGCCAGGAGTCAACCCGTCCTGCGCCACCAGCGCCACGGGAAATCCGGAGGCATGAATCTCTGGCTCCCACTCCTCGAACCTATCTCGCGTGCCCTGATAATCTGCCACCACGTCAGGGCACGCGACGAACTTCCCGGGTGGCGTGCGACCTTGCCAGCGACCGAGCATCCTGCGGAAGGCGTCCGGTTTGAAGTCGCGGAATGCGTCGTTGTCGCAAGCCCACGTCTGGCAGTAGCTCAACACCGTCTCCGGTTTATGGCCTCCCGACGGAGTGACGAGAAACCCCACGTTGGCGTCGAGGTCCCTGTACATTCGCGCCCAGTCGCCCGTCAGTCCGGAAACAAGCAGGATCACACAGGCTCCTTCATATTCATCCCCTCCGGCCGGCTCGTTCCCGAACCGCTTCGATCAGACGTCTCAGGAGGCCGGCGGCAACGCGCCGTCAGCGGCCGGCTGGAGGGGGTGGTTCCACGGCGACGACGAGCGCGTCTCGCAGGACGACGTACACCGCATACGTCTTCCCCGTTGGGTCGTCGTTGGCGAGGTCCAGGCTGATGATTGCCAGTTGGCAGGCTCGGCGAAGACGGTCAGCTTCCGCTCGCGCCGCTGCTAGTTCGCTTTCCAGTTCGGCTATCCGCGTCGTTGCGGACTGTGCTGCGTCAGTCAGGGCCATGTAAGGCGGTAGGGTGCTGGGTTGCTTCTTCATGGTTCGACCTCCTCATCGTAAAAGCTGTCCGCTCCTGGGTAGTCCTCTTCATCCTCGTCGCATCCGCGACAGATCCCGTCGCCATTCTCGGCGCCGAGGTCTTCTCCGCAAACGCAGCAGTAGTGCAGTTCGGGCAGGTAACTCATACATCATCCTCCGTCTTGAATCGTCCCGTTCCTGCCAGCTTGCCGATTACCTTGAGCGCCTTCCTTCCCGGCCTCTTGACGCCCTGTTCGCCGAAATCAGCCGCAGCAACCCCTGACTCGTGAAGCGGAATCTCCGTCTCGGCGAAGCACGTCGCCGGGTCGAGTTGTCCAAGGACACATCCCAGACGCACGGCAACCGATTCCTGGTGGACCATTACCCACCCTTTGCACGCCGTCGCAACACCCACGACGTTCGATTGGTGGCAGAGAAAGACCGCAAGCGCTGGGTTGCTTTCATCGTCGTATTCTCGCAGCTTGGCGTATTCTTCCGCGGTCCACACGCCGGCAGGGACGTCCCGGCGATACGGGCAGGTGGTACAGGGGTTCTTGTTCGTTGCAAGCATGGTCACGATGCTTTCCCTTTCTCCGGTTCTTCGCCTGGCTGGTTCGCATACCACAGACAGCTACTACACAGATCGACTTCGTCTTCGCTGTCGCCGCCGTAGGTCGGGTTGCCGCACTCAACGCACTCGCCAATAGGTTCAGGTTCCTCGTCGTCCTCGTCGTCGAAGCCGTAGTTATCGTCGTCCTCGTCGTCGAAGCCGTAGCAGTCATCGCAAAGATGATCGCTACGCTTCGGGGACCGCTTGCCGCAATGGGAGCATTTCATGGTTCTCTCAGCCTCCAGCACAACCAGAGCCGCATTCTTCGCACAGCCGGCACAGCCACCCCACAGGAAACGCCTCGCTCCAGATCTCGTTGACGGTGGTCAGCCTGATCTCACCGCACCAGTCACAGGGCAGATCGTCTCGTTGATCTTCGGCGTGGACGCGGTCGGTTCTGCCGGGTTGCATAGCCTACTCCTTTTCCAGATCCACCACACCCTCGCTGCGGTCCCGTGCGCCGCACCCCTCGCACGCCCACTGTCCGGCGGCCGTGTTACTGATAGTCTTTCGCTGACCGCAACGATGGCAGGGCGGACCGTCGTACCCCTGGAGTCTGGCTTCGCGGCGTTCGGCAGCAGCAACTGCCGCACGGACGGCTTGCTGTTGCCACTGCTCGCGCTCGGCTGGTGTCGCCATCAGTTCCCGCTCCGCTTCCTCCAGTTGGCGTTTCAGCGTGGCGATCAACTGTCCTTGCTGGTCAATCTCCATGTCGCGCATCCGAATCATGATGATCTGCCGGTCGTTCTTCTGCTGGAGTTGACCAGCCTCGTGTTCGAGCACCTGCACGCGGGCGGTCAGCTTGCTGACGATGTCGTCCTTCGTAATCATGGTTCGCCTTCTCCTTTGCAGTAATCAGACATCTCGTCTTTGAATCGACGGTGCATCAGAATCTCAGCAGACACCCGGAAGATCAGGGCGCGCAACCCCTTCTCCTCGTGGTAAAAGCCAACACTGAACCTCTTGAGGCTGTTGGCGGCAAGATCTCGCGTCCACAACCGGAACGACAGTCCTTTCTTCGCCCTCAGCACGGCAAGGTAGTAGTCCGGCGTGACGCCGATATGGCTCCGCAGCGGCTTGTACGGCTCTGAAAAGTCCGTCGTCGGGTTGTGGTAGGCGTCGAACCACGCCGTCAGCGCCACCCCAACAAGGCCGCGCGTACGCCACGGTTCGGCGTCCTTGCCCTGCTCGTCGAGGTAGTCAGCCACGGCAAGCCACGCGACGGGATCGCAGCCGGTGGTCATCTTCTTTGCCTGTGCGGGCGTCATGTTTGCTCCTCCGCCTTGTAGATGGGTTTGAAGCTGAACACAACAGTGAATCGTCGCCAGACGTCGTCCGATTCACACACCTCGATCATTTGCCGAGTGGTGACATGCAACAGATCCCACTCGGAGGGGTCGCCTTGGAACTTCTCCTCCAGCCGCTGTGCCGCCATCTCGGCAGCTTCCCGGACGTCGATAGGGGTGCATGCGCGGATAACGAAAGCTGTCTCCGGCATCGGTTCGCCCTCACAATGCACCTCCCGACAGGTCCATGCGTTCTTGCGGATCACGGTTGCTCCTCCCGGTTGATGCACTCGATTAAGTATGCCTCCAGGCGCTCATAGCGGAATCGCACCTCGGGCGCGAATCCGCGAGTGTGCAGCAGGATCAGTTGCACCATTGCAAGGCGATCATGCGTCCAGTCCATGTTATCCCTCCTTCTCGAACAACTCCTCACCACCCTCCACCGTCGCCGACTTCTTTCCTCGCCCCTTCGCCGCTCGCTTCGGTGGAACCTCACCGGGCGCCGGGGCGACGTCGGCGGGGGTGGGCGCTTCGGGCGGGTGCTCCGGGTCGGTGGCGATGGGGGCTGAGTCGGGTAGCGCGGTGAACAGGTCGCGTTCGGGGGCCTTTGCGGCGGCGCGCTCGCAGGAGTCGGCCAGAGGGTTAACCGAGGCGATGCGGCGGCGGGCGAGGTCGGCGTATTCTTCCTCCTGCTCAACTCCTATGAAGCGCCGCCCCTCCATCCGGCAAGCGACCCCGGTCGAACCTGACCCGGCGAAGGGATCAAGAACCAGACCGCCCGCTGGACAGACGAGACGGACAAGCCATGACATGAGCGCGACCGGCTTGACCGTGGGATGATTGTTGCGGCGAGGCACAGTCTTCTCCGTCTCACTCCCGCGAGGGGCGTTAGTCCGAACGCCCCTCGCGGGAGTGAGATTGTGCAACCCTTCGTTACGTTCCTCTTTGGATGCCTTGGCGCAGTAGTTAAACCTCTGGGACGGAGAGCCCGGAACCCCAGGAACCTCGCTCGACAACGTGATGTCCAATGTGACACGATCCGCAGAGCCATCGGATTTCCAGTGGCTTATCGTAATCGTCGTGGTGCCGCTGTGCCGGCCCACCGCACACTTCACATAGTTGCTGGATGGGATGGGCTTTCCTTGCTGCTGTTCGGGCAAGAACCTTCTTTCGATACTCAGGGTCGCCGCGATAGCGCTCTCTGCGAGCGTCCTTAATTCGCTGGGCGTTACGTTCGTAGAAAGTCCCCGCACACCGTTTAGCCGCCTGCCCTCTTGGCTGGCCGCTACTACTGCATGAGCGAGAGCAAAAGCGGCGGCTTCGCTTGGCAGGGACGAACTCTTTTCCACAATGAAGGCATGTTGTTGATTCCATACCTCCATTATAGCCTTGGCGCGGCGAAACATCCACCCGCTTTCGTCCTCTGGAAACATCGCAAAGAAGCGGGCGGCGCTGCCAGAGTCGGCATGAGTCGTAACGGTCTTTGCGCCGAAGCGACCGTACTTCCCGCTTTCCCCGCCTGTTCCGGAGTCCTGATCTGGGTAGGAATGTTTCAAGGTACTCCCCGCTTCCGGGAACCCCTCCATCACCTCGTCGGACCCGTCATGAACGACGTTGGCGGGCCAGCGGCCCGCGTGCGAAATCTCCCCGGTCCTGCCGTCGCACCCCATACCGTTTGCGTAGGCGTTGACGGCTTCCCTTCTGCCGTTGCCGAAGAGGGGAACGCCGTCATCTGCTTTAATCCTGCACTCGTCGATACCCAACGGCAACACCTTTTTCCCCGGCTTTCTCGCGAGGATAATGGGTTCGTAGGCCGGTTTGAGGCACCCGTCACTTTTCGGGAAGCCGCTGTTTCCGGTGACGAATACTTTGCCGTTGCGGCGAGCGACAAACGCACCAGAGGGCACGCGGATGCACCAGACGACGCCCTGATGCCAAACGGGCGTTACCATCGCCAGATCGGCTCTGGCGTGCCGTGAGCCTCGTACAGTTTGTGGTCGCTGTTGGAGGCAAACAGCATCAGGTTCTCGGGTCGGTTGTCGAGCGGGTTGTGGTTCTCGTGATGAACCGTTTCCAGCCTGGTCAGTAGCCGACCGATGATGCGCGCCACGATCAACCGATGCTCGGCAACGTAGCCGTCCCTCCTCGCCATCGGAAGGAACTCCGCCGGGCAGCGGACATACTTGTGACCGACGTAGTTGCCTTTGCGCTTGACGTACGTTACCCCACCCTTCCACGCCGGATTGTTTGCCCCCGTCATCTTCTTGGTGTACGCCACTGACGCGGCCGTCCAGTTCGCACGTCCCTTGCTGGCGTGCGGAGTTAAAGCCGCACCGCGCAGTTTGCCGTTGCACTGCCGTGAACACGTCGGCTTCTTCGTCCTCGCCAGCCGGGAGCGGAACCGCCACAATACCTTGCCGCAGACGGCGCACGCCACCATCTTCAATCCCGACCGCTCCACTACTGGCTTCCTCGCACGCTGCCCCTCGATCGCCTTCGCGGCGCATCCTGGCGAGCAAGTCTTGTTGCGCGCCGCCTGCTCTCTGGTCTGGCACTGGTAGGGCGTCGAGCAGACCTTGCACGTCTTCCAGAACGGGTACACCCTCTTGCTGTTGGCATGCCTCCGCGTAGACGAATGCGTAGCTTCCGCCTCGTTTAACAAGGCAGCGATGATTTCTGGAGACGATTTGGTCCGTGTGATCCGATTGAATTCGGTAGGCGGTATCGCAGTAGTCATAGGTCATCACTTCCTCAACCTTCTCCCACCGGAACGAATCCGAAGTCGGATTGTATGCGAGTGCGAGATTGTCAGTCGTGATTCTACTGTAATGAACCCACCCCTTCGAGGTCAGTAGTTCTGTGTCGTTGCTTAGGCACGCATATAACCACATGAGGCAATCACGAATCTGGAACCCGCCATCCTCGACGGCGCAGGCCATTCGGTGGAAGGTCCGTGAACCGCCCATCGCAACGAGATAACCGCCGGGGCGAAGGACGCGGTGGATTGCCCGCCACGTCGCCGGATTGAACGAGACGCCGGAAGCATCCCAATCCTTGGACATGAAACCGAGTTCGTAGGGTCCATCAGTGACCACGGCGTCCACACACCCATCCGGCAGCGTCGGCAGAACCAATCGGCAATCCCCCTGCTGCACAGTCCAGGGTTCCCGTCCGGAAAGCACATCCTCGATCTCGGTCGCCATAATCCCCTCCCTCTCAGTTCCCCGCCGCTCGTCCGCCACGACGGCGTCAAGCGTTTGGCGCGTCCCACGCCGGCAACTCCACCACGAACTCGATCGGCGCTGGTCGGTCGTAGGGCAAGCCGTCCTGATCCAGATACTCCGGGTCGTCAGCGTCCATGCACTGCCGCTCGTACCAGTCGTCGAACATCGAGGCGAACTTGCTCATCTCGTCGGGGCAGTCGCCCACGCCCACCTGGCATACCGGATCGTCCGGCAGATAGCGATGCTCGACGACCAACCCTTCCGGCGCGCAGAAGGCGCGGACGTGTTCCCACGTCGCGCGCAGATTCCTGAACCCGGCGCTGCACAGCGCCCGCGTCGTTGCCAGGGCGATCGGGCAGGAGGCGACGTTGCCGCCCAGACCGTCGTCGATGTCCTGCTCGGTGACCTTGACTGTCAGTTTCATCGGGATACCTCCTGTACTGGTTCTGGTGGCGTTGTTCGCCACTGGTGAATGTCCTTCATGGCGAACATCTTGCGGTACATGCCAGGCGCGTCCAGGTCGATCGCTTCGAGCAACCACTGCTCGCCCGGATGCCACTGGCACTCGCCGAAGAAAAGGCGCTCAGGGCTAATCTTTCGCCAGCGGCGATCATTCAGCCAGTTCGTATACAAAATGTAGACGTCGTGCATCTGTTTTACCCTTGGTAACTGTCAGGTGGTCTCTCTGCCCTCTTCGACAGCAACTCACTCTGCGCTGCAATCCGTCTTGCGAAGCTGTCGCAGACGGTTCGCGCGTCCGCAAGATCCCGCTCCAACCGCCACACTTGCTGCTTGAGGTCGTGCATCAGTTCGCACTGTGATTCCATCCCCTTCATCAAGAGAGCGTTCGCCTTCAAGGCGCCGGCCAACTCGCTCTCCAGCGCCGCGACGTGCAACAGCAGCCACTCCAGCAGTTCCCCCAGCGCCGGCGCATCCTCGCGAGCGTGGGCGACCTGCCAGAGACGCACGGCGGCGGCAAGGGCGGGCGGTTGCCGGTCGCGGGCGTCGAGCAGGGCCTGGCGGGCTTTCCACTCCCGCTCCCATTCTCGCATCATGTGGTTGCCTCCAGCGCTGCGAGAAGTTGTTTGCCGATGAATTCGGTGTAGGCAGGCGGGATCGCTTGGGAGAGTTCGTCCCGGCTCATCCAGTCGATTCCCATTGCCCGTTTCCCCTCAGACAGGGGAGCCATTTGCGGTCGCCAGTGGGTGCGACCGTTGGAGTCGAGATAAGGGGTTGCTCGCGAGTTGATCCTCGTGACCTTGCCCGCGTAAACGCCGAACCGCTCCCCTTGATGACAGGTGCAGGAACCAGGAACGAAGAGTAGAACCGTACTTTCAAAGATGCGGTGACGGATCAGAGGAAGGCCGAACATCGACCCGCATAGAGTGATAGGCCATGCCAGGGGCGCACCCTCTACGTTCTCGATGACGTAGTTTCGGCCGACGTCGTTTAGCAGTTGTCGCGTCGGCTCGATGTAATCCCGGTGCGAAGGCTTGGCGTTTCCGATGCGCCGGCATCGACTGTGAATCTGACACGGCGGGCTTGCATGGATCACATCGAACTCCCGCCCATGTGCCGCAAGATACTCCAGCGCATCGGCCTGCACGAAGGTGAACGGGTAGCGAGACTGTGGTTCGATGTCCACTCCGACCACATCGAAGCCGGCGCGCGAGTAACCCATCCCGGCACCGCCCGCCTTGCAGAACAGATCGAGCAATCGAGGTCTCACCTTCCCCTCCTTCTCTTGTGCGGTCGCCGACTCAGCGCCGCCACAAGGTGCTCCAGGTGCTCGATCTGCCGCCGGGCGTCGCGCAGTTCGCGCATGGTTTGCAGGTGCCGTTGTGCCCCGCGCGCCTGGGATTCCAGCGAGGCGATCAGCCTGTCCTTGAGGGCGTCCCAGTCTCGGCAGGCGAGGAAGGCCTCGCGCAGGTATTCGGCGGCGGCGGCCTTCGCCTGGTCAAGGCGGCTTTGGAGCTGGATGCAACGGCGTATCAAGCCGTTACGGTCGAGGCGGTCAAGGTCCTTCATTCGGCCCACTCTCCTTGTTGACGGAATTCGGCGATGCTGGGAATCTTCGGCTCGCGCCAGCCATTGATGAACGCCAGTACAACGGCTTCGAGGGCGGCGCGGGCGGTGGTCGTGCTATAGCCGAACCTGTCGCGGTAGATCGTCTCGCGGACGATGGCGTGCAGCGCTCCGGGCAGCGTGGAGGATGACGGGACGACGGGTTCGCCGTCCCTTCGTTCTTCGGTCATCCAACCCCACACCCATTCCTTTGCGATCTTCTCCTGGGTCGGCCACTTTCGTTTCAAAGACAGCCAGCGCCACCCCATCGCTTCCGCGTCAAGTCGCTCGCGATCGGCCCCCTCCGCAACTTCGGCGCGGTCCAGGGCGTCGTCGGCCATCAGGGCGCACAACACGCTCCGGTCGGCGTCGATCATTTCGCGGACGCGGTCGGCGTTGGGGCGAGCCAGCATTCGCTCGCGTTCGGCGTTGAAGCGGCCGTTCTCGGCGATCAATGCTTCAACCTGCTGAACGATGTCATTGCCTGGAACGTTCGCAGCGTTCAGGGCGCGCAGGATGAGGTACATCGTCTTGCGTCTGTCGAGGATGTTTCCAGGGGTCATGTCGTCTTCCTCGCTTGTTCCGTGGCCCACACCTGCCATTGGGCGTTACTTCGCATTACTTCGTCGCTCGGTTGCGGATCGACCAGAGCGTACTCGCCCGTGGCGATGGTGCGGCACTGCCGGCCCCTTCCTCCCGGTCCGGCCATCTGGTAGCGCACCCATCCGGCCTCACCGACGAGACGATAGGCGAAGAGGATTTCAACGGACTGCGGAACGTCGTCGAGTTGGTCGAGGGCGTCATAGGCGATTTCGCCACCGTCGGCATCAACCTGTGTCACCCGGAGAAAAAGGGGTGCCCGGCGAAGTTCAAGAAGTTGGCCCGCGGCCGGACCGTCGAGGAAAGCGATCACGCGAGCACCTTCCTTTGTCTCTGAGCCTCTTCGGGCCATCCGCCGTCCTCGAGCCAATCCGCAAACGCCAGGCGCGTGAGGCCGTCCTCGGGCGTCTCGCGCAGCCGAGCGAACCAGTTCCACCAGCCCACGATCCGCTCCGGATCGACGGCGAGGAATGTCGCTCGCTCGACGCGCACCTGCGAGCAGGCGATGCAGCCATCGCTCTTGCACCAGTCGCACAGCACGCCAGCGGGCAGGGCGAGGACGCGCAGCGGCGTCAGGTCGAACTCCTTGCGGCGTGCTGGCCCGTATCGCTCGTCCAGGGCAAGCTTTACCTCCTTGAGGTACATCTGGTGCATGTGTCGAGGCGAGGGCCGGCAGAGGCCGCGCAGGGCCTTCCGCGCCGTCTTCTCGTCGACGTCGGCGTCCAGGCCAGCCAGCACTTCGGCAATCACGGCGCGAGCGTGGAGACGGTAAGGCGAGGTGGTCATTCCATAGTCTCCTTGAGCAGTGCATCCAGTTCGGTAATCGAGTACGCCACGATGCATACGCCGCCCCGGTCGCGCACCTGCGCCATGAACGCCGCTTCCGCAGGCGTCACCTTGTTTTTCCCGCACTTGAGTTCAACCGTCAGGAACCGACCGTCGGGCAACACCGCAAAGATGTCCCCCGATCCGGGGGTTCCGAAGCGGATAAACCCGCCGGAAGGTGTTGGCATTCCGCCCGTGTTGTTCCGCCAGGCAAACGCTCCGCGCATCGCCAGCAGTTGCAAGGACGGCTTGATAAGGTCCGTCTCGGTCGGTTTGCGAATGCTCATTGCTTCCTCGCCTCCACGCCTGGCTTCTCCCGCGCCACCCCCGCCATGATCCTGCCCCACCTGACGGCCTCGGCCAGCAGTTCGGCCATCTGGGCGGGTGTCGTGAGCGCCGCTGCTGCGTAGGGCGGCAGGACGACGTGCGAGGCGCTTCCGTCATAGCGCAGAAAGGAAACGTGAGACAGGGTCAATGCCTTGCGGGTGTAGCGGTAGCAAGCCCGGAACGTCCGCACCGATGCCGGCGGGTGCTTGACCCCGAAGCGGGCGCAGGCGGCGCGGACGATGTCACCCTCCACGTCGTGGACGAAGAATCGCGAGCGGTAGCAGTCGGGGACGGTGGTGTGGATCATGTGCGTGTTCTCCGGTTCGGGTCAACTCTGTTCCCAGAGCAAAAGTTGACGGAACTTCTTCTGAATCGGCGCGTAGACTTCGGCTTCCGGGGAGTTCTCTCCGTGCTGCTGCGCAACCTCCCAGAAACCACCCTGGACGAAGTCATGTTTGCGTTGTTTGAGTTTCGGCCGTCCGGCGGCGTCCGTCTTCACGCCGCCGGCCTTGTCGCGAACGATCAAGATGTGGACGAGTTCGTGATGGAGCAAGCCGATCTGTTTCACACGGTTGTGGTCGGCCCACCAGGTTTCGTCGATGGTCAAGGTGCAGTCGGCCATCCCGTTCACGCGGTTCTTCACGCTGTTGATCTGGATGACCGCAGCGGCGGCGTATCCGTGGTGCGAACACTCGTCGGCGAACAACACGCTGATCGTGACGTCCGCCTGATCCAGGTCTGGACGATAGGTTTGCCTTGCCTCTTTCAGGAGATCGGCGACGTCGTCATCGGGACTGGGGGTGCGGTAGACAGTCATAGGTGGTTCTCCTGGGGTTCAGCGGGGTTTCTTTCGGTGGTCCGGATGACCACCCGTGTTCACGAGAAGTTCGATGTTCGTCTCGTCCATGCCGGGCCGCATGGCGAGCAAAATCCGCCATGCCTCCCAGCGGTCCGGGTGCCGGCAAAGGGCGGTCCAGTTCCCCTGAGCGCAGCGGCACCAACCGACGTGCTCTACATGCCCTGCGCCGTCAGGTCCGGATCCTGGCGCTTCCGCTTCTTTGCGGCCTTCCTTTTCTGCTTTCGCGCCTCCCTTGCTTCCGCCCGGCACTTCTCGCTGGAGGCCTTCATCTCGGTTGCCAGCGCTTCCCACCTTCTGACGGAAGACAGAGGCATCGCCACCGTGGGGAACCCCTCCGCTCGCAGGAGCACGCTGGGTTCCAGTGCCGTCGGACTGGGCGGGTCCGCGAAAGGGATTGTCCAGGGCGGCGCGTTCGGCAATCGCTGTCGTGGACTCCTCCCATTCTTCCTCCGTGGCCAGCAGTTCGATGATGGCGGCCTTGTGCTCCTTGATGAGGGCGATCTGCTCAGGGGTCAGCTTTGACGACGGGGCCACGATCAATTTGCCTCCCTCTTCGCGGAGCATGAAGCCTTGCCGGATGAGGTCAGCGAGGAAGACGACGGGGGTCATGATGTAGCGCCTCCCTTGGCCTGAGTCGTCTGCCGAGAGCCAAAGAAAGGGGCAGCGTAGTTGTCGAGGAAATTTTCCAAGACGTGGCTCGGCCCGTCGGAATCGAAACCTCGCTTCGAGTCGTCAGCGAACCATCGCTTGGAAGCCAGTTGGTAGACGAACCACATATCACGGAAGCGTCGGGGTCCGGCGATCCAAATCATCTTGCCCATCGCGTGAGCGTAGCCGATTTCGGCGATGGTTCCGTAGCAGTCGAGTTGGTCGATCCAGGCAAAGAGAAGGTCGCTGCGGTCGATGGCCGTTTTGCAAGCCGAGACAACCGAAGGCGCTTGCGAAATCGTTTTTTGCGCATCCAACAACCAGGCGCCACAAGTTGACATCGTGTCGTGGTGGCCGCAACAGCCCACACCATCGCAGTATTGGCAATCCTGGGGGTTGCCGGAAGCGATGTGAGTTTCGCTTGCCAGTTCTTCTTCCTGCGCCTTGGCGCCGTGGGAATCGTCGCCATGCCCGCTCTGCCCATGACGACCAGCGACAAAGAACGGTCCAGAGTAGTGGTGAAAGCCGAAGATTGCTTCTTCCTGGACATCCCAGTCCCAGGCGATTTCATCAAACCAATCGACCGAAACGTCCGGCGTGTATTCCACAATGGTTCCACGCCAGTCGTGCCGACTGATCTTACCGGCGAGGTAAATGGTCAGCGGCCAGGGTGGACGTTTCGGAGTTGGTGCAGGAAGGGCGGGCGGCGCCGAATTACGGGTCTTCGCAAGGGCGATGATGAACTGGATCAGTTCAGGGACCGGCCGGAACCATTCCCGAACCAATTGCGCGTAAGCAAACCGATTATGCAGGGCGTCCTCGTCGGCTTCGGTTCCCGGCATGGTCGCCAGAACGATCAGATCGTTGGAGTTGCCGGTCTGGCATGCCCTCTGCCGGCCGGTCGGCGCATCCGAGGCGGTGTATCCGATCTTGATGCCGATGTTTCCGCCGGTCTCTTGAAGGAAGTAGATCATGGTGTATTGTCTATTTTCTGTCGCGCTGTCGCGCTTTTGATGTAAGACGTTGCCGTTGCCCATGTTGCCAATCAGGTGTTTCTGTCGCGCTCGCTGTCGCGCTCTGTCGCGCTGTCGCGCTCGTGTTTTCAGGGGTATCCGCCCAGCGCGACAGCGCGACAGAGCGCGACAGACGGTATCGCTGTTCTGTCGCGCTCCTCCGATGTTTCCTGTTAAGGAGTTACATCAAAAGCGCGACAGCGCGACAGAACTCTATAAGGTGATCTCGTCGCGCTCGCCGCCGTCTTCATCGAAGGGATACCGCCAGAGGTTGCCGCGCTTGAAAACGACCCGGTCGGCAAGGAGTCGGTTGAGCGCCTGCCGGACGCTGTTCGCCTTCTGCTTGACCGCCTCGGCAATCTCTGGGGCGGAAGCGCCGATCTCGCCGCGGGTGCGGAGGAAGCGGACGATGGCCTGCTGAACCTCCCCTTTGAGGTGGTCGGCGGCGCTGCCGAGGTTCTTCCAGGTGAGATGATCGGCATCGAACTCGAGAACGAGTTCACGCTCTTCGACGTCGCGTCCCACGATATGGAAATGGGCTTGCTCCTCCTGGCGGGCGCGGAGGAGGACCATGATCCCGTCAGCGGCTCCGGTGATGCCGCTGGTCCCGGACACCTCGAGAACATAATCCTGGTCCTCCTTCCCGGCGCCTGGTTTGCGCGTGTGATGAACGACGAGGCTGGCGAGGGATCGCTTGTCGCTGAACGATTTGACCTGACCGAGGTCGTCGCTGTCCTGCGAGTAACCGGAGCGGCGTCCGTCCTGCTTCGGCGAGAATCGGTTCCACACGTCGATGATGACCAGACCGGGACTCTTGACTTGCCGACACCACAACTCGAGGAGTTGAAGGCCGCCGTCGTCCTGCCTGGGCCAGTTGGTGGCAATAGTTAGTCGCTTGCGGATACTGTCGTGAAACTTCGGGTCGATAGCCTTGAGCATCTTGATAGCCCGCGCCTGGACGCGGCGCTGTTTGTCTTCAAGGCTGAGATAGAGAACGTCGGCCGGATCAACGGGAATGTTTCCAAGCGCCATGCCGCCGCCGGCAATGGTTAGGGCGAGGTTAAGGGCAAGCATTGACTTGCCCATCTTGGGGGCTCCGGCCAGCAAGTTCAGCCCCTCACTCATGATTCCGGGAATAACCCACGTCGGTTCGGGGAACTTCTTGGCGAGAAGGGAGCCCATTGTCCGCAACTCAAAAAGCTTGGTGTGCGGTCCGTCTTCCAGGGTGATGCCGTCGAGTACCTTGTCAGGCGTTCCCTCAGCAAGGGTGTTGTCGTCGTAGGTGACCTTCCAGGGTGGTTGACCGTCAACCTTGACCGTTTTGCCGCTGGGCGTCTTGCCGTTTACATGATTTGGATCGGGAGGCCGGCGGGGGTTGCGCGAACCGGCCTTGATAGCGCTCTCGAGCGTGGCGATTGACTCCTGCGACTCCAGGCCGATACGTCCAGCGGCGAGAAGCATCTGGGAGCGCATCTCCGACTCGTCAAGGGAACCACCGGCAACCAGCTCAGCGAGGTTGGCGCATGCCTTGAAGTAGGTGTTGTTCCGCTCTCCTTCTGGCGCCAGAAGGATGCGGCCGATTTCGCCGGCCATCGCCTTGGCCCCGTAGGGGGCGCCGGAAGATGGGGCGAAGACGCGGAGCGTGGACGTTGCCGGGGGTTCCTCCCCGGCGATTCGCAAAAACGCCTCGGCGGGAACCGGAGCGATGGTCTGGGGTATGCGGACGATTCTCGCCATGCGATGCGGTCGGTCCGTGGCATTCGGCCCCTTTCGCGCCCACGTTCCTGGCAATTTCGCCAGACGGCTGGCGTTATAGACCGAAGTGTCGATCTTGCCGCGCGTCCCGGTGTATCGCGACGACAGCGTAACGAGAAAACGTTGCATCAAAGACCGTGACTCCTCTGTGTTTGGCATCTCCACACGGTGGATGAGATACCAGCCGTTGCCGCTGTCCACGAGAACGGATTCGGAGAAACCCTCGCCGGAAAGGAATGCGTCCACCTCGTCGGCGAGCGCCCTCGCTTGTGCCTTCTCCTCGTTGGTGGCGCTGACCTTGACGCCGTCAGCCTTGGCAGGGTCGATATCGATGAACGACCACATGCGACAGACGACGTCGGAATCCTCGGCGGCCTTGACTAGGTTGGCGCGAACCGGGTTCAGCACGAAGTAAAGCGTGTTGCCCTTGGCGATGGCCCGGGCGCTGCGAATGAGGGCGTCGATGTCCCTTGCTTGACGAACCCGAGAGAGCGGGGGTCCGTCAGCGAGAGGGATGGCGCGAAACTCCGTTCCATGCTCATGGTCGGCAAAGAGCGACATGGCCCGGCGCACCTCCCCGGCGTCGATTGCCGGGGAGGGCTCCGTTGATTGGTCAACCTTGACTTTCCACATGCTGGCCATGCTGAACCGACCTTTGTTGCTCAGAACGGAGTAGGCGAAACAATCCCTGTCCTAAAAGGGCGTTTCGTCGGCCGCATTCGTCGCGGTTCCGACCAGCTCGCCTTCGCCTTTCCCTGCGACCTCGCCGCTCCGCGCCTTCCACTCGGGCGATTCCTTCACATAGTCGAGGGCGGGCTGGCCGTAGACGCGAGGAATCCACTCGGCAAGCGGGAACTCGCTGCCGCCTTCGATCTCCCATGCAATCGCGTCGAGGGTGGCGTCGGGAACCTTCAATCCCTTGATCGGTGCCGAGACGCTTTCGACGCGGGCATAGGTCGAGGTCTTGGCCGCGTTCTGCTTGTGCGTCAGGTTGACCTGGCACTTTTGCTTGAGCAGTTTGAGGATGTCGAATTCCTCTCCGTCGCCGAGATCTTTACCGCGCCATCCCTTGACGAGAATCCGAAGTGCAGCCTTCTCGTGCATGGACAGGGTGTAGTCCCTGCCGACGACGAAGTTCTTGCCGTCCTTCTTCTGCTCGTCGGTGAGTTCCCACGCAATGAGAATCTTGCGGACGTCGCGCGGTTCCTTGCCGGGGTACTCATCGGTGTGAGTACCGAGGTCGATGAGGGCGATACAGACGGCGGCGTGATTCCCGGCGGGGGGAATCTCGTATTCGGCGTCCTCGCTCTTGCTTGCTTTCTGCTTCCACACAGACATAATTCACCTTTACCTATGGTTAATCGGGAAATACCTGCCTTGAGTCGAACATCACATGGGTCGTTTCATTGGACCATCCGCATGCGTAGCAGCGGCGGTAGATGTTGCGGCGGTACAGTTCCGTAACGCCGCATTGCTGACAAGGTTCCTCCATCTTGAGCCAGGGAAGATCCCACACCGGGCGCGGGCCGTGGTAGTTGCGAGCGACAAGCTTGAAGATGCTCGCCATTGAATCCTCCGGCCGGGACAGGATCAAAAGGGAACGTCTTCGCCGTGAACGGCAGCGGCCGCGCCGTTCACCGGGAGAGTTTCCTGTCGCTGTCCGCTGGCCCGACGTGCGGTCAGTCGCGGCTTCTCCGGTTCCGCAGTCACGCCGACGCGCTCCAGCAGGCTCGTTTCCTGCGCCGTCAAAAGTTCAAGTTGCCTGCCGATGAGTTTCTTCATCGTCGGTCCGGCAGTTTCGAGTTTCGCCTCCAGCGCCTGCTTGCGGGCCTCGATCGTCTCCAGCACGGAACCGAATGCCTCCATACGGGTGTTGATCTTCGCCACTTCTGCGGCGAGTTGGATGCGCTCGGCCGCAGCTTCGGCGCTGCTCAGGATGCCGCCGGTAATGGCGTCGATGATGCCGCTCGTTCGGTCGGCCAGGTCGTTCAGATCGGACATGATGCGCCTCCGTGTTGTCGGTGAGGATGGGAAATATGTTCCCATCCTGTTAGTAGAACTATACGCCAGTGGCGTACTTGACAGACGTGATATTACACGTCTGTAAATGGTACGTCAATGGCGTAGTTAGCTGATTCGGAAGAATTCGGGGAAGGTAAGCTCGAGTAGAAGCGTGACGTGATCCGGAAGTGGGCGTCGGCCCTGCTCCCAGTTGCGCCACGTTCCGATGGGAACGCGCACTTTCGCCGCCGCGTCGGTCTGCGACATGTCGTCGTAGAACTCGCGGAGTGCCTTTAACCGCGCCGGCCACGGGTTGACCGGCTGCGCAGGGGTGGCTTTCTTCTTCGCCATGCCGTTCATGGTACTTGTCTCTCGTCGTTGCGTCCATCGTGTGCTACTCCTCGGTGCGTCCAGGTTGCCCCGGTTGGTTGCTCGAAACAGGCGTCCCGATGTGCCACATCTGGCAGTGGGGACAATGAAACGCTTCGACCGCTGTGCCGTTCCTGCTGTTCATGGACCGCGCCGCACCCCTGGCGGCGCGTGCGGTCCAGTAGAAGTTGCCCTTGCCCCTCTTGCGGCGGCAGGTGCGTCTGGCTTTCGCGGCCTTCGTCAACGGCATGACTTGCCCTCGCGGTCTCCAGAAAACCCCTCCCCCGGTGCCTCGTGGAGATCTCAGCCACAGGGGAACAGGCGCAACGAGCGCCACATCCGCCGGGAGAGGGGAAGATCGTTCATCGCTGCAGGATCATCGCCGCCTGTTGCAGCGCCACGTGGTAGGCGTGCCGTTCGCGGCGACTGTGCCGTGCGGACCTGCGTTCGCGGCCCTTGTGCCGGGCGTGCCGCTGGGCGTTGCGTGCGTGCATAGTCATGGTGTGGCCTCCTGGAGTGCCAGGGCGTTGGACGGTCCTTGATAGATCCTGCCGCTGCTGTCGGCCCACGTCGCCGGCAGCACGGGAACGCCGGCCAACCGCAGGCGCTGCTTGGCGATGCCAACGGCGCGCTTGCTCAGTCCGGTCGTGGCCATCACATCGGGGATGGTGTGTGGACTGGTCAGCAGCGACCGCAACCTGTCGTCGATGACGCTTGCGAACTCGCGGCGACTGCGGCGCGTCTTCACGCTGTGGATGCTGCGGCCGATACGCCTGGCTATCTTCTTGAGCGGGTGTCCTTGTGCGTGCAGGTCGTCCAGCAGTCGGTCTTCTGCGGCGGTCCACGGTCCACGGGTCTTCCTCATGCCAGATCCTCCTGAGTACTTGCGTCGAACTGCTCCGGGGCGAAGCGGCCGAGAATCACGTTCATGACCACAGCCAGCCAGCCGTACTCGTTGACCACAAGGGCGACGTGCAGCAGGCCGAGGGCGATTCCCAGAGTAAGCGGTATCCATCGCATGGGGTTCCTCCTTGAGGGGCGATGGTGTCAGTTGAATCCCTCGACGAACCGTCGAACCTCGCCGACGTTGTCGATCCATCCGGGAACCATCATCAGCCCGACCCCCATCATGATCGCAGTGTGATCCACCAGTTCCGGGTGCTTGCGCAGGTCGCTGATCATCGATGTGAAGGCGTTCCGTGGGTTGTGCGGCAGGTATTCCAGCGCCCGCCGCTTTGCCCAGGCCAGATGTTCGTCTCGCGTCATGTTGGTCTCCTTGATGGGCGAGTCACACGCCGCCGGGTGGTCCCTGCCGTGGGGTCCAGCGGCGCAAGCGCGTTAACTACGCTGTTGCCTCACTGGCCGAGTCGTCGCTCTTTTTCTTGCGTTGGGGCGGCGTGACTGCGGCGTTGCGGGTTCTCATGGCCATCTGGGCGAGAGATTTCAGGCCAATGAGGTTCTTCTGACCGAAGTTGTAGACCTTCTCCAGCATTTCGAGGTAGGCATCCTTCGTCGAATAGCTGACGAGGAGTTCCCGACACCGTTCGGCGCAGCGAAGCATCCTGCGAAGATCGAACCCGTCGGTGCGGCAAACCGCCATACACGCCTCGGTGAAGCGGGCGTTACGCAGAGACGGGGAGAGTCCGGACATGGGGCCGTAGAGGGAGGCAACAGACTCAGCCCATTTCCTGTCCTTGACCTTGAAGTTGCCGTCGATGAATGCCGCCTGGAAGTTGCCGAACGAGGTCGTTCCCGCCAGGAGCGAGAAGGCGGTCCCGATGGGGAGTCCATGTGTCTGGGAGAAGTCCAACCCTTCGCGGTAGTCGTTCTTCCCGTTGGCTGCGTGTTTTTCCGCGTAGTCGATGAGTTGCCACGTCTTGGCGGCACTGTTCACGATGGCAATGTCGAAGTCTTCCTTGACGATGACGTAATGGATGGGCAGACCGAGGGATTCGGCGATCATGTGCCGATGCTGTCCGTCCTTGATGACCAGTACGGAGTTGTCCTCACAGACCACAATCGGGAAGCACGCCAGGAAACCGTAGAGCTTCATGGACTCCATCAGTTTCTTGTGCTTCTTCATGTTCAGGCAACGATTCTCGTTGCTGTGCCTCTGGAAGAGGCGGTAGTCCTTGGTCGTCTGAATCTTGAAAGCCATCTCACAAACCTCACTTATTGGCCTTGATCCAATCCGTTACGATCTGGAAGCCACGCTTCCGTAAGGGATCGTTTTTTGGAATCCGGGTCAAGGCGTTCACTGCTTCCTGTGCGCGGAACACTCCCACGCCCTTGATCTCTCGGGGTTGTTCTTCTTCGCCCTTGTCGCGTGCGGGCGCATCCCCGTTCGTGTTTTCTTTGGCCTTGTCCTTGGCTTTCCCCTTCCGTTGCGGCCTTGGCTTGGCTGCTTCCTCCCGTTGCTTCTCAGGAGATTCGGTAGCCAAGGCAGCCGCGGTACGGACGCCCATGTGCCCCTCTTCGACGGCTTGGATGATTTCCGGCTCGGCTAACTCCAGAACATTTGCTGCATAGTCAACACTTCGTCCACCCACGCCGAAGAGAGTTCCGATCTTGTCCCGGGTGTCGCCACCCAAAGGTTCCGGCACCTGTGCCGGAACCTTTGTTTCACCGCGCCGTGTCGCGCCCGACGATCTTCCGCCGCTCGCTGCTGCCGCTGTCTGCCTTTCCTTGGCTTCCTCTCGGAGTTTGTCCCCCAACTCCTTTGCCTTTGCTGCGGCCATTGCTCGTTGCCCCGGGGTCAGGTGTCTACGGTGGAGGTTGAGCGAAACAACGTGGGCGATTGGATCGGCGACCGTCACTGCGCGAATCTTCGGCGTCAAGCTGATCTTGCAGCAAGCGAGGTAGCGCCGCCGGCCGTCGATGATCTTGCCGTCGAGCGTCTCGATGTAGACCTGCTGGCCGTACTCCTTGATGTCCGCCGCCAACTCGTCGATGGTCTCCGCGTCGAGCGGAAATATGTCGGCGGCTGGATGGATTTCTAGTTCTGTGATGCTCAAGGTCGTCTCCTATGTCTCACACCGTCCACCGTCTCGGCGCGCACCTTCCACGCCGACGCCTCTGGTGCGCCTGTATGGGGCGATCCCTCGTTCACCGCCTACTTCGCGTCGGGCTCCAGTACCGCTTTGACCCGGAGGTAGAGGCTATGCATTTGCTCGCCCTCCGCCGCCGCTTCGTCTTCGGTTATCACACCCCAGAGCGCGCCGGTGAGGTATTCCCACAATTCGCGGATCAGTGCTTCGTGCATGGTTCACCTTGGGTCGGGCAGGTCAGGCGCCGCAGCCAGCGCCTCGGCGTGGTCGCGCAACGCACTGCGGCAATGCGCCGCCATCTTGACGAGCGCGCCTGTTGCGTCGCGGGCGGCGTACTCCGTGAGGTACGGCCATGCGCTGTCCAGTTCCGAGACGACGCCAGCGTAGGCGTCCTCGGCGCGTTGGCCGAGCAATCGGACTGTCTGGGCGAGGGCGTCCGCTTCGGAGACGATGGCGGCGAGTTCGGCGTCTCGTTTCGTCGGCATTATGTGTCCACCTTCTGCCAGATCCTGTCATGCAAGTACTTACGTTCCCTGAAGTTCTCCATCCACCTGCCTCTATCCGTCCTGGCTCTGCCAGTTGCCAGCTCGACACCCTTCGCATTCAGTCGCTCGATGTTCAGCCGCAGCCTGTTCCCGGAGTCGAGGTAGTCCCCGTAGAGTTCCTTGCCGACCGCCTCGACGGCTTCATCGTAGGTCACCGATGTCAACCCTCCTCTGTTGTCGCACCCCCTCGGGCGGGCGGATCGTCGTCCTCGGCACGAAGAAAACCGAGGGTCAGTCACCCGGAACCCCACCGATAAAAGGTTTCAGGCGTGATGAACGGCGTCCGGTCGGCAACAAGCCGACGTCCTCGGGAAGAAGCGAAGCCGAGGGGGCCGCCGAGGGGAGTGGCTTCACGATGCGGCCGTTGCGACCGTGTCCAGTTTCGTGCGGTTCATCGCCACGAGTTCCATGATTTCGCGTCCGGCGAGCCTGTTGCCGTGCGCGAGCTCGTTGAGCATCGTGCGGATTTCACGCCCATCGATATCCGTGCCGGCAAGGTCATCGTTCACGCCGGCCTTGATTTTTTGCAACGCTTCGGACTGTACGATGAGAGCCGCGGCGTGGGCCATCAGTCTGCTAGAGCGTTTCATGTGGCGATTCCTTCCGAGGGGCGAAAGGGTCGTTCGGGGCGTCCCTGAGACGTGTCAGGGAAAAGGTATCAGGCGATTAGGGGCGATTCAAGGACAAATTACGTCCCGCTTTTGGCATGAAACACGCTTATGACACGGGCGCGACACAACCGAACACTCCAGGCGGCACGGGCGCGACACAACCGAACACTCGGAAAAAATCTCAGTCCGCGTCCGATTCGGCGGAATCCTGTTTTTTCTCCCGCCCCTTCGGCGTCTTCTCGTCTTCATCGAACGGCCCGGGACCCCAGCGACCGCCGAACATAACGTAGGCGCTCCAGTCGCTTTCGGTGTACTTCCACTCGGCGCCGATGCGCCGAGGGCGGGGGAAGCGCCCCTCGCGAATCCACCGATAGAACGTGGATTGCGAGATGCCGAGGCGCTGGCGAACGTCCTCCATGCTGTAAAGCTTCTGCGACACATCGCGCATCCGTCCAGGGGCCAGGGGCGATCATCCTTGCGGGCGTCAGGCTTGTTCTGCAACCACCGCCACGCCTTCGGGCGGTTCACTCCAGACGTGCAGTTCTTCAAGCTGTTCGCGCCAATCGTGTTGCACCTCCAGAGCACAATGACTGAGGGCGTCAACCCAAGTCGGATGCCGGCCATGCGCCATGGGGAATCGCGTCTGGTAGTAGAGCGAGGTCGCGTCGTGTGGTTCGTGTGGCCGGTGATCCGCGGCACAGAACCGGCACAGGTGCGGCGCGGGCGGAAGAAGGGTCATCGGTTGGGCCTGGACTGTGGTCAGGGCGTCTTCTTCGTCGCGATGGGGACAGGTCATGGGGTGGTCTCCTCTGCGGGAATCGGCTTGATCTTGCCGTGCTCCATCTTGCTCAGTTCAACGGCGGTCATGCCGCGCCGGGTTGCCTCCTGATGCAGGTTGCGGTAGACGGCGAGGCGCGCCTGCCGCATCCGCTCACCAACACGAATCCACTCAGCCATCTCGTCGGGACATTCTCCGGTGGCGTTGCACCGCGAGCACTTCATGGGGACGTTGGACGCCCCGGAACCATCGGCGTATCGGACGTGGCTGGCGACGATGGAGGCGTTGCCGTTGCAATCAGGGCAGATCATGGTTTACTCCAAACGGTTGACAGTGGGGAAAGTCAGGATTGCGTTTTCGACCAGGCCCCGGACGCCTGCTGAACGCCTCGCTCCTTACGCTCTGGGTGGCGCGCCCTGAGCAGCCTGACTCGTGACAACGCGCCGCTTCTTGTACGGCGATCGAGGGGACAGGCAGTTCCGCGCGCCCGTTACGGCTTCAAGCCCCCAACACTCCTGCCCATTCGATGGCAGAGAGATTTATCCCCCGGCGGCAGGCGGCGGCCGTCGCACCGCTGCCACACTCCGCCGGGGTAGACTCATTGCTCCTGCCTGGTCACCTGCTCCCAGCAGGACGCGCAGTACTCGTTGGTGCGGTCGGTTACGGGGTTGATCGCGCACCGTCCGCACCGAGGAAGCGATGCCGCAGCCTGCTCGTTCAGCACCGTGGCAATCCACTTTTCCGCCTCGACGATCTGCGGATCGCTGGCTTTATTCTTCCCCAGGAGGATTCGGGCGTTAATCCAAGCTTGGACGGCTGCGGGGGCGGCACGGTCCCGCCCAAGGAGAACGAAGGTCCATTCGGTGTCGCGGGCGCGGTTCATGCAACTAGTTGGGTCGTTCAGTTCGTCGCGTTTGCGCACAGGTCTACTCCTTTGGAATGACGGTTGCGGTTCCTGCCTCGGTGTCGAATTCAACCGTCAGGTATTCGCCGTACTTCATCCACTTATCGAGTTTGGCGCGGGCCGACTCGCAACGGGTCTCCATGAGAGCTTCGCGCTCATCCTTGGAGAGTCCTGGCACCGATTCGAGTTCCGCCTTGACGGCGTCCTCAACCGGGCCGTACTCGCAATCAGGATCCTTCATCGTGATGCGGATTTTCACTGGCTACTCCTTTGGTTTCGGTTCGGTCCACACATCCGGCTTCACCTCGGTCATCCGGAGCGATATCAGGTGCATCCGGGCGAGGGGCAGATCCATCATGGTGATCCGACTCTTGACGTGGTCGCGGATATACCTGTCGAGGTATTGCTGCGTGGAGCAACAGCAGAGGTCGTTGCCGGCCAGGAGCGAGTCAACGGTCTCGCGTCGTATCTGCATGGCGACCTGGCCCATGAGGCGGTTTAATTCGGCGTCGGTCATCGGTCAATCTCTTGGGTCAAGGATGGTGTCAATCGGCTGAACGGGGTTGTCTTCGCGGAAGGCATCCTCCACGATGTGGCGAGGGAGACCGAAGCGCTCGCAGCGGTCCACGATCCCCTCGATCCGCTGCGCCCGCCCCCACTGATCGACGTACCAGCCAGGCTGCTCCTTGGAGGCGGGCGAGCGACCACCGGAGCGGTCGTAGTGCGGATCGCTCGACCAGCCACACTCGGGGCATCCGCAAGGGCCGTGGATCACGCCCACCTCGACGTCAACGGAGTCGCGCCAGCACTCTTCGCCGCACCTGGGGCAGATCATGTCATCGTCCATTACGAGCCGCCTTTCGTGCTGTCGAGGTACAGGGTGGCGTGCTTGGAGGGCAGGCTCACCCCACTCTTTCTTGCCGCTTCGCGGAACATCTTGCGCGTCAACTCGATGAAGACCGTCCCCTTGATGGACCGGCAAAGCGAACAGACGCGAAACTGGCCGGCGTGAAGTTCCCAGCCGATTCCCTGCTTCGCCGTACCGCTGACGCAGAGCCAGCCCCGGCGATACTCTGTGGTTTTCTCCATCTCGGGAACAACCGCCATGATCCAGGCGATATCGGCGTGTTGGTCGTCGTCGGCGTATTGCCCGGACCAGGCGCTGAACACGTCGATCACGCAATCAAGTTGAGCGATTGCTCGCTGGCGGCGAACGTCCTCCATCACGCACCGCCTTTCGCCTTTGTGATGACGGCAATAGCGTCGTCTTCGGCAGCAATGTGGGCATCGAGAAGAGCTTGCGCCCGATTGGTGATGACGCCCATCGGCACGCCGCGATAGGCCGGTGCGGCAGCAATCAGTTTTTCCAGAGCCGCCAACAATTCAGGGGCGAGGTCGATGGCCCGGGCGATTCTCTCGGCTGCCGCCCGTTGCTGCTCGACGCTTCCATAGGTGCAGCATCGGCGGCATCCATGTGACATGTACGGCTTGACGCAGGTGCAATTCGGCTGGCACGGCGTTGTCAATCGGCATGGGCAAGTCATCCCGCCCTCTCTTTCCTGTTGTGGCCGACCTTGCGGCCGCGTTTGGCCGCTCGCTCATCGGTCTGGACGCACGTCATCACGACAACCCTGCTCTCCCGCAGCAGACAGCACGGGCAGAACGCCGAGGGTGCGGCGGCGGCCGGTATGTTTGCTTCCGCGCCGCACGTGGGGCAGTGGACGGCGACGAGGGTGTAGGCAGTGTGTTTCATGGCGCGCCCTCTTTCGCCTTCGTCAGAGCGGCGCGGGCCATTGCGACGGCCCTGGACACCCCATCCTGATGACCCCAACCGGCGATGATCGCCTCGCACGCGGCCATCAGGTCGTCGTGGGCGTTGACCGCCGTCACGATAAGTCGGGCGTTGGCCCGCTGCACGTCGTCGGGGATGCCTTGCCCTTGGCCGAGCGTGCTACGGTCGTAGAGCACGATACAGGCGATGCCTCACTCGTCCGGCGCTGGGCCGAAGACGCCAAGGTCGTTCTCGGACAGCGTCCACGGCGTCGGGGTCGGTTTGCTCACGATGTCCTTCCTTTCGTCTCCGTGGAGTACGCGCCCAACACCGCGATGATCCGCTCCACCGCGTCCATCGCACGGATGGTGTCGTCGCGGCGGAGTTGCTGCATCGCGTACTTGGCATCCGTCAACGCGAAGCCGATGGCGTATTGCAGATCGGCAAGCACGCCATCCATCGGGGTGAGGACGGGGATGGACAGGGGAGCGCCGTCGGCCAGTTCGATGGCTAGTTCTGCCCACGATGCACGCCCACAACGTCGGCAGGGCAATTCCAGGCTGAATCCGTCGGCGTCCTGATCGCAGCCGGTCCCGCGACACCAGGGGCAGGAGTCCGCGTCTGTGGGCGTCAGGACCGCCGTCGCCTGCTCGTCGATGGTGCTCGCCTCGCCGCTGCCGCCGCAGAGTTGGCAGGAGAGGCTGCCTCTGGGGCTGTTCGGATATTCGTCGCCGGTGCCGTAGCAGTGGGGGCAAAGGAGAGAGGCAGTCGTGGTCTCGGACATTGGGGTGCTCCTTCAAGAGGTGGTTACTTCGCACAGATGCTGTCGAGCATCTTGCAGATACGCTCCAGGGCGTTTGTTGCGATCGGGCAAGCGTCGCCGAACTGCCGGTAGAACTCTCGAAGGGCGATGTGGGCGTCGATTCGGAGCGAGTCCATCAACTCGTCGAGTTCTCTTCCCGGTTCGACGAGAGCTTCCCGGACGGCGTCCTCGGCTTCGATGGCCTGGATCTGTCCGGCGCGAGCGATGTTGCCGGGGAGGAGACCGCGGTAAACGGGATGGGCGAGCAGAAGAGTTGTGACGGCTTCGCGGAGGCTCCTCTTGATGGGCGCTTCCGCAGCGATCTTCTCGGTCATGGGTTTCTCCGTCAGGGGGCGATGGTGTGGGTCAGGTTCCGTGCGTCACGGCCAGCTGGGCGGCAACTTGCCACATCACTTTTCGAAGCCGCACAATCGCCTGCTTGAGGGTGTTCGCGGCCGACTGCTCGTGAATCCCGAGACGTTCGCCAATCTCCGTGGTCCCCATGTCGTAGCCAAAGTAGAGGGTCAGGACATCTTGCTGTCTGGCGTTGAGGAGGGCTAGGCATTCGTCCCAGCGGTCGGTCGCGTCGTCCAGGCAAGCGGGCGTGCGTCCCGGGCGGGCGAGAAATTCGGCGTACTCGCAAATGCTGTCGGTGCGCGGCAACTGGTTCTGGGCGCAGCGAACCCGGCATCGCCAACCGTTGGGCAAATCGAGCTTGAGTACCTGCTTGACGGCCCCGCGCATCCATGTACTGGCGAAACTCTCCCATTTCGCGTCGTTCTTGCAGCGACAGGCAGCCCGCCAGAGGGCCTCCAAGGTGTGCGACTCCAACTCGTCACGCAGCCAGGGGAACCGCTTGGCGGTCTTGGCCACCAGCCACTGGCGAAGCGTCTCGCAGATGGCCATGCGAGGGAGAATCAGGGATTCGTCCATTATGCGTCTCCTTTTGCTTCAGCCAACCGCTGGAGGATCCGCGACCCCTCGAACGTGCTCCAGGTCTCCGCTCGGAACGATGCCTCCGCGTGCGGGCCAAGGGGAGACAGGGCCGGTTCCCGGGCAACGAATGCCTCAAAGTCCTTCTTCGTCTTGAAGAAGCCGCAACGGTCGCCGTCGCGGAAGCCGACCCACTTGAACGAGCGTTTCAGGTCGCCCACGGTGGGACGAAGCGTGTAGATGCAACCGTTGTACATCAGAGCATAGACCTTGTGGGGAGATGGCATCATGCACATCCTTTCGTCCGCAGCTCGCCCATCTGAATGCCGATCTTCGGCAGGGCGGCGAAGAGGGCACGGGCGTGCTTGCAAGGCTCCTTGAGGTTGTAATTCGCGGCCGGGCAGTCACAGGAAAAGTAGTCCCACGACACCCGGTAATCGACGAAGCACTCGCCCGAACCGCTGCCTTCGATGTCGTGCGTCAACAACCACGCCTGTTCAGCGCCCAGCCAGCAGACGCTGTATTCCACGGTCTCGGGGCGATATCCGCCGCCCTTGACCTTGCGGTCCACCGTGATCGACAGGCGGGCGCTCTGTCCGCTGCGGATGAGGGCGGCGCTGTTGGTCGTGATCCAGCGGCAGGTGTTGCCGGCGGGCGGTGCGGACTTCGGGGCGGTCGGGCGGTCGGTGGTTTGCTGGCACATGGTTCGGGCTCGTCAGGGGGTGAAGGTGGTCCGGGCGGGTCTCAGCGGTCCGGGTCGCACACCGGGACGTCAACGGCCACATCGTCGAGGTAGACCATCTCCAGCGTGTTGCCGCTGCATGCCTCGCCGCATAAGTAGCAGGTGGGGACGGCCGGTTCGCAATCGCGGTTGGCTTCGCGGGCGAAGCCGGCATGGTGTTCGGGGGTGCTCATCGGTCGGTTCCTGTTGGAGGGTTGCTTTCATTCACCTGTAAGGAGTATAATGGTTCCGTATCGCGTTGTCAAGCGATACATAGCGTAATCCGAACAGAATTCAGGAATTCCTGAAAAAGGTACTTTTCGCTATGCTGACGGTCCAGTATTTGCGCTATAATGATAAGGCGCTATCTTTCGGCCCATTTCCCACGGTGCTACCCTATGCCTGGATTGCTGATTCCCACCGCACCCCAAGGGGCAACCGTGGCGAAGCATAAAACAGGCGCCGAACCGCGTTCCGCTGGCCGTCCTGCCATCGGCAAGCAAGTCAACATCCGCATTCCCGCTGGTCTCCTTGAGGAGCTAGAACTGATAGGCGAGGCGAAGGGTCTCGACCTATCCAACGTGATCCGGATGATTCTCACTGAGAAGACTCCCGCTTATCTGGAGGAGGCGCGGGACGTCATCGGTAAACGTCAGCACAACAAGCAACGCCGCGCTGACGACTGACAGCTTCTTCGCCCCTTCACTGTTCGCTCGCGAGGAGAAACCCCATGTCGATGCTCGTCTGCTTACCCCGATCATTCACCATGAGGCTCTTCCTTTATGACCGACAACACGAACCTGACCCTGTCCCTCGCCGTTCCCGCTGAACTGAACCCCCACGGCCTGAGCATCCGCATGGCCGGCACGCTGTCCGATCCCCTGTTCTGTCTCCTTGACGCTTGCCGCGTCCTTGCCCTCGACCAGGTCAGTCGCGTGGCTGATCGCCTCGATCCGGATGAGGTTACTCGAAGTAAGGTCATCGATTCCCTTGGCCGAGAGCAGGAGGCCACCTTCGTGACCGAACCGGGTCTCTACAAGGTCATCGTCCGCAGCGATAAGCCGGCAGCGAAGGGTTTCACTCGCTGGATCTGCCACGACGTTCTGCCCTGCATCCGGAAGCACGGCTGTTATCCGGCACCGGCCGACCCGGCGAAGTCGATGCGTGAACTGGTCTTGGAGGTTCTCTCTCAGATGGGGATTTACCACCAGCCCCAGATCGCGCAACCCGTCATCCGCGAACGGCCGATTGAACTGATCGACCCTCGCGAGTACACCATCCGTTGCTGGCCTGGCGTCACCGACAAGACCTTGAAGAACATCGTGCGGCGTATGGACAGCGCCTATCGGTGTCACGTCGGCCGGCCTGCTCCCCAGCTCGCCGACGATCCCCGTGGGCGTCTGATGTGCGAACCGGAACATCTCTGGTGCCTCACTCACGCCATCGCCTGGTACTGGTCGAAGGAGCATCCCCAGATCGAGACCGACTTGGCCTTTACCGATTGACCCCCTCACCCGCAGAGCCGTTTGCCAGCTCTGCGGGTGCTCCTCTTCTCGCCAATTCCCCCACGAAGGACTTCTCATGGCGACCGACCTGCCTCCTCGTCCCCACCTGTATGATCGCGCTCCGGCGTTTTCTGCCGGCATCAGGCAACCGGCACTTGTTCGGGTTGATGCAATACTGGGCTACTCCCATCTCGATCGCCTTCGCAGCGGTCTCGCTCGTCACAAGGCGCTCCCGGTCCTAGGCTGGCCGGATTGCTGGTGGGCTGAGCGCCATGCCGTTTACCGGCTGCTTCAGGACGATCCCGGCGCTCTCGCATTCAACCCCGACGTCTTCGCGCTTAACCCGTTACCAGACGAACTCTTCTACGAGGTCCGGATGCGCGAGGACCTTGTCAGCGTTACGATCTGGCTGAACGGCTTCATTGTGTCCGACCGCCACACCCGATACAGTTTCTGCTGATCACCCCTTCGCCTACCCCTCACTCTTTCCGGCGCCTCCCATGAACCCCGACGACCTCTCCCGCAACCTCACCGACGCCTGCCGCGGCGTCTATGCAACGGCGTTCCTTCGATTCAATCACGAGCGCAAAGCTCAACTCGACCTCCACAAGGCTCACGCTGACGTCCTCAAGTGCCGGTTCAGCCGGGACCAGGGCGGGCGGGTCACCCCTTCGGCGAAACCGGCTTGATAACCCCTTCCGCCTCGAGGAACGCCGTTGCCCGGCGATGCCCTGCTGCCGCTTGCTTTGGCGTCCGCGACTCCTGCGGGAACACCCTCGTCCCCATCCCCTGACGCTGCCTCTCCCTCTCGAATGCCGCAACCCAGCTCGCCATTGTGCGCCAGCCCCCCGACACCTTGACCGCCGGCAGTACGAGTACGGGACCAGCTTCTCCCCGGGGCCGGCATCCGCGACACGGGTTGGCCCATCGCCGCACAACCTCGAGGCTCGCCCGGCCCGCCCGGCCGCGCATCAGCTTCCGCGCCTCTTGCATGTCGATGGACTTCTCGTCGTCGAATTCTTCCAGCGGTCCCAGATCCAGCGGCTCGCTCATCGGTTCCTCCTGCTTGACGTGCTGTTGCAGGATACGCGCACCCCCTTCGTCGGACCACGAGCCGGATTGGTTGTGCCGCGAATGGCAGGGAAATGAGGCAAGAGATCGCGAAAGGCGCGGCCGACGTCGGGCGAACTCCGCTCAGGCACAGTCAGATCGTACAGCGGACGTCCGCAGTCTCTCAATTCGTTCGACAGGGAAGAGGGAGAGGAAGGCAGGGGTAAGCTGATAGCCCGGGGGATGGGCGCTTCGATCGCTGTGAAGGATGTTCACCTCAGGCGCCGTCATTCGCGCCAACATCGCCTTGAGCATCCCCTCGGCGACAGGTTCTGCCAGGCGTGCCTCGACCACCTCGCGGAGTTGCGGGAGGGTGCATCGCTGGCCGGCGCGGATCAGGCATTCCACGCAGGCGCGCTCGACTCGGCACAGCCTGGCCACCTTGCAGGGGTCGTCTTCTTCGAGAATGGCGTCCGCCGCACGGGACGCCTCGCTGAGCGCTATTCGCAGGCGCTGGACCGCTTCGCTGCTGGCCGGCATGACAGGGCTCCACGGCCGGGAGGTACCCTCATCAGTCTATGACCGAACCTGACCGGACTTCAAGAGACTCCGCGAGGATTGCACCCATCGTCAGCCCGCGGCTTTCATTGCCTTGACGGCTGCGCTGGTATTGGCCTCTGCATAGATCTCGGTAGTGGAGAGGTGTGCGTGCCCCAGTATCACCGACGCTGTTTCGATCCCGAACTGCGCCCGGATTCGGGTTGCGGCGCTGTGGCGGAGCTGGTGGGGGGAGAAGTGCTCCACGCCTGCCCTGATGCACGCTCTGGTTACCGCGTGCCCGTAGGACGTCTCGAGGTACTTCTCCCCCCAGGGACGCTTACGCCCCTTCTTGCGGCGGTTCTTCTGTGACGGCTGGACCGGCGACTTGCGCGCCGCCCGGAGCCTCTTGCACCGCTCCTCCATCTCCCGGCGCGGGGAGAAGAAGTACTCATCCTCCTTCGCCGGCCACCGCTTCCGCAGGATCTCCTGACACCGCGGTCCGATGTAGACGACCTTCTCGCTGCCCTCGTGGTGTTCGGTCTTCCACGACTCCGGGCGGTAGAACCACACCTCTCCCCTGACGTCCAGGTCGCACGGCCGCATGTCCAGGACTTCCCCGGGCCGCGCAGCCGTCAGCAACTGGACGTCCATCGCATCGCGGAGGGCAGGGGAGAGGATCGGCCGCACGGCCTCGATGGAATGCTCGGGGGCAGGTTCCACCTTCTCGCTTTCCGGCGCCGGGGTCCTCCCTTTCTTGAGGGCGTCCACAGCGGTCAGGGCCTGGTGGACGGTCGCACCGACCAGCTCTTCCTCGACGGCCCAGCGGAACGCCTGGACGATGAGCTGGACCCGCTGGTTGACCACCTTCCGCTTCCACCCCTCGCGCACCATCACCTCGCGCACGGCCTTGAGTGCGCGCGGCGAGAACTCGCTGGCCGGGGTTGATCCGTACAGGTCCCCCACCATCCCGATGGTCTTCTTGATGCGTCGTTGCTGCGTGGTGGGTTCGCCGTCCTTGACGTAGTAGGCCTTCGCGTGAACCCAGTAGGCGGCGAGCAGTTCGCTCACCGTGATCGCCGCCTTGCGCGGTGGAGGTTCCGTCCCACCCGCGGCAAACCACTCGGCGACCTTCCGCTTGTACATGGCATGGGATTCAGGGCTGTCGTACACGCCCAGATAAACCGTGTGGCGCTGCTTGCCCTGGTTGAAGGTGACGACCGCCTGACCGGACGCCCGATGGAGCCGGTAACCAGGAGCTCGTGGAATGCGTGGCATGGAAGGCAAGCCTCCCTGCAAGAGGTAGCGCGACATCTTACCGCGCCGATCCTGCCGTTCCATGCTCGCGGATTCTCATGAATCCGGTTCGCAAGTCCATTGCCAGCATCATGTTATGACAGTAGCGGCGAGTGGATTTGAACCACTGACCTTGGCCTTATGAACCATTCGCGCGTGAGTATGAACGGCAGTCGTCCGGCTGCGTCGTCGTGCCGCAAACATCGGACGGGTAACAGGATACAAAGAGGGATGGATTGTGTACAGGGGGATTTTTGAGCGGACTTCACAAGCGTTCGTACTGCTTCACATTACCCCGTCCAGAGGTAAATATCGCGCGTTGCGCGGTAGTAGCGCGGTAGACGAAAAACCCCCGCGACGTCCTGGTACAACGTCGCGGGGGAATGGGCCTCTGACACCCCTGGCTCGTGTGGTCATCCCATCCTACCGCCGACCCTTGCGGCCGGCAACCCTCACCGGCTGCGTTTCATCCGCAGCCAGAACCAGCACTCATCGACCGTGGACATCTCGACGATGCGCCACCCGCACCGATTCGCCGTCAGGGTGATCTGCTCTTGCAACCAGATCGAGCAGTAGTCGTGGATCTCGTTCACGTTGGGGTCGCTCATTCGCGCGAACAGAAGGCCGTACTCCACGCCAAAAGCGAAGAGGGGTTCATCCGTCAGGAAGGGCACGACCAGGGTGTAGTTCGCGTTGTCGCTCATGACGCCCCCTTTGCCTGCGCCAGCTTCATGCACCTTCGCGCCCTTCCCGGACTGATATCCCACTTTCGCAGGTACATCAGCCATGTCCCGGGCTCGACAAGTTCTCGCGCCTCCAGGAGATACTTCCCCGTCTCGACAAGCTTCGCCATCTTTCGTTCCGCCTGGCACTTGTCCATCGGCTTCCTCCTCCAACGAAAAACCCCCGCGCGACGGGCTGCTTGCGTCGCGCGGGGGTCATCAGGAGAACCACATGCGGAAGAACCCCTGTATCCTATGCGACTGCTTCCCCGCAGGCAACTTCACCCGCGGCAACCTCCTCGGCGATGGGCACGCCCAGCCAGTGGGCGAGCTGGATCACCGGCTTGCGCAGGCTCTCCCGCTCCTCCTCGCTCGGCTCGTAGTCGATCTCAGGCAAGACCCGGGCGAGGTTTTTCAAGGTCACCATCTTCCGGTGGAACTTCCGGTCCTCGCTCTGTTCGGCCACCCGCGTATCACGCTTCGCCGAACGCTCCGCTGCTGCCTTTTCGCGTTCGGCGATGACGGCGGCGATCTCTTCGGGAGTCATGCCCGAAGCGTCGTCTTCCTCGACGTCCGCGATGAATTCAAACGACTCGTCAACTCCCATATGCGCCGGGAACGGCGCATACTCCCCCTTCTCGGTAGCGTGATTCGCCACCCGCTTGTACTTCTGCGCCGTCCGCACGGAGAAGGTTAGGTTGTTCTCCATCCACTCCACCCATTTGTGGCCCTCGACCTTGTCCTGCGCCAGGATCAGCCACTTGCCGACCTCGACGGCGTCGGCCAGCGTGGTTCGCAGTCCGCTCTCGATCCTCTGATGCCCGGCGTTGATCTTCTCGGCCAGCATCGTCAGTTCTTGCTCGTTTCGATCCATTGCTCGCTTTCGCCTCCCTTGGTGTTTCCGTCCCGGTTGATTCTTCCTCTGCCGTCACCCGGCTTGCGCCAGCCTCATGTAGTTCTGTGCCGTCCTCGCGCTGATCTTCGTGTTCTCCGCCAGCCACGTCAGCCATCCCTTCGAACCGATAAGCCTCCTTGCTTCGAGCAGCAGTTTCCCCAGTTCGATCGCCGTCCCCTTCCATATCAGCACAGTTTCGCTCCGCTGGTGCGCCGCCCTCAACTCCCCGGCTATGTCGGCCAGCATTTTTCCGTTTTGCTTCACGTCTTACCTTCGCTTTCGTGATGGTCGCCGTCTCGTTGTCGCCTGGTTTTTCCCGCAGCACTCCCAGCGCCATCAGATACCGCTTTTCCTCTTCCTGACGAATCGACGCCGTCGCCTCCGGGTCCTCGTATCCCGTCCCGGACGCCACCCTTGCCAGCACGTACTCGCGGTTTACCTCCCGCCGCAGGTTGCTCTCAAGGATTTCCTTGTGCAGCGCCCAGTCTCTTTCCTCCTTCGTTTGTTCCCGCGCCGGCTTCCCCTCGCACGCCACAGTTGCCTTGCCCGCTGTGACCTTCCTCGCCACCTTGAGACCGGCCTCGTGGTCCCAGTCCCCTTTGCGTCGGATGGCACGCCCAGACAGCGCCCGCTCCTCCATGATATTGATGCGTTTCTCGTAGTTCTGTTCCCACATCGGCGAGCGCGGCGGTTTGGGATCGGAATACCCCTTGCGGTCAAAGGCCAGCAGCAACTCCAGCCATTCCTCGGCGCAGGTGCATTCACCCTCGCAATCGCAGAAGTCACGCGGATTGATGGCGTCCTGCCCCCCCTGCCACTTCAAGGCGTCCATGCCTGCCGGGGGAAGCCCATGATCGCGCTCGAGATCCAACAGGTTAGCCGCCTGTGGGTCCATCCGCTCCATTGGAAGTTCCGCAAAAAGCGCCCCAGGTTCTTCGGTCTCGTCGGTCATTGTGGGGACTGGCCCCGGTGGAGAGGGTGGGCGTTGCGTCAAATTGTATAGGAAGATTCGCCGTAGGGTAAGATTACTTCGGAATGTATTGGCGAATCTAGGGGTGGCGTTGATGCGCAGATTCACGTCAGGGTGTCATAATGGCCGGTCGGCAGAAGGATATTCCCGAGGTGGTGCGAGAGCGAGAGCGGCAGGCCTGGGCGTTGCGACAGCAGGGATGGACGCACGCGAGGATTGCGGCGACACTGGAAGTAGATCCGTCCACAATCTCCAAGATGCTGTCCCGACTCTGCGACCGCGCACTCAAGGAAATCACCGAAGACGTCCTACGGATGAAAGCGGATCAATCCAATCGCCTCGACCATATCATTGACGAGGCCTTGCAGGCCTGGGAGCGATCCAAGAAAGACGCCGTCGAAGTGACCACAGAGACAACGGTTGTTATCGAACCTGCCGATGAAGGCGAAGCAGAAGTCGAGCGAGCGATGCCCGGCCAGATTGTCACTCGCAAAGTGAAGGGGCAGGTCGGTGACACGGCTTACATCGCCGAGGCTCGTGCAGCTCTTGCCGATCTCCGTAAACTGTGGGGTTTGAACGAACCCGAAAAGAAGGATATCACAAGCGGCGGCCTGCCTTTCAAGGCGTATGCTGGGTTCGATCCTGAACAGGTATGAGCGCCGCCAGCTATCCCAAGCCTGGAGAGGTGACTGCCAACAACCGGCCGTATCATCCGGTCGGTAAGTGCCTGGCGATGATTCTTGACAGGTCGCCGGAGGTACTTTTGGCTGGGCCTGCAGGCACCGGCAAAACGAGGGCGGCCCTCGAGAAACTCAATCTCTGCGCCAGAAATTATCCTGGCATGCGCGGCCTGATTGTCCGCAAGACGCGAGAGTCGCTCACCGAGTCTGCGCTGGTCACTTTTGAGTCTCAAGTCCTCCTGCCGAACCATCCAGCACTACAAACGGGCGGACAGAGGCGAGTTCGGCAAGCTTACCACTACCCCAACGGGTCAACCATCGTCCTGGGCGGCATGGACAAGCCGAGCAAGACGCTCAGTACGGAGTACGACGTCGTTTATGTTCAAGAGGCCATCGAGTTGACCGAGAACGATTGGGAGTTGCTGACGCGACCGTTGCGTCACGGGAAGATGCCGTACCAGCAGATCATCGCTGACACGAACCCCGACGCCCCAACCCACTGGCTGAAAAAGCGATGCGACCGCGGCCAGACGGTGATGCTCGACAGTCGGCACGAAGACAACCCGCTCTTCTGGCGCAACGGTGGTTGGACATCGGTTGGCCGTGACTACATCGCCAAGCTGGACAATCTCACCGGCCCGCGAAAGCAGCGCCTGCGCTTCGGCCGATGGGTACAGGCCGAAGGGGTGGTGTACGAAGGCTGGGACCGTACGATTCACCTGATCGACCGCTTCGACGTGCCCTGGGAGTGGCCCCGGTACTGGTCGATCGACTTCGGGTATACCAACCCCTTCGCTTGTCTGTTCTTCGCACAGGACCACGACGGCCGCCTCTACTGCTACCGCGAGATCTACCGGACGATGACGCTCGTGGAGGACCACGCCAAGCGGATGCTGCAACTGCTTCACGAAGAGGCGGAAAGTTGGGCGAAGAAGACTGGCCATTCGGTAGACTCCATCCTCGCCCGCATCCGCCCCAAGGCCATCGTCTGCGACCACGACGCGGAGGGTAGGGCCACTCTTGAGCGATACTTGAAGATGGGCACGACGAAGGCCAAGAAGGACAAGCTTCCCGGAATCGAACGGGTACAGGTGAGGCTTCGCGATGCGGGAGATGGCAAGGCGAGGCTGTTCTTCTTCCGAGACCGCCTCGACGGTCGCGACCCTCTGCTGGAAGAATCCAAGTCCCCCATCGGGTTCGACGAGGAAGTAGATGCGTACATCTGGGAAGACAGCCACAAGAAAGACGAACCCGTGGACAAGGACAACCATTCCGCGGACGCGATCAGGTATATGATTGCCCACTTCGATCTGCACGGTGGCCCCTGGGACGCCCCCTCGTCCGCTCCCGCCCCCGAGCAAGCCCCCCGCGAAGCTCCACGCCTGTCCGAAATGGTCCCGCCCGGTCGGGGAAGGCTGTTCCCCAGGCGGTAGAGTCGATAGGATGAGGCGAGCACATCAGGGGAGGGGTAAAGCATGTCGGACGCCGTGACGCAGGCCAAGAACCTTGTAGCTGAGTTTCAGAAGCGACATCCGGGAAAGAGAATCCACATCAACCCTGATGGAACGACGTCGCTGGTTGACGCCGAACCACCAAGGACCGTTCGTGTGCGGATTGCGGTCGCCGTCAACGACAAGGGCGAGTGGGATGCTGGTGGTTGGAACTACCTTGTTGATGAGAAAACAGCGGATGCCCGCATGGCCAAGGGGGTCTTGGAGGATCTGATCAAGTGCCATGAGGACGGCGAGGTAGTCGCAACCGCCGTCCACTTCATCGAGGCCGACATCCCCCTGCCGGCCAGCCAGACGATAGAGGGCGAGGTAAAGGCGTGAGCGAGGACTGCCCCGATCAAGACGCCGTCGCGACGTGCGACCACTGCGGTTTCAAGGGGCCGTGTGTGTTCCTGCCAAGCCCGTACCTCGCAGATGTCTACCCCGAAGACGAGAATCCGCCGTCCTGGTGGTGCGAGTCGTGCCTGGAGAACAATCTCGACGATATCTGAGGACCACTCATGTCCCGCAGCAAGCGCCCCCGTCCTGATTCCCCTGACGATGCTGTCCCCACTCCTGCCAGCGAGGAAACCGTTGCCGGGGACGATGAACCCCTAACGGTGCTGGCCGTGCCAGGATCGCTCAGGGTGGAGAATCCGTCCCTCACCAGCGCTGAACTGCTCCCGGAGATGCAGCCCGTATACAACCCTGGCGAACCGCGCTGGGAGTACCTCTCGGTGTGGGTCCCTCGCGGCGATTCATTCGCAGCAAAGGCTAACGAGTACGGCGCGCTTGGTTGGGAGTTGATCTCTGTACAGGAGGACCATCCACGATGGCAAGAGGAAGAGGGCGGGTGGGTCAAGGGCGTGACGGCGTACTTCAAGCGGAGGCTGACCTGAGTGTACGTTCTTCGCGGCGACAAGGTGCAGATGGACTCTGCTGCGTGGATGCAGGAGCAGGTGATCTCGCTCGTCCAACGTCGGGTCGATCTGATCTGGGACCGTCTGGAGCAAGAGGCGTATGCGTTGATGGACATGGGCGTTCCGGCTGAATGCCTCATCCGTCTCATTCACGCTGACGGGCGTCAAGAGATCGTTCCGAACCGAACCGACTGGGTGGGAGCGTAAATAATGCGTAAGTTTCTTGTGTGGCTAGTGTTGAGGTTGACTCATCGGATTTGGAATCGCCGCATCTCGCGCATCCTCTGCCATGCCTACAACAGGGGCGTCATCAACAGCGAGCAGTTGCACGAACTGACGTCGCGGTTTGACCCGACACAGACGGCGCACTGCGAAGTTTACAATGTCTGATCGAGGGCAACCCATGACGCGCGAAGAACTGAACGCCGAGGTTGTGGCCGAGGTTCGCGGTATCCTGGCGCGACTGAAAGAGATGTCCGAACAGTCGTTTCGAGTGGCAGCGAATCGTATCCGGGAATCGACGGATCCCGCTGGCCCGCTAGCCACGTTCACCGACAGCACGGGCCGATCAGCCCCGGTGACGGCTGAGCAGATCCTCGAGGGCGCTCGCCAGATGCAAGCGTTGAGGGACGCGCAAGAGGCGGGTTCGCGAGTGAGCGTAGACGACATTCGCGCCAACCTTGGATTGCCTGTAGTCGCCAACGAGGACGGAACGTCCGGCTGGAACCACGATGCCAGCAACATCCGCGACAGCATGCGTCGGGCAAGGGACAGGGACAGGGCACTGCAGATCGAGGAAGAAGCGAGGGCGGGCAGAACCATCGTCATCCCTGAGACGACTAGCGCCCCGCCTCGGCTTGACGCCCTCCGCAGAATGGCCCGCCAAACGCAGGAGACAATCGCTGCGGCCAGGGAGTCAATCGCCGCCGAGCAGCCAGACGCAGACATGGGGCCACAGGAATACATCCCCCACGAGGACGAACCGCCGCAATATATCGGCGCGGAGATGACGGACGCTGGTGTGCAGTTTATTCCGCGTCCCGTGGAAATCATGATCCGCCGCCTCTTGGCCCTCCTCGGGCTCTCTCCCGGCGAGCGTGAATTCGTCCAGTCCATCGCCGATACGGCCACCACGCAGGGGCCTGCCGAAGCCTTCCCGCTCATCGAGATCTACGCCGACTGGTTGGAAGACGCCGGCAGGGTAAGCGACAGCGTGCGGGTGCGAAGACTGACGCCGCAGACAGGTGACGTGCTGGTGCTGGAGCATCCTCGGGAATGGTTGGCTGACAAGTCGCTCCGAGAAGAGGTGGTGACGTTCTGCCAGGAGTTGCATGACAACCTTGAGGAACGCGGTCGGAAGGTGGTTGTGGTTGCCACGCCGCAGGGGAGCAACTTGCGATTCTTGGAAGCGGACAAAATCTCTGAGGCTGGCTGGGTGCGCAAGAGTCAGATTGATCTCGAATTCGCAGCGCTCGACAACCAGCTGCAAGGCGAGCCAGAATGCGCTCTCGACACGTCGTCAGGTTACGCCGCAGCTGAGATGATCCGCCGTCTCAAGCGGGAGAATGCCGCTCTGAGAGCGGCGCAGACGACGGAGCAAACCCATGTCTGACAAAGTCGTCGTCACTCCTGAAATGGTCAAAGCTTTCCGCACGCGGATCGGCGCATCGGTTGACTGGCTCCCGAACGAGGAATCGGAAGCCCTGTCGCCCGAACGACAGGCGATGGTCCTGGTGCTCTGGGCGGTAGATGGCGGCTTGTGGGGCGATCTTCCCTACGCGGAAGAGGAAGCCGTCCTGGACGCCCTCGCGTCCTGTCGGCAGGGAGAGCCGCCGGACCTTCCGCGGCGCCCTGGACCCACCTTTGCAAGGTATAACACCATCGGTCACCGTAGTGCGGCCGGGGTGATCCTGGATCTAGCCCGGAAACTGAAAACGATGATGCGGGAAAAGGGGCTGTACCAGGCAATCATCGCCGCAGTGGAGTCACTGCCGGTTAACCGCCGAAACGCGAACTTCGCCCCTCTGGATGTCGAGCGAGCAATTCGCGATGGGGACTCGGCGGCAGTCGATCTGGTGCGCCGAATCGCGGAATGCAAGCCTGGCGAGTTGTTGTGCCTGACGGAAGTGGAAAGGGTGCAGTTTTGGGCGGAAGTGGATTTGGAGTTTGCGGTGCTTGCTTCACGTTCCCTTTGACCATTTGTCCAGCCTGACGCCATCCTACGGGTATGGCGACCCTTACCGCCCCCTACCTCAATGGTAAACCACGCATCCTCGGGGCTGACGGCCGCCCCTGGCAGGATGACCGTCGCGACCGCATTCCCGATGGTGACGCACGTCCCGGCGGAATCGCGCTTCCGAACGGCGTTTTGTTCATTTCAAGGATAACCGGGGGAGACAATACCAACTGGCAGGCGCGTTACGACGAAGCTGTACGCCATGCTCGCGACTCCGCCGAGGACATGCGCCACGACTGCTGGCTCCGCTCGCTTCTTCAAGAGCGCATCCTCGCTGCTGCCAACCTTCCCTGGGAACTACAAGTCCCCGACGAAAAAGACCCTGAGCAGGTGCGCGTCCGCGACGGCTTGACCAGGCTCGTCAAGGGCGTCCGGCAGTTGCCGCGCATCATCCCGTGGCTGCTGGAAGCCATCTGGTTCGGCCGTTACGGCGTGCAGGTCGAGTGGACGAAATGCCTGGTGCGAGACGACCCGGCGAAACCAGCCGAACCTTTGCCGGCCGCTGCACAGCAGATGATGAGGCAAGACCGGGTTCTTCGCTATCTGCAACAGGCGATGCAGGACGACCCGACCGACAAGACCGCCGTGAAGGCGCACCAGAGCCGCATGGAACAACTTGGCGCTCCCCACAAGGAGCGCACGGGCATCACCATCCGTCAGGCCTGGCCCATCAACGGCGACAGCATCGGCCACCAGCTCGACGGCACGCCGTACATTTTAGTCAACCCTGCCGAAGCCTATCGCCTGCCCGGCGCGCAACTGCTGACCACCAGCGTCGGCGGTACAGGTCTGTCTCTTAGGGGAACGTGGCGCGAGCGGTTCTTCATCTCCAAATGGTACATGGAGGCAAGGGATTTCTTTGCCAGCGAAGAGGCCGAAGCGGTGCATGGTGTCGGTGTCCGGTCTCACATCTTCTGGTGGGACTGGATCAAAAAAGACTGGCTCGGCGACATCACCAACTTCATCTCGCGCGTTGGACTGGGCATCAACCTCTGGCGGTATCAGTCGGGCAATCCGGAGTCTCTGGCTGCGGTGCAGCAAGCCGCCCGGGAGAACACCGATAGGGCCAATCTCTTCGTCCCTGTCATCCCTGGGCAGGAAGATATCGACACCATCCAGCGCATCGAGGTGCCGACGACTGGCTGTGACTTCCTACTCAAGATGATCGAGTACGCCGACAAGGCCATTGAGCGATGTGTGGTAGGGCAAGAGGGTAGTTCGTCAGCCACAAGCGCCAGCGGACACAGCAACCATGAGTCTGCTTCGTTCATGCAAGAGACGAAGAGGAACATCACCCTGCAAGATGCCGCATGGTGCGCCGAAGCGCTGACGGGCAACGACCTGGAACCGTCGTTGCTCAACACCATGCAGCGCTATACCTACCCCGAAGCGAAGTTCCCGGTGTGGTGGGCGTTCAAGACCGAAACGCAAGAGTCGGCCGAAAAACTGGCCGGTCTCAAGACGCTTGTGGACCTAGGAGTAAAAATCAAGGCAGACGATGGCCGAGCCTTTGGCGGCGTGAGCAAGCCAGCCGACGGTGATGAACTCATCGAACCGCCGCAACCGCCTGGCGCGCCCGGCGCTGCCCCTGGTGATCCGGGCGGCGACCCGATGGCGGCGCTGATGGGCGGTGCCGGGGGTGGTGGCCCGGAGGGCGGAAATCCAGCGGAACCGGCCGGCGACGACGCTGCCGCACAGCAGGCCGCTGCTGGTGAGGGTGGTGATCCTGACGCCGACAAGGGCGACTTCCTCGACGCGCTGCGGAACATGCGCGAGAGCGTGGAGCGGTTGGCGCTTCGGTACGACAGGGAGGATGCCGACCGCGACGGCAAGGAAACCGTGATCCCACTTTCAACCGTGGGAAGTGAACCATCCCCCTACGCCCGCCTGACGCCCGTCTTGGCCCGCCTGCGCGCGGCAGGGCGTGAGGATCTGGCCGATAAGGTGCTGGAGCAGTATCAGCGGCGTATGAACCCCGGGCGGTATGTCAAGGACAAGCAGGGGCACGAACACGCGGGCAAGGGGCCGCACGGCGGGGAGTTCGTGAGCACGGGTAGCGGCGGCGGCGAGACGAAGACCAAGGACAAGAAGCCAAAGAAGAAAGAGGCCAAACCGTTTGAGTGGGATGGCGTGATCGACCAGGATGCTGTCGAACCGGAAAGGCGTAGGGGTGAGCGCCACTGTGGTTGGGACTTCTATGACGATGAAGGGAATCACTACCCGCAGAGCATTCGCATTGCGGAGGGAACCTACGATCCCAACCCAGACTCTACCGAAGGCGACCTTGAGACCGTTTATCGCTGGGAGTCGTGGGGAGATGATGACGGTTATGTGGGCGACAGGGGCGAGTGGACCGCTGACCGCGGCGAAGCGGAGCGCGCCGGAGAGAACTTCGCGGAAGAGAACAATCAGGAGGCTCCCGAAGATGATGAGGACGACGAAGTTGCAGACGACGATGATGATGGCCCTTACGCTGGCGCTCAGAAGGTCTGGGATCGCCTCTTCGAGGATCTTCCCAGCCCTCCTGACTTCGACGACGCCGACGTCCTGGTAGGCGCGCCCGAAGGGGCCAAGGTCAAGGTCAGCCTCGACGGCAGCGGCGATATCGAGATCGAAGTCAAGCACCCCAAGATCGAAGAATGCACCCGCACGTTCCAGACCAACAGCAACGGCGAGGTGTACTGCCACAACGACGTCTTCGTCTTGAAGCCCGAACATCGCGGCGACGGTATGGGTCTGGAGGTATTCTCCGGGCAGGTGGAAGCGTGCGCCCGCGCTGGAGTAGCCTACATCGAGACGCACGCGGCCCACGGCGGCGATTACAACGGTTATTACACCTGGCCGCTGTTCGGCTATGACGAGAGCGTCGAGAGTATCGCCAAAGACCGGCCCAAGCTGACGCAGCGCATCCGCGAGACGTTCCCCGACGCCCAGAGCGTACTCGACATATACGATACAAAGGAAGTAGAGTTATCCGAAGAAGCGGCCGAACACGTTCGCAGTGAGTGCGCCAAGCTGGACGTGAAGCTTGGTAAACCGGCGAAGCGCCGCGAGAAGATCAACGGCCGCGACTGGTGGAAGGTCAACGGCGGGCCGCTCTATCACGCCAAGTTCGATCTGACGGAAGGGTCGCGCAGTCACCAGACGCTGCAAAACTACATGCAGCAGAACAAGGGCAAATCATGAGCGACGAGATCCAGTTGACAGATGAGCAAGAGGAAGCCGCTGAGGCTGCGTGGGACAAGCGAGCGGAGGAAGTGTCTGCGCGGAAGAAGGCGGCGCAGTCCCAGCCGGCCAAGCCAGAGGACGAGGAACAGGGCAATGTTTGAGGTGCGAACGCAAAGCAAGATGGACGCCGATTGGCTGGCCCGCGATGAGGAAATCGTTCAAGCGGCCGGACGGCACAGCGACTTCTCCGGAGCCGGTTGTGGTAATGGCGACCCGTGCATGCAAAAGTGTGGGCGTGAGCACGGGTGGGTAGTCTCGTCCCTGGAACAGGCAACCGCCATGAAGCTGCGACTGGAGGCCATTCCCGACGTTCATGCCACGATCCGGGAGAAGATCAGCCGCAACCCGGAGCCGATCGATGCCTGACCTGTACGACGCCGCTGACGCTATTCTGGACGCGGTTCTGCGCGCCCCGCAAGGCGACGTCTTGCCCGACGACGTGCTAGCGTTCATCGACGAAGCGGCGGCGCTGGCGTCTGTACGCTCATTGCCCGACGAACCGCTCTCCCCTGACGAGTTCGGGCCGCTGCAACTGATGCGCGGTTCCGGTCACGGCGTGCTGGCCGACGTGCTGCAATACGCCTGGACGAAAGCAGGCGGCACGAGCAAGACCGGCAAACCGTTCAGTGACAAGAGATACATCAACGAGCAAGGGACGGTCCGATACTTCGACGCGCCGCCCCAGGAACGCAAAACCGCTGCGCCCAAGCCCGCCCCGGCCCCGCGTCCGGCCAAAGCGACCGAGCAGGACGTTGCCGACGCTCTCTCAGCGATCAACGCTGCCGACGTGACGCCAGAGATGGTGCAAGGCGTGGCCGGCAAGATGGCGACGATGACGATTGCCCAGCTCCACACGATGAGAAAGGCGCTCAAGGTCAAGGGTGCGAGCGGACTGCGCAAGGGATCGCTCGCGGACGAACTGGTGAAGCACGTCAAGGGCGAGAGGCCCGTTCCCGCACGCAAGAAGGCAACGCCAGCGAGCGCACAGGCGCAACCCGCCCCGGACGCCAACCCCCGGTACAAGCAAGCCTACGAAGCGTTGCACGCGATCCTGGGGGACGACCTGCACGGCCACGACCTGACGGATATCGAGGGGTTGAAGGCGAAACTGGAAGCGAAGCGAGGAGGGGCGAACCAGCCAGCGCCGCAGAGGCCGGCCGAAGCGCCAGCAGCGAAGCCTGAACCAGCCCCAATCGCCCGGCCAGAGGTTGCTGCTCCTGAGCCAGTTGCGCCGCCGCAAGCGCCTGCGGTGCATCCCGAGGCCAAGCCAGACGATCGGCCCAGCTTCAAACCGGCGTCCCTGCCGAAGCCGTCGGACGACCCACACGCGATGGCGCCGTCGCCTTACCTGCCCGACTTCACGCGGCCGGCGCTGGAGGCAGGGGAGAAGGATGCTCTGGAGCGGTACTCCGAAGAGGAGGTTTTCCGCGACCTGAACAGCGCCCTCTACAAGGGTGGCCAGCCTTCTGATCCGGATATCCGCCGTATTCATGAGAACCTCCAGAAGGCCTTCGCCAAGTCTCCACCAATGGACAAGCCGGTCAACGTCTATCGCGGCATCGACATGAAGAGCATGAAGTCGGCAGACAAGGCCACGTTCCTGCGTAAACTAGAAAAGGCAGCGAATGGCGGGGGCGAGATTCAGCTACCCGGCTATCAGTCCACCACCACGGACGAGAAGCTGGCGCGGAGCGACTTCGGCTTTGGGAAGCAGAATCAGCTTTCCATGACGATTGCCGCGCGGCACGGGCTGGACGTGAAGCCCTACGCAGTCGTCCCGGAGGAGTGGGAGCTTCTCCTCAACCACAACAGCAAGTTCCGCGTCAAGAGCTTCAAGAACGAGAACGGGAGTTACCATGTCGAACTCGAACAAACCGTTGACGAACCAGCCGGACGAGGAGAAGCCGGTGCGGGAAAGCCGGTTCACGCAGGGCGATCCTCTGAGTTGGAAGTTCCTCCCGGAAAAGGAGCAGGAAAAACCGCAAACGCCCAACGAGGTGACGCCGAAGCGGGGGGATTGAAGCAATCCCCCGCGCCCGTCCCGCAAGAACTGCCCGCGGTGAAGCCGGCCGCGAAGGATCACGCCGCCACAACCCACGACGCCAGCCAGTGGTCGGCGCAAGAGAAGTCGGACGCCGAACGGAGCAGGGCAGAGCAGACGCCGGTCTACAGCGAGCCGCGCCCCTCTCCTGAGCGACTGGCGAAGGTGCAAGAGAGCGTTCAGGAGGCCATGAAGGACGCTCCAAAGGACGCGAGCGGCATGGTCAACATTCCGGCTCTGCGCAACAAGGTGGACGCCTCGCGGAGAGAGTTCGACGACGCCCTGCGTGGATTGCGACGAGATGACAAGGTTCGCCTGGTTGCCGCAGGTTTACTGGCCGGCAAACATTCGCCTGAAGACATCCTTCGCGGTGTACCGGGTGAACGTGAGACGTTTATGCATGTCGAGCCTGTCGCACCCGACCACGCCGCCACAACCCACGACGCCGTCGCTCACCTGGGAAAGATGTGGGACAGCGGTCCCGACTCATGGACCGCCGAAGATGTAAAGGGAGCGGCCAGCGTCCTCGACGGGATGAGCAAGGCGGATCTCCTGCGTTCGGCTGACGCTCTCAAGTTCAAGGGCGGCCAGTCGATGACCACCGACAAACTGCGCAACGAACTCAAGAGCCGCATCGACACGGTACACGGCCTGAACGTGCGATCGGACATGTACAAGCCGGTCAAGCGGAAGGAGAAGACCCCCGAGGAGGTCAAGACGGGCCATCAACGCGCCGTGATGGACGCTGTCGAAGAACTTCACGACAGGCACCCGGGCGGACTTATTCCGCTCCACGCGCTCCAGCAGGAGACCGGCCTTTCGCGGGAGCAATTGCACGACGCCATCCGGCCGCACCTGGGCAAGACGCTCACCGGCACGACGCACGAGGCGCGGGGTAAGACCGACCCGAAGCTTGCACAGGCGGCAATGGACGTCGGCGGGACAAATCCGATCCACTATGTGAGCCGGAAGCAGGAGCAACCGGCAGCGGAGCAACCGCAACCACCAAAGCCGGCAGCGCCCGCGCCCGCGCCCGTCTCGCCATCCGCCCCCAGCTTGAAGCCGCCTCCGGGCAGCAAGGTCGTGTCGCAGAAGGACGGCCTGATGGTGTCGCAAGGACTGGGCGGCGAGCGCACCACGCTGATCGACCCCGCACACGGCGACCGCCTCCTGCGCGACAATATCGCCGACGTGGCGGAAGTCGTCGATGAAGCGCCCCTGTACAAGAGCCTCACGCTAACCGTGCCGGACGTGGCCGCCAACATCCAGCGACTGCATGAGCAGCGAACCGGCAAGCCAATGTCGGCCGGTGATGCCATGCACGTTGTCGAGGCGATGAAGCGGCATCGCCTCATCGAGTTGCACAAGCTGAACGAGAGCCACCGACTCACGCAGGAACAGCAAGACCAGAGCCTGCAAGAGAAGGGCAGGTTGTATCACTACGCCGTTCCTGCTGCGGACCAGCCTCGCACCGGCAAGGCTGCGGTGGCGAAGTGGATCGAGGGGAAGTTGGCAGGCAAGGGCGAAGCGAAGCCGCCGACGCCAGCACAGCCGGCGACGCCCACACCCGGGCCATCGCCAGCGCCAGCCACCGCGTCCCACGAACACGCCGCCAGGGCGCGCAGCCTCTACGACGACATGGCCGCCCAGATGACGGCGCTTGGCAGGGCGGGACACATCAACACCGGCAACGTGGCTCGCGTCAGGGCCGACGTGGAATCGAAACTGGATGAGATGCAGCTTGCATCTCGGTCCACCGACGACCTGCGAGCGATCGCGAAGAATGTGCCAGGCGCTGAGGCTCGTGGCGGCAAGGGTGAGATGATCGACTCGATTCGCCGGGCGATCCTTGGCCCGATCGAGCAAGCCATTGGAGGGGCCGGCTGATGATCGCACAGGAACCACCACCCAACATCCACGCCGAGAAACTGAGCGCCATGCTCGCGCTCTTGTTCGATGCCACGGATGAGCAAGGCTTGGCGATCGCCAAGCAGCAAGCAGCGCGGATTGCCGCGATGAGCGACGAGGAAGCGGCGGCGCTGCTACATCCGGAGCAGGCTGCGCCACCTGACGAGCCGCAGCAGCACGCACGAGAGGGCGATCCTCGCCGCCTGTGGGTGTACGAGTGCCCGTATTGCGGCGGGGATGCATACACCGGCATTCCTGGACAGGGGGTACAGTTTCGCGGCAGCGCGCAATGTTCGCGTTGCGGCAAGGGCTTTGCGGCATTCAGACGCACGCCGATCAGCAAAGAGGGTCCGTTCCTTTATCCGCAAGAAGAACCCCTGCAGCACGCTCGCGGCAACTTCCTCGACGCCCTGCGGTACGAGGCGCCGCGCGTTCCCGAAGGTGCAAAGATCTCTGGTCAGTCCGGGGGGAGTTGGATCGAGGCCCACACCTTGGCCCGATTCTACGCCAATCTCTACAACGCCCTGTCCGACGCCGGCAAGCCGCCTGCACCCTCCGAGGTTGACGAAGCCAACGACGAGCTGGAACCGCACGGCTGGGCCGTCGAGAAGCAGGACGGCCGATGGATGGCGGTTGACCTGGCAGACGGGGAAGAGACGCCTTCCGTTGGAGGGTCAGGTGATCCAAGTGGATCACCTGACCCCGACGAACCCCTCCAGCACCGTCGCGTCAAGAAGGGCACGCCCGGCGCCATCGAGCGGACGTTCAAGAGCGGCAAGCTGGCCGGCAAACACTACTACGTCGATAAGATCACCCCGCCCAGGGGCAGCACATCCGCTGCTGCGCGTGAAGAGCGAGCGAAGCGGGGAACGCCCGACAAGGACAAGCTGCGCAAGAAGATCAAGGGTGCGCTGACCGAACGTTCGGAGTGGTTCCATGACGAAGACACGGCTCCGGGACTCTCCGCGAAGGGCAAGGCCAAGGCCCGGGCTTCCCTGGGCGGCATCCGCCGCGCGCACGGCGAGCAGACGCTTCATCGTCTCGAAGAGATCGCGGACTACCTGCACGAGGCGCTGGACGCAACGCCGAAGGACAGTCCGCACCGGATCGGATTACTGGAGAATCTTTCCCGTCTGGATCATATGATTGAGGTAGAAGGAGGAGGGGAAGAGAAGGAAAAGGACAAGGGCGAGGCTAAATCTCCCGACGCCGTCTCTTACCCGAAGGACTGGTCGGTGTTCGTCTCGAAGTCCGCAACCACGGAACTGCGCGCCCGGGTGGTTGCGGACCTGGAGAAAGCGCAGAATTGGCCCGATGCGAAGGTCGCGGCACGTATCGCCGAACTGGAGGCGCAGGGGAAGAAGCCGAGTCCGCCGCCGGGCAGATGGGACGAATTGCAGGGGTTGTACACGATCCAGGACCGGCGAGAGAAGGCTGGCGTCAAGGTAGGGGAAGAGGAGAAAAACGGCGACGCACCAACCGAAACGCCACGACCTGAACCCGACAAGGGGGACGGGAAAGAATCGCCTGATCCGCAATGGGTTCGCGCGGAAACAATGGCGAGGCAACTTTGGGATGCGAGCAAGGACGGTGACGGCCGAATCAAGGTGCGCACCCCCGAAGGGAAGGAATTCGAGATCGAGGCGAAGAACTGGAAAGGTTCTGGTGCGCGAGGATACGCCGTCATTGAAGACGATAAACAGAAGGGTCCACACAGACTTCTTGAGCCGGACGAGTTGAAGAACTGGCTGGCCAATCTGGAACCTGTAGAGGCGGCATCAGCGCCAGCCGCACCACCTACCGACGCCCACAAGGCCCTCGTCTCGCAAGGTTTCTCCCCCACTGACGCCGCCACCCTGCAAGCCATCGGCAGCGAGCGCGGCCTGGACCCCGCACACGTCGGCCGTCTCGCTCGCGCCATGACCAGCGACGAGATGCGCGGATCGCCCGGGGCGAGCGAATTCCAGCGGGCGGCGGCATGGCTCAAGGGCAACGTCGGCGAACTGGACCGGGCGCAGGTTGAGAGGGTGTTCAAGCGGGCTGGGTTGGAGATGCCGGGGAAGGTCATCCCCACTCCCCACGTCGCCGCCCTCGAGTCTCACGCATCCTCTGCCGCTGCTTCCGGCGATGAGGCGTCGGCACGCATTTTCCGCGAAGCAGCGAGAGGACGGCAACAGGAAGGGGGATCTGCCTCGACGGCTGCGAACAAGCCAAGGGCGTTTCGTGGATCGCGCGACGCCTCCGACGAATTGCAGGCAATCCGCAATGACCTCGCAAGCGGCACGGCGGATCCGCAGGCCTTGAAGGATCGCGTAGACGCTGTGGGGCGATGGGCGGCGACCCAGAAGAACGCCGCCAGCATCAACAAGGTGCTTGCGGAAGCCAACTCCATCGCAGATCGCCTTGCCGGCGGAAGTGGGAAAGGTGGGGTTCAGATTCGGGTTACGGAACCACCGGCGGTTTCAGCTTCCTTCAAGGTAGGTCAGGAGTTAACCTACACAGGCCGCGCCGGATCCATGCCGGCAGAGTTCCGCGGTTTCCACAACGACCCGACAACCGGCGAGAAGGTCGCTCGTGTCATTGTGCGGCCGGAAAGCGGTCCTCCCTTTGAGACGTCCGTCAAGGTGTCGGAACTGTCAACGCCGTCCCACTACGCCCGCACCGGTATGGCCCTGCGATACCGCCGTGCTGCCGAATCCGCGATGGCGGAGGGAGATGAGGCGAGCGCGGAGATCTTCGTGCGGGCAGCCAGAGAGGGATGAACGGATGGGCGAGGAAGTGACGGTTACACTCACGGTCAGCGAGTTCGCGCCAGGCGACGCCCTTGGAACTCTGACTGCTGAGCTTGTCGCGAGAATGGATATCGCCAGAAAGAACGGCCATTCGATCGTTCCCGCGTCAGCCAGGATCACCTATGATGATGCCCGTTGCCTCTACACGGGGACATTCCGGGTGTTTGCGGGAGAGGGCCAGTAATGCCAACGCACCCGCTTCCCCACCGCCCGCTGGATCTGTGCATCACCGTGATGCCGGAAACGCCTGACGGTGCGGCCGAGGTAGTCGTCGAGGCTCGCGGCCGGATCGTGGCGACGACGCTGGCGATACCCGCCGACCAGTGGGAAGAGTCCGAACTGTAATGGGGGATCACCCTGGATTCCCTGATGGCCGAGGTGTGGCGAAGGTGCTAAGGGATGGCAACGTTACTCGCTTTCGGCCAAACGGTCCCGGCGCTCTGCGTGCAGGTGCCGCCCCAGGTGCTTGTCGATCACATCGGCCAGATGCAGGTTATCGGGCCAGTCGTTGTCGCCGAAGGTCTCGCAGAGGGATCGGAGCATCGCCACCGTGTCGGCGCGCTCCAGACGCCACGATTCGACGTCACGCTCTGGGCCGTGCCCCAGCTCGGCGACCGCCTCAGCGAGGATGGTCCGGGCAAACGCCTTGCGCCCCATCTGGTAGGCGCGTTCTTCGCTTTCGGTCATGTGATTGCCTCTCAGGGGGGAGGTAGTGACGGTTGCCGGCGACCATGAATCAGGTGGATCAGGTTTGCCCACGACGAGCCCATTACAAGCACATCCCGATTCCGCAGATCTTCGGGCGGGATCAGTTCGACGGCGGTCAACCTCTGCCTGACCTGGATGCAGCGGTTTGGGCGGTCTTCCCATACCTCGATAGGCATGTCCCGGCGGAAGCCTCTACCGTACAGCGCCTTGAGCCTGGCATTGCTTGACCGTCGGTCAAGCTCGATGTCCAGCAAGCCTATGCTCGCACCCAGGCTGAACCTCAGCGACCGAAACGGTTGACTGTTTAGCGTCCCTCGTTTAATTGCGCGAAGCGCTGCCGCAACACTATTTCTCGCATCGGAAGAGAACAGACGAACCGGAAGGCCGTCGAATATATCGTCCAGCATCTGCCCCGGCACCTGCCCACAAAGTGACTTCCCGATCATTTTCATCGACCGCGCTTCGAGGCTTCTCTCCCCCGTCGCCTCCATCCATTGAATCAGCCACTTCTGCGGCAGGCCGTCCACATAATCGGGCGGCGAGCCAGCGTAGAGCAGCGCCACGTCGCTGACGGGCGTCTTCTCCTCGACCATCCAGTCCACGGCAACCGGCCAGAGCGAGGGATCGCGGCAGGCGTCGGCGACCATGCCGGACAGGACGGCGTCGGGACGTTGCAGCGGCATCATCGCAACCATCGCAACCTCTCCTCCTCTCCAGGTGAGATCAGATCCGGCGCCTTGACGAACCTCACCTTGTCCGCCCACAGCACCGGACACATCACGTCAGGGAACAGCGCCAGGATGCGCCGCTTGAACGGGATCATCTCCGGGCGCACGTCCGTGGCGACCCAGAAGAGCGTGTCACACGTCGGGCAGGCGCCGGCCAGAATATGCCCGGGGCGGCCGTAGCAGTCCTGCGACAGCAGAGGGACGGTTCCAATCCTGGCAACAGGCGTCTTATTCTCCTGGCATGCGGGACAGTCGAGCGCGAGGCTGTGAGGCGACGCTGGCCTCATTCCCCAACCGTCAGGTTCCGCCTCGTGGTAGCCGACGAACACGGCCGACGCCTTGCGATCCGCCGACACCTCGCCAAAGTTGTCATACCCCCGATTGAAGCGGTCGCGCCATGCTCCTTCGGGAGGCTTCGGCGTTCGTGGCGCCATCGCGGCAACCACCGCATAAGCCGGGCGAATCGGCCCCTTCTTCGTGCGCCGCACCGTCCTGTCCCTTTCCACCACCTCCAGCCAGCGGCACAGCAAGCCCTGCCCGGCGCGGTGATCCCAGCGTGGCGGCTTGCCTGTGAACAACGCCAGCAGGTTGCCCAGGTCGCATCCAGCGTCCTGCAGGTAGTCCACGAGCATGTCAGGGGGCGATTCCGACTGCATGCCAGCGATGAGGACGGGGTCATCGAAAGTGATCACGGTTCCTCCACCACGATCGGCAGACCGTAAAGGGTGTCTGGCAAGCCCATCGCCGCGTTTCACCGGTTGCGTGCTGACGGGGCGAGCTTACTCAAGGCTTCTTCTCGCGTTATGCCTCGATGCGTGATACAGGACGCCGTCATGGAAAGCGCGGCAATGACGATGCCCTTGTCGCTGTCGTTGCTCTTCTTCCAGTCCCCGATGGCTGCGCTGAGATGTCCCAGCACACGCTCGCCTTCTTCCTGGACGCCTTGCTCATACGCCGCCTTGATCGCCGGACTGTCGTTGCGCAGGTCGCCGAAGATCCCACGCAAGTGCTGTGTCTCGTCCATCGCCGCGGCCAGCAGGTCGTAGCGCATGGGGTTGTCTGCGCTCCCGGGGTCCGGCATCACTTTGAGCGATTCCCATTCGAGCAAGCCGGCCGTCGGCGTCATGTCCCCATCGGCAACTACGTCGAACTCCGCGCTTTCCACGCGAAAGCCGAAGGTGTTGTTCTCCCAGCAGTGCTTGACGTCGCGCACCACGGCGTCAGCCGGCAGGTTCGTCGGCACAGGCAGGTAGAGGCATTCGGGCGTCCGCCGGCCGATGAAGAGCGACAGGACGGCCTCTTCCGGGACATGGTAGATGCGCCAGCGTCTGGTGGTGGTGCGGTTGCTCATACGTCGGCCTCCTCTCTGGCAGGCCAGCCGAGGACGACACGCCATCCCTCGCCAATGTCTTTCTCGTTCGGGCTGCCCGACCCTTCTGCCATCCAGCTTGGCCACGCGACTCCCGGCGGCAGCAGGGCTATCCAGTTACTGGCGAAGCCCATGTCAAACAGCAACTGGAGCAGCGTCGGCGCCTCATTGAATACCCAGGTGCGAACGGCGCGATCCGCCTTGTCCCACACCCTGGCAGCCGTCAAGAACAGATGCAACGGAGCGGAGGCGTGGACGCTACGGCAACGGGCGCAGCGAATCTTCATCGCCTGATCATCCACATCGGAACCTATTCGCAGTTGCTCCGTCGTCTTGCAGTAGAGGCATTCTCGCGTCGGCTTCTGCGGAATCCACGCCGCTTCCCCGGGCGGCGCTTCCGCCAGCAGGTCCCGCAGCGCATACGCCGCCAGCCAGTCGGCACGAAGCACGGCTTGTGCCAGGGCGATCTCCGGACGGACGGCGGGAACGGCGGCGGCAAGTTGCTCCTGCGAGGGGATGACACTCCCGCTGATGACGAGATCCGTACCGCGATATTCCTGATCCACGGGAAGGCCGTTCCCGCCCATCACGTCTCGATAGCGTGGATTGATCTGCACGTCCGCCCCGGCGAGGGTGAAGGTTCTCACTCCTCCCAGATCACCACCCTCCAGCGTGACCTTGACCGGCGCAACCGCCTGCAATGATGCCATCTCGCGTCCCTCTGCTTTGCTCTCCCGCTGCTCGTCTCGTCATCATATCCCCTCTGACGCCCATGTTCGATGCGATTTGGGGAGGCATCCACAGTGGGATTCTTCAAAGCGGTCAAGAAGTTCTTCGGCTTCGGCACAAACGGCCCCCGGTGGACGCCGCCGCCGCAGGCGATGTTCTACTTCTCGCAGCCCGACAACTGGAAGACGGTCACGGGAAGCACCAACATCGTCGGGGTCGCGTATTTCTCCAGCGTCGAACGGGGCGTCAAGAGTTGCCTGGGGGTGCGGTTCCTGGGGAGCGGGCAGTTTTACGTGTACGACTGCCCGATCAGCTATCTCACCGGCATGCTGGCCGCCAGCAGTCGGGGAACGTGGTTCTGGGAGAACATCCGCCGGAGCAACATTCCATTTGCCGGACCGTTCTGAGCAAGGGGGCGTCATGCCAGTCGGGAAAGCGCCAACCGCAATCCAGAGCGCCTTACTCACCGGCGCCGAACGTCTCATGTCCAGAGCGACGGGCGAGACCGTGCGAATGGTTGTTCTTGACGGAGACTCCAAGGCGGACAGAAGGACGATTCTCGCTGTTATGGAATCAGGTCGTGAGGTGGTCCTCAATCGAAGGGAAGCTCTTGCGGCTGCGAAAGAGGTTGGATGATGGACAAGGTTCTTGCGGATATAGACGACGCGCTGCTGGACGCCGAAAAAGCATACTTCGATTACCTATCCTACACCCACCCTGACTTCGATCCATCGGAGGAGCGGAGAAGGTTCAGGGCGCTCCGGAAACTGATTGATTTGTGGAATGAGGCTGCCGGTCCGTTCTGATTCTTCACGATTTGCGTCTGTGCGAAGCGTTTGGCGACACTGCCTTGCATGGCAGACCGCTTCGCCGAATTCCTGACGCAGTTGGCCGACCCGCGACTCTACGTCCGCGTGCCTGACGTTGCGTGTTTCGATGAACACGAAGAGCGTTCCCCTGACGGCAAACTCCTGCGCCGGTTCACTCGTGCCGACCTCGAGGAAATCGCCCAGTCCTGCAACGAGCGGGACGCCACGGGCACTCTCGCGCCGCTGACGTTCGGCCACACAACGCCGCAGCAACCCGACGAAAGCAAGCAACCCGAACCGCAGGGGTACGCCCGCACCTACCGCGTCCGCTGGGACGCCAGACTCGGCAAGTACGTCATCGCCGTGGATTATTACATCCGCAAAGAGCGATTTGCAGAAGCGAAGACCTATCCGCGAACATCGGTTGAGTTGTGGCCGGGGAACAAGAAGACGGGCGAAAAGCCTATTATAGACCCGGTAAGTCTCTTAAGGCGAACGCCGCAGAGAGATCTGGGGCAGTGGACCTACTCGAAGGGCGATTCACGCGCGCCGGCTGGCGATCCAGTCTGGCGCTATTCCCGGGGCGGCAAACCCTGCCTCAATTATTCGTTGGAGACCGCCATGCCTGAACCTTGGGAAGACGATGCGCCCGCGACTGAGCCGACTGATCCCGGCGCGACTGTTGGAGAGATGGCGGGCGGGGGCGGGATGAGCCCCCAGGAACATGCGCAGTACTCGAAGCACTGCGCTAAGTGTTATTCGATGATGGCCGAGCATCCCTTGCACGCCAAGGCGATGAAGCAGTACGCGATGGAGGACGCTCCTCCCGAGGAACCGGCCGCGGCCGATCCGACCATGCCGCCCGACGTGGCCGAACCGATCCGCAACGGGGCGTTTGCAACGCCGTCGGCGACCAACGCCGGGCTTGGCGACCCGCAGCGCAACGCCCGCCGCGCCGCCCCCGTGCAGCAGGTGCGCCGGGACAGCGACGCCATCCGCCTGGCTCGCGTCGAGCGGGAAAACGCCGAGATGAAGGCGCAACTGGCTGAGGAGCGGCAAGCCAAGATCGAGGAACAACAGATCACGGCTGAATCCGATGGGCGGCGCATCATTGCCCAGATGCAGCACGAAGGGTACACGTTCAAGGCCCCTGAGAAGCATGTCCTGCGGTTCTCGAAGATGCTCACCCGGAAAGCGCGTGAGGACTACGAAGAACACCTGCGCGAACTCATGGACCCAGCCCCGGTTGCACCCATAGGCCGCATCCGCACCGACACGCAGCAGTACGCTCGTACCGGCAGTGACGCACCCGTGGATCTGGAGAACGATCCGGAGTCGATGCCGGCCGAGGACGCCGCCGCGGTCGATCGCTACCAGCGGAAGCACGGTCTGTGGGACACGCCCTTGCCCGAACTGGCGGCGAAAGCTCTGCCGCTGAAATACGGCAAGCAGCACGCCAACGGCAACGGCGCGAACGGCAACGGCGCTCGCAAGTGATCGGTTGAACCCCGTGGCCGATCACGGCCGGCATCCAGGAGCGAGGTAGTTCGTCATGGCAACAAGTTCTGGCGTGCAAGACCTTGGCAAGTTCAACGGCGTCGGCGTACAGACGCACGCTTTCGGAACCGCCATCGCCATCCTCGTCCAACCCTACGGCATGGTGGGAACAGCCTCTTTGCCGGGATCTCCCACTGGCCCGATGCCGGCGCTAAACGGCGTGCCGCACATCAACCACATCATCGTGGACGCTGGCGGCCACGGCAACGCTCTGACGATTCTCCGGCCGCTCAATCGCGTCAAGGTCACGGCCAACGCTCTGGCTTCGGCCACGTCGCTCTCGATCAATGGCGACCCAGGGTTGTACGCGACCAACTTCAACTACCCGCTGGCCGACGGATCGACTGCCCCGCGCACGGGGAACTCGGCCATCCAGAGCGGCGACTACATCGTCTACCAGGCCGCAGACGGGACCTGGGTGCTCGATACGGCGCAGAGCGCTTATACGGCCGGGGCGATCACGGTCACTGCGCTGCCGACGGGCGGCGTATCGGTCAAATCGATCCTCTACTTCATGGGCCAGACGGGCTACACGGACCCCAACACGGGTGCCTTGCAGCCGACGTTCCCGATCCCAGCGAGTGCGGCGCGGGTCGAGTACAGCGACACGGGCGGGCTGTGGTCTGGCCTGCACCCGGGCGACCCGCTGGTTGTGTTCAACCCCAACGCGACCACGGCGGACACGTTGTCGCTCGTGCGCGGCTTCTACGGTCAGCGATAGCGAGTCAGTTCGCATGCCTTTGCAGGTAGGCAATGGCGGCAGCAAGTCGTTTGGGATCATCGCGGAAGTTTCCGATGCCGTGGTTGCATCGCGAACAGAGCAAGGAACGAATCTTTCCGGTGGAGTGGTCGTGATCGATGCACAGTCTGCGAACCTGGCGAGTGTGATTGACCCGGGCCATTTCCGGTTCGCCGCAAATCGCACAAAGACCACCCTGCGACGCGTGCATTTCGGCGTACTGTTCGGGACTGACGCCGTATCGTTTCATGCCCTGGATGCGGTCAAACTCTTGCCTTTTGCGGCGATACTCCGGGCATGCCTTCTGCTGAGCATGTTTTGCGCTGGCCTCGGCAGCCGTGCATTCCTTACACCGTGGAGAACGGCCGAATTTGCACTGACGGCTCTTACCGAACTGCTCAAGCAGTTTTGTTTCTCCGCATTTGGAGCATGGTTTCCCAATGACTCCTTCAGCGCTTGCCTTTTGCTTGTATGCCGTACGACGGCCCATCCGTTTCGTGCATTCCTTGCACTCCGACATCCGTCCGCAACGCATTTTCTTGTTGACGTAAAAGTCGGACATCGGCTTGATGCCATCGCACTGCGTGCATCGCTTCTTTTGGGCGTGTGCGTCGAAAAGGCCGGGTTGGTTGGTAGAATTGGCGCTAGCCATAGCGTTGTCCTTGTTCCTCAAGGCTGCGATGTGGTCAGTGCCTGCAAGGTGTTCCACCACCTTGTAGGCATGCTCAATTTTACCGCAGCCTCCCCAAAAAGCTACCCTGGTTGCCGCACTATTTCTCTTGCGGCGGGAGGTTGATGAAATGGCCTCATATCTCTGTAACGGGTCGGTAAACCCAAGCCGCTTCGTCAAGGGCGACCCGACGCAGACGGGCGGCGGTTACGTGATCCAGTGCGTCGGCAGCGACCGGCCCATCGGCATCAGCCAGCCGGGCGTTCGCCAGCCGCCGATCAACCTCCTTGACGACGGCTTCGCGGGTGTTGCCGGAATCAACGAGATCGAGGTGATCGTCCCCGGCGAGCACATTCAGGAGTGCTGGCTGGAGTCTGGCGCGGCGGTGTCTGCGTTCGACTATCTCAAGCCTGACGGCAGCGGCCGTGGAATCACGGCCGGCTCCGACGGCGACCAGTACGGCGCCATCGCCCAGCAAGCGGCCACGGCGGTGGGACAACTCATCCGCGTCCGGCTTCTGATCGGCTATCGCGGCGCATGAGCGCAGGCGGCTTTTACAACATCAACCATATGAGGCCGCGCGGCGTCCGCGCGACCAACGGACAGGCCAAACAGGAAGTAGCTATCCTGCCAGACGGCCAAAACACGTCGCACCCGTTTGGGGGTCGCGCGGACGACCGCGACCTCATTGAACGGGTGGAACAGCGATGACGCAAGCCTACCGATTTTTGTCTGCGACCGACGGTTACAATATCGCCGCCTCGCGATACGTAATCTCCTACAGTCGCAAGAAGGAAGAGTTTCCCATCAACCGTATTATCCAGATGGTGGAGGCAAAGACTCCCTCTTTCTTCTACTACAAACTGGACAGGGACCAGGCGATTCGCGTCACCAGCCTGGCGGGTCAACTCTGGGCCGACGGTGCGGTGCGGCCGTCGCGCCGGGACAATCAGTTTGGCTTCCGCGAGACGCAGGCGTTCTGCAACCGCTTCGAGTGGGGCGGCATCGTTGGCGACATTGCGCTCAAGCACGCCGACAACACATGGAATGCCAAGCAGGTCTACCTGGAGGGCTACACCTGCCAGGCGATGACCGGCCGCACGCTCAATCTCTGGCAGGGTGGACCCGGCGGCGGGGCCGAGGGGACCACGACCAACTGGGGCGGTCTGGACAACGCGAGTACGTGGCCTTCGACCAACGTCGCCGCCGCCAACGACCTCAACGGCGGGGCCGGGACGTGGGACAAGGCCGGCTCTGACTCGGGGAATCCGTCGAACTACATGGCCATCCGCAAGAGCATCATGTCGGCCATGAACGTCATCTTCCTCCAGACGAATTCGCGCGTCCGGCCGCGCGATCTGCGCCTTGTGGTGTCTCCCAACCTCGCCAAGGCGATGGCCAACAGCGACGAGATGCGCGACGCCTATAAGTACGGCCCAAAGGCTCAGGAGTACATCGAAGGCAACGACGCGAACATGAACGACCGCTTCGGCCTGCCTCCGACCTACGCGGGCGTCGAGATCGTCGTCGAGGATTCCCCGATCCTGCAAGACCTGCCCGCGGCCAATCAGACCGTCAGTTCCACGGCGCGCACCTTCATCAAGAACGACAGCAACGCCGTCATCATGAGCCGTCCGGGCAAGATCGACGCCCAGGTGGGACCGTCCTTCTCGACCGTGCAGATGCACTGGTGTGAACATCAGCTCAAGGTGGAAGAATTCCACGAAGTCAAGGACGCATACACGCAATTTTCTCTGGTCGATTTCTACTGCATCGTCGGCGGGGCGCTGGAAAGCGGGTTCGACATAACTGGTACGATTTAAGCCACTGGAGATGTGGCTTATTGTCGCTCCTGCTCCGTGAATGGAAAGGATCGTTTGTGACGACGCAAGAGATCGCCCCTGTTCAACTCGCCGCCGCGCCGGCCGTCCCGGCAAGAGCGGTCGCGCCTGAATGGAAGCTTGCCGGCGAGTGGACCCGCCGACCCTATCCCGTCGCCGTGGATGTGACCCTTCACGGCAAGAAGGTCTCGCTTGAGATCAGCCTGGCTCTTGACGGCCCCTTGCCGCGCATCTCCACGGGCGAGACTCAGAGCGAGTTCGAGGACGGCGTCACCCGCAAGGTGACGAAGACGCTCCAGGACAGCGACCCCTACCGCCGGCTGATCGAACTGCGCCCGCAACTGCTTCATGCAAAGGCGACTCTGCAAGCTGCACAGGCGACTCTCGCAGCCCTGGAGGCGAAGAAGGCCGAACTGGTCGCCATGAAGCCCGTCCCGCCGGATCTGGCCCGCAAACTCATCGGGATCACTGATGAGATCCGCAAGGCATCGCGTACGGCTGATGCGCCGACGGCTGAACTGGAAACGCTGCAACCGCTCTATGCTCAGGCTCAGCGCGACCTCGCGGCAATGGCCCCGAAAATCGGCATGGAGGCGGCAAAAGAGGCGCGTGAAGACCTGCTGCGCAAGGTGGACGCCTCGTTCGCCGAGATCCTCACGCCGATTCAGGGGACGCTGACTCAGTTGGCGCAGCGCTGCCAGGAGCGCAGGAGCATGGTGAGCGTGGACGGCGCCCGGGTGGCGGCCGAAGCAGTCGCCAAACTGGTGCAACAGGGCTGAACAGGGAGGCGGGCGATATGGGGGTCGGCTTCCCGAAGGTTGATCCGAAGTTCGTCCGCGAACTCCCCTTGCAGGGCGTCCCCGGCGACGTGGCGATGGCAACGGCCGGAGCGGCAACCGTCACCTACGGCGCAGCGGGCAACAACGCCTGCCACGGCGTCAACAACATCACGGTTGGCTTCAGCGCCACGCCCACCGCCCCCGTGGCGTTCACCATCTCGGATGGGGTTACGGTGATTTTCACAGCAGAGATCGCGGCAGCGGGATCGACCACATTCAGCTTCCGCGCGGACAAGCTGGGCAGTCCGAACAATCCGATGGTTTTGAACCTGCCCAGCGGCGGCAGCGGCAACGTCGGATCGGTCTCAGTGGGAGACCACGTCCTGGAAACCCATCAGTACCAGCAAGGCGGCCCGGACTTCACCAACGTCGCAAACGGCCACTTCGTGGCAGTCCTCTTCTAGGGGTTCTATCATGGCTGCCACTAACAACTTCAACACGCGGGACGTCAACGGAGCCTCGCGCATCATCGCCGCTTACGACACCACGCAGGCGGGCGGCCCAATCGCCACGCAGCACATCATCGTGGACCCGACGAACACGTACACGATGCCCACGGGTGACGCCATCGCCCGGTCGATCTTTGTTGCCGCGGGCGATGGGACCAATCCCTTTCTGTCGTCTTCGCTGGCCAACCTGCAGGCCTACACGGGCAACAAGGCCATGCTTGTGGCGTCGCCGGGGTCGCAGATCGGCACGGCGAACATCGTTACAGGAACAGTCACTCCTGACGCCTCGCTCGGTGCGCCTGGGGCGGGCAAGATCTACAACGTCAACCTCATCAGCATCACGCTGGCCGCCACGGCGAATCAGCCGCCGCTCCACGTCGAGCTGATCCAGGACGCGGCAGGCTCGCCCGCGATCCTCTGGCAGGGCGACATAGCGGCGCTGGCCAACACTATGGCGAGCATCATCCTGACCGATCTGTCGATTCCCCAGACCGTCGCCAACAAGAGCCTTGACCTCAAGGTGACGAGCGGAACCATCGTCAGCACCAACTACATCAGCTGCAACATCGGCGCGTCCATCAGCCAGTAAGGAGGGTGGATCGTGTCAACTTCAGCGACAGGGTCAGCGCCATACGCAACCCCGGCAAACTTCGTTATCAAGTGTGACAACCGCACCGCCGGGCAACTGCTCTCCGACGTCGGTGTACCGCTCACGCAACCGCAGATCGCCGCTTCGCCCACGTTGCTGGACCTGCTGGCGGAAGCCTCCGGACTGGTGGAAGCGGCTTGCACCGAGGGCGGTGCCTACGTGATCAATCCGCTTGCCGTGCCGCCCATCAACGATCTGTTGCTGATCCAGACCGCAGGGGGCAACTCAGCGGCGTTGCTCGCCGGGATCGTCTGCCGGTTGGCCCTGTGGCTGATGTGGGAGCGCCGCCCGTCGTTCCGTCAGGACGTGAAGTTGCCTGCACAGGCGCAGTGGGCGCTGGACCTGTTGGAGCAGATCCATCAGGGGAAGAGAATTTTCGGGATTTTGGAGCATCAGCAAGCGGGGGTTCTCGGCATCACCGTGGACAGTCCACGGGTGATTGAGGCGCGGCGGGGGCCGGTTCAGATCGCTCGAAGGTTCTTTGGACGTCGGTCTCAGGAATCGCGGCAATGGGGATGCCCGTAGCCATTTGCCCGACGTGACGCCCGGACGGTAGCTTGGCGTGCGCGGCGTGTAACGGGTGCTACCATATGGAGGATTTAACATATGTCAAGCTCTCCATATGTGTCGGGGGCCGTCCCTTTGTACCTGGGTTCCTACGTCTCCGGCCAGCCCCTTGTGAACGGAACCACGATAAATGCTCCCTCGCTAATCTCCTTCCTTGGCTGGACCGTGGGGGGCCTTGACATCCAGTACGAGAACCGCTTTGTCCCCTTTAATGTGGATCTGGGCGGCGATGTCGAAGCCGACGAATCCTACCAGGGACGTACAGCGATCATCACGGCCACTCTTTCCCGCTGGGACGACGCAATCTACCAGACTTTCATCGCCTGTCCCGTCGGAGTCACCCTCGGCATCGACGATCCCGGCAACATCGGCACACTGATGACTACGGAGGGGGAATGTATGCAATTAATACTCCCCTTTCCGTATCAAGCAAAGACGGCATACGCCGCGCAGGTCGCCGGTACAAGGTTCTTCGCCTGCCGCATCAATCAGGACAACTGGAAACAGCTCGGCACGAAGCCGCGACTCTTGTCGCTCTCGTGGAAGGCGCTGCGCGTGTTCATCCCCGGGATCAGCAACGCTTTCGGATATGGTAGATGGCAAATGTTTGATACAACCATCAGCGGCTTGCCGGCGCCAACGTAAGAGGAAAGTATGGACAGACTTGTTCTCATCAAGCATAACGGCAAGACGCTGGAGATCCAGTGCGACGAGATGACAATAGACTCCGTGCCGGAGATGAACGACTCTGAAACAGAACTTCTGTTTCATCGGGTCGTGGTCAACGTCCGTGGGCGTCACTACCCCACCGCTGAATCGCCAAGGCCCACGTAAGAGGAACGCATGGCCAGCGCCAACTTTGCCCCTCCTGAGAGAAAAATATTTACGTTCTGGAACGGCCAGATGATGGTGAACGAGGACCCGCTCGCCCTGCGCCGGCGACTCGTACAGGCGTCGGGGGGACGCCTGTCGCAACTGTGCCGCGATGCGAGCGACGTGCCTCCTCCTCCTGGCGATCGAAAGTTGACCGAGGAAGAGGAGAAGATGGAGGCGATAGACCAGCTCCGCCGCGCCGAAGCTCAGGACAACCTCGCCGCCGTGGTCCGCCAGGCGTTCAAACTGCCGGCGTTCAACCCGGCTGACGGTAAAGGGGCGCTCGACGCGGAGTGCTGGTACTGTCTCAAACAGTGGTGGGAGTGGTCGGAAAAAAACGGGAGAGCGGCCGGGAGTTAGCCGACTTCTGCGCCGCCTACGGGTTCTGCCCCATGTCGCTTGCTCCTGCATCCCTTGTTGCTCGTCTCTGGGGTTGGCTGACGGGCACAACCCCATCCGGCGGCTACTACCACTACGTCTCGCTCGTCAGCCACATCTCGCGCGTGCGCCTGCAACAGTCGGTCGCGGTCGGCAAGGGCGTGCAGAGCTACCACAGCCTGGCGGACCTGGGGCCGGAGTGGGCCGACGCGGTGGCGCAGGACCCGGCCGAGGTGGATGCGATTTTGGGGGCAAGCCAGCAGCAGAGGGCGGCGGCGAGGGCGAAACGTGGCTGAGACACCGCAAGACCTGAACGCCGCGCTGGAGATGAATGCCCGTCTCGCGGCCAACCTTGCGCGGCAGCAGGCGTCCGGCGGTCTGGACTTCCTCAAGGATCTCCCTGCTGCCGTGGCGAAGGCTGTGCGCGAGGGGATGGTCACGCAGTGGGTTGCCCAGCAGCAGCGCGACGATCATCTACAATCAGCCCTTGAGTTGTTCGAGAACATCGCGCGGGGCGGGTTCAATCAGCAGAACGTGGAGCAGAGCACGCTGCGGTTCCTACAGTCGCGAGACATGCCCGACTGGACCGCCAACCAGTTGCCCACGCCGCCCCCGGCGTCCCAGGCAACACCGCCAGCGCTCCCGTGGGAGATGCTGGAACGCGACGTGGCCGGCCAGCCGCTCCTTGACCCGGATTTCGCCGGGAAGGTCTCGCCGCCCCCGCTGCCGTCGTCCTTCTACCAGACCGCTCCGCTGCTCGACCCGAGTCTCCCGGCGCCGCCGTCCACCCCCGAAGAGAAGCGATTACAGGAGTGGGAAGACGCACAGGACGAGGCTGACGTCGGACCGCCGAAGAAGTGGTGGGACGCGATCAGCGCAAGCGATGTCTTGCCCGGCCCTCCCGAGGCGCCACGATCGACAAAGGAAGAGTTCGACGCCAGTCAGTTGCCGCGGTTCAAGGTGAAGGGGATGAGCGATTTCGGCATTCCCCGCATCGACGGCGACTTCGGGTCGAAACTGCCTCTTGGTACGATTCCAGCGGAAGAGGCTGGCCCGCGCCCTCCTTCGCTGTTCGACTACGCGGCACAGCCATTGCCGCGACCACCGGCCGAACCGTACTCCCTGGAAGAGTCCGTAGCGCCAAGGGACAGCAAGCGGCTGAACCTGAACCGTGCCGACCTGGAAGAGTTGTTCCAGCTTCCAGGGGGCCGGGAATCACAATTGCCCGAACCGCCGTTGCCGTCCGCGGATCAGCAGTTGCCGGGCAGGGGGCGCGACGACGCTGAACAGGTCGAACGCGACGAAGGCGCGGAAGAGGACACTGAATTCCTCAAGGAGATGGCAGGTGTACTCAAGGAAATTCTGGGTACGCTCAAGGAAGGGGAAAAGGGCGGTGGGGCGGCTTCGTCGATGCGCAAGAAGTTCTCGCACGGCGAGGGGGCGTATGCGAAGGAGGATCGCGAGAAGCGAGAACTGAGCCCAACCGCTCCCGAGTCGATTCGCGGCGCCCGGGGTTCTTCCGTCGTCTGACCAGGAGAAGTGATGGCCAGACTGGTGATTACCGGACAGGACGGCACGACATTCGAGATACGCCCGAACGAGATGGAAACCATCTCGATGGAGGCGACGCCGGAGATGGATTCTTCCGGCATGGAGGTGCTGTTTCACCGGGTAAAGCTCGAGGTTCGCGCCATCATCAACCCTCTGATGATGGCGACCAACCAGCCGACCGTAAGCCTTGCCGTGGTTCCGCCCCCGGGTGCGCTACCCCCTGCGGGGCTGACCTTCGCGACGGGGCCGGGCGACCGCTCTGGACTCACCGCTCGCGTCATCACACAGTTGCTTGGCAACCCCCGTCCGCTGGTGCAATACTGGATCGGCCCCGACCTCGTTCTGGAAGCGCCCAACCGCATCGACGCCGCTGGAACGCAGTTCCTTCCGTGCGATGCGATGGGTGGGCCGTTCGTGCGGCGCTGCCGCTGTTACGAGGTGCGCGGCGACAAGACGATTTTTCTCAACTTCTCGGTTGAGCTGGCAACGACGGCGTACACGAAGATCCTGCTTTCCAACCGCTGGTCGATGACGGCTGACATCGACAGCGCCGGGTTCACCACGCGCACTATCGACGGCACGGCCGTGTTTCGCCTGGACGGGTTGGTTGCAGAGGAAGCTTTTCCGGACGACTTCCGCAACCTGTTGTTGGTTCCGTCGGACAGTTCTTTTCGACGGATTCGGCCCTCTTGGACCGTGGAGGATGACAACCGGACATATCGGTACAGGTGCATTGACAGAGAAACGAGCTACGGTTTAGGCGCTAATAGCGGGGTGGAGAAGATCGAGGGGACGATCAGCGTCCATTCAGGGGTCGAGGTGTTCACCTTCAAGAAGTTAGCGCATCGGGGAATCGATACAGCCGCAGCCATAGCCGCCGAAGCCGCATCGTTCTGGACAGGCGCCGGCGCAGCTTTCACGGCGCGAACGGTGGCAAACATAGCGCATCAGGCGCTCAACATGAGTAGCGCCGACACCAGGGTTTCCTGCGTTGTCCGCGTTCTCGGCCAAAGCGGCGCCAACAATCAGAACCTCTACAAAATCGCCAGGCAGGTGTTCTCAATCAAGGTTCAAACGCCTGCGCTGGCGTCTGGTAACCTGCTGGCGATAGAAAGTATCACCCTCACCCAGTGGATTGGATCGGAAGATCAGCCGACCGTTGAAGTTCGCTTCACACTGGTGATGCAGAACCTGATTTCGGCCAAGGGTTTTCTGGGTGATACGTTTGCCCCGAGCCTCATGGATATGAACACCGGAGTAGGCGCTCCGCTTAACTACTTGCCATCCACACCACGAACACAACTACCAAACTCGAACAATACCCGCGGCAGCGGCTATTTGAATAACATCTTCGCCCAGGCGTTGACCCCCGTCCCCGGCTCGCTGCCACCTGCCCCCATCGCGCCACCGATCGCGATGGATATAACGACGGAGGTTTGAGAAGTGCCGAATCAACCGCCGAACTACACGAATCCACCGCCGACGCCTCCCGAGTCGAATCTGGCGAACACGCCGCCCGACAACGCCCCGTCGCCTGCGCCGTCGGGGTTCGACTATCCCCCACAGCCGCCTGGGACGGCACTAATCTCGGCCGGCATGACCGTAGGTTACGCTAGCAACCGCGGCCTCGGAGCGGCGCCGTCGTCCGGTCCGCCAGGTTCGCCCGTGCAGTTCTGGAGATTAACGGGAGGAATTACCTGGAAAGTCGTCTCGGCGGCCTTTCAATCCGTCGGCGGACCGCCGACGTTGCCGTCTCCCTTGACGAACGATAATGAAGTGCTCATGTTCAGCACGAAGACGATTCCCGCCAACGAGGTGATGGCTGACGGGACACCGATCTACGTTCGCACGATACAGTACTTCTACGTCCTGCAGGTTCCGCCGGCTGACACCGATCCGCTGTACGGCGGCGTGATCCAGCTCGATACGACGGCGCTGACGGCCAACGTCATCAATCCCGGCACATACATCCAGAATCTTCTCGGTCCGATCCCGTCCCCGGCAGGATTCTCCGGGCAAGCGATCACGTTCTGACAGGCGATCACGGCTTGAAATTCCGCAGATCGCTTTGCTGCATTATCCACATCGCCCACGCGAGGTAGGCCAGGAAGAAGAGAACGCCAGCGATCAGGATTATCTGAGCGCAGAACCACCAAATCTTAAAGACGCCTCGAGGGGTCAGCTTGGAGAACGGCGTGTCGAGGATTGATTCGGCGGGTGGCAATGGTGGCGGTATCGGCACAAGCTTCGGTTCGTCCTCTGGGGAGACGTGCAACGTGGTCGGCGGCAGGGGGATTCGGATGCTGGCGCCGCAGTCGGGGCAACGGGTCATCTTGCCGGCGGCGGACTCGGGAGCTTCGGAGACGGCCTGGCACGCAAGGCAGGTGAAGCGGATCATGATGCAACCTGCTACAATTTCCCTTGTTCGCCCCGTGGAGACTCAAGCGATGAACGAGACGCAGAAAGCCGAATGCCCCTACAAGCCGGGGGACGTGGTGATGTTAAAGAGTGGCGGTCCCGCCATGACGGTGACCGGGGGGTACGCCACGGCGGTAGGATGCATGTGGTTTCTCCTCGACGGCACCGAGAGGACCGCGACGTTCAATCCGGAGGCGGTGACGAAGGGGTTGCTGAATTGGCCTCCCCTGCGGATGTCTTGACGAGCGCCGAAATGGAAATGGCAACCTCTCGCAGATCGTTGCCGACAAACCAGTAGCACCGCGCCACCGGCTCTGTCGCACCATCTTCAAAGCAACCGATGACCATCGTCGGACCGTCCGATTTGAGTTTGACGATGTCGCCAGGTTGGACCTGTTCGGACATGGGGGCTACTCCTCTTGGAGACTGATACGATGCATGAACCAACCATCCGCCGCATTGCCCGCGAAGAGATTGCTGCCACCGAGCAAGAGAGTGGCGCCAGGGCGCGAAGAAGGTTTAAATCCTCGCTCCGTCTGCTTTCTGGTCCGTGGATCGAGACAGACGATGACGGTTCCGATACAGTTTCCCCTGTTCCCTCTGGTCGCCCTGTGGAAACCTCAGCGATGAACGAAGCACCGCAAACTGATTGCCCCTTCAAAGTAGGGGACATTGTGAAGGTGAAATCAGGAGGCCCTCCGATGGTTGTCACAGGATTCGGCCCCGGGGCCGCAACGCCTGTTTGCGTCACCTGGTTCGACGTCGGCGACCGTCTCGTGATGAAGGAGTCCTTTCCGGCCGCAGCCCTCACGAAGGATCTGCTGTAGGTTCACGACTGGCCGGTCCCGTTGCCCTGCGCCGTCTCATGCTGTTCGACGCGAACGATATGAAACATCGACACGAAATCCATCCCAAGGTAGGCGCCGGGAATCGCCGGATTGGGGCGCAGAACCATGATGGCGGATGGAAGCGGAGCGACCATGTCCGGATGGCTGATCGAGTACGTTTTGCCGTCGCTGCTGACCAGGACGAAAGGGACGAACGGTCGGCGGCGCAGGAGTTCGAGAAGTTCGGAGGGGATCATGGTTTCTCCTCCCGGATGAGTTCATCGACCGCAACGTCCAGGGCGGCAGCAAGGCGAACAATGGTGCTCAGTCGAGGATCGGTCGTTCTTCCCTTCTCAAGACGGAACAGTGCGGACAGCGTCAGGTCGGCAGCACTGGCCAGATCCTGCTGAGACATCCTCGGATCTGTCGCCTCTCGCAGCGCCCGCACCCGCCGGCCGACAAGTTTCCCATCGAGTGTCATCAACATTGCCGCCTACTTCCCTTGACCGATGATTCGGCTTTTAGTACCATGCTTTATTAGGTGCAACCGAGCGGACTCGCATTCCGCTTCGGTTGCTAGGCAACATTCGTTAGGGGAATGCACCTATGCAAAGTCTACTCGTTGAAACGCCGGGACGCAACCCCGGCAAGGTCCGCTGCTCGTCTTGCGGCGGCGTCGGACGCAGCAAACTCGGTCCCTGCTGGTCGTGCGACAGCCAGGGCTACGTCATCCAGCGTGAGAACGTCGAGCCCGAAGACAGGTTCCTCGCCATGCAGGGAGACGCCACCCTCGACGTCGGCAAGAACCTCGAAGACTTCGTTGACGATCTGACGCTCTCCTTCTCGGAGTTGAGAGACGAAGAAATCGTCGTCTGGCGCGAGCGGAAGGGCGGCGGGTTGCGTGTCGTGGCGATTCTCTACCCGGACAAGCACGGCGAGACCGCAACCAAGTGGATGTGAAAGGGGTGGGCATCATGAAGAAGTCCGACGCTCTCCCGATCCCCCCTGACGCTGAGTTCGTCTCTGCGCGGCAAGCGGCCTATCTGCTGGCCGTCCACCCGCGGACCATCTGGCGTCTTGTTGAGCGAGGCGACCTGCCGCAACCCATCCGGTTCAGCCGCAACCTGACGCGGTTCCGGATCGCAGACGTGAAGCGGTTCGCGCAGGTTGCGTGAACTACCGACATGGTGAACGGCACGGGACGGGGTAGAATCCTGTCCCGTTGCCGTTGAGGGAGGAGGGGAGAATGAGCGAGGAGAAGGTGCGGTCCGGTAATGTTCAGCGATGTCGAGTCACTGGCAGACTGCTGCCGATGAAGCCATCGCGGGAGACGCTGGCGCAGATACAGGAATCTTATACGGCCGGGGATACGTGCCACGAAATTGCTGCGGCTACGGGGATTTGCGCGGCAAAGGTGCTTGAACTCCTTCGCGGCGAGGGGGTCCGAATTCGTTCAAAAGCAGATGCACGCCCGGAAAGGCGAAATCTCGCCCCAGCGGAAGAGCAGGAAGTGGCGACTCGCTATCGCGAAGGGAAGACGGCGAATGAAATCGCAAGAATCTTCAAAGTCAACCGTGTCTGCATTTGTCGAACGCTGAGAATCCTTGGCGAAGATACCAGGCCGCCAACAGAGACGAGCCGCAAGTACACTTTAAACGAGAGCGTTTTTGATGAGCCGTTGAGCGAGGAGGGGTGTTATTTTGCCGGCCTGCTCATGGCCGATGGGTGTGTCACCAACCCTCGACCGGGGCGAGGCAGATCGACGGTCACGCTTGGGTTGACCTGGAGCGACCGAGATACCGTCTTTCGTTTCCGCGACTTTCTTCAAACGGATACGCCTATTCGTCGAGCAGAACCATCCACCAGCTTGCCAAACTGTTCGCCGTCAGCATCCCTTACTGTCCATTCCGAGCGGCTTGCCATTGCCCTTCGGCGTTTTGGCGTTGTGCCGCGTAAGTCGAAGATTGCGAAAGTGAAGCGGCTGGAAAAGAACAGGCACTTTTGGCGAGGCATGGTCGATGGGGATGGGTGGGTTAGCGTCGTGAAGCGCTACGATTCTCCAGTGATTGGGTTTACTGGTTCTCTGGCGTGCTGCGAGCAGTTTCGGGCTTTCTGCTCATCCATTACCCCGCATCGCACCTGCTTGAGACGAAACCACAGCATCTGGAGTTTTTCTACGTGCGGGCCGTTCGCCTACCAGGTAATTCAAGCGATGTACGCGAACGCATCGGTTGCGCTGAACCGAAAAGCAAGCTTGGCGGCACAGATACTCGACAGGTATCGAGGTCGCTACTGCTTTTGACCTTCCGATCCTCTTCCGCTTACCCTCCAGCACGATTAATCGTGCTGGAGGGTTTTTCCATGACTGTGCTGCTGAATGGGAATGGCGGCATATTCCCCAGGGTCGCGCACATCGCGGGCGGCGCTGCCGACATCGAGGCCCTACTTGGCGGAACGGCGACTGCTCGCGTTTTGAGTGGCGCATCCTGGCAGACGCGCGGTCAGACCCTCCAGACCGATGCGAACTACAACCCGGTTCTCACTTCCACGTACAACTCCGCGTCAGGGACATGGCCGCAAATCAACGCCTGGTCTGTTTCTCAGACCGGATTCCTTACGCAACTGGCCGCTCTTGCCGTCAGTGTCTTCAACCAGCAGGTCCAGCTCGACGCCTCGCTGCAAAGCCCAACGCTCACCAATTGCGTCACGGAACTGATTCGGCAGATGCGCCTCAGTTCCGACAGCATCAACGCCAGTTCCGTCTCGGTCGGGGCGCAAACTGCCGTTCTCGCGACCGGCAACCCTGTCATCGTCTTCGGGCTGCTCAACAAGCGTGGCGACACGATCCAGACGCCCTTCGCCGAGACGTTTCGCGCAACGGCAACCCTCGACCAGAACAGCGGGGCCGTGGCGCGACAGGAGCCACTGTCCATCGTCGGCGCGGCGGCAGCGCCGAATATCTGGTCGTATGCGTGGCCAGCCGGTTCGGGCAGCGTTACCGCAATCAACATCGCCGATTCGCAACTGAACAACGCGGGAAACACCGTTTTGTTCAACGGCGACATGGAGACATTCACGGCCAATTACCCCCAGGATTTCGTGATCTCCACGGGGGTGGCTGGGACCGACATAACGGCTGGCGGTTCGGGCAACGCCTACACGGGAACGAACTGCCTGGAATTGCTGGGCGACGGTTCCACCCTGAGCACGCTGTACCAGCAATTCAACACGCCGCACTCGGTCACCAGCGGCGCCGGCGGAACGCCCTACAAGATCCTGCCGTCCACCCTGTACACCGTGAACATGTTCCTCAAGACCCCAAGTGCCCCATCAGCGGGCGTTTTGCGCGTGGCGCTCACGGATGACACCAACACGGTCATCAACAACGACGCCGGTAACCCGTGCGACTTCTCCGTCACCCTCTCAGGCGTCACCACCAGTTATGTGGCCCACAACGGAACCTTCGCCACCCCAACAGCGTTGCCGGCAATCGTGCGTCTGCAACTGAGCCTGACGACCGCCCTGACCAGCACGAAGATCATCTACATCGACGATCTGGCGATGCGGCCGGCGCAACCAACCTACGTGGGCGGGCCGACTGTGGCGGCGTTTGCGGGCAGCACAAACGTGGTCAGGAACGACGCCTGGACGATCGCCCTGAGCAACACTCCCGGACTGCTCGCCATCTGGCTGGAGCGGTTCTTTGGGTTGCGGCTGCTTGGGTTGCAATTCCCGTACAGCGGTTCTCCGACGATCGCTGACTCCCTTGTGGCTTGATCCAAGGAGCCCTCCATGCCGGCTCCCGCCGCCTTCCTCCGCGCCAACATCGGCCCGATCGTGCTTCTCATGCAAGCACAACTCGTCAAGTCCACCAACCTTGACCAGTCGCGCATCATGATCGTTGCCGAGGACGGAGAGACCGTTCCCCGATACCAGGGGGATCAAGACATACTTATTCGCCCAATGGGCGAAGACGAAGAGGAGGGCATGCTGGAAGGCTCCGGCCGCGTGGACGACCGCCGCAAGCGGCAAATCTACGTCTACTGCCGGACGCGCGTCTACCTCGATCCGGCCGACCAGGACGCCATACGCCTGACGGACGCATCGCTGGGCCACTTCGCCCTGGAAGATCAGGTCGCCAATGCGCTGCAAATCTGGGCGGCGCAGGACGCACTCGGCAACATTCTCTCCTTCCCGGTCTTCGTGAAGGGACCGACCAGCGCGGAGAAGATGCGCGACGACCCCAACTGGGTTTGCTCACACTTCACGGCGACGGTGGAGTACGAGCGGAACCTCGACCAGAGCATTCAGTAGTGGAGTAGGCGACTCTGTTTAACTACTGCGGCAGTCTGTTGACCGTTCTCTCGCGCGAGCAGGTCGCGGAACTCCAGATCGACCTCGATTACAGGTTTATCTGGGAGTTCGCTTCTCGCACATATCCCGGCTCGGCTCTTGCCTTCTCTGGTTTCCGCGGCGCTCTCCCCCGTCAGCAACCCCGCATCGGCTCGCTTCACTGGCCGGCGGACGCGTCCCGCTTCGCGGTGGGGCACTACGCCGCCAGCGAGCAGCAACTCGCTCTCATCCGCACCTACCTGAGCGTCCCAGGAAATAACGGCGTCGGCGATCTGGTCATCAACGACGGCCAGAACATCGTCACCGCGAAGAACATGGCGATGCTGCCCGCCCGGCCGCTGTATCGGGCGATCACGCCGACGCAGAGCAGCGCATCGCCGAGCGGCCTGTACCTGCTGACGCTGGTGGATCAGCGTTTCGCGTTGTGGTTCAACTACTCGCTGGGACTGACCGGGAGCACATGGGCGGACCTCTACACGGCCATCGCCGACGCCCTCGGCATCACCATCGGCGGCGACGCGGTCAATAGCAACTACGGCACGCCGCCTTCGGACCTTACAGCGCCGTCAACCTCCCTTCCGTTGCTCCTTGACTCGATCGCCTGGTTGTGCGGTCAGCGGATCGTCTGTCAACTCGACGGCACGGTGGAGGCGCTGAACGCCAGTACGGGAGCAACGCGCTTCACCGCGAACCTGGCACGCGCCGCACGCCTCGCGGGCGACGTGTTCGACCTGGGAGCGGGATCGCTGACCGACCTCACACGCGCCATGCCCCAGAGCGTGACCGTGGTGTTCGGTCAGGGCACGTCGGGCGAGGCATCCGTCACCACGTCGCTTTCAAGCGCAGCTCTGACCGTGCCGGTTCTCGCGGGGGTGACGGGGTTCCCCGGGACCAAGAACCTCATCAGCGCACAGAGTACGACCGACAGCGCCCTGGCCGCGCAGTGGGCGGCCGACTGGTACACCTGGCAAGCCTACGGCGTCGATGCGATGTATTCGGGGGCCGTCGCGTGGCAGATGGACGGCGTGGCCGAGTTGGTGGAGTACATCACCGATGACGCCCGGGTTGTGGTACGAGTACAGCGTGGCCCGTGGCTGGACCACCCGCCCGAAGTCCCCCAGGCGAGCGTGACGCCGCCAACCCCGCCCCCACCCCCCTCCTGCTGCACGGGTGCCACTCTCCAGATCCCGGTGGTTCTCAGCGTTGTCTGCAACGGCACGACGCTTACCGTCGTACCCAGCGCGATCACCTTCACAAACGGCGCTGCGCAAGCCGGCGACGGCAGCGGACCCTACACCGGCTCTTACACCGTGATCTCCGGCTACTCGTGCGCGACGGGGGTGTCCGTTCCATCGGTGCTCACCCTGACCTTCGTCAACGGGTTGATCTCACCCGTTATCCCTTCGGTGACCATTCTCGCGAGCGTTACCTGTGCTCCTCCCTACGGCGTCCCCCAGACGCTGCTGTTCAATTCGACGGGCCAGCTCATCGCCGGCGGTGGTCCGGCGCAGACGCAGACCACGTTTACAGGCTGCACGGGCTGTTGTCCGGGCGTCAGCAGCAGCAGCGGAGGGGGTCCAGGGTGTCCCACGGGTTGCAGCACGTGCCCGGGCGGGATGCCGAGCCAGTACGGGTTTGCGCTGACGGGTTTTTCCGGGGCGTATGCCATCTTCAACGGCAGCTTCGTGCTGAACTACAGCAGCGGGTGTACATACACCGACTCCACGGGTATCTGGTCGCTGAATGCGGCAACAGGAGTGCTCACGGGGACGTTCAACAGCCTCGTGGTGCAGTACACGGGCGGGGCGTGGGATTGCGCCTGTACGAACACGCTGACCTTGACGACGCCAGCCCTGACGGGTGGAGGCGGCGGCACATGCAACGGCTGCACGGCCAACCCGGCGGCGAGCTGGACGCTCCAGGCCATGAACGGAGTTCCCGGAACGCCTGTCGGAATGGGGCTGAACACGACTGGTTGCGGGTACAGCGGAACGGGAGGGACCTGCAACTCCGGCGTGTGCGAGATGGAAGCGGGCTTCGCCATCAGCGAGAGCGGGGGCAACTGGAGCGCAACGCTCGCGCTTGCCGTCAACGTGATCCTACCTCCCCTGGGGCCTGGGCAGGGACCTTTTGTGACCTCGCTGGAGGCGACGTACACCGCGACCGGGTCGGGGACGCTCAACTGCTGCGACAACCTCACGCTCAACTACGACGCCGGGGCCAGCAGTCCAGGGACGGCCTATTTCCCCTCGACCGCGACTGTCATCCCCTTCTGCTACGGCCCGACGTCGTCGCCTGGATCGACCCCATCGACGGCCGGCCCGATGACGGTCACGCTCCAGCCTTTGAACTGCCCGGGGACGTGCTCGCCGGCGACCATCACGAGCGGGCCATGCGCCGGTCAGACGCTGCCCCCCGTGCTGTATCTATCGGCCGATGACAATGGCGGATCTTGCACCGGAAACTATAGCTTGACCTGGAACTCGGGCGCATCGCTCTACTACCTGACGGCGGGACAATCAGTCGGGACCTGCACGACGTCGGCGATCTCGCTGAACCCTGCGACGTTCACGCTCGACTGGAACGGGACGTCCATTCCGTTGACGGGCGTCGTGAACTGCGCCCCGGGTGCTCTCTCGCTGTGTTACACGATCGCTTCCGGCACATGTGGTTGCACGTCGCCAGTGACAATCAGCATCACGCAATCGGGCATGGCGAATTGCCCGCCGACCGTGCCGGGGGGTTTCTCTTCCCCTTGCTGTCCAGGCGTGCTGTTGCCGAAGACGGTTTACCTGAGTTTTGCTTCAGGCGCGTGCTCCGAGACCATCCCCCTCTACTATGATCCGACCAACCCCAACGGCGGCTGGATCAACAGCAGCGTACTCAGCGTGTGCGGCGAGGGGTTGAGTTTCAGTCCCAAGATCGAATGCGTCGGTTCGGTGTGGGAAACGTCTGACGGGCGGAACCCGGGCACGGCGGTCCTTGTCCCGGTTTGCAGCTCCCTGGAGTTTCAGTTTCCCGCCAGCGTCATCGCCAGCCTGGCAAAAGGTCCGGGGTTCGGCTTCATGGACCTGCCCGACGCCACCATTATCACGGTTACGGGGTGAGCCAAGAAAGGAGAGGAGAGTTTATGTGTGTAGTGTCGATGGTAATGGACCACTACCGCGATAAGTGGGGTCCGCTTATCCCCATTCCGATAGTGCCGTTCCCGGTCATTCCTTATCCGTACTATCCTCTGCCGCCGCAAGAACCTGTCCCTGTTCCGTTTATCTCGCCAGCCGAGATAGAGGAATTCCGGCGATTGTTGGAACGCGCCCGCGAATACGACAAGCGGCACAATGAGCCGGATTGCGAACTGGAAGAGAAGCGTGAAGCGGTCAGGAAGATCGCCAAGGCGCTGGGACTCGAAATCGATTTCGTGTAAGCATCCACTGTTTGCAAAAGCGTAAGCCATGACATCGACCCACCCACACGCCGAACTCGCCGATCTGCTCGGGATCCCTCTGACCCCGCGCCGGCTGGAGATCTGGTTTGAGACGGCTGATGGTCTGACCCCGACAGATTGCGCCGCCTACCGCGAGCGCTGGCTGGCGCAGGCAGGCAAGACGATGGCGGATGTGCCGCTGCACTTGCGGCCGAAACAGCACGCGCCCGCCCCAACCGCCAACCGCACCGCCCCCTGCATCCATCTCGGCGCCGACACTGGTGAACTGGTCCCCTGCCGATGCGGACCAAAGACCCGGCTCAAGGTGTTCGGCTGCGCCCGTCACGGCAAATGCACCATCGCACAGTACGCCGTGGACGCGATCCAGTGCTGTGCGGCATGCCCGGACTACGGACTGCGCGTGGAGGTGAAGACGGACGCCCGCGAGCGTATCCACATCCATTTCCCGGAGTCTCCCGGCGACACCCTGACCGCCAGCGCTGCCATCGAATCGCTGGTGCGGTCCTATCCCGGGCGCTACAGGATCAGCGTCAGCGGGACGGACGCGGCGGCGATCTTCGCCCACAACCCCCACGTTGAGGGTGACATTGGGGGACGCATAATCGAGATGCGTCATCCGCTCGTTCACGAGTGCGACAGCCGGCCGATCCACTACCTTGAATCGTTCACGCGGCACCTCGGTCAGGCGCTTGGACTGCCACGACCGCTGGAGTGCCAGGTGAATCGGCCTGCCCTGTACCTCTCCCAGGAGGAGCGCGAGCGACCGCCGGTCATTAAGGGGGCGTACTGGCTGGTCAACCCCGGGGTGAAGAGCGACTACACCACGAAAGGCTGGGGAAACCACAACTACCAGGCGCTGGTGGACCTGCTGCGCGGGCGGGTGCAGTTCGTGCAGGTGGGCAGGAGCGAGCACAACCACCGACCGCTTGACGGCGTGATCGACTACCGAGGCAAGACGGAGAACACGCGCGACCTGATCTTGCTGGCGTACCACGCACGCGGTGCTGTGGGACCTGAATCGTTTTTGAACCACGTCATGGCGGCGCTGGACCTGCCCTCTGTAGTGCTCACGAGCGGGTTGTTCCCCCTGGGCTGGCTTGCTTACCCGCGCAGCATCTACCTCAGCAAGGCGGGGATGCTGCCGTGCTTCGAGGCCGGGAAAAGCTGCTGCTGGAAGAAGCGTGTGGTCACCCTGCCCGACGGCGACACGGAAAAGAACAAGAGCCTGTGCCGATTCCCGATCGCGCAACAGGGACAGGACACCGTTCCTCGCTGCATGGACATGATTACCCCGGAAGAGGTGGCTCACGTTGTCGAGCAGCAGCAGACCTTCATGCGCCGCGCCGTCGTCAGCGCGTTCTGGGGCGCGTACGCGGAACTGGAACCCATCTTCGGTCCGTCGCACCGGCGGTACGCTGAGCGCATCGGGGCGGACTACCTCACGCTCGAGCATGACGGCACGCCAGAACTATATGGCAAATGGCAGTTTGCGAAGAGGCTCGAGCAATACGAGCGCGTCTGCTGGCTGGACGGTGACATTTGGGTGAGCGACGCGGCTCCGGATATCTTCCGGGTGGTTCCCGAAGACAGGGTCGGCGCGTTCAACGAGGTGGAGAATCACGGCCTGCACAGCCTCCGGGCGGTGTGGGATCAAGCGTTCGAGCAGCTTGGCCTGTCGCGCGAGTGCCGTCAGGAGTACTTCAACGCCGGCGTCATGGTGGTGTCAAGGAAGCACGCCGATTTGTTCCGGCCGCCGGAGACGATCTTGACGTGCCCGTGGGCGGAACAGACCCACTTCAACGTGAGGTTGCGTCCCGAGCAGGCGTATCGGCTGGATGGCAAGTGGAACTGCATGCAGCGCGAAGGGGATGCACGGTACGCCGCGTACTTCGTTCACTACAGCGACTCGACGATTGCGGAGAAGGTCGCCCGGCATGATGAGGTACTGAGGGGGAAGCGATGACGACTCGACCGAACCTGGAAACCCTCGAAGATCGTATCGCCCTTGCTGGCTACACACTGCTGGCGAATGCGCCACCATCGGCCGTCAGCACCATGCTGCTGTTGACCAATGGCGACGTCATGGCGCAGAGCGCCGCGTTCGGTTCGACGACGTGGTACGAACTGACGCCCGTGAATGGGAGTTATGTCAACGGCGTCTGGTCCACGCTGGCGAGCAGCATCAACTCGCGGAACTCCTACGGTTCGGTTGTGCTCCCCGATGGCGATGTGATGTTCCTCGGCGGCGAGTTCAGTAGCGCGGGCGGGGATAACACCCCGGACGGGGAAATCTACCACGTGCAGAGCAACGCCTGGACAGCCATTGCACCATTCCCGGAGGCTTCCTTTGGCGACGGCGAACTGATGGTCCTGCCGGACGGCAACGTCCTGGCAGGGTCCACGCACGATGCCACGACGTGGATCTACGCGCCCGCGAGCAACACATGGACCCAGACGGGAAGCAAGGCTGGCGGCGATCCGGGCGAAGAGGAGACGTGGGTGAAGCTGCCCGGCGGCGGCGTGCTGGATTACGACGTCGAGGGATACCCGCAGTACGGACAGGTGTACTCGCCCACGTCGGGGACGTGGACCTGGACCGGACAGGGGCCAGCGCTCGCCAGCAGTCAACCCGAGATCGGGCCGGCCATGCTGCTGTACAGCGGACAGGTGTTCTTCCTCGGCGCGACGGGCGAGACAGGGCTCTACAACCCCGCGAGCAACGCCTGGACGCAGGGGCCGACGATCCCGGGTGGTAATGTGGCCGACGACGCGCCCGCGGCCGAACTGCCAGACGGCAATGTCCTATTCATCGCCGATCAGCCGGGATACACGGCGCCCTCGCAGGTGTTCGAGTACAACCCTGCGAGCAACACCATCACGAGCGTCCCGACGCCGCCAGGCGATTACTCGGGCGAGCCGGCTTTCCCCGCGAGGATGCTGCTCCTGCCCACGGGTCAGGTGCTCATGACGGACGGGATCACTGACTCACTGGTGGTCTATAGCGAGGCAGGCGCGGCCCCTGCGGGTGTCGCTCCAACCATCGCCAGCGTGTTGCCGGATGCGGACGGGTCGTACACCGTCGCGGGCACGAACCTCAACGGCTGGAACGAGGGGGCGTCCTACGGCGACGACGCGCAGATGGCGAGCAACTACCCGCTGGTCACGCTGTCAGCGGGTGGCAACACGGTCTTCGCGACGACCTACGGCTGGAGCAGTGTAGTCGCCACGGGCGCGCAGGTCGTCAGCACACAGTTCATGGTTCCCGCTGGACTCAACCCGGGAACATACTCCCTCACGGTGATTGCCAATGGCGTTTCCAGCATACCCGTTGAATTTCCTTGGCCTGCCTCATCCTACCTGGCTGGCGTTGAACAGTCTCTTGACCTGCAATACACCGGCCGTTGGTACACCGTACAGTACGGCATCAACGCCGACTGGCTCCAAAGCGCCAACGGGTCGAACACGGCGCATTACGGGTGGTACTTCATCCTCGCTGACGGCACGCTGCACCAGTGGGACGGCGTACAAGGCTCTGCTACGGGGCAATCGTCGGCGACGGTCGCTCTGATGGACACGAGCCTCTGGCAGAATCCCCTCGCGCTGGCGACGGCGGGATACACGCCGCCTGCCGGACTGGATTTGCAGTTCACGGGCGCGTGGGACACAACCTATCGCGGGATGGATGCGGACTGGTATCAGAGCGGCAACGGCAGCAACACGGCATATGGCGGATGGTATTTCCTGACGCCGCAAGGGCTGCTCTACTCGTGGACGGGCGGGACAAGCGGAGCGCTAGTTGCCCCGCTCGATCAGTCGTACTGGTGGTTTCCGGGGTTGCTGCTGGGGTGAATCATGGTTGCGGCGCTGCTGAGCAAACTCCCGAGCGGCAAGGTCAGGCGGTGCGACATCATCGACCTGCTGGGACCGACCGTGAGGGAACTCGATCCCGAGCGGCTGTTCATCCACGGTTTTCGCCGGCTGGACAACAGGCTCTTGAAGCGGGGCGAATGGCCGCACCTCGACAGGCTCGTGTCCATGATCCCGGAGAAGTACCGGGACGTGCTGGGCTGGTTGCGCATCGACGACGACACGATGGCGGTTCCCGTTGGCTACGACTGGATCACCATGTTCGCCATGCTGTTCAGCTTCGACAGTGGACCGGTGGTGTTCGAGACGGCAAACGTGGAGATCTACACCAACCCTGCCACGAGAACCTGGACCAATCCAGGACTGCCGAAGAGGTGGGCCAGCATAACCCTCGTTGGCGGTGGAGGCAGCGGCGGCGGCGGGGCCAAGGTGACTATCCTGGGAAATCAAGCATCCGGCGGCGGGGGCGGCGGTGGAGGGGGATTGATAACCAGGGTGGCGCTTCTCAGTGGGTTGTCCACAGGCAGCGTGGTGATAGCTGCAGCCGTCTCGAACGTGGCAGGCGCATCCACGGCCGACACAAACGGCACAGCCGGCCACTCTGCCAATAACACCACGTTTGCCGGGTTGACGGCAGGCGGTGGAGGTGGAGGTGGTGCTGGCGTACAAGGAACGGGAACGCAGACCGGAACTGGTGGAACTGGTGGAACCGGAGACGTGGTCGGAGGCGCAGGAGGTGCAGGCACGAGCAGTTCCACAACAGGAGGGAGCGGCGCAGCTTGCACGAACGCAGGTGGTTCAGGCGGCGGCGGCGGCGGCGGGGCAACGTCGGACTCGGCTCAAGGAATAGGAGGGTCAGGCGCCAACGACTTCTCGACGGGAACCGGCGGGAACAGTGGCGGCGCGGTTGGCGGCGGGCAAGGCGGTGCATGCACTACTGGCAGCGCAGGCGGCGCAGGCGGCGGGGGCAGCGACGCGAGCGCCACGGCGGGAGGTGCGGGAGGCACCACTGCAGGCGTGGGTTTTTTCGGCGGTGGCAGCGGCGGTGGAGGCGGCAGGGCAAGGAACGCCAGCACGAACACGGGCAGCGGCGGGGCCAGTGGAACATCCTCCCCCGGCTTCGCAGCGATCATCAGTTTTTAGGGAGCGACAATGGGACTCTACAATCCGCCGGTGAAAGCCCAGGCCTGGACCGGGCAGGTGTGCTTGCAAGACACGGCCAACCCCGGCAGTTTCAAGGTTAACCCGACGCTGAACGTGGGCGACGTCAAGGTCATGCAGGACGGCGGCGCGCTGGCCAACATCAACACCCTGCCGACGGTGTCGCCTGCGTCGTCGGTATGGGTGTTGCTGGCGCTCACCAGCACGGAGATGACCGGCAACAACATCGGCATCCAGTTCATCTCCCAGACCTCGCCGAAGCCCTGGGCCGACCTGACCATCAATATCCAGACAACCTGACATGCCCTTCATCCTCTACAGCGGGACAGATGCATCTACTTCGCCCGTGAGCGTTGCTGCGCTGGCGGCGTCTTGCAACATCGCCGCCGCACAGGCAACCCCGACCGCGCCGGGGTCCAGCACGGCCCTTGCCGCGTTCTGCGTGATCGCCTCGCCCCTCGCCACGCCAACCTCGCCGGGCGCGGCAACGGCTCTTGCGGCGTGGGGAACCCTCTCGACCGGCACGGCAAGCGTCTCCATTGCAGCGGCGGCAAGTGCCGTTGCCGCGTGGCAGAGCATATCCACGGGGACGTTCTCGCCGACTGCCCCCGGAGCGAGTACAGTCCTTGCGCCATGGATGCAGGTCGCCACGGGGCCGGCAAGCCTCTCGGTCCAGGCTGCGGCAACGGCGCTGTCTGCGTGGGAGAGTCTGGCGTGCGGGACGTTTAGCCCTACAGCGCCGGGAACGGCGACGGCCAACGCCGCCCCCCTGACGGTGTCGGCCGCGCAGGGCGTCCCGAACGCTCCGGGCGCCGCGACAGGTCTTGCCCCAAGCATGGCCATTGCCTCAGGTCCGTCGTCAGTGTCGATCCAGGCTGCGGCCAGCGGGTTGCCGGCATGGATGACGCTGGCGGGCGCTGCCGGCACGCCCACGGCCCCTGGCGCCGCATCCGGGCTGTCCGCGTGGGTTGCGCTGGCGGGGGCGTCAGGGACGGCAACCGCGCCAGGGGCGTCAACCGCCCTATCGGCGTCGATGACCGTCACGGCGTCTGGAACCTCGCCAACCGCCCCGGGAACGGCGACAGCAGCGCCTGCAGCCATGCAGGCGGCTGCAAGCCCGGCTTTCCCAAGCATTCCAGGCACCCTGGTTGCCGCCGTGCCTGCGTGGCTACAGATCCAGGCCGGGCAGGGCGTGCCGACCGCGCCGGGGTCCGTTGCGGGCCTTGCGGCGTGGCTGGTGTGGAGTGCGGGCCAGACGACCACGGTCGTCGTACCGAGCGACGCACCCGTGGTGCTCGATGCGCCAGCGCTGAACTTGACCATCGTTGACGCGCCCGCGTTGACCTTCGCCGTGACCGATGCGCCAGCCCTGAGTTTCGCCGTTGTCGATGCGCCGTCCCTTGATTTGACCATAACTGACAGTCCTGCTCTTAATTACGTCATCCTCGACGCGCCGGCCTACTAAGGGGTGAAATCATGGCGTCATCGTTCATCTACACCAAGGCGAAGAACTCGGTTTTGAACGGGTCGTTCAACTTCGCGTCGGACACCCTGAAATTCATGCTGCTGACGTCGAGTTACACGCCAAGCCAGGACAACGACGGCGTCTATTCGGACATCAGCGCCAACGAGGTGTCCGGGACGGGTTACACGGCGGGCGGCGTCACCCTGTCCGGGGTGACGGTGACAAAGACGCTGGCGAATTCCTGGAGCGCGACGTGGGCAGCGAACACGGCCTACACGGTGGGCAAGATCGTGATTCCCGTCACTCCCAACGGGTTCGTCTACCGTTGCGTCTCGGCGGGGACGTCGGGCGGCGGGGTCGCGCCCACGGTGGGAACCAACGCCTCACCGATCGTGGTCACGGCGGCGGCGCACGGACTGGCCACGGGTAACGCGATCACGATTGCCTCGGTGACCGGCAACACGAACATGAACGCGGCCAGCCTCGCCGTGGTGCAAAGCAGTTCCACTTACAACCTGATGAACCCGGCAACGCTGGTGCTCGTCAACGGCAACGGCACGTTCGGCGGTTCGCCGACCATCGTACCGACGTGGTCCACGACTATCGGCGTTTCGTTCACCGACGGAACGGTAACGTGGACCTGTGCCGGGGAGAGCGTGATTACCGTCACGGCGACCAGTCCGCAGTGGACGAGCGCAACGTTCATCGGACAATACGGCGTTTGCTATGATTCCACTGCTGGCAACAAGCTGATCTCCCTGTTCAACAACGGCAGCAACTACAGCGTGACCGCGAACACGTTCACGTTCACCCTCGACTCGGTTGACGGGTTGTTCAATCAGGCTTAACCGTCTCCACCCCTGGTGAGCGACAATGACCATCCGAAGCGCAGTCATCGATTCTACAGGCAACTGGACGGTGATCGCTCCCGCCCCTTGTTTTGACTGTAACCGACGCGCCCGCTCTTAATTACGTCATCCTTGACGCGCCGGCCTACAGCAAGGGTGAGAAGGTCGAAATCGCCTGAGAGGTGCATCGTCAGATGTCGCCTTTTCTGGCCATAAAACAGGGCCGACAGCAGTATTCCGGCTCGTTGGATTCGTCCGGATAGACCTCGCTCAGGAATGGATCGCCCACAAGGCAGCAGTGCCGTTCCTTGCCGCATCGGCAGCAGGTGGTGATAACGGCGTCCGAACAGTCGGGCCATTCTTCATCCGGGGATGACATGGGAATCCTCTCAGGAATGGGGCGATAGATATTCTATCCGGGAGGCTGACATGGCCGCTGAAACTTTCATGGTTGGCAACACGAAAGCCTTCACGTATGCCCCCACCCTGGACGGCGCGGTGTGGAACCTCACGGGTGCGACGGTGACGTTCTACCTGCTCTCGCCGACTCCCGGCGCCGTCCCCATCTCCTTCTCGGCGACGGTGCAACCCGGCGGTCTCTCAGCGGTCTACACCTGCACGACAAGCGACCTGTCGGTTCCAGGCGTGTGGTACAGGTGGTGGAATGCCGTGCTGTCCGGGGTGCAAGAGACGATGCCGGCCGTCCAGTTCAACGTGCAGGCGGTCCCTTGATTTGTCTGCCGCGTGACCATTCGCTTATCCTCTCCGAGGCGATGGGCCAACTTCAAACGGCTCCCACGAACGGAGTCACGGCGGCGCTGGCGTTTCTGCGGAATCCGGAGCAATTAGGGGCGGAGATGGAAGTTTGGACGAACCTTTTACAAACTTTCGGCCTGGCAAGCATGATCATCGTGGCGGGAGGGTACGGGCTCTGGAGAATGGTGGTCTGGATCGGTCGGGAACTGGTCATCCCCATCCGCGACAACCTGATAGCGGCCATGAAGCAGCAGATGGCGCTGGTGGAAAAGCAGTGGGACGCCAGCCACAAGGAGCGCGACATCGAGAGGGAGTTGCGCCACCAGGCCACTACCAGAATGACCGACGCCATTGACGAGACGCACGAGACGGCGAACAAGGCTAAGGAAGAGATCCTGGCGAAGCTGAGCACCGTCTGCCGTTACAACATTCCGGAAACCAACCGCAGGGGGCCGCGGCAGCAGAGCCAGATGAGACCAGGAGAGAGCGAGCAAACGCCCACGTAAACTATTCGTGAAAGGAAGGGTATCCATCTGCCTATGGGAATTTTGTTCTGGGTTATTATGCTGTTGTGGTTTTTCTTCGGCCTGTACTGGAACCGCGCCGAAGTGGCCGGCGGCAACTACGGCATGCTGGGCGGCAACTTGATGCTGTTCGTCCTGCTCGGCTTGCTGGGCTGGAAACTGTTCGGCGCGCCGTTGCAGTGAGGCAGGTGTGGACCAGGCGCTCCTGCTCGCCGTCGCCAGCGCCGCGTGCGTCATTGCGGCTGTCTGGCTGTCGTCTAGGGCCAACCGGCGGTCCAGGGAAGCCGAGAGACGGCTGGACGTACTGGAGAAGGCCATTGACGCCGTGAGGGCGTCCCTTGCGGAGGTGCCGAGAAGAGTAGCTTTCGAGGAACGGATGATTCAGGAGATGGAGAAGGAACGTCAGAGGCCGAAGGACGGTGCATGAGGAGAAAAATGCCGGAAGAACACAAGCTGTCTACCGGGTCCGTGCCGGTCCCAGACCCCACGGAATTAACGACAAGAGCGCTCTTGCGTGAAGTAGCAATGTTGAAGGAGTTCATCGAGACGCGCATCAACGGCATGGACAAAGCTAACGAACTCCAGCGCGAACAGTTGGGCAACTTGCCCAGACTCGTTGATGAGAAGATAGAGACGTTGCGAAGGGTTCACGAGGAGAAATTCAACAGCGTTGCCAAGCAGTTCCTGGAGCGGGACACTCGCAGCGAGCGCGAGAGCAGAGACAACAAGGTTGCCGTTGACGCCGCCTTCGCCGCCCAGAAGGAAGCCGCCGCCAAGCAGGACGAGAGCAACGCGAAGGCCATCGACAAGAGCGAGAAATCCACCACGGAAACTATCGTCAAGCTCCAGGACCTTGTACAGGCCAAGACGGACGCCCTGGTTGGCAAGATCGACGACCAGAAGGAGAGGACGGGAACCATCGAGCAACGGATGACCGCCTATGAGAGCAGAGGCAAGGGTGCCGGGGACGCCTGGGGAATGCTGATTGGCGTCGTCGGTATGCTGGCGGCCGTCGCGATGGCGATAGCGATGTTTGCTTTCAAGGCGCACTGAACACGGCGGTGAAGAAGTGAGCAAGGTCCAGGCGGACAAGATCGTCGAACTCCAGACGCAGGGCTGGGAAGTGGCCGTGCCGGTCCCGGTTGTGCTGGGCGGTCCGGTGAAGATGCTGAAAAACGGGCAGACGTGCGTGGTCATGCCCGATGGAACAGTAACAACAATGGGGAAATAATGACCCTCAAACCATTCGCAAAGTCGCATATTCGCCGCATCGACTCCAAGATACGCCGTCCGCGCGCCGCATCGCAGAACTACGAGCCGGGGCAGATGCCGGCCGTTTATGGTATGCCGGTGGGGATTCCGGTCAGCGAAGGGACGATTGTTCTGTTCGAGTTAGGGGGCCGTTTCTACCCCTCTGACGTGCCCTTGTGGGCAACGAAGTCGGGCATGCCTGCGCCGATCATTACCACGCACCTGCTCGCGGGCGCCGACGACTCTCCGTCGGACGCGGACGGCGAAGTAGGATTGGATTGGCAGAAGGCCGCTGAGTTCTGGAGCTACATTTCCGGGACGGCAGCGAAGATCCTGATCGTCTACGGACCCAACAGCGGGGCGGCGTTCGCGGACTGCATCAATTACGCTACCTCTCTGGGTGGGGTCTTCGCTGGTTCATGGTCCTGGGGTTCGGGCGAGCCTCAGTGGGACGCAGGCGACCTGACCGCGCTTGACATGGCCGTGGTCGCAGCGCCTTACCCGATCTGCGCCGCGTCGGGGGATAACGACTCCGGAGACGGGGAGAACGCGCCGACCGTGGATTGTCCGGCAAGCAGAGGGGGCGTCGTCGGTTGCGGTGGAACCTCGTTGCCGGTTGGCGGCCTCGAAACGGTATGGAACAACGGCGACGGTGAAGGCACGGGAGGGGGGTTCTCCAGGCTGGTTCCCGCTCCCTCGTGGCAGCCGGCCAACAGCCAGGGCAGCGGGAGGATGGTTCCCGACATGGCGATGAACGCCGACCCCAACACGGGGCACAACGTCGTCATCAACGGCACATGGCAGGTCATCGGCGGGACGTCGGCCGTGGCACCGATGATGGCCGGCTTTCTGGGTGCGGTCAACGGGGCACGCGTCAAGGCTGGCCTTCCCGTACTCGCAGCGGTCAACCCGCTGTTGTGGGCCAACCCGAAGTCGTTCTACGACGTCACCAACGGCAACAACGGCGCGTACAGCGCCACTGTGGGACCTGACCCGTGCAGCGGGCTTGGCCGGCCGCTGGCGACACTCTTTGCCGTGCTGTCAGGGACGGCGTCCCCGCCTCCACCGCCTCCCCCTCCGCCGCCTCCCGTCTCGACGGACCTGTTTCACCTGAAATTCGCCCGTGCGATCAGCAAAGGCACCCGCGTGACCTTCGCCGCCCCCGTCGCGATTCCCGCTGGGACCTATGGGGTTGTCTCCGAACCGGCGCCCGGTGCGTCCGTCGTGGAAGTTGAGGAAGAGTTCCACGCGATGCACTCGGTCATGAAGTCGGCCGGACTGTCGCCGCACACGGTCAACTGGCCGGTCCTGGCTGGACTGCTGGCGCAAGACTACCCGCTGGTGCTCCAGGTGATCGCGCTCGCGGGTCAGAAGAACTGGGCGGGTCTGGCGGCGCTGATCGTCTCTGCCGGTCCGGCGGTGCAGGCGATCCTTGCGGCGTTGGGGGTGACGTTGCCGACGCCCGTAACGGCGACACCCTGAGTGAGGAGAAACCATGCCGGCCGACGTCGAAGACCTGAATGCGGAAACGATCCTCGGACAGATCCTCGCGGAACTCAAGACAACGAACGTCCTGCTCGAGACGCAGAACGCCCAACTGTCCGTCATCGCCGTGGACGTCAGGGCGAAAGACGTTGCTGACGAC
>Ga0209624_10000058_pt1 | contig 106192 bp, 97 predicted proteins | sample JacPinW_OM2H0_O1_FD_188565 | JGI IMG/M metagenome (GOLD analysis project Ga0209624, IMG submission 188565) | Forest soil microbial communities from Algoma, Ontario, Canada - Jack Pine, Ontario site 1_JW_OM2H0_O1 (SPAdes) (version 2) | ecosystem: Environmental > Terrestrial > Soil > Boreal... | reverse complement strand
GTCTTGGCCGACGGCATGGGGGGCTACAACGCGGGCGAGGTCGCGAGCGGGATCGCCGTCAAAACCATCATCAATCTGGTTCGGGATGCCGTCATGCGCGAGGACCTGAGCGTGCCTGACGCGGAGACCGGATTGACTCGCCCGAGCATCATCTTGCGTGATGCGATTCACAGAGCCAACAAAATCATCTACCACACATCCAAGACCCAGCCTCAATGTGAGGGCATGGGTACAACGGTGGTGGCGTGCTTGTTTCACGACAACAAGATGTCGATCGCCCACGTCGGCGATTCACGGCTTTACCGCCTGCGCGACAACCGTTTCGAGCAGATGACCTTGGATCATTCGCTGCTGCAGGAGCTGGTGGACCGAGGCTTCTATTCGCAGCAAGAAGCACAGCGTGCGACCAACAAGAATTATGTTACGCGGGCGCTCGGAGTCGAACAGAACGTCGAAGTGGAGATCCACGAGCAGCCGGTGCAGAAGTTCGATTACTACGTACTCTGCTCCGACGGTCTGTCGGACATGATAGAAGATGAGGATATTCACTTAACAATCAGCACCTTTAGTGCTAATCTTGATACAGTAGCTAAACAATTGATCCAGCTCTCCAACGACAATGGCGGGCGAGACAACGTGTCGGTGATCATGGCTCATGTAGCCGAGCCGTTCCCCGCGCACCGGCGTATATTTGACAAAATCTTGGGATGGTTCGGTTAGGGATATGGAGTCTGAATGGCACGCCTGATGCTCAGCTTGGATGGTCAGATCCTCGCGGAATACAACATGAATAAAGAGCGCTACACGATCGGGCGCCTGCCGGATAACGATATTCGTATCGACAATCCGGCGGTGAGCGGTCACCACTCGCTCATTATCAATATTCTGAACGATTCCTTCTTGGAGGACTTGAACAGCACCAATGGCACGTACGTCAACGGCAAGCTGATCAAGAAACACGCCATGCAGCACGGCGACGTGATCACCGTCGGCCATCACCAGCTGCGTTTCGTGGACAGCCAGGACGGCGAGGCCGAGCAGGACGAGTTCGAGAAAACCATGGTCATCACCCCGAGTTCACAGGGTGAGGAGCGCATTCGGCGGGTCGGCGCGGCAGTGGATCAGGCGGCGAAAGCCGTGGCAGCCGCGGCGCCCAAGCGCGCAGGTGTGCCGGAGAATGCCACCGCCTTACCCAAGGCCAAGCTGCAGGTGCTGAGCGGCGCCTTCGCAGGGCGCGAATTGGAGCTGACCAAGGCGCTCACCACACTCGGACGGCCCGGCGTACAGGTGGCAGCCATTACGCGCCGTGCCGAGGGATACTTCATCGTGCACGTGGACAGCGGCAAGGAAAACGACTACCCGCAGGTCAACGGCGTGCCGATCGGACCGCAGGCGCGGCGCCTGAACGACAACGATGTGGTGCAGTTGGCCGGCGTGAAGATGGGGTTCTTCGAAAGCTAGCGCAGGGTCACCGCGACGCGCTGGCTGATCCCGCACAGCAGTTCGTAGGGAATGGTGTTCGCCCACACGGCGATCTCCTCCACCGGCAATCCTTCTCCCCACAGAATCACCGGGTCGCCCGGCACCGGCGGCCGCTGCAGATCGGTGACGTCGATCCCGATCATGTCCATGGACACCCTGCCGGCGAGACCGCCGCGTTCGCCGTTGACCAGCACCGGCGTCCCGGCCCCCAAACTCCGTGGGTAGCCGTCGCCGTATCCCACGGCGGCCACCGCCAGGCGCGTGGGGCGAACCGCGGTCCAATCGCCGCCATAACCCACGCGCTCCCCCGGCAACAAGTCCTTGACCGCAATCACATGCGATCGCAGGGTCATGACGGCCTGCAAACCGTAATCGGCGCCGATGGTGCCTGAAATGGGGGAGACGCCGTACAGCAGCAGGCCGGGCCGCACCCAGTCGGCCTGTGCCTGGGGAAAGCTCAACATGCCCGCGGAGTTGGCGATGCTGCGCTCGCCGGAAATAAAACGGGTGGCATCGTCGAAGCGCGCCAGTTGCTCGGCCGTCGTTGCAAGCTCGGGATCGTCGGCGGACGCCAGGTGCGTGAACAGATTCACCGGCGATTGCACGCACTGTAAGGCACTCAAGGCCGAATGCGCGGCGGCGAACGCCGGTCCCTTGAAGCCCAGCCGATTCATGCCGCTGTCGAGCTTGAGCCAGACCTTGAAGCGCACGCCGGCGGGCGCCGCCCGCAGCAGTTCGATCTGTTCGGAGGTGTGCACCACCAGCTCGAATTTCGCGGCCGCCGCGGCATCCTGTTGTTCGCGGTCGAACACCCCCTCGAGCAGCACCGTGGGAGTTTCGATGCCGGCCGCGCGCAGCGACAAGCCTTCGTCGACCCGCGCCACCGCGAGAGCGTCCGTGGCCTCGAGCGCGCGCCCCACTGCGACGAGTCCGTGGCCGTAGGCATTGGCCTTGATGACGGACATGACGCGCGATTCGGGCGCCAACTTCCGCACCACCTGCAGGTTATGACGGAGAGCGCCGGAGTCCACCGTTGCGCTCACCATGGGGGTCACGAGTTCACCGTCGCGTCACCGGAATACGCCTTCGGCGTACGACTCCGGCGCGTAGTTCTCGAACTTGGTGTATTCGCCCAGGAAGGTCAGCTGCAAGTCGCCCGTGGGGCCGTTGCGTTGCTTGGCGATGATGATGTCTGCGATGCCCTTGCGCGTGGTGTTCTTGTCGTACACTTCTTCGCGGTAGATGAGCAGGATGAGGTCGCTATCCTGTTCTATGGCGCCCGATTCACGAAGATCCGACATCACCGGCTTCTTCTCGACCCGCTGCTCGACGCCGCGGTTGAGCTGCGACAAGGCAATGACCGGCACTTTCAATTCCTTCGCAAGGGCTTTCAGCGAGCGCGAGATCTCGGAGATCTCCGTCGCGCGGTTCTCCTTGGTGCCCGCGACCTGCATGAGCTGCAGGTAATCGACCACGATCAAATCGAGTCCGCGCTCGCGCTTCAAGCGTCTCGCGCGCGCTCGAATTTCAGTCGGCGTGAGCGCCGGTGTTTCATCGACGAAGATCTTGGCGCTGCTCAACTGCGTCATCGCGGAGTCGATCCGCGGCCAGTCTTCCTCGCGCAGGCGGCCCGAGCGCAGATTGCTTTGGTTGATGCGGCCCAGAGAAGAGATCATGCGCAGGGTGAGCGATTCGGCCGACATTTCCATGCTGAAGATCGCAGCTGATTTGTTCGATCCCAGCGCGGCATTTTCCGCGATGTTGACGGCGAGCGTAGTCTTGCCCATGGAGGGGCGGCCGGCAATGATGATCAAATCGCCGGGCTGCAAGCCGGAGGTCATCTCGTCGAGCTGCTTGAAACCCGTCGGGACGCCGGTCAATTTGCCGTCGGAGTGATACAGCTCGTCGATGCGATTGACCACCTCCGGGAGGATGCTCTTCACCGTCCTGAAGCCCACCTTGCCGCGCGAGCCGGCCTCCGCGATCTCGAATACCGCGCGCTCGGCGTCATCGACGATTTCGCGCGCCTCGCGGCCCTCGGGCTCCAGCGCGCTGCCGACGATGGCATTCCCGGCGGTGATGAGCTGCCGCAACACCGAGCGCTCGCGCACGATGTCCGCATAGGCCCGAATGTTGGCGGCGGTGGGGGTATCGCGCGCCAGCGAGCCCAGGTAGGACAGCCCGCCCACTTGATCCAGCACACCCTGGCTCTCCAGGTGCCCGGACAGGGTGACGGCATCGCAGGGTTGGTTGCGCTCGATCAGGCCGGCAACGGCTTCGAAGATCAGCCGGTGATCGTTGCGGTAGAAATCCTGGGCGACCACGCGGTCGGCGACCTGGTCCCAGGCCGCGCTGTCCAGCATCAGCCCGCCCAGCACGGATTGCTCCGCTTCGATGGAATGCGGCGGCAGGCGCAGGCCGTCGCCGGAGCCCATGGAATGACTGCTGACGCGAACGGCCATGCGCTATCCTAGCAGCCCGTCAGGCTCCCGGGCACGCGAATGCCGGCGCTACTCTTCGGCGACGATGGTGACCGTCAAGGTCACATTGACATCGGTGTGCAAGTGCAATTGCACCTGATGTTCGCCGGTGACGCGAATCGGGCCGGTGGGCATGCGCACTTCGCTGCGGCTGATGGGCTGGCCCGCGGCGACGGACGCTTCGGCGATGTCGGCCGTGCCGATGGAGCCGAACAACTTGCCTTCGGCGCCCGACTTGGCCGTGATGGTGAGCTTGAAGTTCTCGAACTTGAGCGCGCGCGCCTGCGCGGCGGCCAGTTCCTGGCCTGCCTTGGCTTCGAGTATGTGACGCTGCTCTTCGAACTTGGCGATGTTCGCGGCCGTCGCCATGGTGGCGCGGCCCGTGGGCACCAAGTAATTGCGCGCGTAGCCCGACTTCACCTTGACGCGATCGCCGATTTGGCCGAGGTTCGCAACCTTCTGCAACAATATGATATCCATGTTGACTCGCCCGGTTTAGTGCTGATCGGTGTACGGCAGCAGCGCAAGGAAACGCGCGCGGCGTATCGCGAGCTGCAGCTGGCGCTGATAGTGAGCGCGGGTGCCGGTGATGCGGCTCGGAACGATCTTGCCCGTCTCGGTGATGTAGCTCTTGAGCGTGGTCAGATCCTTGTAGTCGATCTGCTTGACGTCATCGGCCGTGAATCGGCAGAACTTCTTGCGGCGAAAAAAACGTGCCATGTCTGTAGCTCCTCTTACCTTGCGCCCATGGGCATGTCGTCGTCGTCGCCGTCGTCGCCGAAGTCGTCGTGGCGGCGTGCATTCTCATCCGGGGCGCGGGCCATCGGTGAGGGCTCGGTAACGGCCTCGTCCATTTTCACCACGAGGTTGCGCAGCACCGCATCGCTGAAACGGAACGAGCCCGTGAGTTCGGCGAGGGTCTTCTGATCGCACTCGATGTTGAGCAGGATGTAGTGCGCTTTGTGAACTTTGGAGATGGGGAAAGTCAGCTGGCGCCGGCCCCAGTCCTCGAAACGATGGACCGCGCCGCCGCCGGCACTGATCATGCCTTTGTAGCGATCGACCATCGCAGGAACTTGCTCGCTCTGGTCCGGATGGACCAGAAGCACGATTTCATAATGCCGCATTGTAGGCTCCCTACGGATTAAGCCTCCCGTTGCGAGCGGTGAGGCAAGGAGTAAAGCCGGTCACCCGGCGAAAAAGAGCGCGAAGGATACGCGTTTCGGCACCCTGTGGTCAACTCATCCGCTGCCGCCGGGCCTCGAACAGGGCCACTCCGGCGGCCACCGAGACATTGAGCGACTCCACCTGGCCGGCCATGGGTATGCGCACGACGAAATCGCAGCGCTCCCGGGTCAGGCGGCGCATGCCCGTGCCCTCGCCTCCCAGCACCAGGGCCAGCGGCCGCTTCAAATCCGCCGCATACAGGGTCTGCGGCGCCTCCCCGTCGGTTCCCACCACCCAAATACCGCGTTCCTTGAGAAGGTCGATGGCCCGTGCGAGGTTGGTCACACTCGCCACCGGAACGAATTCGGCGGCGCCCGCCGCGACCTTGCGCACCACCCCGTCCACCGCGGCCGCCCGGTCCTTGGGGATGAGCACGGCATGCGCACCCGCGGCATCGGCGGTGCGCAGACAGGCGCCCAAGTTGTGGGGGTCGGTGACCCCGTCGAGAATCAGCAGCAGGGGGTCCCCCGCCGTTTGACTTAAGCCTTGCAGCAGATCGTGCTCGTCCCAGGCCCGAAGCGGCCGCACCGCCGCGACCGCTCCTTGATGCGCGACGTCGCCCACGAGCTTGGCCAGGGCCTCGGCGCTCACCGATTGGACGCGCATCCCGAGTGCTTGCGCGCGATCGCGCAACTCGCGCGTGCGCGCGTCGTCGCGCGGCTGCGCTATCCAGAGTTCGAGCAGACGTTCGGGCGCCCGTTCCAGCACCGCATTGACGGCGTGCAAGCCATAGACGAAGTTGCGCTTCGAATCAGCCACGCCCGCCGCGCCCGCGCCGGGGCCCTCCGCCCCGCCCACCGCGCGGGCCACCGCGTTGGCCGCCTGCGCCGCGCGGCGGTCCGCCTCCGCGCCTTGGGGCGCGCACCGTGCCGTGGCCCACCGCTCCCTCCGCATCGAGCAGTTCGAAATCGATCTGGCGCTGGGTGAGGTCGACCCGGGAGAGGCGCACCCGCACGGCGTCGCCCAATTGCCAGCGCCGGCCGCTGCTGCGGCCCACCAATCCCATGCCGCCCGCCTCCAGCTCCCAGTAGTCGCCGGGGATGACGGAGATGTGCACCAATCCGTCGATGGGCATTTCCTTCAATTGAACGAACAGGCCGAACTCGAGCGCGCTGGTAATGGTCGCGTCGAAGCTCTCGCCGACCCGCGGCTGCAGGTAGAGGCATTTCAAGTAGCCCATCACATCGCGCGATGCGTCGTCGGCGCGCCGCTCGCGCTGCGAACTCTCCGCGCCGAGGGTCTGCAATTCCGCCGTCGAGTAGCGATGTCCGGAGGTCGAGTTCGGAAGCGCGGCGGCCTTGATCGCGCGATGCACCAGCAAGTCCGGATAGCGGCGGATCGGCGAAGTGAAGTGCGCATACTCTTCCAGCGCCAGGCCGAAATGACCGATATTGGTTTGCTGATACACGGCCTGGGCAAGCGAGCGGATCACCAGGCTCTCGAGCATCTGGCCGTCCGGCCTTGCAGCCAGGCGTTCCACCAACTGGCGAAATTCGCGCGGCGTCGGCTTCTCCGAAAACGCCGTGCCCACTTGCAGCGCGTTCAAGACTTTTTGCAGCTCCGTGACCCGCTTGTCCTCCGGTTGGCCGTGGACTCGATACAGGCTCCCCACCTTGGCGAGCCGCAGCGCCACCGCCGCTTCGACATTCGCGGCGATCATGCATTCCTCGATCAAGCGGTGCGCGTCGTTGCGCGTCACCGCGAAGAATCCCTCGATCTTGCCGTCGCCGCCGATGCGCGCCTTGACTTCGCCGCCGCGAAAATCGAGCGCGCCGCGCGCATCGCGGGCCTCCTTGAGCGCGCCGTACACGGCGTACAGGGTTTGCAGCGACGTGCGCACCTGCGGCGACAGACCGTCGGCCGCGCGCCCGGCAGGATTCTCCAAGTAAGCCCATGCCCGGTCGTAGGTGAGCCGCTCGTGCGAGCGGATCACTGCCTCGTAGAAACGAGTCTTGCCCGGCCTGCCGGACTTGCTGATGCGCATGTCGCAGACGAAGGCCAGGCGCTCGACCCGCGGCATCAGCGAGCACAGATGATTGGAAAGATGTTCCGGAAGCATGGGAATGACGCGGTCCGGAAAATACACCGACGTGGCGCGGGAACGGGCCTCGAGGTCGAGCGCGCTGCCGAAGCGGACGTAGTGGCTGACGTCGGCGATGGCGACGATGAGCCGCCAGCCGCCGCCGCGCAGCGCCTCCGCATACACGGCATCGTCGAAGTCCTTGGCATCCTCGCCGTCGATGGTCACCAGCGGGATATCGCGAAGGTCCTCGCGGCCCACATGGTCTGCCGCCTGAACCTCCGGAGCGAATCGATTCGCCTGCTCTACGACTTCGGGGGGAAACTCCTGCGGCAGATCGTGGCGCAGGATGGCGAATCGCGCCGCCAGATCCGACGGACGCAGATTCTCGAGTACCTCGACGACGCGCCCCTGCGCCGGGAGTTCGCCCTGCGGGCGCTTGGTGATCTCGGCGACCACCGGGTCGCCGTCCTCCGCGCCGTGCCGATCGCGCATGGTCACTTCGATGGAGTACCAATGACCGGGATCTTCCGGCACCACGTGGCCGGCAATCCTGCCGCCGGCGTGGTCCGCGCGCCAAATGCCGCCGATGCGCGACGGCGCATCGCCGACGCGCTGAATCAAGCGCGCGACGCGTCGCCCGCGCTCGTTCATGCCCACGGCCAGAACCTCGACCCGGTCGCCGTGCATCAGGGCCGCTGTATCGGCGCGCGCCAGCACCAAGGGCGCGGAGCCGTCGTCCGGCATCACCAGCACATCGCCGCTGGCGCGCCCGCGCACCCGGCCCGCCACGCGTTCGCCCTCGCCCGCCGTCGCGAAGCCGTTCGGTCCTTCGATCGCCTGGCCGTCGCGCACCATGGCAGCCAGCCGTTTCGCGAGCGCCTCACGCTGCGGGTTGGTGTGCAAGCCGAGGCGTTTGGCGAGGCGCGCCGCGGTCAGGGGTTCCGGCGCCTCCGCCAGATGCTTCAACAACAGTTCACGGCTGGCGATGGGATCCGCGTAACGCGATTTCTCCAATTCCAGATTGGGATCTTCGCCGCGCCAGTCCGTCTTCGAAGCGGCCGTCGGGCTGGAATTCGGCCGCGAGCCCGTGGGTCCACGTCGTCTCATGGGGTGGTGCTGCAATCCTTCGGTGGGTGTCTAAATCGACCCGACAGGGTATCAGTTTTGCGAGTCGTCGGGCGCATATTGGGCCGGCGATGCTCGGCTGTGCGAGGCCGGATGCGACGGATTGATCCCGAAAAGCGAGCGGCAATGATCCGCGAATTCCACCGCCATGGCGCTCAAGGAACGGCCGCGCAGCGCCGCAATTACGAGAGCGCTGTTCTTCACCGCGCTCGCCAGCGGCCGCGCCACCAGCGCACGGCCGTCGTAGGTCATGTTATTGGCCGGCTTCGTGGCCAAGAGACTGTAGCCCAGCCCATGCCCCACGAGGCCGCGCACCATTTCCAGCGATCGCGAGTGATATCCGATCTGCGGCTGATCCAGGCCGCAATCCCTAAACAGCGACAATATATAAGTGCGGTTCGGCTCAGTATCGAGCAGCACCAGGGACTCCTGCATCAAGTCCTGCAGTGCGATAGCGGATGCGGCCGCCAGTGGGTGGCCCTCGGGGAGCAGGACATAGGGTGTGAGTTCAGCCAGTCGTTCCACGTACAAATCTTCGCCCAGGCCGAAGTCGTAGAGCAGCGCAATCTCTGTGTCGCTGCGCCGCAGACTCGCGATCAGATGTTCATGATCGGACTCCACCAGCGTCAGTGCAATTTCCGGGTGCAGCTTCGTCAGGCGCGCCACCAGGGCGGGTACGATGTATGGCGCCAGCACCTGCTCGCAGCCGATGGCAAGGGCATCCGCCGCCACGACGCCGCGACGCGAGCGGCGCTGATGAAATCGCCGCGGCACCCCGTAGGCGCGATTGGCATAGATGAGGGGTGCGCCCGTGCCGGCCACGAAGATGTCCTGTACCGAGCCGAATACCACGAAGTGCGAACCCACGCGCTCGCTCGCCGTGACGCGGCAATCGAACGCGACCAACGAGTCGACCACGCGCGGCGCGCCGGTCACCTGCGTCGTCCACGTCGCACAATTGAATTTGGCGGGTCCGTGAGCCCCGCTGCGCCCGGCGAAGTTGTCGGAGATATGCGCCTGATCGTCGCGCAGCACGTTGACGCAGAACACGCCGTTCTCGAGCACCGCGGCGACCACGGGACTCAAATGATGAATGCACACGAGCAGCGTCGGCTGCGGCGTATCGGCCGACACCGACACCATGGCCGACACCGTCACGCCGTGCCGCCCCGCAACACCGTCCGTGGTCACGACGTTGACCGTACAGGCGGCGTGACTCATGCCGACCAGAAATTGCTGCCTCAGGGCGCGATCTGCGGGTGTTGGCGGCGAATCGTCTCGCATGACGGTCAAGGGTCCTTCTTCACGTACCAATCACCCATGATCGCTCATTCCGCCGTCCGGGTTCCAGCAACCGCCAACCGTCCGCCAACCGCTCGTTTGACAAGCCCCGGATCAGTGCGTACATTTCCGCGCCTTGAGCTTCAGGACCCATCTTGCCCAGGTGGCGGAACTGGTAGACGCGCTGGTTTCAGGTACCAGTGGAGCAATTCGTGGAGGTTCGAGTCCTCTCCTGGGCACCACAGATTCTAAAATGCTGATTTTTAAGGGAATCTAGAGAGGATAAGGGAAAAGAAAAGCGATAAAGTGAGGATAATTATCCTCAATTCGGCCCGGTTGGGCCGGAAGGTCGCGAAGATGGAAATCAGCCCCTGCCGACGCGGTCACATCGAGCCGCGCACCCGTCACGGTCAGTGCCCAATTTGCTTGAGAGAAACGCGCGCCGCGTACCGGCACAAGCGCTCCACTAAAGCGCCGCTGCAACGAGCCGAGAAGCCAACCCCAGTGCCGCCGGCCGCCGTCACCTCGCGGGCCGTTGTGCCGCAATCGTTCCTCGCCGTCGCCCGCGAATATTTCTCTACCCAAGACGACATCGCCGAATCGACCGCCGAGAAGCGCGAGTACCTGCTGCAGCAGCTGCAGGCGCTGCACGCTACGCCTATTGCCGAGCTGACAACGCCCGGCATCGTGCGCGCTCTTAGCGCCATCGAGGCGAAGGACGACCGCCGAGAGACCGCGCACCGCTGCGGTATGCTCGTGGGCCGCGTCACGCGGTTCGCCGTGAATCACGGCTATGCGGCGGTTAACGCCCTGCCAATGGGCCAGCTCAAGGGCGCCCTGAAGCCGGTCAAGACCGACAGCCACGCGGCCATCGTCGAGCCGGAGCGCTTCGGCAAGCTGCTCAAGTTCATCGACCTATACGCAGACTTCGCCGGCAGCCGCGCGCAGCCTGGCGTGACGATGGCATTGCGACTTGCGCCGCTCGTGTTCGTGCGCCCTGGCGAGCTGCGCAAAATGGAATGGTCCGAAGTGAATTTCGATAAAGCGGAGTGGGTGATCCCCGCCGAGAAAATGAAGATGCGCCGGCTGCACGTCGTGCCGCTGTCAAAGCAGTCGATTGTGATCTTGCGTGCGGCCCATATAGTCACCGGCAAAGATCGGTACTGCTTCAGAACACGCCGGCTGGATGAGGCGCTGTCAGAGAACGGGTTCCGTGAGGCGCTAAACACAATCCTAGGCGCGATGGGTGAACCGCGCGGCGCCCATACTATGCACGGCTTCCGCTCTTCCGCCTCGACGCTGCTTAATGGTGAGCTGGGCATCAATAGCGCGCTGATCGAGCTGCAGCTAGCGCACGCGAAGGCCGACAAAGTGGCAGGGATCTACGACCGCTCGCAGCGGTTGCCGGAGCGCCGGCAAATGATGCAGAAGTGGGCCGACTACCTGGACAAGCTGAAGACGGAGAAATGAAAGTTAAGGGCGCAGGGCCACTACCTGCACCCCAAGCCGGACGCCTAGGCGACCGTTTTACTTTTATTGCGCGGCACAGGGGCGATTGCCTTTCGAAGCGCGTCAAGGAACATCGTGGTATCCAGATAGTAGTTCGGGTATGCAGTCCGTAGGGCCTGCATTTTTTCAACCGAAACCTGTACAAGCTGAATACTGGGGTCGGCCGCATAGGTGCGTTCGTCTTCGAAGAACTGGAGCTGTGCGTCTTCTTGTCTGCGGAACGCGGACACGGTAACTTCGCGGTGTTTCACGTTCAGCTTAAGCACGTACGACGCAGCTGATTTTTGTTGTAGAGCCGGCTGGCTGCCAACTAGTGACACCGCTGCGTTGAGACCGGCAAGCACTCGCTCGACGTCAGTTTTCGCCGCGAGCGATCTGAGTTCCCGCTTTAATTCCAACTCCGACTCCGGCATGCCAGGAATCGCTGGCGAGGTCTCCTCAACGGCGAACACGTTGCTGATAAGCGCGAAGAACCGCCGCCAATCCGCGTCGCCAATGTTTGTCTTAAGGGATGACTTCAGCGATTGCCCAGTGAATGTATCAACGATCTCGACGGCAGTCGCCCATGCGTGTTGGAGCTTCGTTCGAATTTGCACCTCGATCAGGTGACCCACGAAGCATTGCAGGTGCTCAGAGGCGCTTTGAAACTCCATGATGTAGTGGATACTTCGGTAGCCGTCCGCCTTCGGGTCTGTAATGTAGTCTTTTGAATCGAACAGCTTGTGGCGCTTGAGGTCTTCTCGTTTCGGATCCTTCTTTGCGCTCTCATCGAACTTGGCCACCAGCTTTCGTACGGCCGCCATATCTTTGACGATAGCGCGGCAGCCGCCGAGATCCTGCATCTGTGGTAAGCGCATGGTCTCGCGCTGCAATTTCGCTCTGATGGACGGCAGGCGCTTCAACCGCTGCGCGACAATAGCGCCCGCGTCGGCGCTCTTCGCCCGGCGTTTGAGCAGCATCTTGATCGATTGAAGCGGCGGCGCATGCGAGGAGCGCCAATTATCGATGACGATCAGGTCTTCATCAGTGGCTTGATCCCTCGCAAGTGCTAACCCCGCGTTTGTTCTGCGCGTCTTGCTGTAGAGCGGTTTAGTCCATTGCATGGGGTCAAGAGTATAGGCGCGCGGCGGCGACGACTCAAAGCTAATGCCGGCGCCGCTCATCCGCTCAGCGTCTCCGATGGGTATCATGATGCCGCCCCGATTTCGGGCCGCTGATCGTCGGGCCGAGTAGGTCATCGAGCGATTCCGCCGCACGTTTGGTTAGATACAAATCGATGGCTCGCAGGAAAGTATTTAAGGCGAAATCAGCAGCAGCAGCCTTTTGCCGCAGCTCGCGCATCTCCACGTCGGAAAACTTGTTCGCGTGCTTTTCTTTGAATCCGCATCGAGATCGTAGTATTGTCAATGAAAGAGGCAATGGAAGCCGAATCCCATGCAGCGGAACGCATCCAGAAACATCAGCCGCAACTCTCATGTTGCCGAATTTCTCCCACTACTGCATTGCGCGTCGCCGTCGTCTAGCGACTTAGCTGAGGAGCCGGAAACCGAGCCTCACGGCGGCCACACGCCTATGAACTCGATGGCGGGCTCAGGAATTTTCCGTACTACAGGTGCCGAACGGGTCCTTGGTTTGCGAGGGGTGCCATCACTTGACAATGACACGGCGAAGCAAGGTCAGTGAATTCGCTGCCTCAAGCACGCCGATCCACTCGCGCCAAAGACGCCAGCGTCAAAGTGCCATGAAGTCGACGAGTTGGGTGCTTGGATTGGCGGGAACGCTCTCATTGCACGGGCTTGCACTTGAGTCGCTCATTCTCGGCTCGGGTAACCACAAACCGCGACCGCCGGATATTCAAGGGGTCAGCGCTATGCGTGTAGGCCTCGCGACGATACCCGCGGAGGAGCTCGTGTTGGTGACGATTGCCGATGCCGCAAAGGAGGACGCGGGTCTCGCGGACCAAATCGCTTCCTTAGCCCCTCAATTACAGAATACATCAATTGCGATCCTTAATCCCGATGCATTACTGGCCGTGGACGTTGATAGCGCGGATGAGGCTCCAAGTGACTCAGCACCGGTAGCGCCCGCGGCGGGCGATCCGGCGGTACGTGCGCTAATGTTTGGTCGCTACACAGGTCAAATCAGTGCGCGTATCGAGCGCGCCTGGACTCGACCACTCTCGCCGGTCAACGACCCGACCCAAACGGCAACGCGCGATACCAACGGCGTCATCGCGGCAGCGGACGAGGCCTTTAAGTGCCGAGTGCAAATTCGGCAGGACGCCCGCGGCAATGTTCAAGAGGTGCTGTTACTCAAGTGCAATGGGACGGAGGTCTGGCGGCACTCGTTGGTAGTCGCCATTAATCAGGCTTCTCCCTTACCGGCGCCACCGACTCCGACCGTATTTACGCGCTCCCTAATGATGACTTTTGAGGCACATGCGTATCAGCTTGCAAGTGCGCTGGATCACTACGGAGTTAGCACCGAGAGAAGGGTCGCAGAACCACATTGAGATACGACACGTTGCCAATCCGCCTATCCAACCGTTTCTGGATTAATCAATAAACAACATCTGAAGAAGGGATTCTTAATCGTGAAAAACCAGATTGCGCTTACCCTGTTAGCAGCGACGCTCTGTTTGTATGGCACTGAGTCTTTCGCAGCTGTCGGCCGGACGGTCGGTAAATTCAACGTATCCGCGACGGGTAGCGCGCAATATGCGATTCCAATATGGGCACCACCGGGCCCCCGCGGTATCCAGCCCAACATAACCTTGCTCTATGACAGCCAGTCCGGTATCGGGCCGCTGGGAATTGGATGGCAGATTGCAGGTTTGAGCTCCGTTTATCGTTGCAATTTGACTTACGCTCAGGACGCAGCGCCCGCACCCGTCGCCCTCGTGGCAACCGATGGCTACTGCATCAACGGCAACCGCCTACGTCTTACAAGTGCTGCCGGAACCTACGGCGCGGCCGGCTCAACGTATCAAACTGAGATTGCTGATTTCTCAAATATCACGGCGGTTGGTAACACGACGAGTGGCGGAGTAGGCACGGGCCCGGCGTCCTTCACCGTACAGGGCCGGAATGGTCTCACTTACTATTACGGATATACCGACTCGAACGGCAACGGCGCGAACTCTCAGGTGCTCGCCAACGGCACGACGACCGCGGCGGCGTGGCTGCTGAGCAAAGTGGTCGACCGCGCCGGAAATAATTACGTCATCAACTATACAACGGCTACCGGCACAGCGGTGCCGGCCAAGATTTTGTGGACCCCGACCACCCTTGAGGGGTCCACGTATACGTACACGATGCAATTCCACTACGGTACCAATGTGGCACAAAGTTCGCTGTCGAAGTATGTGGGTGGCACGACGGTGTCGAACAGCGAGCTCTTGTCTTCGATTGAGATTTTCGCGGGAAGTACCGTTGTAAAGGACTACTTTCTCGCCTATCAGGCTTCTCCGACCACCGCACGCGATGAGTTGATCTCCGTGACAGAATGCGCGGATTCGGCCGAATCGAACTGCCTGATACCCACGATCGTCAATTACCAAAATGGAACATTGGGAATCGCCAGCCCTGCCACAGCAAGTGGCAGCGGCTCGACCAACGGGACGGTCTATAGCGCCGACATTAACGGTGATGGCAAACAGGATCTGATATTTGCCGTCACGAGCGGAGGTAAATATCAGTGGTGGGTGCAGTTCGCTACGTCAACGGGTTATGGCACCCCGATCAACACGGGAGCCACGAGTCCGATACCCCAATCCGGATTGATCCCGGTTATACAGACTAACTTCTTGATCGACGATTTCAATGGAACGGGTAGCAACCAGATCCTCGCTGCTGTGGGAAGTACTTGGTACTCATACACATGGAATGGAACCTCGTTTACTGCAGCGCCAGTCACCGGAATTTCAGTGGCTCCTGCGGGCAGTGGGGGGCCGGTCCAATATGCGAGCGCTGATGTCGATGGCGACGGTCGCCCGGATTTGGTCTACGTTACGCCCGGCACCTCCAATATTTCGGTTCAGCTCAACACCAGTACCTCCACTGCGATCTCATTTTCATCCGTCACGGTTATTCCCTTTCTCTACAATATATTTGAACTCATCGGCAATAACCAACTGCCGAATTCCACTGTCAAGCACTACGACTTCGATGGCGATGGGCGACAGGACCTGATAGTAGAATTCACTACATCCGTCGACGAATTCACGAGTGAGATTCTCTCTCGGTACCCAGGCGCCTTCGCTTGGGGAAACACATTCCTCGCCAACCAAACAATCTTGCCGGTCAACTGGAATGACGACGCGTGTACCGATCTCATCGTCGGCACTGCTTTGTGGGTATCCCAATGTAATGGTGCATCGGCTTCCGGAACGTCGTTTCCGTCGGCGCCAACTCTTGCTCTCGATTGGGATGGGGATGGCCGTACCGACGCGCTGGTGAACTCCGGCGGAACCTTTACGGTCTATCATTCCCTCGCCAATGGGAGCCCGAACACCATTTCGACGGGCATAAGCGTAGGAAGCGGCAATTGGTATGTCACCGACGGAAACGGTGACGGACTCGACGATTTGGTGTTTGCAAATGCGGCATCGAGCTATGCGATTGATTATGGTTTACACAACGGGGCGGGTACGCCGCCCGACTTAGTCAGTTCAATTGCGGATGGCTATGGAAATTCCGCGAGTCCCACGTACGCGTCAATTGCACAGAGCGACTACGAGGAATCCAACCCTTCAGCCTTCCCTGATGCGGTCTTTCCCTATCAAAACTATATCGGACCGCTGTACGTGGTGAACTATGTGGTGTTCAGCGATCCGAGTACTCTGCCGGGCGGTACGTACAGTCAACAGCCTTACTATTTTGGGGCATGGATGAATTTGCAGGGGCGCGGGTTTGAGGGATTTGCGATTATCCGCACCATCGACAGTCGCTATATGTCACCGACACTGTTTGATCGCTACGAATACTACGAGCGCGCATTCCCCTTCACGGGCATGAAATGGCAGGATATCTGGACGACACCAATATTCTATGTGTCTCAGTCGTTTGGGGCAGAGGCGACCCCTGCACAGGTACTATTGAGTAGCACCACCAACCAAGAGCGGTATTCTCCATATTTTACTAATTGGACCACCTATCGCAGTGAGATGAACGGCACGGAAAATGGTGACTTGATCAGCACGACGTCGACCAACTACGCATATGACACTTACGGCAACGCGACCACAATCGCCACAACGGTCACCGATAACGATCCGAATTCTCCGTATACCGGCGACTGGTGGACCACCACCACGACTAACACCACGGATATCTCAACGCATCAAACAGCCGATGTAAATGCGTGGTGTTTGAACATGATGGATGAAACGCAGGTCGTCTATACGTCGCTCATCAATGGCGCAAATTCCATAACTCGAACAAAAACATTCACGCCAGACACGCCCGCGAATTGCCGAATCTTGACGACTGTGACAGAGCCTGCCGCCAATGGCGGACTCTACAAGGTGACCGAAACGCTGGGCTACGATAGCTTCGGCAATATTGCGACCGATACAGTGCTGGGGGCCACTATGCCCTCATCACCCGCGAGCCGCCAGACGACGCTCAACTGGGGTTCGACGGGCCAATTCTTGAATAAGATCACCGTTCCCATAGGTACTGTTGCCAACCCCGCAACGGCCACCACCACTTGGGTCTACGGCTCAAATTTGAGCATGACGTTCGGCGTTCCGGATAGCGCGATTGATGCTAACAACCTCACGACCACGTGGGGATACGACGCCTTTGGCCGCAGGACATCGGAGAAACGCCCCGATTTGACCTTGACCACTTGGACCTGGAGTGCGTGCTCCTCGTACTGCGGATGGAGCAACAGCGTTTATCAAGTCGCGAAAACGGCTTATCAAACCAACGGTACGACCGCGATTCGCACCGATACGACGTCTTACGATCTCGCTGATCGCGTCACTCAAACTGCTGGAGCCACGGTTACCGGTGCAACCGCGACGCTGCAAACACTTTATAACTCGCAGGGTCTACTCGCCCAGCGCTCGATGCCCTTTCTCAGTGGCACTTCCTATCAGCAAAGCTATAGCTACGATGAGTTGAATCGCCCACTATCGGTGACGCGGCCGATCAGTTCCACGAACTCAACCCTTCAGAGCACGAGCTACGCGTATGTTGGTCGCAAGACCACAATATATGACCCCTACGGAAGTACGAAGACCCTTATTAATGACGTCAACGGGTGGCTGCGACAGACCCAAGATGCACTTGGGAGCGGGTCCACACCTGGGTATACCGTCACGAGAGCTTTCGATGCTGCCGGGAGCTTAACCGGCATCACGGACAGCGTTGGAAACACACTGCTGAAAAATGTAACGGTCGTTTATGGGGTCAAGCCCTTCGTAACGGCTGCCACCGACGCTGACCGCGGTGCATGGACCTACACGGTGGATTCATTGGGCGAACGCACCAGCTGGACCGACGCAAATGGTAGTCACTTTCTTATGACCTACGACGCGCAATCGCGACCGTCGACCCGAACCGAACCCGATCTGTTTACCTCATGGACTTGGGGTACGACACCAGGGAATCATAACGTAGGCCAACTAATCACCGAGTGCACCGGACCAACTGCCTGCAGCTCAAGCAGCGGGTACTCCGAAAGCCGCACGTTTGATCTCTATGGCCGACTATCCACGCGAGCCATCACGCAAGGGGGGAACCCCGGAAACGACTCGGGTGGCGCGTTTCAGTTCACCTACGACTATAGTTCGCAGGACGGACGACTCAGTACCTTGGTATACCCCATTAGTACATCAAACGGTGCATTGACCCTTCAGTACACCTACCAATATGGGCTACTACATACGGTGGTTGATTCAACCGACACCACCGGCATCTGTGGCACGACCTGCACGCTGTGGACCGCGAATGCAATGAACGCCTTCGGTCAGGTGACCCAGGAGACGCTGGGAAACGGTGTAGTAATCAATCGAGCATACGATCCGGTGACGTCTTGGCTCACCGCCGCGACGGCGGGCGTGGGGGGTGGTGCTGCACTTCTGAACCAATCGTACCTTGAGGACGAGAACGGGAATGTGACACAGCGAGAGAACAACGCTCTCGGGTTGTATGAGAACTTTTACTACGATGCCGACAACCGGCTCTGTGATGTAGTGTTGAATAGCACTGCCACGAAGTGCACAACACCGTCGATTATCTATGACGGAGGCAACATTGGACCTGGCAACATTACGACACAGGCCGGCGTCGGAACCTATACATATCCTGCGGCGGGACAACCTCAACCGCACGCCGTTATCTCGGTGACGGGCACTTTCAACGGCATCGTAAATCCCACCTTTTCGTATGACGCGAACGGCAACATGACTAGCCGCGCGGGCTCCACTATTACTTGGTTCAGCAATAACTATCCGGCGACGATTTATGCGAGCGATGCTACGGGCAGTGAAGAGGTCCAACTCACGTATGGCCCGGATCGTCAGCGCTGGAAGCAGACCTACACGGTTGGCGGCTCCACTGAAACTACGTATTACATCGGTGGTTTAGTAGACCTGGTGTTCAACGGCATAATCAATTTCCGTCACTACATCTACGCCGGGTCGGAACCCATCGCGGTTTATATTCGCACCAACAGTATTCCGACTACCATGAACTACGTGATTGAGGATCATCAGGGTGGCATATCGGCGATCGCATCAAGTGCCGGCACTATCAACGGTACAACAGGAATCAATGAGAGTTTTTCTGCGTTTGGCGCTCGCCGCAACCCAGCAACGTGGTCGGGAGCGCCCTTGACGGCGGACCTGAATACAATTGCGGGATTCAGCCGCCAAGGGTATACATTTCAAACGTGGCTCGGTCAGTCGATGGGGCTCAATCACATGAATGGGCGCGTGCAGGATGCGATTCTTGGGCGATTCCTGTCGCCCGATCCGCACGTCTCCGATCTCAGCAACGCGCAGAACTACAATCGCTATAGCTACGTGAACAACAATCCGTTGACGATGGTCGATCCGACTGGGTTTGATATATTTAGTACGTGCTTCGGCATTGGCCCGTGCAATACGGACCTGGAAGCAATTGTGGTGACGGCTATGTACGCATACACCGATGCGGACGGAAATCTCCAATACACCTCTATTCCTCCGCAAGATGTAAATAGCACACCGTTGACTAGTCCCAACTTTTCCAATTTTGTGCCGACTTTACCGTACTTTCCGTCATTTGGTTTTCCTGGCCACGCAGATTCAACGCAGCCGGCGGCGCAAAGTCCAGCGCCGACGCATGACTACACGGTAAAAACGCTAACGTCGTGCCCGGCAAGCAATAGTTTGTCCGCAGTAACATCGCCTAACGGGAGTGCGCCAGGAGCCCCGGCGGCACAACCAGGATACACTCCCCAAATTAAGCTTTGGGGAATTGAGAGTCCAAACCCAATATCTCAGGACGTCAATTTATCGACGATGACGATTACCAACACTACGTTGTTGGGTCATGTGTTCTATCCCGGAACCGTCAAAATTAACGTCGATTCTCTGGGACCTACATCTTCGACGATTACTTACAATGGTACGGGCAATAGCAGTTCGCCAATATGGAACGACATTGTCGGGTATCTTTATTTTGGTCTGATGAATGCCTTGACAACGATCGGGTGCGCCGCCTCATCGGGGATGGGCGGCGCACCTGGGCCCTAGACAGGAGTTGCCCCGATCATGAAACTTTATCTACGCGTTGCCGTACTGATCGCGCTGACGAGTGCGCTCTTCGGATGTCAGGAGGGGAAGCGGCCCTTCAAAATAGTGCAAGTATGTTTGGGAGATCAACAAAATCTCACGCAGCTTACGAATATACTGAAGTCGGTCGCTCAATCAGAAGGTATGACCTTTATTGATGGCAATGCCTCCACTGAGCGAGATTTGAAAGCAATAGGCGTCAAGATTGACCCTAGTGCCCCGGTAATCAATTTGGGAGTTGAACGCAAGGATGGAATGGGACTGACTGCCGGCAATCTGGGTTTACCAAATTATCAAGTCGCGCTGGGCTTTTCCGAAGGCTCGAATTCCTCAGACGCGCATCGGTTCGCAGACATGGTTCTCAGTAAATTAGAAGAGCACTGGCACGTCGTAGTCGTTCCGAATCCGGCCAAATCGGGCGCGCTACCGATGAAGAATTGTAGTCAGCCGTAGATGGCGCAAAGTCCGAAGCAGCTGCCGCCATGCGGAAACGGCTTTTCAGCGCAACTATCCTTTGGTGCTGACGCCGATTGGTTTAGTAATGGCAAAGATTGGTCGGCAGGGCCTGGTGCAAATTCAAATGGACAGGCCTTTTGGAATGCGACTGTCGGAACTGCAACGCAGGGCTACGGTGCAAAACTCACTGCTGGGGGAAGTTTAAGTTTTTCATTTTCGAGCGCCGCACCACAACAAGTAGCTCCATCGCGAGTAATCCTGTTGGTTGTGTACCTCCGCCTCCGGGAAAATAGATTCGACATGGCGACGATCTGGATAGGTGGGAAATTTGTATGATCAACAAAATATTGCGGATTTATAGCGCCCTATTTCGGTACGGTGGCTTAGTAATGGCGATAATGTCGGTGATCGTTTCCGGCTGGATGGGCGCGCAAATTGTGCGCGAAGGCTATATTTTGGTAGGTGGTGTGAGGTCTCATGATGTACATGCGATTGCCACCGCAATTTGCACGCCGCTGATCGGTGTGGCGGTAGGTCTCGGTCTATTTTTCTTGATCCCAAAAGTGCAGGCACCGAAGGGGCCGTAGTTAACTTGGCCGCATGCATTACTTGGGTGCAACTTTGCTTAAACGCAGGCTAGGCGCGCGGCCGCTGTTTGAATCAAAGGTGACGATGCCGACAGTGGGTATCGGTTACCCTACGATTTAGCGTTGTGCCCTTTGGCCTTCTTCTCGGCGCATTTATCGAGCACGAGCGCGACGCCTTCGCGCATGTAGTACATCGTCGGCTCGCCCTTTCTTTGGCTCAGTTCTTTGAGTCGATCCAGTGTTCGCGGTCCAGGTAACAGGAGACCGGTATGCATTCTAGCCGTGCTGGGGGCATGTACTGACCATTGCTGCGACACATGTGCCGTGGCTGTGACGGAGTCCGCACGCAACGCGGCGTGTCGTGTGCTCCAGTACGCGGACTATGATGCTCTGCGTACGTCAGACTTCCCGCGGCTCGACTCAATTAAATCGTGGCCGCGAGGCCGGGGAGATCTTTGTGAGATCCGTAATTGCTTGTTCGATCCTAATGCTGTTGACGGGCTGCGCGACTCAATTGGTTTCTTATTCGCCGACGGCAGGTCAAACCGTCGCGTACGACCAGGGCGTGGGCGCGATCACCTGGGATGACAATGACGCGGTACTGACAATGTACCCAACGTTCAGATTTCAATCTCCGTCCGACATCCCCACGTTCACTTTGATGGTCCAGAACAAGACCGATCACAACATCGACTTCGTACCGGAGGGCATTCACGCGTACCTCGATGGGCAGGAGTGCCAAGTGTATACGATGGAAGAGCGCGTCAGTGAGATCCGCAGCGCTGCGAAGAGAAAGCAGATCACCCTCGCGGTGCTCGGCGGGCTGGCTGCCGCAGGTGCCGGGTACGCTGCCTCTCACCAAACCACCACGTACTCAGGTTATGCCACGAACGGATATCGATCAGTCTGGACCAGCGGAACGATACAAACCTACGATCCCGCTGCGGGCATATTGGCAGGCGCTGCCGTGGGCGCCGCGACCGGGGTTGGAATCCACCAGATCGCGAGAGCCGCGGGGTATGAGGTACAGGCGGCGCAGGCAATCTTTCAGCACACGACCATCCGGCCCGGTACCACTATCGTGGGTCAGGTCATGCTGAAGCGGGTATCTGGCCAGCATGCCGCGTACAGATTGGACGTTTCGGTCATCAACGCCCCGTCGACCTTTACGTTCACCAAGAAGATAACGAGCGGCTAGTCGCAAGAGCGGCGTGAGTCAGTAAAAAGGGCGGCCGTGGGCGCCGCCCCTTTTGCGGTGGCAGCCGTGGAGTCGCGTTCGGAGAACCGCTACGGTTTAATTCCGATGAGCAGATGTATTGTCAGGTCATCTATCGTGCCGCTTCTGGCTTCGTAGTTGACCGGCAGTTCTGCCTTATCAATCGCCTCTACCAGAAGCGTTGCCCCGCTCAATTCCTTAATGTTCTTGATTTTGCCTTCTGGCACGTTGTCGCGTACGGTCGCGACGTGCAAGCCGGGCCCGATCTCAAACCCCTGCGGGGTGAATGGTTCGTGCGGTGTAGTCCACTGCAACTGATTGATTCATAGAAATCGGTAGCTAGGCGAATGCAGTCGGGCGTTGGCATCCGGTAGATTAGAATTTTGTAGCGGTTGCCGTCTGACAAAATTAATGACATCGCAGTTTTTTGACGTTGAGTCAGCCGACTCCAATCAACCGCCGCGACAGGCGGCGAATCGCGCTTGGCGTGCAACCGATATGCACCGTCAAGAATAGAAGCAATCAGTACCGCGAGTCCGATGATCGCCCATGACGACCATTGCCAATTCGGCAGCCATTCGACGACGCGTAGGTAATGCTGTTTCCCTTCCGGCAACTCGGCGCGGATGTTTTGAAGCACAGCGAGCAAAGCTAGGACTCCGACAATCCATTTTCCAGGACCGATACGTAGAACGCTCCACCAGTACGCCGGTCGCTTCATGAGATTTGCATCACTCCACGCGGTTTTTCACCAAGTGGCAGTCCCTGCACTGGCGTCAGCCAGGTTGCAGCCTTTGGAGCACGGTAAGTGCTTTATCTATTAATTCTATGGCGTCAGACACTCCCGGCAGTAGCTGCGGCGTCAGGTTCGGTATTATCGGCTCGCCGAAGCCCGCTACAGAGGGCCGCATGCTCTTCAGTGTCTTGAGCTCGTCGACAATGGTGCATAGGCCTTGGATTGCCTTGGGAACGTCGCCGTCATAGTCCGGATGCCCGGGACAGAGATTCGCTTCAATTGCCCCGATGCGTTTGGCGAGCGCGGCCGTTTGACGGTGAGAGGCGGCGAGGAGCCCTCTTGCCGTGAGTAGGCGCCCACGCGCTTGAGCGGCGTCGTCTGTTGTGAGGTTCATTTGTTCGACACTCCTTGTCGCATTAGCTGGACGAAGTGCAGTCAAGACCCGTAAAAGTGATGTGCTAGCTGCACACCGAAATCAATCAACTTCCATGCTGCAGTGATGCCTCCCGCGATGGCGCCGATGGCGACGAACCAAGGCGGCAAAACAGCGATCCAAGCCCGAAGCTTTAATGCCAGGGGAAGGTGGATGGCTTGCAGTACTTCAAGCCCGTCCGCAGTTAGCTCATATAAATCAGCTGCGGGACCCACAAGCGCCGGCAACATTGTGCCGTTCGCAGCGGCCTTCTGTACGTAGTGAATCTGTTTGAGGTTTAAAATACTTATATCGGCGCGGTTCATGATACCTGGCCACTCCAGTACCGGATGACCTTCGCATAGCTTTGCGTAGAACTGAAAAATAGCGACCTTCTTGTGACGAACCTTGAGTCGCTCATCATAAAAGAGACCCAGAATCCGCTTCTCCTCATCGCCGAAGTTGAGTTTCAAAATCAAAGCGTCGAGGAATGAGAAACTATCGCTCACGTCGGCTCTCCTTCGCCAAAGCGGATCACTCCCGGCATCGGCACGTAGCCGGCCTGTCGGCCAAGTTGCCAGCATCTGCTACGCTACCGCTACTACAGAATTGTGCAAGGCGTCCTGAGCCGGCAGGCAGTCAATACTGATAGCAAAAGGAGGGGCTTGTCGTCCGCGGCTTGAGAAAGGTGGGGCCGCCGGCCAAAAACGGACCCATAACCTGTGCGATCAGACGCAAAAACGGGTCCACTTTTGAGCGTTTAATCGTCCTCTCCTGGGCACCAATCCGCGCCGGCTAACGCGTCTTTTGCCTCTTCATTTTCTTTAATAATCCTAGGCTTAGCATCCAATATGCCGGTTGCGACCGCGGGGCGGATCGCGAAGGTTCACACCGCGCCGCTGCGGGCGGCGCGGCGAGTCACTGGCGAATCACGCGCCGTATTGCGGTGGTGGACAGATAGCCCTCTTCCGCCACCCGCACCAGATCCCGCCCGTCGTTTTTCGCCGCGTACAACGCCGAGTCGGCGCGCGCGATCATCTCGTCCAGAGAGCGGCCATGCCGCTGACTGGTCGCCAAGCCGGCGCTCAAGGAGACGCGCAGCCCGGCGCCCGATGCCGGCAGGTGAATCCCGAACACCATGGTGCGCATCCGCTCGAGGCTCGCCAATCCGAATTCCAGCGTCGCGCCCGGCATGATCAACAGGAACTCCTCGCCGCCCCATCGCCCCAGCACGTCCGCATCGCGCAGCGCTTCGCGGCCGACGCGCGCGAATTCCTTCAGCACGAAGTCTCCGGTGGCATGTCCGCAGCGGTCGTTGATGATCTTGAAATGATCCATGTCGATGATGGCGATGGTCAGAGGGCCGCCCGTGGCCTTCGCCTCGGCCAACGCCGCCGTCGCCAGCTCCGCCGTGCGGCGCCGATTCGGCAGGCCGGTCAACGCGTCCTGACTCGCCAATTTAACGAGCTGCTGCCGGTAGCGTCGATTGACGACGAGAAAATAAATCAGCAGTGCAATCACCATCACGCCCGAAACCACCACGATGGCGTTCCAGCGCAGTTCCCGGGCCTGACGCTGCGACTGTTCCCTGGACACTCCCAATTCGTGATTCAGAAGTGCATTGCGTGCTATCTCGCGATCGGTCTCGAAGCGCGCGCGCATGGCGGCCGCGGCTTGGGCTCGCTCGGCATCGTTGGCCGCGGCGTAGCGGCGCACATACTCGGTCAGGTCGGCGTAGGCGTCGCGGTAGTTATGCAGCGCGGCATTGGCGCGTGCTCGCGATTGGTATATGGACGCCACATGGCTCGACAGCAGATCCGTCCCGTCCTTGTCGAGCACCTGGTTCAACTCGCTGAGCGCTCTGTCGGGATGACCCTGGGCCAGGTCGATGCGGGCCAGCAGCGTCAGCCCCTCTTTCACCTGGTCGACGGTGTGCGCGGCGGCGAAGGTGCGCAGAGCGCTGCCGCACTCCGCGGCGGCAAGGTCCAGCTGACCGAGTTCGATTCGCGCCGTGCAATTCAACAGGTCGGCGAACGCCACCCCCTGCGTGTCGTTCACCTGCACGCTGAGCTTGCGCGCCTCGGTGAACTCGCCGATCGCGGCAGTGTACTGCCCCATCACATTCAGAATCTTTCCGCGTAGAAATCGATCGACCGAAAGGCTGAGCGTCGCGCCGCGCCGGGTGTCCCAGTCGATCACTTCCTGATTCAATGCCAGCGCCTGCGTGTAGTCGCCCATGCCGCGCATCACGGTGGACAGCACCGCCGCGGCGACCATGCGCGGCGCCGCGAATTCCGGCGCCGTGCTCGCCCGATAGGCCTGAGTGAGGCTGCTGATCGCGAGGTCGTGCCGGTCCTGCCGGTATTGAATCTCGCCGAGAGTAATGAGCAGGCAGGTATCCGCCAGGGACCCCGCGGCGAGCCCGGTTCGCGCGCCTTCGATGGAATGGAGTGCGGCGTCCAGACCGGCCGCATCATAGACATTGACGGCGTATGCCGAGAGCAAATCCAGATGCACGGGATCGCTGGCCAGAGTCGCGAATTTGAGCCCCTGCGATGCCGCGCTCCTCGCCTCGCCGTCGAGCTCGAGAATGGTGTAAGCGCGTGCCTGCACGGCATAGAGAGACGCCAGGCGCTGCGCATCGGTCTGCGGCGCGCGCTCCAGGGCGTCCAATTGAGTTCGCACCTTCTTCACGGCACGTGCCGCATCGGTGTCCACCAGATCCTGCAGTTCGCGAATCGCGGGATCGGCGCTGATGAGACAGGACGAGGAAGCGGAAGCCGGCGACGGAAGGATCGCGCACGCGAGCAGGATCGAGCACAACCACCATCCTGCCGCTTTACAAGTGTGCCGGCCGGCGAACTTGGGATTTAACATGAGGCGGGCGAAGGTACGTGATTGTCCGCGTTCTGACGACTGCGAATGTCACGCTTTTTCACTTTGTGACGGCGTTCGCACGGGCGGCGGCCGACTCGCGGCCGACCCGCGGCCGCCACGCGGGGGAACCCTTAGTGACAACGTCAGGCGCAGAGGGCATATTAATGCTGGTTGCCCCCTACAATGAATAACCGATAGGGCTAGCTATGACGTCTTCGTTATTGGATCGCGAGCAGACCATTGCGCCGCCGGGATTCAACCGATTCATGGTTCCTCCTGCCGCGTTGGCGGTGCATCTGTCGATCGGCCAGGCTTACGCCTTCTCCACTTTCAATCTGCCGCTCACCAGGCTCATAGGGCTCTCTCATTCCGCGCCGGGCGATTGGGATTTGAAAGAAGTCGGCTGGATCTTTTCCATCGCCATCGTCATCCTCGGCGCCTCGGCGGCCGTGTTCGGACGTTGGGTGGAAAGGGTCGGACCGCGCCAATCCATGTTCACGGCCGCCCTCTGCTTCGGCGGCGGCTTCCTGGTGTCCGCGGTCGGGATTCACCTGCACCAGCTTTGGATCATCTACTTGGGTTACGGCGTGTTGGGAGGCTGCGGACTCGGCATCGGCTACATCTCGCCGGTCTCGACGCTGATCAAATGGTTCCCGGACCGCCCGGGCATGGCCACGGGCATGGCCATCATGGGCTTCGGCGGCGGCGCCCTCATCGCGGCGCCGCTCTCGGTGATGCTGATGGCGCACTTCAAGACGCCGACATCGAACGGCGTGCTCGAAACTTTCGTCACCATGGGCGTCATCTATTTCATGTTCATGATGATCGGCGTGTACGCGGCTCGCGTACCCGCGGCCGATTGGAAACCCGCCGGCTGGACCGCCCCGGCGAAGCCCAAGCAATTGGTCACCACCGCCAACGTCGCGGTCGACATGGCCTGGCGCACGCCGCAATTCTGGCTGCTGTGGGTGGTGTTGTGCATGAACGTCACCGCCGGCATCGGCGTGCTCGGCCAGGCCTCACCCATGATCCAGGAGATCTTCAACGGGCGGGTGACGCCGCCGGCCGCGGCGGGCTTTGTCGGCTTGATCAGCCTGTTCAACATGGTCGGCCGATTCTTCTGGGCGTCGACCTCGGATTACATCGGGCGCCGCAATACCTACATGATATTTTTTCTGCTCGGCATCGTGCTGTATTCGAGCGTGCCGAGCTTGGGCCACATGGGCTCCATCCCGCTGTTCGTCGCCGCCTTCTGCATCATTCTGTCCATGTACGGCGGCGGCTTCGCCACCATTCCGGCGTACCTGCGCGACATGTTCGGTACCTATCAAGTCGGCGCCATTCACGGCCGGCTGTTGACCGCCTGGTCGGCCGCGGGAGTACTGGGCCCGGTGCTGGTGAACTACATACGGCAGTATCAGATCGACAACGGCGTGCCCAAGGCGCAGGCGTACTCGGTCACCATGTACATCATGTGCGGCCTGCTGCTGATCGGCTTCCTGTGCAATTTCGCCATGCGTGCGGTGAATGAAAAGTACTACTACCGCGGGAGCACTCGAGCATGAAGGGCAAACTCATCGTCCTGTGGGTCCTCGTCGGCATTCCACTCCTGTGGGGCGTCATGAAGACGCTGGACAATGCCATGAAGCTGTTTGAGTAGACATAACGGGGCCTGCGGCGCTGACGCCGACTCTCCCGCCGACCGGCCGCCGCGCCTATTGGGAAAATTGGGCTTGTATTTCGAGCTCATTGCCTCTATAGGTATTTGTCGAGTCCGGCCTGCGCATGAATAGCGTGGTTTGTAAGTGAAGATACTGCACTGAACATAATCCCCACCAATCAAACGCTGATCCTTGCGGGCGAGCCCGGGGGTTCCGGTGCCGGCCGAAGCTCCACCCTGTTCGGCCAGGCCTCCCAGCTCATCGCGGGCGGCGGCGCGTTGAAGCGCGTGACGATTCTTGCGTCGCGTCCGGATTCCGCGATCGCCGTGCAAGCGGATTATTATTCGCCCGATGACGCGCCGCCGCTCGACTCGGCGCTGCCGCTCGACTCGGCGCTGCCGGCAATCGCACAAGGCTCGTCTACCTCAACCGCGCTCGTAGCGATGGGCACCGGATCGCCGAACCGTCCCGCGCAGATGTCCCCCTACAATCCCATTCAACTGTACCTGCGCACCCAGCGAAGCCTCGACGATCCCCGCAAGGCGGCCCTTCTCGACGTCCTCGCTTAAACGGGCGTCCCCGCTGAAGCGGGCGTCCCCGACTAAGCGCCCGCGCCTCGAGGCTGCGAGGGTTGCAGCGGCCGGCGCGCGAACCAACCGTACGCGAGAATGGTGATGTAGCAGGCCGCCGGCACGATGAGGGCGAGTTTCAATCCCCAAAGATCCGCCGCGTTGCCGGTCACCAGCGGCACGATGGCGCCGCCGACGATGGCAACGCAGATGACCCCGGACCCTTCCGCCGCGCGCTTGCCCAGGCCCTCGCTCGCGAGGGTAAAAATCGTCGGAAACATAATGGAATTGAACAGCCCGATGGCGAGTAGCGACCAGCCCGAGACTACGCCGACGGTGTTCGCCGATATCGTCAATAGGAGGATGACCGCCAGGGCGGCCCCGGCCAGCACTTTACCCGGCGAGAACAGCCGCAGCAGCGCGGAGCCGATGAAACGTCCCACCATGGCGCCGCCCCAATAATAAATCAGGTGCTTGCCGGCCACGTCGGCGGCGATGCCGAGCACGCTCGATTGCATCAGATAGTTCACGATCAATGAACCGATCGCCACCTCGCCGCCCACGTAGAGAAAAATGCACAGCGTGCCGAAGGCAAAGCGCGGGCGCGTGAGTAAGTTGAATGCGCGCAATATCGGCGTAGGCGCCGCCGGCACCTCGATCAAACGCTTGCGCTCCAGCCAGACGGCTGCGGCCACCACGACGAGCGCGATGGCGAGGCCGATGTAGGTGTGGACCATGACCTGGGTTTCGACGCCGCGAAAGGCATCGAGTGCAGCCCCCGACAGGGTGGCGGGATCTACAGTCGCCAACGAGCCCAGAATCAGCATCGATCCGACGTAGGGAAACAGTGTGGTAGCCAGTGAGTTGAACGCCTGCGCGAAGGTCAATCGACTGCTGGCGGTGCGCGCCGGCCCCAGCATGGAAATCAAGGGGTTTGCGACCACTTGCACGGTGGTGATGCCGGACCCCAGCACGAACAGGGCCAGCAGAAACAGGCCGAACAATCCGTAGGAGGATGCCGGTATGAAAAGCAAACACCCCACCGTCATGGTCAGCAACCCGACGACCGCTGAGCGCATGTAACCGATGCGCCGCACCAGCGCGGCGGCCGGAATAGAAACGATGAAATACGCCAGGAAGAACGCGAACTGGACCAGCATCACCTCGCCATACTTGAGAGTGAACAGCGCCTTGAGTTTCGGGATGAGCACGTCATTGAGACTGGTGATTCCACCGAAGGCAAAGAACAGCACGTACACGAATACTTGCAGATTGGTCGAGTAGCTGGCGTGAGCATCGCTGCCATCGGCATCGGCTGCAGGAGCTGCGGGGGCGGATTCAAAGGCCATTGGTTTCCCCTATGATTGTCGCGGCCATCGTACCCGACCGGCCGGGAATCAGCCGAAGGGATTTTGGCGGATGATGGTCTGGTCTCTATCCGGCCCGGTCGAGATGATGGTGATGGGCACACCCACCAGGACCTGCAGCCTCTCGAGGTAGCTGCGGGCATTGGCGGGCAGCTCGTCGTAGCGGGTGATTCCGACGGTACTTTCCGTCCACCCCGGCAGTTCCTCGTACACGGCTTGGGCATCGCCGAAATGCTCGGACAGCAACGGCGGGGTCGACAGGGTGCGCTCTCCGATCTTGTAGCCGACGCAGACGCGAATCACATCCAGGCCGTCGAGCACGTCGAGCTTGGTGACGCACAGCAGGGAGCAGCTGTTGTGGACGATGGAGCGGCGCATGGCGACGGCGTCGAACCATCCGCAGCGGCGGCGCCGGCCGGTCACCGAACCGAACTCATGTCCCACGCGCGACAGATGCTCGCCGAATTGGTCGAACAGCTCCGTCGGAAACGGTCCCGCGCCGACGCGCGTGGCATAGGCCTTGACGATGCCCAGCACCTCGTGCAGCCGACGCGGCCCGAGGCCCGTGCCGGCGGCCGCTCCGCCTGCGGTGGTCGTCGATGACGTCACATAGGGATAGGTGCCCAAGTCCACGTCCAACATGGCGCCCTGGGCCCCTTCGAACAAGGCATTGCCGCCATCCACGCACACCTGCTCGAGGATGCCGGTCACGTCCGCCACCAAAGGTTTCAGGCGTTCTCCGAGCTCCAAGTTCGATTCCAGCACCTGCTGGAAATCGACCGCGGGGACTTGGAAATAGCGCTGCAAGATGAAGTTGTGATAGTCGAGGATCTCGCCCAGCTTTGCCGCAAAGCGTTCGCGGTGAAACAAATCCGCCACCCGCAGGGCGCGCCGCGCGACCTTGTCCTCATAGGCAGGGCCTATTCCGCGCCCCGTCGTGCCGATGGCATTCGCTCCCTGCGCCTTCTCGCGTGCGCGATCGAGCGCCACGTGCGAGGAGAGTATGAGCGGACACGCGGGACTCACGCGCAGGCGCTCGAACACCGGCACTCCCTGCCCGATCAGCATGTCGGCCTCCTTGAACAGGGCCTCCAGGGACAGCACCACGCCGTTGCCGATCAGGCATCGCACGTGCGGATGGAGTATTCCGGAGGGGATCAACGACAGGATGGTCTTCTTGCCGCCGATGACCAAGGTGTGGCCGGCGTTGTGGCCGCCCTGGAAGCGTACGACGGCTTGCACATGATCGGTCAGCAAATCGACGACTTTGCCCTTGCCCTCGTCGCCCCATTGCAGGCCGATCACGACCAGGTTCTTACCCATTGCGCACCATCCACAAGAGTGCGAGTCCCGCCACCATGCTGATCAGTCCGCCCCAGCGCAATTGCGCGGGGTCCGTCTTCGCGAGCTTTTCCATCAGCCGCTGCGCGGCGGCGGGATTCACGAAAGGCAATATACCCTCGAGCACCAAGTACAAGGCGAAGGCGCCGCCCAGATAGCGGGCAAGTTCAGTCCAACCGATTTCCATCATCGTGGCTGAGGCTGCGGCTGCGACTTGTTGAAATACTTGAAGTACGCGTTGTCCGGCGCGACCACGAGCACGTCGCCCTGAGTTCCCACGGCCTCTCGATACGACTGCATGCTGCGGTAGAAGCTATAGAACTCCGCGTTCTTCGAGTAGGACCGGGCGTATATCTCGCTGGCGGACGCATCGCCCTGCCCGCGGATCTGGCCGGCCTGGCGCGCCGCCTCGGCGAGGATCTCGGTCTGCTGCTTGTTGGCATCCGCGCGCGTACGCTCGGAGGACTCGACGCCCTCGGCGCGCAATTTGGCGGCCTGTGCCTTGAACGTCGCTCGCATCCGCTCGAACACCGAATCCTGGACTTGCGGCGGCAGGTCGATCTTGGTGATGCGCACGTCGACCAGGTCCACCCCGAGCTGCTCGGCGGAGGGGCGGGCATTTTTCATCATCGACTCCGTGAAATCAGCGCGTTCGGCGGTCACGACCTGCTGCAGGGTGCGTTGGGTCACGACGGTCTTGATGCTGTCCTTGATGGTTTCGCCCAGGCGGTCGTTGGCGACCTCTTCGGTTCCGCCGGTGGCCTCGTAGTAGCGGCGCAAATCGTGAATGCGCCATTTCACGTAGAAATCCACTTTCAGCTGCTCCTGCTCGCGGGTCAGGAACAGCTCTTGCCGGTACAGCTGGGTGATGAGGCGCTTGTCGAAACGGCTGACCTCTTCGACCAAGGGAATTCGGATGTGCAGGCCGGGCTGGAAATTGGCATCGACGATCTGGCCGCCGATCGATTTGATGGCGAGCTGCCCCTCGCCCACCGTGAACAGACTGGCGCGCACCACCAAAATGACGGCCACCAGCACCAAGAGCGAATACAGGATTCTGTTTTGCATCAGCGCACCCCGCGCGCGCGCGCCGGATCCTCGGCGGGCGCAATTTGTATGTCGGGGGTCCTCGCGGGAGGCACGGTCATCGTGTCGTTCGGCATGGAGATCGACTGCGGGCCCGGCGCGATCAGCTTGTCGAGCGGCAAATACATCATGCTGTTGCCGCCCTTGGTGTCGACGATCACCTTGCGCGAGTTCTTGTACACATTCTCCATGGCTTCGAGATACATGCGCTCACGCGTCACCGCGGGTGCGTGTTCATACTGCGCGAGCACTTGATCGAATCGGGCCGTGTCGCCCTGCGCCAGCGCGACCACTTGCAGGCGGTAGGCCTCCGCATCGAGCACCTCCTTGGCGGCGGCGCCGCGCGCACGCGGCAGCACGTCGTTGCGGTACGTCTCCGCGTCCTGCTGATAGCGCTGGCGGTCCTTGTCGGCCTTGATGGCGTCGCGCTGCGCGTCCTGTACCGCATCCGGCACGTTCACGCCGGTGAGATTCACGGAGAGGATGCGAATCCCCATGTCGTACGCATCGAGCGATCTCTGCAGCAGAAACTTGGCGCGGTCGGTGATCGAGGGATCGAAGGCCAGCGCCTTGTCGAGCGACGCTTGGCCCACGGCCTCGCGCATCGCGCTCTCGCTCACCTGGGTGAGCGTATCGTCGACATCGCGCACCTTGAACAGCAGCTTGAGTGCATCGGGTTGGATGTATTGAACCGCGGATTTGACCTCCACCAGATTGGTGTCGGCGGTGAGCATGCTGGCGTCATCGACGACGCTGTACTGGTGCGACACATTGACGATGAACTTGCGCTCGATCGGCCAGGGGAGGTGCCAGTTGTAACCCGGGCCGGTGGTTTGCAGATACTTGCCGAAGCGCAGCACCACCGCCCGCTCCTGGGCGTCGACCCGGTAGAGGCCGCTGCCGATCCACGCGGCGCCGATCAGGACCAGAATGCTGCCCAAGGACTTGCCGAAGCTGGAGGTACCGGCCCCGCCGGAGCCGCCGGATCCGCCGCCCCCGCCGCGGCCGAACAGCGCCGACAGCCGGCGCTGGAAATTCCGCAGCACGTCGTCCAGATCGTTTTGCGACTGTTGCGGACGGTTCCAGGGATTGCGTTTCTCGCCGCCGGGTTCGTTCCAAGCCATGCGTAATGCCTATTGATGAAGAGCGGCGCATTCTAACAGCCGACTTGGCCGCCACAAGAAATCTTAAGCCACGAGCTGCTCGCGGGCTCTGTCGTTATTGTCCACCAGATTGACACCCTCTCGGCCCAATAATTTGGCAACCTCGGTCAAATCGAGCTCGACGGCGATCTCCCAGCTGCCGTCCTCGCATTGCCGCTCGGCACGCACGGCGTTGCGCTTGTACAAATCGGATCGAATGGCGGCCGCCCGCAGCTCGAGGTGCAGCGTACGGCGTACCTGATTGGGGCGCACGGCGCGGGCCAGGATGTTGCGCAATTCGGCAAGTCCCTGACCTGTGGCTGCGGAGACCGACACCGAGGCGACTGCGCCGGCGCCGTTCTGGACGATACGGGGGGCCTCGCCGCTCGAGTCGATTTTATTGAATACCACGAGCTCGGGGATTTCGCCCGCGCCGATGCCGCGCAGTACCTCGCGGACTTGTTCGATCCGGTCATCTCGCATGGGGTCGCTCGAGTCCACCACGTGAAGCAGCAGATCCGCATCCCGCGCCTCCTGCAGGGTCGAGCGAAACGCCGCCACCAATTCGTGGGGCAGGGAGCGCACGAACCCCACGGTATCGGCCAGCACCACTTCGCCGACATCCGCCAATTCGACGCGCCGAACCGTCGGATCCAGGGTCGCAAACAGCTGATCGGCAACGTAGGTCGCCGAGCCCGTCAAGGCGTTGAACAAGGTGGACTTGCCGGCGTTGGTGTAGCCCACCAGCGCGACGGTGGGTACCGGGACCTCGCGCCGCACGTGCCGGCTGGTATCGCGCTGCCGGGCGAGCTTCTCCAGCCGCGCCTTCAAGGTGCGAATGCGCTTGGCAATCAGGCGCCGGTCGGTCTCCAGCTGGGTTTCGCCGGGGCCTCTCAGGCCGATGCCGCCCTTCTGCCGCTCGAGGTGGGTCCAGCCCCGCACCAGCCGGGTCGACAAGTGCGACAGTTGCGCGAGCTCGACCTGGAGCTTGCCCTCGAAGCTGCGCGCGCGTTGCGCAAAAATATCTAATATCAATCCGTTACGGTCCAATACTCGACGGCCCGTGAGTTTCTCCAGGTTGCGTTCCTGGCTTGGAGTCAGGGTGCGGTCGACCAGCACCACGTCCGCATTGTTCGCATCGGCGCAGACCCGTATTTCCTCGGCTTTACCGGAACCCACGAAGTACTTCGGATCGGGGCGCGCACGGGTCGCATGCACCACCGCTACGCCCACGACGCCCGCCGAGGCGGCCAGCGCTGAAAATTCGGCGCTGTCGATGGGATCTACGGGATGTCCGATGCCGACGCCGACCAGAACAGCGCGCTCACCACCGCGAGGGCGTTCAAACAACTGCAGAGAGCCGCCGCCCGGTCACTCGACCGCTATTCATTCGACAATGGCCGGTTCCGTCACTTCGCCATCCTCACCGGTCGGGAGCCGCACATTGCGCGCGGGCACGACGGTCGAAATGGCATGCTTGTAGACCATCTGACTCACGCTATTTCTGAGCAGGACGACGAATTGGTCGAATGAATCGATCTGTCCTTGCAGTTTGATGCCGTTCACAAGATAAATTGAGACGGGCACGCGTTCTTTGCGCAGGGCATTTAGAAATGGATCCTGCAGAGACTGGCCACGGGCCATGTGTGAAGCTCCTTGTTTTTTAGTGTCATTTGGACTGCCGAACCACTTCCCTGCGGCACCAGGCACATTCGTGTTCATGCTAGCACAGGGCATCCCGCGGCGTTACTTCGAACGAGGCCGAGAATCCGCCCTTCGCCAGCGCATTCCCCATCATCCGTGCAACATCAGGGTGCATCGAATCGAACCACTGCGCGCGCTCGCGCCGCCGCAACCAGGTCAACTGTCGCTTGGCCAGTTGCCGCGTCGCCGCAATCGCCTGTTCTATCGCCGTATCCAAGGCACACTGTCCCGCTAAATGCCGCCATAACTGTCGATATCCGACCGCCCGCATCGACGGATGTTCCGCTGTGAGGTCGACTCTTTCGAAAAGCGATCGCACCTCAGCCATCAAACCGGCGTCGAGCATCGCCTCGAAACGCAATTCGATTCTGGTGTGCAAATCGCCGCGTTCAAGGGGTGCGAGCGCAAATTCTGCAACATCGACGTCGGCAAACACCGACACCCGCCTTTGCCGCAAGGTTGTAATGGTCCGGCCGGTCAGCCGGTACACCTCGAGGGCACGCTGGATGCGCTGCGGATCGTTGACATGGATGCGCGCCGCGGCCGCTGGGTCCACCGACTCGAGTTCTCGGTGCAGCGCCGCCCACCCCAGGAGCGTCGCCTGGCGCTCGATCTCCGCGCGCACCTCAGGGTTAGCCTCGGGCAACTCCGCGATGCCATGGCTCAAGGCGTGGAAGTACAGCATGGTGCCGCCCACCAGCAACGGTTGCCGGCCCCGCCGCCAGATATCCTGCATGGCGCACCATGCATCGCGGGTAAATTCACCCGCGGAATAGCTCTCGGCCGGGTCGCGAATGTCCAACAGGTGGTGCGCAACCCGGGCGCGCGAGCCTAAGTCCGGCTTGGCGGTCCCGATGTCCATGCCGCGGTACACCAGCGCCGAATCCACGCTGACAATCTCGAGCGGCAGCATTTCCGCCAGACGCATGGCAAGATCGGACTTGCCCGCCCCGGTCGGGCCCATCAAGAGGATTGCCCGCCGGCGGCCCGCAGCGCCGCGCGCGCCGGCCGTCCCGCTTGCACCCAGGGCGCCCATCAGCGCCCGCGCAGGAACAGCCGGTCAAGATCGCCGAGCGAGAGGCGCACCCAGGTTGGCCGGCCGTGATTGCACTGATCGGCGCGCTCCGTGCCTTCCATGTCGCGCAGCAGGGCGTTCATCTCCGGCAGTGTCAGATTGCGCCGCGCGCGCACCGCGGCGTGGCAGGCCATGGTGGCCAGCAGGTGATTGATCGACTCCTCGACGCGCCGCGAGGCGCCTTGCTCCAGCAAATCCGAGAGAACATCGCGCACCAGGCCCCCCGCGTCGCGGCCCGCGAGGAGCGCGGGAATGGTCCGCAGCGCCAACTGATCCGGAGCGAGCCGCGATACGCCGAAGCCGAGTGCCGCAAACTCCTGCGAGTGAGTCTCGGCCGCTTCGGCTTGTGACGGAGTGACGTGAATGATCTCGGGCACCAGCAATTGCTGTCCGGCCGTCTCGCCCGCCAGCAATTTCTTCATGCGCTCGTACATCACCCGCTCGTGTGCGGCGTGCATGTCCACCAACACCATGCCGTCGGCGGTTTGCGCCAGAATGTAGACTCCATGCAATTGCGCGATGGCGTAGCCCAGGGGCGCCCCGCCATTGATCGGCCGCGCGTCTCCCGTGCGCTCGCCACCGGGCCCCTCCAGCACGGCGAGATCGGCGCGCTCCAGCAGGGCCCGATAGGCGTCCTGGCCCGGCTGCGCCGCCCGTCCCTCCGGCAGCACGAAGCGCGACTGGGCGGGGGCCGCCGGTCCCTCGCCGAATCGCGCACTGCCCGTGAGCCAGTCGAGCGGCGCGCTTCCCGCGGACTCGGCGCTGGGGCGAGTGCCGGCAAGCACCCGCTCCAGGGTGCGAAACACGAAGTCATGAACGCGCCGTGAATCGCGAAATCGCACTTCCAGCTTCTGCGGGTGCGCGTTCACATCCACCCCGGAAGGATCCAATTCCAGGTACAGAAGGTAGGCGGGAAAACGGCCGTGAAACAACACGTCTTGGTAGCCGAGGCGGGCCGCGCCGGCCAACAGCTTGTCGCGCACGAAGCGGCCGTTGACGAAGGCGAATTGCAGATCCGATTGACTGCGCGAAAACGTCGGCAGGGCCACCCATCCGGACAGGCGCAGGCTCTCGAGGTCGTGCTCGAGCTCGATCACGTGGCCTGCGAAATCCTCGCCGCAGATCTTTGCCACCCGCGCCAGGCGCTCAGGATGAGTGTGCGCCGGCGGCAGCGACCACACCGTCTTGCCATTGTGCACCAGCGTGAACGCCACCTCGAAACGCGACAGCGCGAGGCGCTCCAGCATGCGCACGATGTGCTGGTATTCGGTGGCTTCGCTGCGCAGGAATTTGCGCCGCGCAGGCACGTTGAAAAAGAGGTCGCGCACTTCGACGCTGGTTCCCGGCGGATGCGACGCGGGCGCCGGCGCCGTGGGTGCGCCATCGCGCGCCTCCAGCGCCCACGCATGCTCGGCGCCGCCTGCGCGCGAAATCAGCGATAGCCGCGAAACCGAGGCTATGCTGGGCAGCGCCTCGCCGCGAAATCCCAGAGTGGCGACGTTTTCAAGATCGTCCAGGGAAGTGATTTTACTGGTGGCGTGCCGCGCCAGCGCCAGCACGAGCTCCGCGGGCGGGATCCCGACCCCGTCGTCGCGAACGCGAATCAAGCCGCAGCCGCCGCGCTCGAGTTCCACTTCGATACGCCGCGCGCGCGCGTCGAGCGCGTTCTCCACCAACTCCTTCGCTACGGAGGCCGGCCGCTCGATCACCTCGCCGGCGGCGATCTGACTGATGAGTGCATCGGATAGGAGCAAAATGGGCAAGATCGACCTCGTGTCCGTGCATTTTCGCACAGCACACGCGCCCGCGGGCGTCTACAAACCCGAGCCGCCCGCCGCCGCCACCACCGGTCGCTGAGCGGCGCCGGCCGCGAGCTGCGCAATCCGCGTGCCCGCCGGCGGATTGGCATAGAAGTAATCGTGCACGCCCTGGTGGATGGCCGCGGCCAGTTTCGCCTGGTGCGCCGTCGCGCGCAGCCGCTGCTCTTCCTGTGGATTCGAGATGTAGGCCGTCTCGACCAGCATGGAAGGAATGTCCGGGGACTTGAGCACCATGAAGCGTGCCTGCTGCACCTGAGGTTTACGCACCTCGCCGACGCGATTCAATTGCCGCAGCACGCGCTCGGCCGCCGTTTGGCTGGCGCTCAACGAGGCCGATTGCGACAGGTCGAGGAGCACCGAGGCGAGCACATCGTCCTTGTCGTCCAGCGATACGCCGCCGATCAAGTCCGATGCATTCTCGCGCTCGGCCAACCAACGCGAAGCTTCATCCGTCGCGCCCCGCTGCGACAGAATGTACACCGATGAGCCGTCGACCCGCCGGTCGCGAATCGAATCGGCGTGAATGGAGACGAACAGGTCCGCGGACTGCGCGCGGGCGCGCCGCATCCGATCGCGCAGGGGTACGAAGTAGTCGCCGTTGCGGGTCAGAACGGCCTTCATCCCCGGCTCCGAATTGATTTTGAGCGCGAGTTCCCGGGCGATGGCGAGCACCACGTCTTTCTCGCGCGTGCCGTTCTTGCCGATGGCTCCCGGATCCTCGCCGCCGTGACCGGCGTCGACGGCGATGATGAGGTCGCGCGCATCCGGCGGCGCATGCTCCGCCTTGACCGGAGTCTCGACGCTTTGACTCGCGCCCAAGTCGATGACCAATCGATACCCGTAGTGGTCGTTGGGCGCTGCCAGAAAACTCTTCGCCTGAATGTGCTTCGATAGGTCGAGCACGATGCGCAGCTCTCCGGATGGCCGGCGCGCCATGCGCACCTGCTTGATGGCGCCGGCTCCGGCCGGCGCGTTGTACACACCGGCGGCGAGCTTTGCGCCCGCGACGTCGATGACGACTCGATCCGGATCCTTCAGCACTTGCAAACTGTGTTGAGCGCTTCCCGATAGGTCCAGCACCAACCGCGTGCTGTCGGGACCCGCCCAGAGCCGAACGGCGCGCACATCGACCGCGTGCGCCGGCAACGCCAGCACTGTCGCCAGCAAGATGCTCCAGAGGGACCGCGACGCCCGAGAATTCATGGCGATAAGGTAGGCCTTAGCGGGATATTTTTCAAGTTAAATTAGAGACATAGAAACTTAAGCTAGTGTCATGTCCCAGGTTCTCGAGCCATAGGTTCCCAAGCGGCGTCTTGGCGCGCAGGCGCGCAGCCCTCGCATCGCCCGCGTATTGAAGCCACAACTCCATATCCGCGGGCGGCAACGTGGTCCCGCCTTTTTCAGGCCATTCGACCAACAACAGACAGCCGGGCCCCGCCAAATCGCGCAAGCCCAGCTCATCGACTTCGGTCTCAACCCGCAGGCGATATAGGTCCACGTGGATGCAGGTCAGATCGGCGAGCGTGTAGGTCTCGACCAAGGTGTACGTCGGACTGCGCACCAGTCCTGCGACCCCCAGCTCCCGGAGCAAACTGCGCACGCAGGTGGTCTTTCCCGCGCCGAGTTCCCCTTGAAGGTACAGCACCGCCCCGGCGCCACCGACCGCGGTGCCCGGTCGCAGGGCGTCCGGCAATGAACGGGCGAGCGCCCGTCCCAGGGATTCCGTCGCGCCGCTGCCTTCGAGGTGTAGATCCATCCGGATACCCTACCCGAAAAGCGGTCGATCCAAGGAGCCGGTCTGCTCGCCTCAGTACGCCGTCAATTGCATCTGCGTCTCGGGTGTGACGCCAACCTCGGCGATGCCCGCAAACTGAACAGGGATGGATACATCGGCCGTGCCGGCATTCCTGATGACGGCGAAATGCAGGTGCGGCCCGGATGAGAATCCGGTGTTGCCCGAGTCGGCGATGTACTGCCCGCGCACCACATGCGCTCCGATTCGCACGCGGATCGAATCCCAGCGCAGGTGGGCGTAGATGCCGATCGTCCCGTCGTCGTGAAGAATCTCGATGACATTCGCCTGATCCATCATCACGGGGTCGGCGGCGCCGCGAAAAAAATCATGGCGGGCGTTGATCACCGTACCCTCGCGCGCCGAATACACGGGTGTTCCGTCCGGCAGCGCGATGTCCACCGCGTACTGACTGTCGGGGGTGGTATGGGTGAATCGGCTGGGGTAGGCCTGCGATATGACGTAGGTCGAACCCACATCGAAGGGCACACGATAAGGGCGCGGCGGCTTGTGCACGGCGTCCGGCGATCCAAGCGCGGCCCTCCACATGAACCCCAAGGCTGCTTTCGCGCCGCCCGTGTCCGCCTGCACCATGGTTTGACGGCTTCCGGGCGCGAGCGTAGCCCGGTAGTCGGCGCCGGCGGAGATGGCGGCAATTCCCGACTGTCGGATCAGGATCTCGAATGTGACGACGCAAAGGCAATCATTGACGGCGATCAGCCGCATCGAACCGCCTTCGTCGCTGCGCTCCACGGACAGATGCAGCGCGTCGTTCTCGTGTTCCACACTGAAGGACTCGCTGCGCGCCTCCGCCGCGGGGGCCTGATCCGTGAACACCCATTGTCCGTTGGAGTCGCGGTACTTATAGGCTGACTGAGCCGACAGCCATCCGCTGAGACCGGCAAGCATCACCACCGTCAGCGCCTGCAAGGCGCCGCGGCTCAATTTGCACACGCCGCCGTCATCGCTTGCCGGGCTTCTTCCCGCCTCGCGTCGCCGTTCTGGTCCGACAAATAGACGCGGTTGCCGTCGGCATCCCGGTCGTAGAGCCGCCGCGCATCCTTGAGCGCGTAGTAGCGATTGCGTGCGCTGTCGCATTGAACCTGTGCCGTGTGGTCGGCTTGCGCCTTCTTGGCGTCTTCGATGGCCTTTTGTTTATTTCGCTGGGTTTCTTCGGCCTTCAGGATGGCCTGCTCTTTGGCGATCCGCGCGGCCTCCGCCGGATTGGACCCCTCGGCTTTGACCTCGGATTTTTGCTCCGTTCCCGTCTCTGGGTGGTCTGAATACACCACGTGCCCTTGAGCATCGACGGACTTGTAGACTTCGCCGGACCAAAGCGAGCCGGCCGGCCACAGGCTCAGAGCAAGCGCCGTGAAAACGGCCCCGAAGCGAACAACTTCCGGCGTCACCTTAAGGAATTGCACAGGGCCTCCTACCCTAAGAATCTACTGCGGCGCGGTGCGGCATGGCGGCGATTTTCGTCACAAAACGGCCAGCGCGATCCGCATCGGCCATGTAGCCTTAATTTCATGGACCCCGGGACCTCTCCAACGACCGTATTCGACCCGCCGGCCTTGTTGGCCGACCTGCGGCGATGGAGCTCGGACCTTGGCTTCGCGGGGTTCGGGGTCGCGCGCATCGATCTCGCCCGCGACGAGGCGCACTTTATGGATTGGCTGCGCGCGGGCTTCGGCGGCGAAATGCATTACATGTCCCGTCACGGGACCAAGCGCAGCCGTCCCGCCGAGCTGCTGCCGGGAACGGTGAGCTGCATCAGCGTGCGCATGGATTACTGGCCCGAGGACGCCGCCGATGCCGAAGCCACTTTGGCCGACCGCCGGCTGGCCTACATCTCCCGCTACGCCCTGGGGCGCGACTATCACAAACTCATGCGCGCGAGGCTGCAAAAGCTCTGCGACCGCATTCAGGATGCGGTGGGACCCTTCGGTCATCGGGTATTCACCGACAGTGCGCCGGTGCTCGAGAAGGCCCTGGCGCGAAACGCCGGATTGGGCTGGATAGGCAAACACACCAACCTCATCGATCGCGATTCCGGGTCGTACTTCTTCCTGGGCGAGATTTACCTGGATCTGGATCTGCCGGCCGATGAGCCTGCGAGCGCGCACTGTGGAAGCTGCGCAGCCTGCATGCCGGCCTGCCCGACCGGCGCCATCATCGCGCCGTATCGGCTCGATGCGAGACGCTGCATCTCCTATCTCACCATCGAATTGGCCGGATCGATTCCGCTCGAGTTTCGCCCCGCGATCGGCAACCGCATTTACGGCTGCGATGACTGTCAAATGGTCTGCCCGTGGAACAAGTTCGCGCGTCCCACCGTCGAGAAGGATTTCGCGGCGCGGCACGGCCTCGACCGCTCGCAGCTGGCGGAGCTCTTCTCCTGGAGCGAAGCGGATTTCCTGGATCGCACGCGAGGCAGCGCCATCCGCCGCATCGGCTACGAGCGATGGCTGCGCAACATCGCGGTCGCCCTCGGCAATGCGCCGACCTCCGCCGAAGTGCTCGATGCATTGCGAAGCCGCGCCCAGCACCCCTCCGCCTTGGTTCGCGAGCATGTCGAATGGGCGCTGGCGCAGCACCCCCCGCCTCAATAACGGTCGATGACCCTCGCGCGAACATTGTCGGTCAACCGGTGCGAATTCAAGCGCACCGCCGCCAACAGAACCAAGTCGCGCGCCACCGTGCGAACCTTCCCCAAGTCCGCAGCCTGGCGAATGGCGAAATATTCGGGTGCAAACCCATGTGCGCGAAGCGAGTCCATCCCCTGCAGCTGCAGCGCCTCGTAGTCGCGTTCGCCGGCGTCGATTCTTGCCGCGCATTCGCTCAACGTGGCATACAGCCGCGGCGCGAGAGCGCGCTCTTCCGCCGCCAGTTGCCGGTTGGCGGTGGCGACCGCAAGCCCGTCGCCGTCCCGCCAAACGGGGCAGCCGACGACTTCCACGGGCAGGAATAAATCGTCGACCAGACGGCGCACCATCGCCAGCTGTTGAAAGTCCCGCTCGCCGAACACCGCGATGTCCGGACCGATGAGATTGAGCAATTTGACCAGCAGCGTCGCCGTCCGGGAGAAGTGCTCCGCCCGCCCGCTTCCCTCGGGATCGTCGGCCGGGATAGCCGGCTGCACCATTGCCGCCGATTCCCGCCCTATCGGGTATATCTCCTGAAGCGGCGGGGCGAAGAGCACGGATGCACCGATTTTCTGAACCAGCTCGCGATCCGCCTCGACCGTGGGCGCCTCGCGATCCCCCGGATCGGCGACCATGCTGACGACCACGTGATCCGCGCGCTCCTGCGCCTTGGCGACCAGGCTCATGTGTCCCTTGTGCAGAGTTCCCGCGGTGGGCACGAGCGCGACGCTCGAGCCGGCCGCGCGCCACAGACGCATCCGATCCCGCACCGAGGCGCCGCGAGTGAGAAATTCCATGCTCACCCGGCGGGCAACAAGCTGCTGCCGGCGGGATTGAAGAAATGACGGCCGCGCCGCGTCTTGACGATCTCGGCGTAGAGCTGCTGATAGTCGCTGTCGTTGTTGACCGGATCGATGGCCGCGGAATTCACGATCAAGAGCGGCGAGGCGTCGTAGCTGTGAAAGAATCGCGCATAGGCCTGTGTGAGCTTGTCGAGATACCCCCGCTCCATGTGCTGCTCGTAGCGAATGCCGCGCTTGGCGATGCGATCCATGAGCACGTCGACCGGCGCCTGCAGGTACACCACGAGGTCGGGCTTGGGCGCATCGACGACCACTCTTTCGTACACGCGCTCATACAGCGCATATTCCGCGTCGTCCAGCGTCACCCGCGCAAACAGCCGGTCTTTCTCCAGCAGATAATCCGCCACGCGTACGGCGCCGAACAGGTCCTCCTGCCTGACGTCTTCCAGCTGGCGCGACCGCTGAAAGAGAAAAAACAACTGAGTCTGAAATGCCGCGGCGCGCGGATTCTTGTAGAAGCGCTCGAGAAACGGATTCTGATCCGCCTGCTCCAGCACCAACTGGCCGCCGAGGGACTGCCCCAGCCGCCGCGCCAGGCTGGTTTTGCCGACGCCGATCGGACCTTCGACGACGATGAATCGGTGCGGTGTTGCGCCTGCCATTGAACGCTCTCGTGCTACTCCAGGACCGACATTCCGTCATCGCCGACGGTCCGCAACAGATCCGACACCTTGCCGTGTCCGGGAATCTCGAGCGTGGGGGCGATGTCCGCCAGAGGATACAGTACGAAATTGCGGCTCGACACTCCGGGGTGCGGGAGCGTCAATCCCGGCTCATCGATGGTCTCGCCCGGCATCCAGATCAGATCCAAATCGATCACCCGCGGTCCCCATCGCTGCCGCCGTTCGCGGCCCATCGTCATCTCGATCCGCAGCAAGCCCTCGAGCAGCTCCCGCGCGGTGAGTTGAGTCAGCAGACCCGCCGCCGCGTTCACGAAATCCGGTTGATCCTGGGGACCCAAGGGCCGGGTTCCATAGAGGCGAGAGCGCAGCAGCCAGCCGGTTGCGGGCAGATTCTCGAGATGAGCGAAACCCTCGTTCACCTGGTTCCGCGGGCGATCCAGATTGCTGCCGATCGCCACGTAGGCGGGGCGCCAGATCGGAATGCTCAGACAGGCTCCTAAGTGCGCGCCGCTCCGCCGCGTCTGCGGCGGCGGCGCCGGCGGCCGGGAGCCGGAGCATTGTCGCCCTCGGCGGATGGTTCGGCGGGGCGGGCCTGCACCAGCGCCACGCGCTCCTCGTGCGGCAGCACCTGAATTTCGGTCCACCACTTCGCGAGTTCAGGATCGGCCACTCCGCATTGCGCACGCAGCAGCAGGAAGTCGTAGGCCGCTCTAAATCGCGGGTGCTGCAGCAGGCTCAGGGACTTGACTCCGCTGCGGCGGTTGAAGCGGGGCTGCAGCATCAACAATTCGCGCATGGGAATGGCGAAGCGCCGCGGAATCGAGACGCGCGACTGCTGCGCCCGGAGCACGGCATCGCAGGCCTGCATGAGTTGCGCCACATCGGGCGCGGGCCCCGCCTGGCGCTCGTTGAGTTCGCGCAGCACCGCGCTCCACAGCAGCACCGCGAACAGGAAGGTCGGGGTCACCGGCTTGTCGGCCGCGATGCGCTCGTCGGTGTTCACCAAGCCGCGCTCGAGCATCTGCTCCGCGTAGGCGTACGGCGGCAATGCGAATGCGGCGGCGGACAACGGAAACAAGTGCTCGAACAGACCATACTGCTTCAGCAGCCGGTACGACTTTGCTCCGAAACCCGACAGGAACAATTTCAGGACCTCGTCGAACAAGCGTGCCGGCGGCACGCCGTCCAACAGGTAAGCAAGCTTGCCGATGGGTGCCTCGGTCTTCGGCTCGATCGAGAAATCGAGTTTGGCCGCGAAGCGCACCGCGCGCAGCATTCGCACCGGATCCTCGCGGTAGCGAGTCTCCGGGTCGCCGATGAGCTTGAGGCGCCGCGAACGCACATCGTTGACGCCGTCCACGAAGTCCCAAATCGAGAAGTCTTCGATATTGTAGTAGAGGCCGTTGGCCGCGAAATCGCGGCGCCACACATCCTCTTCGATGGTGCCGTAGATGTTGTCGCGCAGGATGCGTCCCCGCTGATCGAACGCGCGGTGCTCGGAATCGTGCGCCGTAGACCGCTCGGCCGAAGCGACCTCGGCCACGGCGGCCTCGCCCGCCGCGTCGCCATCCGCGCCGGCCTCATTGTCCGCGTCGGGATCGGCATCCTCCGCGTCCTCCCGCTCCGGCGCCGCCGCCGCCCGAAAGGTGGCCACCTCGATGATCTCTTGGCCGAAATGCACGTGCGCCAGGCGAAAGCGCCGGCCGATGAGGCGGCAATTGCGAAACAAGTGCCTCACTTCCTCCGGCAGGGCATTGGTGGCCACGTCGAAGTCCTTCGGGGTGATCCCGAGGAGCAGATCGCGGACCGCTCCGCCGACCAGAAATGCCTGATATCCCGCGTCCCTGAGGCGGTACAGGACCTTCAGGGCATTCGGCGATATCGCCGAACGCGAAATCGAATGCTCGGCACGTGGAACGATGAGGGGGGGAAATGGCGTCGACGATGCGTTCAAAAAGAGGGGTTCCGCTTGAGTCCAAAAAATTGGCCCGTATACTACCAGCCCTCTTGGGATCAGGCGCCCAGAACCGCAAACATCGCTCCCTTCGTCTAGAGGCCTAGGACATTGCCCTCTCAAGGCAAGTACACCGGTTCGAATCCGGTAGGGAGCGCCATTTTGCAGCAGGGAGAGCCGCTCAATCACGCCGTTAAATCAATGGGTTAGATCAGCCCCATGGGAGATCGCATGCTCAATTTGACTCGCGCAGCGTGGCTGCTCGTCGCCGTGGCCGTTGCGGCCCCCGCACTCGCCGACGAGGGAATGTGGACCTATGACAACTTCCCCACCGCGAAAATGAAGGCGAAGTACGGTTGGGCGCCGGACGCCGCATGGCTCGAGCACGCGCGCCTCGCCAGCATCCGGCTCACCCTCGGCTGCTCGGCGAGCCTCGTATCGTCCGACGGCCTGGTGATGACGAACCATCACTGCGCGCGCGAGTGCGTCAGCGAACTGGCGGATGCCAAGCATGACTATGTGGCCAGCGGCTTCTATGCGGCAACGCCGGCCGAAGAAAAGAAATGCCCCGCCATGGAAGCGAACCAGCTGGTCAAGATCACCGATGTGACGAAACAGGTCGAAGCGGCCACCGCGGGCAAATCCGACCGCGCTTTTCACGAGGCCGAGCGCGCCGCGAAAGCGCAGATCGAAAGCGCCTGCGGGACGGCGTCCGACGTGCGCTGCCAAGTCGTGACCTTGTACGAGGGCGGCGTCTATGATCTGTACAAATACAAGCGCTACCAGGATTTGCGCGTGGTGTTCGTGCCGGAGGAAAGCGTGGCTTTTTTCGGCGGCGATCCGGACAACTTCACCTTTCCCCGCTACGACCTCGATACGGCCTTCGTGCGCATTTACGACAACGGCAAGCCGCTGCACACGGACACCTTTCTGAAATTTGCCGTCAAGGGCGTCAAGGAGGGCGACATCGCGCTCACCAGCGGCAATCCCGGCTCCACGCAGCGCGATGACACGTTGGCGCAGATCGAGTTCCAGCGCGACGCCGCACAGCCCTTCATCCTCGGATTGTTTTCCGAATTGCGCGGCGAGTTGACCGAATATGGCACCAAGGGGCCGGAACAGGGGCGCACTTCGAAGACCCTGCTGTTCAACATCGAAAACTCGCTGAAGGCCGTCAAGGGCCTGCAGCTCGCGCTGGTGGAGGGAACGCTGGTCGCGGACAAGGCGCGCACCGAGAGTGAATTTCGCAAGCGCATCGCGGCCGACCCAAAGCTCGCGGCAACCTACGGCGGAGCCTGGCAGGCGGTCGCGGCGGCGGTGGCGCACCAAAAGAATATCTACGTGCGCGACACGCTCCTGGAACGCTTCACGCCGTTCTTTTCTCCGCTGCTGGGTCACGCCATCGTCCTGAACCGTTACGCGGCCGAAGCCGGCAAGCCGGACGGGCAGAGGTTGGAGGAGTACACGGATGCCAACTTCCCGGCGCTGCGGCAGCAAATCGAATCGCCCGCGCCGATTCATGCCGAGCTCGAGAATACCGTGCTGACGTGGTGGCTCACCAAGGTCCGCGAAGACCTGGGCACCGGAGATGCCGATGTGCGGGCACTGCTCGGCAAGCGCAGCCCAGAGGAAATCGCTAATTCAATCGTCGCGGGCACGAAACTGAATCAGGCGGCGCTGCGGGCTCGATTGCTGGCGGGCGGACCGTCCGCGATCAATGCGTATCACGATCCGCTCATGGATTTCGCGCGCATTCTCGACGCCCCTGCGCGCGCAGTTCGCACCGACAACGACGACAACGTGAAGGCGGTGATCACCAAGAATTCCGCGCTGATCTCCCGGGCGCGATTCGCGCTGGAGGGAACGGGCGCCTACCCGGATGCCACCTTCACCCTGCGGCTGTCCTACGGCGCAGTGGCGGGCTACCCGGAGAACGGGCGCACCGTCGCGCCCACCACGAATTTCGCCGGCGCCTACGCGCACGCGACGGGACGCGACCCCTTCATGCTGCCGCCGCGATGGATATCGGCTGAAAAGTCGGTCGACCCGAACGCGCAGCTGAACTTCGTCTCGACCAACGACATCATCGGCGGCAATTCAGGTTCGCCCGTGATCGGGCGCAACGGCGAGGTGATCGGTCTGATTTTCGACGGGAACATCCATTCGCTGGGCGGAGACTACGGCTACGACGGCAGTGTGAACCGTGCCGTCTCGGTGGACGTCACCGGCATCACCGAGGCGCTGAAGAAAATCTATCACGCCGACCGTTTGGTCCAGGAGTTGACGCACTAGGCTGCGCGAGTTGACGCACTAGGCTGCGCGAGTTGACGCGCTAGCTAGGCCGCGCGGCGGCGGACATCGTCGAATCCGGCGGCGGGTCTCCGCACCGGCTACTGCGGAATGTGAATGCGGCTTTTGATGTGCTTCAGATTCGCGACGATGGTGAAGGTCATGATCACCAGCAGGGACCATGAGCTCCACTTCCCCAGGTGGACCACCGCCCATGCGCCCATCTGATTCGGATACCTCCACACTCCGAAGAACGTGCTGATGTTCTCCGCCAGCCAGATGAAAAACCCGATGAGCACGAACGACAGCAGCAGCGGCATGCTGCGCTCCCGGTCGAGCGGTCGGAATATGACGGTCGATCGGGCATACAGTCCCAATGTGCACGCGGCTATGTACCACCGGTAGTCGCCGATGTAGTGGTGAGTGAAGAAGTTCGCATAGATGACAGCCGCGTTCAGCCCGGCCATCCAATATGGCGGATGGTGGCGGATTCGAACGTCCAACAAGCGCCACGCCTGAATGACGTAGCTTCCCACCGCGGCGTACATGAACCCGGAGAACAGCGGGACTCCGAATATCTTCGAATAGGCGAAATCCGGATACGCCCAAGATTGAACGCCGCCGGAGGTCTTGAACACTTCGAGCGCAAAGCCGATGACATGGAAGAGGCAGATCGCCTTCAGTTCATCGAGCGTTTCCAGCTTCGCCCACAGCATCCACCCCTGAATCGCCAACGCGATGATGAGCAGCGCATCGTATCGGGGAATTCCCCAGACGCCGCTCCGCGGAAACGAAAAGACGGCGGCAAAGAACAGGACGACGAAGAGGCAGGCGCGGGCCTGCTTGATGCCGAAGTAGAGGAACTCGAGTGCGAATCGCCGCAAGCCGCTCAAATTCAATCGGGGCGCGAAATCGAGCAGATGGCCCTCGAGCGACTGCAAGTAGAACGGAATGAACTTCCATGAGATCCGCGCCGAATTCGCCATCCGCAGGTTTCCCCTATTCCAACAACGGATGCCCTTTCGGCAGTTGATGGGCATACCAGGTCGCGAGCCGATGGCGAATCGTCTTCTCGCTCACCTGCTCCTCCGGCATGGGCGCGATGACTTTGTCGTGCACGAGCAGTCGATAGATATATAGCGCCTTGTCGCTGGCCGAATCGGTCGCCTCGAACTCCACGGCGCCCCGGCCTTCGGCATATTGAACGCCTGCCAGCAAAGCCGCTTTGAACAACTCCCCTTCGTGTTTGAGTTTCTTCATACGTCACCCGTCGCCGAAGCCGTGTTCGGCAGTGTAGCGCGAGTTTATGCCACCCCCGTCGGCATTTGGCGACGCCATCCTGTGTCAACGCGCGCGGTAATGGCCCGTTGGTGCTGGCAACAGAGGCGCAAAGATGAAACGCGCCCGGCGAATTGAAAAATTTATCGTTAAATCGAGGAGAGCGAACATGGTCCCCACTACAACTCGACTACTGTCGGTCGGCCTCGTTGCCGCACTGCTCGCCGCCTGCGGCGGCGGTGGCGGCGGCAGCAGCGGCATGACCCCCACCATGCCGGCTGCGCAAACCGGCAATGTCGCGATGATGATCAGCGATGCATCCACGGAAGATTGGGCGACGATCGGCGTCAAGGTGCAATCCATCGCCCTCATACCCCAGGGCGGCGGCACAAACGTCACGGTGTACACGGCGCCCGCAACGGTGCCCCTGGTCAACCTGGCGCAACTGGATCAGATAGCTGAAATTCTGGGCAACACCAGCGTGCCGGTCGGCACCTACACCGGGGCGGTGCTCACCATCAGCGCCAATCCGGGCGATGTGCTGCTGACGGTCGCGGCCAATCCGGAAGCAGGCTTCATTGAAGCGGCGGGAACGACGATTCCCACGAACCGGATTCAAATTCAACACACTCAGGGCACGGCTCCGAATCTCACGACGGCCGTGAACGTGAAGTTCGTGTCGCCGCTGGTGGTCACCGCCAATCAGAACAACGCGCTGGACCTGGAGTTCGATCTGTCGCATCCGGCATTCCTGGTCGGCCACGTCCCCCCGGGCGCGGGCAACACGTTGTGGGCGGTGAACTTCGAAGGACCGGTGCGTCATCGGCCGCTGCACGATCTGGCTTGGCTGGTGTTGCGGCATCTATATGCCGACGTGACCTCCGTCGCGTCCGACAACAGCTCCATCACTGTCACCAAGGAGTTCCCCACCGAGCCGCCGGTGAATCCGGAGACCGCGATTTCCACGACGCAATCGCTGCAAATCCTGGTCGACTCGACCAACGGAACGATCTTCTACGACCTCGATGCGAAGACGCGCACGGTCATCAAGGACTTCTCCGCGCAGGCGATGTCGCTGCCGGGCAGGCAGGTTCGCATCGCAGCGCGCTACCAGGAGGACGGCACGCTGGTTGCCACCCGCATTTGGGCCAGCAGCCAGTTCAACAATGTGTGGCTGAGCCCCGAGGGCCACGTACTGCACGTTGATACCGTCAATGACATCGTCACCGTGGCCAGCGAGACCGGCGGGGGCGTTCCCTTGACCGTCGATGCCAATACACAGTTCTTCTTCCGCGAACCGCAGAATCCGGCGGTCGACTCCACGCCCATCGCCACCGGCACGGCGTTCCTGACCAACCACGATCTGGTGCGCGGGTTCAAAGTGCACGCCAGCGTGGTCGATCCGCTCGCGGTCCCGTTGGTCGCGCAGACCATCGACATCGAGACGGCGGCGTATGACGGCAAGATCTCCGCGCCCACGATGACCGGCTTCACGTTCACTCGTCTGTTCGCCATGGCTCAGGACGACTACGTGTACACGCTCGACTACATTGCCGGCGCGACTGCCAATGGCACGGACGACAGCGGCAATCCCATCACCGGGTTCAAGTTCTGGAACTTCGCCTATCCGACCCTGGTGACCAGCGGCGCCAGCGTCATCACGAGTTTCATCTCCGCCACCGACGGCAGCGTCAACTTCGGCGGTACGATGGGATCGGCGCCCACGCGCGGCACCGGCTACGCGACCTGGAATGACCCGGCGAACCCGAACGGCTGGGCCGCCACCGCCGCGATTCTCACACCCTCGACGCTGCCGCTCGGGCAGGTCGTCACCGGACTCGTGAACGACGCATTCACGATGACGGTCATCGGCGGCGCGAACGCGGCGACGGTGGATGTGAGCGCCAGTTCCGGTTCCGCGACTCTGGTGTATCAGGTCGATTGCACCAACGGCATCGTAACCGTCAGCGCCATCGACATCACCACCGCCGGCGGACTCGCCAGTCTGACCGCCGGACTCGTCGCCGGTGCGCCGGTGAAGGTGTACGGTGTGCCCCAGGCGGACGGAACGCTCAAGGCCTACGTGCTGACTTACTTCACGGGACAAGCGCCCGCCCAGTAGTACTCGCGAGATTTCTGCAGAGGTTTGCTCACGCCGTGCGGCCCACAAAGGCCGCACGGCGTCGGGCATTGGGCTGGACGGCGTTGAGCGTTAGGCCGCTCGGCCTTGGGCATAGACCGCCGGCTCAAAGAATCTGCATCAGCGCCTTACCGCCGGTGAGCAGCGCGAGCAGCATCAACAGACGCAGTACCCAACGGCGAAAATTCGCGACATCCGCCTTCACGAAGCCGCGATTGCCCAGCCAGACGCCGGCCACCAGCGCCGGCATGAACAGCAGGGCGCGCCAGACCGACGCAGCGCTGAGCAGTCCGTCCCAGCTCAAGAAAACGAGGCCGATGGCGTCGGTGATCAAGAAGAAGGCAATCAACGACGCACGCCCCGCCGCGGCTCCCGCGGGAGAGCTGAAGAAAAAAAGTATGACCGGCGGGCCGCTCATTCCGAAGCTGCCGCCGCACAGACCCGATGCCGTGCCCGTTGCGAAAGTGGCCGCGGGACCCGGAATGGATTTCAACGCGTAGCCCTGGGCGAGGAGCAATGCGGCCGCCAACACGAACACGGCGAGTGCCAGGGTCAACGGAGGGGCGGGCACATGAGCGAGCGCATACACCCCGATGGGGGTGCCGACGAGGCAGCCGATGGTGAGCCATAGCAGTGCCCGCCAATGAATGTCGCGCCACACGCCGGGCAGCAGATGCAGCCCCGCCGCGATGTCCATGACGAAGATCGATGGAATGATCTGCGTCGGCGGTAGAACCAGGGACAGCGGCACGATGGCAAACATGGCGAAGCCGAACCCGCCGTAGCCGCGCACCACCGCGGCGCCGAACACACAAGCGACCGCGTAGATGAGCGTCAAGGTCTGCACGGTTCAACGCGCCGGGGCCGCCGACTCGGCGGAGATCTGCACCCCCACGCCGTATCGATAGACATTCTGGCCGCCCCGGTAGCCCGTGACTATGAGCGCCGAGAGTGCGGCCAACAGCACGATCATCAACAGCCACGAGGGACGCGACTCTTGAGCGTTGCCGGCGCCCCGCCAAACGGCGAGCAGCACCAGCGCCAGAGTGGTAAACATGGCCCATCGCACATGCAGCGAAATGGCGTGGTGTGCCGCCGGGCTTAGCTCAAGATGCATCGCCGCCGCCATCCCGGTGCCGATCGCGAACAGGGCGGCGAGCGCACCGAGACAAAGGTTCCAAGTGCCCACGGTGGCGAGCGTTGCAGCAAGCCGCTCTTGGCGCAGCAGGCGCGCGGCCAACAGCAGCAATACCGCGGTGGTCACCAGTGCCAGGGGGAAATGCACCACGATGGGGTGCCAGCCCGGGATTAGAATCACGGCCCGCTCGCGCCGCCGGCGCCCTCTTGCAAGCGGCCGCGCCACCAGGCGATGGTATCGCTCAAGCCCTCGTCCAAGGTGAAGCGCGGCCGCCACTGCGCCTCGTCGCGCAGACGGCGTATCCGCGGCACCAGAAGCGGGGGCTCCGTCGCGGGCGTCGGCCGGGCGCCGAGGCGCACGAGGTCCGTCCGGCCGATCTGCCGGGCAATGCGTTCGATGAGATCGGCCAGGGCGATGCGCTCGTCGGATCCGATATTCACGGGACCCTCGAGCTCGCCATCCAGCACCGCCGCGAATGCGGCCCCGACGTCGGCCACGTGGAGAAAACTGCGAATCTGCGTTCCTTGCGAGCATGGCGCTTCGCGATCCTGCAGCAGATGACGGATCACAGACGGCACCAATCTATCCGGGTGCTCGTAGGGGCCGAATTGAAAAAAAATACGGCCCCAGGCCGTCGACAGCTGCTCGCGGCGCCCGAATTCAGCGAGCGTCCTTTGCAGGGCGATCTTGCAGGCGGCATACGGACTCACCGAGGCGGCCCTGTCGTCGGCCAAAGGACTCTGCAGTTCGTCGCACTCCGCCGCCCGCGACCAATCGTATTCCGCACAGGATCCGGCCATCACGACGCGGCGGCCGCCGCGCGCGTGGAAGGAGTGCAACAGACTTTCGCTGGATTTCGCCCATCGAATATTCTCGGGGCTGCTCCAGTACAGGCCGGGTGTGGCGATCCAGGCGAAATGCAGCAGGTGCGTCGGATTCACCTCGTCCATCAATTCAACCGCTTGCCTCTCGTTGAGCAAATCGGCCGTATGAATCGTGGCCCCGCCGAGCTCCGCCGGAACGTCGCGGCCGGCTTTCCCGGACAGCACGGCGTGAACCTCGTAGCCCCGCGCGAGCAGCGCGGGAACGCTCCAGCGGCCGATGAAGCCGCCCGCTCCGCTCACGAGCGCGCGCCTGTCGCTCATCACCCGCGGCCGCGCGCATCGAGCAGTGGATAGGAGGCGTCGCGCGCCGAGATCACCGTCGGCGCCATCGGCCACTCGATGGCGAACGCCGGATCGTCCCAGCGAAACCCGCGGCTGAGCTGCGGCGAATGCGCCACCGAGATCATGTAGTACACCTCGGCGTCCGCGCTCAGGCTCATGAAGCCATGAGCGAATCCCGGCGGTATGAAGATCGAGCGGCGATTGGCGGCGCTCAATTCCGCGGCGAACCAGCGCCGGTACGTCGGCGACGAGGGGCGCACATCGACGATGACGTCGAAGACCGCACCGGCCGTGCAGCGCACCAGCTTATGCTCCTCGCGGGGCGCGGCCTGATAGTGCATGCCGCGCAAGGTGCCTAAGCGCGCATTGTAGGAAACGCTGCACTGGCGCAATTCGGGGAGTCCGCGCGCCGCAAATTCCTCGGCGCAGTAAGACCGGGCGAAGAATCCCCGTTCATCCGCCAGAAGCTCCATCTCCATCAGGAAGGCGCCCGCGAGGGGCGATTCACTGAAGATCATGGATCCGCACCATCGGCACCGGAGTGACGAACCGGCCGCCCCACTCTTCGATCTCGCGCAGCTGGGATCTGATCTCTTCCTGCAGATTCCACGGCAGAATCAACACGTAGTCCGGTTTCGAGCGCAGCAGCGTCTCCGGAGAAACCACGGGAATGTGCGTGCCCGGCAGGAATTTCGACTGCTTGTGCGGATTGCGGTCGGCCACTTGGGCGATATCGGCCGGCGTCACCGCGCAAAAATTGAGAAGGGTATTGCCCTTGGCCGCCGCACCGTACGCCGCCACCGACCTACCCTCGCGCTTCGCGTCCGCGAGAAAAGCCCGCAGCGACCGCCGGCAGTTCTCGACACGGTCGGCGAAGCGCAGATAGGTGGACAGGTCCTGAAGGCCGGCCGTCTTCTCCTGCGCGCGCACTTCGCGCAGCAGCATGCTGTCGTTCAAATCCGCGCGATTCGAGTGCGCGACGAAAATTCGCAGCGATCCGCCGTGCGTGGACAACCGTTCGACGTCGTAAACCTTGAGGCCATGGCGGCTGAACACCTGCTCGATGGCATACAGTGAAAAATAAGAATAATGCTCGTGATAAATGGTATCGAATTCCACGTGTTCGATCAGCTCGAGCAGATGCGGAAACTCGATCGTCGCCGTGCCGCGGGATTTGAGCAGCGGCGCAATGCCGGCCACGAAGTCGTTGAGATCGGGAACGTGTGCCAGCACATTGTTGGCGACGATCAGATCCGCTTGGCCAGGGCCCTGCCCGGCCAGATCCCTGGCCAGGTTCTCCCCGAAGAATTTCACGAGCGTGGGCACGCCGATTTTCTCGGCCGCGGCGGCCACGGTGTCCGACGGGTCGATGCCCAGAACCGGCACGCCCATCTCGATGAAATTCTTGAGCAGGTAGCCGTCGTTGCTCGCGAGCTCGACCACCAGGCTGCCCGAATCGAGCGCGAATCTGCGGCGCGCCATGGCGCAGTATTCCCTGGCATGCTTCAGCCATTCATCCGCATAGGAGGAAAAATACACGTAGTCGGCGAACAGTTCCTGCGGTGCGACGTCGTAGTCCAGCTGCACCAGCTTGCACGCCTCGCAGACCTTGGCCCGCAGCGGATAGCGCTTCTCCGCGTGCGCCGAATCCAAGGACGCGATGAATGCATTCGACGCAGGCTGCAACCCTAGGTCGGCCATGGTCACCGTCAAACGGCCGCCGCAGGCGCGGCAGCCGGTCACCGCTCCCATAGCTTCCACGGCGCCGAGCCGCTGTCCCAGAGCGCGTTGAGATGCTGCTTGTCGCGCAGAGTATCCATCGGCTGCCAGAAGCCGCGGTGCACCCACGCGGCCAATTGGCCGTCGGCCGCCAGGCTTTCCATGGGCTCCTTTTCCCAGACCGTGTCGTGTCCGCCGATCAGTTCGAGCACGCCGGGGTCCAAGACGAAGAAGCCGCCGTTGATCAGGCCGCCCTCGGCCGAGGGCTTCTCCTCGAATGAAACCACCTGCGACCCCTGGGCGACGATGCGGCCGAAGCGCGCCGGCGGACGCACGCAGGCCACGGTGGCCTTGCGGCCGTGTTCGGCATGGAACGCGAGTTCCGCACCGATATCGATGTTCGCCAGGCCGTCGCCATAGGTCATGCAAAACGGCTCCCCGGCATTCAGGTATTTGTGCACCTGCAAGAGCCGGCCGCCGGTCATGCTCTCCTCGCCGGTGTCGACCAGGGTCACCTTCCAGGGCTCGCTGCGGCAATCGTGGTATTGGACGCGGTTCTCGGTCATGTCGAAGGTGACATCCGCTTGATGCAGGAAGTAGTTCGCGAAGTACTCCTTGATCATGTAGCCCTTGTACCCCAGGCAGACGATGAACTCCGTCACTCCGAACGAGGCGTACAGCTTCATGATGTGCCAGAGGATGGGCTGCGAACCGATTTCCACCATGGGCTTGGGACGCGTGCTCGACTCCTCGGCGATGCGAGTGCCCTTGCCGCCGGCCAGTATCACGCACTTCATGCGGAGCGCTTCATCAAGTCACCATACCGTGCAATCTGTGCCTCGGAGAATTCCGACATGTTCTTTCCCGCCGAATGGGCCAAGTACCAGTCCGCGGTCCACGACAGCGACTCGCGGATGTCGAGTCTGGGATGCCAATCGAGGGTGCGGGCGGCCAGCGCCGACGACAGCTTCAGCGCCTGCGCCTCGGCGGGCTGCGGGCCCGGATCGCGCACCCATCCCGGCCTGCCCGAAAATCGCGCCCCGAATGTGTCCACTACCTCGCGCACCGTGCAGAAGGATGCCGGGTCCGGGCCGAAATTGACAGCGCGCGGCGTCCCACCCGGCGCTTTGACCAGACCTTCGGCCAGGGCCAGATAGCCCGACAAGGGTTCGAGCACGTGCTGCCAGGGCCGCACGGCGTCGGGGTAGCGCAGGCTCACGGCCTTTCCGGATCGAAGCGCCCGGACGCAGTCCGGAATGAGGCGGTCTTCCGACCAGTCTCCGCCGCCGATGACATTGCCGGCCCGGGCGGTGGCTATCGGCGGGCCGTCGGTATAGAAGCTGTCGCGAAAGCTCGCGGCCAAAAGCTCGGTACAAGCCTTGCTGTTGCTGTAAGGATCGTGGCCGCCGAGCCGATCGTTCTCATCGAACGCGCGTCCCTCGCCGCGGTTCTCGTACACCTTGTCGCTGGTGACGATGACCACGCACTCGAGGTGCGGCAGAGACCGGCACGCCTGCAACAACGCGGCCGTTCCCATGACATTGGTGGCATAGGTCGCGAGGGGGTCGCGATAAGATTCCCGGACCAGAGCCTGCGCCGCCATGTGAATCACGATTTGCGGGTCGGCCCGCGCCAGGGTCCCGCCGACCAGTTCTGCATTGCGGATATCGGCGAGCACCGAGCGCCCTGCTTCCGAGTCCTGCGGGCCGGCGCCGAGGATGCTCCAGAGATTGGGTTCGGTCGCGGGCGGCAATGCAAGGCCGGTGACTCGGGCGCCCAAGCGCCTCAGCCACAACCCCATCCACGCACCCTTGAATCCGGTGTGCCCGGTGAGAAGAACCCGCCGGCCGCGCCAAAATTCCATGGCTACCTTCCGTTCTGCCAGTAGGATTTGAGCACCCGCAAGGTGGGCGCGACTTGCCGAAATCCCAAGGCATCCCCGAGCCGGACCTGAAAATTCAAGAAGCGGCGCAGTCCTCGAACCAGCAGGAAAACTTCTCTGTATTGACTGCGGCCTTGCGTGGCGTACGCGATCTTCAAGGCATCGCATACGAGGGCCAGCGGCAGCTTGTAGATCCGCGAGCGCGCGACGAACGGATCGTGTACCCGCGCCGCGAAACTGCGATCGGTCATCAGCAGCCACGTCGCCACTCTTTCCATGACGAATATCTTCATCTGAACGTTCAACGCCCCGCGATACGGCGCCGGCGCCCGCAAGGCGCCGCCGAGCGGATCATCCGGCGCTTCCGCGATCGCGAACAGCTGCTCGTTGATCGCAAGCCACGCTCTCCAGTAGCGCGGCTTGGCGATGAAATAATTCGAATGCACCGTGTTGCGCGAGTCCGACACCAGCGCGTCCAGATCGCAGGCCAAACCGAGACGCTCGAACAGCCGCCGGGCCGCCTCCTTGAGCCCCGGGTGTTCGGCGTCGCCGTGCTCGAAGACGTTGAGAAAGAACGCGCTGTTGTGAATGCTGGGGCTGAACAGAACCACGTCGGCCGCGCCCTGGCCCGCGAGAATGAATTCGCGCACCGCCGCCGAACTCAATCCCGTCTTGAGGCGGAACTTCGGCGACAGAAAACCGTAGTAGGCATCTTCATCCAGCGCTTCGCCGCGAAGATACTCTCTGATGGGCCAGTACTCGAACCAATCGGGCCGCGGATTCGAGGAGTTGTCCAACACGCCGAAACCCGGATCCAGCTCCTCGCGCCGGGTGTAATGGTTCAGGATCTGATAGATGTGCATGGCCTGCATGGCGCGAAGGATACCGGCTTCCGCGGCGCATTCACACCGCGGCGAGACGCTCCAGCAATTGCAGATATCGCTCCCGGTAAGCGCGCATCGAGTAGCGCGACTCGACGTGCGCGCGCCCGCTCGCGCCGAAGCGCGCACGCAGTTCCGGAGAGACAATCAGCGATTCCAAGCTGCGCTCCCACTCTTCGGCGCTGCGCGCATGAAAGCCGTTGACGCCGTCGATGACCGCCTCGGTATTGGCGCCTACCGGCGAGGCCACGCAAGGCAGCGCAGCAGCCATGTACTGCAGCAGTTTGAATGCGCACTTGCCCCGCGACCACGCATCGTCGGTCAGCGGCATGACGCCGATGTGCGCCTCGGCCAAGGACTTCGCCTCGGTCGCCGAACTCCATGCGATGCACTCGACGTTGACCTCCGGCCAGTCCGGAAAACGTGAACAGATGACCCGCATTTTGAGCGTCGGGTGCCGAATCGTCAGACGCGCGAGCGCGGGGCGGATCATCTCTAGATAAATGAGGTTCTCGGGACTGCCGATCCATGCGATGGTCGGCGGGTCCGCCGCGGCAGCCGTCGGCAGGTAGGCGGCGGTGTCGATCGAGGTCGGCAGCACGGTCACCGCGCGCGCCGCGCTGCGCGCCACGCCGGCGAGCACGTCGTTGCCGGCGGCCACTTCGTCCACCCATCGGCAGGTCGCCGCGAATTTCCTCTTGCGCCACGGCGACTCGTCCGGTGCGTCGCCCAGCCGACGCGGCTTGCGCACATAGATCGCGTCGTCGACGTCGAATACTCTGCGCCGCGTAAAGGCTGCGAACAGACGTGCCTCGGGCGCGCTCAACTTGATCTGGTGCAGCACCACCACGTCCGCCGCGCGCAGCAGCGTGCGGCGCTCCCAAGTTCGAAGACCGTAGCGGCCGCTGGGAAAGCGCTCCGCTCGCACCTGCCAACCCGCCGCCTCGAGTGCGGGGATGAGCGTGCTCATGCGATGCCGGAATGACGGCTGCCCGAGGTCGTAGCCCAGCAATACCGCGTTCGGCACCTTATCCCTCCGCCGCCGTCGGCGCCCGCTCGAGCAGGCCGGCGAGCGCCTGCAGTGCGACCTCAACGCCGTCGGCGAGATTGAGGCCGGCGGCGCGGCCGGCGAGCGCGGCTCGCTGCGAATCGTCGCGCAGCAGCCGGGCGGCCGCTTGCACCATGCTCGCTGAATCGAGATGGGCGGCGATCGCCACACCGGCGGCGGCGCAGCGGCGCGTGCGCTCAGCCTGATCTTTCGCAATGGGGACGGCCACGCAGGCGCTGCCGCAGGCGATGGCCTGCAGGAGTGTGGAGCCGCCGTTGGCGACGATCAGCCGCGCGGCGCGCATGAGGTCCGCCAGTTCGTCCTGCGGCAGCGGTCCGAGGCGATGCAGATTGGGCTCGGCGGCGGCGTCCGCGCCGGCGTCTACGCCCGTGCCGGCGGGACCGACGTACACCGTGGGCGTGCCCGCCGTGGCGAGCGCAAGCGCCGCCCTCATGAACTGATCCGCCGCGTCATCCACGCCGGGATGACCGGTGCCGCCGCCCGGAACGACCAACACGAACGTTCCGGCTTCGCAGCCGACGCGCGACAGGATGGCGCCGCGCTGCGCCGGATCGCCTCGCGCCAGGATCACGTCGAGAAAGCGCACGACGGGCCTTCCGACGATCTTCAGCTTGAGCGATTCGACCATACTCGAGCGGCCGGCGATGAATTCCGGGTACGCGATCCAATGTTCGTCGAGCAGGCGCATCCAGCGCCAGCGAAAAGCCTTGCGCCTTTGGCGCCTGCGCGCGCTGATGTAGATGATATGCGCGCCCAAGCGCCGCGCCGCGCGCAGCTGCGCCGTGCGCCCCGCGTTGTCGAACACGACGACGTCGGGCCGCCATGTCTCGATCAGCTCGATGACGCCGGTGGAGTGAAAGGTCGGCGACGAGGCGAACAAGGTCGCGGGAAACGGCGCGCCTGCGGCATAGGGAGCCTTGCTGCTCAGGGCGAAATGAATGGCGGCGCGCGGCCAGCGCCGGCTTGCGGCCCGCGCGATCGCGAGCGAGCGGGCGTATTCGCCCATGCCGTAGGTTCCCGACACCGGCACGAATAGAATCCGCGGCGCCGGGTTATCCAAAGGCGGTGAACCAGCGATCCAGGACCAACAAGGACCAGGCTCTGCGAAACTCCGGTCCGACCGCACGCTGCAGAACGCCGCGATCCATCAATCGGCCGACCGCGTCGCGCAGCAACTGCGGATGGCGCTGCAGCCATCGATGCACCGGAAGTCCAAATCCGGATTTCGGCTGATTCAGGTGGCCGGGCGGCAACCGCGGCTCCATCAGTTGCCTGACCAGCAGTTTGCCGCGGCGGCGGCTGCGATCGACCAGCATCTCTGGATCCACGCTCAACATGTACTCCACCAATCGGTGATCGAGCAGCGGCGGGCGAACCTCGAGCGAGTGCGCCATGCTGGTCCGGTCGACTTTGGTGAGCAGGCCTTCGGCCAGATCGGTGTTCAGATCGAGCCAGCGCAACTGGGCGAGCGGGCTCAGGTTCTCCCGCCAATACTGCCGATAGAACCACAGGTAGTCGTACTCCGGCTCCCGCCAGTTCGCGGTCAACAGGGAATCGATCTGCCGCGCCGTCATGCCTCCGAGCGCCGCGGCATAGGCGGAGAGTCCCACATAGGCGCGGCGCTGCATCGATGAACCGAGGCGCGACAGCGGCGGCAGGTGCTCGGCCAGGAGGCGGTTGAAAAAGGTCGAGCGCGCACCGACCCGCGACCAGTAGCGCGGGTAGCCGCAAAAAATCTCATCTCCGCCCTCGCCGCTCAAAGCCACCGTCACTTCGCGGCGCGCCAATCGTGCGATCAGATAGTTCGACCAGGCCGCGCTGTCCGCGAACGGCTCGTCGAATAGCGCGGGTATCTCGTCCAGCGCCTCCGCGAAATCCGCCAGCGGCGCCGTCATCTCCAGATGCACGGTGTGCAAGTGCTCCGCGGCCCTGCGCGCCGCCGCCGCTTCCGAGCGTTTGCTCAAGTCGAAATCCAGGGTATAGGTTCGCGGCGCATCCAGGTAGGAGGCGGTGAGCGCCGAATCGATGCCGCCGCTCAAGAAGACGCCGACCGGCACATCGGACAACGTATGCGCCGGCACCACCTCGCGCAGCAGGTCATCGAGTTCGCTCACCGTGGCGCCGGCGCCGCGCGCGACGATGGCCGTCGACGGATTCCAGTAGCGCTCGATGCGGATGCGGCCCTCGGACCACGTGAGCGTGTGCCCGGCCGGCAACTTGGAAATACCGCGGTAGATGGTCTTCGGTGCCGGAATGTAGCCGTGGAACAGGTAATCGCGCAGCGCACTGCGGTCGATCTCGGGCTTGCCCAAAACCAGCAGCGCCTTGAGTTCCGAGGCGAACGCGATGCCGTCGGGCAGCAGCTGGTAGTACAGAGGTTTCAACCCCAACCGATCGCGCGCGAGCAATAGACGCTGCTCCCGCCGGTCCCAGGCGGCGAATGCGAACATACCGGCCAATCGGCCGAGGCAGGCGCTGCCTTCCTTCGCCAGAAGATGGATCAGTACTTCGGTATCGCCGCTCGACCGCCAGGGTCCCGGGAGGGACGCGCGCAATTGCGGGAAGTTGTAAATCTCTCCGTTATACGTGAGGACCTGGGAGTCGAACTCCATGGGTTGATGGCCGCCGTCGGACAAGTCGAGAATGGCGAGCCGGCGATGAGCCAGGGCGACTCCCGGTTCACCCCAAACCCCTTCGCCGTCGGGACCGCGATGCCGCAGGCGCCGCGCCATGCCGCCGGCGATCTCGATGCTCGCCCGTGAACTGATGATGCCTGCTATGCCGCACATGCTCGGCAGTCTAGCGCGGCCGTGCGGCGAAGTACCGCCGTACTAGCCATCGGCCGAAGGTTCGTTTAGGGTGCATACTGGAGCTCGAGACATGGCTACACCCGCCGATCAACGACTGCTGGAACTACTGGACAAATGGCAGAAGAGCCTCGAGCTTCATGCCAAGTATTCCTCGCTCGATGACGACAGCTACTGGAGAGTCCAGCCGTGGGCGGAGCATCAGCGGCCGAGCCGCTGGATCATCGACGTAGCGATGCAAAAGACCCTCGCCTTGCGAACCCAAATCGAGGAACGCGTGAAGATGGGGGACGCAAAGTATTCGGATTCATTGGAACTGGTGATCTTTCTCGCGAACCTCGTGGGATCCGAGCACATCGAGCGCTTCATCCCCGTGGCCGACGCTGCGAATGAGCGTCCTTTGACCGCGGCGCCGACGGCGTCGGACGCCCCGCCCCAAGGCACCGGGTCGACGACCACCGTCGCGGTGGCGGCCATGGCCGCGGGAACCGGAGCGACGGCGACCCGGGAAATGCCGCAGTTTATTGCCACGAAGCGCACCCCGCCTCCCTCCGGCACGGCACAGGTCGCCCGTACGGAACGCAAGCCGGCCGCGCCGGCCAAACCGGCCGCAAGGCCCCCGGGCAAGCAGCCCGCCCGGCTGGGAACCGCGGCCAAGCCGCCGCCGGCCAAGGCCGCCGGCAGAGGGGCGGCGAAGGCCCCCACCGCCGGTCTCGAGGGACCTGCGGAAGCAGCGCGCGAGCAGGTCATCGCCGACGCCGCTCGCCTGGTTCAATGGGGACGCAAGTGGTACGAATTGCCCGAGCTCATCGCGCGCATGGCGGACCGGCCGCCGCTGCCCGAAGTCCGACGTATACTCAAGGAAAATAAATCGGCCATCGATGCGAAGGCCGGAGAATCCAACCGGTAGCATTCGACGGATCCGCGCGGATCCCCTGTAAAATATTTTGAACCTCCACCCGAATGAACGCTCAAAGGCGCCCATGATCACGACGAAGAATTTATCCAAACGCTACGGCGACAAACTGGCGGTCGACGACTTGACCTTCACAGTGACGCCCGGCGAAGTGCTGGGATTTCTAGGCGCCAACGGCGCGGGCAAGTCCACGACCATGCGCATGATCGCCGGCTTCATTGCGCCGTCCGCCGGGCAAGTGTCGGTCTGCGGGCACGACATCGAGACCTCGCCCGTGGCGGCCAAGTCGTGCATGGGATATCTCCCGGAAGGGGCCCCGAGCTACGGCGAAATGACCGTCGCGGAATTCCTGGATTTCGTCGCCGACATGCGCGGCCTCGCCGGCGAGCGGCGGCGCGAGCGCCGGGCCGTCGTCGTCGACCGCCTGGGGCTGGCTCCGGTGATCGAGCAGGTCATCGAGACTCTGTCCAAGGGCTTTCGCCGCCGGGTCGGACTCGCGCAGGCACTGATTCACGACCCGCAGGTCCTGATTCTGGACGAACCGACCGACGGCCTCGATCCCAATCAGAAGCACGAAGTGCGGCGCCTGATCAACGAGCTGAGCAAGGACAAGCTGGTCATCGTGTCCACTCACATTCTGGAAGAGGTGCACGAGGTGTGTACGCGCGCCATCATCATCGCGGACGGCCGCATCGTCGCCGATGAAACGCCGACCGCTCTGGAAGCCCGTTCCCGGTACCACCATGCCGTCAGCCTGCGATTCGAGAAGCTCGCCGAGCTCGACGCGGCGCGCCGCGAGATCGCGCTGCTGCCGGAAGTCGCCGAAGTGGAGGTCGTCGCGCGCGACTTACGATTGACGGCGGTGCCGAGGCGCGGCGCCAATACCCTGGCCGCGGTGAGCGCGATCATCGATAAGAACAATTGGGACGTGCCCGAACTGCATCTCGAATCGGGGCGGCTCGACGAGGTGTTCCGCGCGTTGACTCAGGCGCCGGCCGCGCCGAAGGCCGATGCCGCGCAAGGAGCCGCAGCGTGAGCAAGATTCTCGTGGTCTTTCGGCGCGAATTGCGCAGTTATTTCGCAACGCCCCTGGCGTACGTGTTCATCGTGATTTTTTTGGGGATGGCGGCGGTGTTCACCTTCCAGGTGGGCGGCTTCTTCGAGCGCGGCCAGGCCGATTTGCAATCCTTTTTTCGCTGGCACCCCTGGTTGTACCTGGTGCTGATCCCCGCCGTCTCGATGCGCCTGTGGGCCGAGGAGCGCAACAGCGGCAGTATCGAGTTGCTCATGACTCTGCCCATCACCCTGTGGCAGGCGGTGGTCGGTAAATTCCTCGCGGCCTGGGCTTTCACCGGAATCGCCCTGCTGCTCACATTTCCGATCTGGATCACCGTCAATTACCTGGGGTCTCCGGACAACGGCGCCATCGTCGCGGCCTATCTCGGCAGCCTGCTCATGGCCGGCGGATTCCTTTCGATCGGCATGTGCCTCTCCGCGGCCACCCGCAACCAGGTGGTCGCGTTCATCACAGCGGCACTGGTCGGATTCGTATTTCTGTTGGCGGGCTTTCCCCTGGTGCTCGATTTCGTTCGCGGCGTCCTGCCGCAGACCATCGTCGATGCGATCGCAAGCTTGAGCTTCTTCACTCACTTCGAAGCGATCTCCAAAGGCGTCATCGATTTGCGCGATATCGTGTACTTCGGCGCTCTGATCGGCTTTTGGCTGACGGCCACGGCCGTAGTACTCGACATGAAAAAGGCGGAATAGTCGTGGGCAATCGCTGGCGAAAAATGGGTTATGGGGTCGGAGGGCTGGTGGCGCTCGCCGTGCTGTTCCTCGGCATCGTGATGCTGTCGAACGTGGGGCTGCGCGGCATGCGCGCCGACCTCACGCAGAACAAGCTGTACACCTTGAGTCCCGGCACCCAGCAGGTGCTCGGCGACCTCAAGGAGCCGATCAATCTGTATTTCTACTTCTCGCGCGGGACCGCCGCCAAGCAGGCGCCGCTGCTCATGCCCTATGCCGCCCGCGTACGCGAGTTCCTGGAGGAGCTGTCGGCGCGCTCCGGCGGCAAGATCCACGTCACGGTGATCGATCCGCAGCCCTTCTCGGACGACGAGGATCGCGCCGCCGAGAACGGCCTGCAATCGTTGCAGACGGGCAGCGACGCGCTGTATTTCGGATTGGTGGGGAGCAATTCCACCGACGGCCGGGCCTCGATACCCAGCTTTCAGGCCGATCGCGAGGAATTCCTGGAATACGACGTCGCCAAGCTCATCAATGATCTGGGCACGCCGAAAAAACCCGTGATAGGCCTGATGAGTTCGTTGAGCCTGCAGGGACAGTTCAACCCGATGACGGCTCAAATGGGCGAGCCGTGGCCGATGCTCACGCAGCTCCAGGATTTGTTCACCATGCGCTCGCTGAGCGCGGACGTCGACCACATCGACAGAGACGTCGATGTGTTGATGCTGGTCCATCCGAAGCAGCTGCCGGCGAAGACGTTGTACGCCATCGATCAATTCGTCATGCGCGGGGGCAGGGTACTGCTGTTCGTCGATCCGAATTCTGGCGCCGATACCAGCGGCCAGGACCCCTCCAATCCCCTGGCCGGCGCGATGGCCAACCACTCTTCGGATCTCGCGCCGCTGCTCGGGCAGTGGGGCGTCGATTACGATGCAACCAAAGTCGTCGGCGACTTGGAACGCGGACTCGAAGTGCGGGTCAGCATGCAATCGCCGCCGGTGCGCCACATCGGCATCCTGGGCTTGAGCCACGACGCGATGAACAAGAACGACGTGGTCACCTCGTCGCTCGACAAGATCAATCTCGCGACGGCCGGAGCGCTTTCCGCGCACCCCGGGGCGAAAACGGTCTTCGAGCCGCTGCTGCTGAGCTCGGCGAGTGCCGCGCTCATTCCCACGCAGCGCTTCAACGGGCTCGTGGATCCGTCGACCCTGAGGGACGGATTCAAGCCGACCGGTGTGCACTATGCACTGGCCGCGCGCATCACCGGGCCCGTGGAATCCGCCTTTCCCCAAGGTCCGCCGCCGGACGTGAAACCCGCGGCCGGCCCGCCCATCGCCCATCTGACGAAAACCAGCGTGCCCGCCAACATCGTCGTCGTCGCCGATACGGATGTGTTGACCGACTATCTGTGGGTGCAGACGCGCGAGCTGTTCGGCCAGCGCGTCCAGCAGGCGTTCGCCAACAACGGCGATTTCGTCGCGAACATCCTCGACAATTTGAGCGGCAGCAGCGCCCTGATCAGCGTGCGCGGACGCGCGACCTTCTCGCGGCCGTTCGAGCGCGTGGACGCCCTCAGGCGCCGCGCCGACGACCGCTTGCGCGCCAAGGCGATGGAACTGCAGGCGGAGCTGCAGCAGACGGAGACCAAGCTGACCGAGCTGCAAGGGAAGCGTAACGATCAGTCGTCGATGATGCTCTCGCCGGAGCAGGAGGCGGAGCTCAAGAAATTCGTCGCGGAGAAGACGCGCGTGCGCAAGGAGCTGCGTGAAACTCAGCGCGGGTTGGATGTGGAGATCAATCGCCTGGAGACCTGGCTGAAAGTCCTCAACATCGCCGTTGCGCCGCTGATGGTCGCCTTGGCGGGCGTGATCATTCTGTCGCTGCGCCGGCGGCGCAAAGCGGCCGTGGCGGACGCGACATGAGCCGGCAGCGATTCATAGCCATCGTCATCGCCGCGGTGCTCGCAATTTCCGGAGCGCTGTACCTGAGTACGCAGCGCAACTTGCCCAGGGACTCGAGCGGTGCCGCGCTGCTGCCCGGCCTCGCGAGCGAGCTGAATACGGTGACCGCCGTGGAACTTCGCAAGGGCAGCGCCGCGCCCACGCTGACGGTGCACCAGCAGGGAAGCCGCTGGACCGTGGCGCAACGCGGCGACTATCCCGCCGACGTGTCGAAGCTGCGCAAATTGCTGTTGGCCCTGAGCGACGCCCGGATCGTCGAGGAGAAGACCTCCAATCCCGCGAGTTATTCCGTCATCGGCGTCGACGACCCCGCGACGGCGGGTTCGACCGGTGTGGAGGTGAGCTTCGTCGCGCGCGACGGCAAGCACGCCGTGATCATCGGCAAGCCCACAGGCAGCGGCAACTTCGTCCGGCGCGCCGGCGAGAAGACGAGCTACAGCGTCGAACCGGCCATCTCCTTCGAAGCCGAGCCGCGCTATTGGATCGAATCGAAGCTGCTCGACATCGCGGCCGCGGACATCCAGAGCGTCGCCGTCAAACCGGCGGCGGGGCCCGCCTACTCGGTTCACCGGGCCGCGGCCGGCGGAAATTTCGAACTCGACGGGGTGCCGCCGGGGCGAAAGGCGGCCGATGCCGCCGCGCTGGCGCCCTCCTCCTCCACGTATGAGCATTTGGATGCCGAGGACGTGGCGCCCGCGGGCGACATCGACTTCGGCAAGGCAAGTGTCGTCACGGTCAGCCTGTTCGGCGGCAACGTGATCGCCATCACCGGCACCGTGATCAACGACAAGCACTGGATTGCGCTGCAAGCCGGCAAGGACCCTGCGCTCGCCGCGAAGGCCGCCGGTCGCGCGTTCGAGCTCAGCGGCTACCGGTACGACGCGATTTTCCGTCCTCTGGAACAATTGCTGGTGCCGAAGCCGCCGCCGGCCGCGGCGAAGCCGACGCCAAAGCCGGTGCCGGCACCTTAGGAGCCTGTCTGAGCATTCCGTGGTGACCAGCGGCACCAGCGCCGGATTCGGCCGACGCCTGGCGGCGCTGCTGTACGACGCTGTGTTGTTGGCCGCTCTGCTCGTGATTTTCACTTCAGGCGCGGTGTTCCTGAACCATGGAGTCGCGCTCGAGCGAAGAACGGCGGGCGCTTGGTTCTACCTCTACCAAGCAGGCTTAGTCAGCGTGGTCGCTGGTTACTACCTGGTCAACTGGCTCCGCAGCGGCCAGACCTTGGGAATGCGTGCCTGGCATCTTCGCGCAGTCACCGAGTCGGGCCGGCCCCTGGGGTGGAAGGCCGCGGTGCTGCGCTTAGGATTCGGCGCGCTGGCCTGGGCGCCCGCAGCGCTCGGTGTGCTGTGGCTGTACGCCGACCCCGAGCATTTGGCGCTGCAAGATCGGTTGTCGAGGACTCGGGTGGTGCACCTGCAGCCCTAGTGTCGTCAGCGCGTTCTAGAAATAGCCGCCATGGTGCACACTGCGATCACGCCCGTCGGCAGCCAGCCCACGAGCGCGGGATTCATGCCGAAGAGCTGGCCGCCGCTTTCGATGGTGCGATTGACCAGAAAGAAGACCACGCCCAGCATCACACCGATCACCGTGCGAGTGCCGGCTCCGGTGGTGCGCAGAGGGCCGAATACGAAGGGGAGCGCCAGCAGCGTCACGATGATCACGGCGAAGATCCTCGCGATTCTCGCCCAGTAGCCGATTTCGTACGATGCGGTATCGAGACTGTTGCGGCGCAGATGATCGATATACGAGGCGAGGCCGCGCAAGGTCAGCAATTGCGGATCGGTGGCTGCCAATCCCAGGAATTCCGGATTGACCGTCGATTGCATGGTCGTCTCGTCCACGACGTCCGAGGTGATGTGCTCGTCGCGGAATCTCGAGGTCGCGACCTTGTGCAGGCGCCAACGTCCGGGATCCGCGACGGAAATCCGCTCGGCCCGCTGGATCGACCGCAGCTTCGTCGGCCCGTCCAGCTGGAAGAGGGAGACGCCGCCGAAGGCGCGGTCGACTTCTCCCGTCTCCACCCGCAGGATGAGATTGCCGTCCTTCACCCATGCGCTGCTCGAGCCCGCGAAACTCACGTCCGCCAGTTTATCCGTGGTCTTCTCGCGTTTCGCAAATTGCGCCAGCGGCGGCGCGGCATACTCGCCGATGCCGTACATGATGAGAGACAGCGTCAATCCGGCCAATCCCACCGGCCAGGCGATTCGCCAGACCGAGACGCCGGACGCGCGCGTCACGACCAGCTCACTGCCCGCCGCCAGGTTGCCCAGCCCCATGAGCGCTCCGATCAGCGCACCGATCGGCAACAGCTCGAAGGCCTGCTGCGGCAAATTGAGCATGGTGAATAAAAAAGCGTCTCCGGCGCTGTAGCTGCCGACGCCGATGTCGCCCTGCTGGGTGATGAACAGGAACAGCCCGCCCAGGGTCAGCAGTACGGCCATGGCCATGGCCGTGTAGGCGAGCACCGTGCGGTACAGATATCGATCGAGAACGTTCACACCGCCCTTCCTTCGCGCCCGACCAGGTACAGACCCAGCGCGACGGCCGCCACGTGTACCCACCACACGCCGATCGTCGGCGACAGATCCCCCTTCTCCAGCCACGCCTTGGCCGCATAGAGCAGTTGTGAGTACACGACGTACACGACGATGGCGAAGCCGACCCTGGTGTAGCGCCCCTGACGGGGCCGCAGCCGGCTCAAGGGCACGGCAATCAGCGTCAGCACGAGCGCCATGAGCGGCGTAGATATCCTGAATTGCAATTGCGCGATGTCCGAGGGAGCATCCGAGCCGAGCAGTTCCCGGGTCGGCTTGGCGTCGGGGTCCTTGGTCGCGACCAAGTCCGCGGGCGTGGCGATGGGAATGCCGTGCTCTCGAAATTCGATTACCCGAAAGTCGTCGTGGCCCGCAACCCCCTCATAGCGCCGACCGTTGAACAGGGTGACCAAGTGCACCCCATTGAGCGCCGTCTTGGAGTAGGTGGCCGTATCGGCGAGCGCCACTTCGATGCGGCCCGCCGACTCGCGCTGCACGAACACATTGTGCAATATGCCCTCCTGATCGACGCGTTCGGCATAGAAGACCGCGTCGCCGCCGCTGAAGGAACGGAATCGGCCGGCATCGAGCTGGCCGAACTGCGCCTCCTTGATCGCGGATTGGCGTAGCAGCTGCACTTGGGTGTCGGCCTGCGGCACCTGCACGAACACCAGCCAGCCGAGCCCGACCGCAATCACCGCTGCAAAACAAAACAGTGGCAGCAGCAGCCGAGCCGGTCCGAAGCCGCACGCCTGCAGAGCGGCCATTTCACTGTCGTGGTACATGCGGCCCAAGGTCAATACCACCGCCAGCAACAGGCCGGCAGGTACGATCACCGACAGATTCATGATGGCGCCGAGCGCGATCAGATCGAACACCACATGCCGCCCGTACTGATTGTCCGCGGCTTGGCCGAGCACCCGGGACAGCTGATTCGATACCATGATGGCCACCAAAACCCCGGTCACGGCGAGCCAGGTCTGCACGACCTCGCGCAGCACATATCTTTGTACCGTCCATTTCATGGTGCGGAGCTTAGAGCCTTGGGGATAATCTAGTAAACTATTTGCCGGAACCCACAGAAGACGAACGGACCAATACGGAGCGCGGGACATGGAATTCAAGGCAATTGTCGATGCGAAAGCACGCCACGAAGCGGGATGCGCCGTCGTGGGCGTGTACGAGGATGGTGATCTCGGCATCGCAGCCCGCAGAATCGACGCACAATTGAACGGGATGATCGGGAAGCTGCGGGGAGACGGTGATTTCTCCGCCAAGCTGGGCGAGGCCCTGCTTCTGCCCGCCCCGGCCGGAGCCGCCGCGGCGCGAGTATTGCTGATCGGCTTGGGGAATCGCTCGAGCTACGGCCGCAAGCAATACCGCAAGGCCCTGCAATCCTCGGTCCAATCGCTCGCCAAGACCGGCGCGAGCGATGCCGTCGTCTACCTTGCGCTGGAGCAGGTCGGGGATCTCGACGTGCAGTACCGCGCCCGCATCGTCGCCGAGGTGTTCTGCGCCCAATTGTACAAGATCCCGGATCTCAAGACCGGCGCCAGACCCAGGACACCGCGTCTGTCGAGCGTCGGCATCGCGGTTGCCGACGCGCGCGCCGCGAAGGCTGCGGACCAGGGCCTGCGGATAGGCGCAGCCCTCGGCAGCGGCCTAGCGCTGTCCCGGGATCTTGCCAATCTACCGCCCAATGTCTGCACTCCCACGTACCTGGGAACCCGCGCGCTGGAGTTGGCCAAGGAATTTCCGAGCATCAAGACCAAGGTGTTGGACAAGAACGGCATCAAAGCGCTGAAGATGGGCGCGTTTCTCGCCGTAACGCAGGGCTCGGAGCAGCCTCCGCGCCTGATCACCTGCGAATATCGCGGCGCCAAGAAAGACGCGGCGCCCATCTGTCTCCTCGGCAAGGGCATTACCTTCGATTCGGGCGGAATTTCCCTGAAGGACCCGCCCGCCATGGACGAAATGAAGTTCGATATGAGCGGCGGAGCCGCCGTCCTTGGAACGCTGCGCGCGGCTGCCGAGCTGAAATTGCCCTTGAACCTCGTGGTGATCGTCGCGACTTGCGAGAACATGCCGAGCGGCGGCGCCGTGAAGCCGGGCGACATCGTCACCACCATGTCCGGTCAAACGGTGGAGATCCTCAATACCGACGCCGAAGGGCGGCTGATTCTCTGCGACGCCATCACCTACAGCCGCCGCTTCAAGCCGGCCACGGTGATCGACGTGGCCACTCTGACCGGCGCCTGCATCGTCGCGCTCGGCAATCATTACAGCGGCCTGATGAGCAATGATGAAAACCTGGCGGACGAATTGGAGGCGGCGGGAGTCCGCTCCGACGACCGCGCCTGGAGACTGCCCATCGGCGAGGAATACGTCGATCAATTGAAGAGCAACTTCGCGGATATCGCCAATATCGGCGGACGCGAGGGCGGCGCATGCACGGCGGCTTCGTTTCTCAGCAAGTTCGCCAAGGACCTGCACTGGGCGCATCTCGACGTCGCCGGCACCGCCTGGCTGGGCGGCGCCCAAAAGGGCAGCACCGGCCGGCCCGTGCCCCTGCTGGTCGACTTTCTGATCAATCGCACCCGGACGACATGACGGAGCGCGTGGATTTCTACGTACTGAAAAGCGCCGCGCCCCAGCAGCGGTGGGCGTTTGCTTGCCGCCTGACCGAAAAGGCGTATCTACGGGATTTCAGCGTCGTCATCGTCAGCGGCTCATCGGCCGATACCCGCGCGCTCGATGATCTGCTGTGGACATTCAACGAACGCTCGTTCATTCCGCACCAGATCTGCGTGAACGATCAGCCGCCCGATCCGGCCACGAAGGTGTACCTCGCCGCGCTGCCCGTGGACGCGCCGCCGGCCGACCTGCTGGTGAACCTGGCCGATCGACTGCCTGCGCACTGGGAGCGCTACCCGCGCATCGCCGAAATCATCGACGCCGACGAGGAGCGCCGCCGCCTCGGCCGCGAGCGCTTCAAGTCCTACCGCGACGGCAACGTGCCGCTCGAGACGCATCAGCTCGGGACCTCGGCCCAGGAATGATCCGGTCATGCAGCCCGAGACTCCCGATCCGCGCGATATACCCATTCTCACCGAGACCGTGAAGGAGGGGGTGCCCGGGCCCTCGTGCACCTCTTTCGACGCAAAGTCCGCGCATGCCGCCATCCTGACCGAAACTCTGAAGCTCGCCGACTCGCTGCTGCATCAGGCGGCCAAGGACATCGAGGCCACTCTGTTCGAGCGCGTCCTCGACCGTCTGCGCGCGCAGCTCCCCGAGTTGGTGGACCGGGCCTTGAAGGAGCACGCCGCGACACAGGAAAACCCCAAAGACCATGGATAAAGCCTTTTCGCCGGCGGACATCGAGGCGCGAATTTACGCGCATTGGGAAGCATCGGGATATTTCGCGCCCAGCGGCAAGGGGTCCGCGTATTCGATCGTCATTCCCCCGCCCAATGTGACCGGGACCCTGCACATGGGCCACGCCTTCCAGTACACCATCATGGATGCGCTCATCCGTCATCGCCGCATGCAGGGCTTCGACGCCCTGTGGCAGCCCGGGACCGATCACGCAGGCATCGCCACGCAGATGGTGGTGGAGAGGCAGTTGCACGCCGAGGGCATTCGCCGGGCGGATTTGGGACGTGAGGATTTCATCAGCCGCGTTTGGAAATGGAAGGAGCAGTCGGGCGGCCAGATCGCCAGGCAGATGCGCCGGCTCGGCGCCTCCGTCGATTGGGAGCGCGACCGGTTCACCATGGATCCGGGTTTATCGAAGGCGGTGACGGAAGTATTCGTGCGCCTGTACGAGCAGGGATTGATCTATCGCGGCAAGCGGTTGGTGAACTGGGATCCGGTGCTGAATACGGCGCTCTCGGATTTGGAAGTGGTCGCCGAGGAGGAAACGGGCAATCTATGGCATATACGCTACCGCCTCGCCGATGACAGCGGTTTCATCGTGGTCGCGACCACTCGGCCGGAGACTCTGCTGGGAGACGCGGCGGTTGCGGTGCACCCCGACGACGAGCGCTATCGGCACTTGATCGGCCGCCGCGTGCACTTGCCGCTCGCTTCGCGCGACATCCCCATCATCGCCGACACCTACGTCGATCCGAAATTCGGCAGCGGCTGCGTCAAGATCACGCCGGCGCACGACTTCAACGATTACGAGGTCGGGCAGCGTCACGGCCTGCCTCTGATCAACATCATGAATCCGGATGCCTCGCTCAACGACGAAGTCCCCGCCGCGTACCGCGGCCTCGACCGCACCGTTGCGAGGACCCGCGTCGTTGCCGACTTGGAAGCACAGGATCTCATCGAACGCGTCGAGCCTCACAAGCTGACCGTGCCGCGCGGCGATCGCAGCGGCGCCGTGCTCGAGCCCCTGCTCACCGATCAGTGGTTCGTCGACATCAAGCCGCTGGCGGAGCCGGCCATCAAGGCCGTCGAAACGGGACGCATCCGCTTCGTGCCCGAGAATTGGTCCGCCGTCTATTTCGAATGGATGCACAAGATCAAGGATTGGTGCGTCAGCCGGCAGCTGTGGTGGGGACATCGCATACCGGCCTGGTACGACGCCGACGGCCGCTGGTACGTGGCCCGCAGCGAGGCTGAAGCCCGCGCCGCCCATGGCATCGATCCCAAGGTCCCGCTGCGGCAGGACGACGATGTGCTGGATACCTGGTTCTCTTCCGCGCTGTGGCCGTTCTCCACCCAGGGCTGGCCGGAGCAGACGCGCGCGTTGAGCACCTACTATCCGACCTCGGTGCTGGTCACCGGCTTCGACATCATTTTCTTCTGGGTCGCCCGCATGATCATGATGGGACTGAAGTTCACCGGCGAGGTGCCGTTTCGCGAGGTCTACTTTACAGGACTGATCCGCGACCACGACGGCCAGAAGATGTCCAAGTCGAAGGGCAATGTCATCGATCCGCTCGACATCGTCGACGGCATCTCCTTGGACGCCCTGCTCGCCAAACGCACCACTGGGCTGATGCAGCCGCAGATGAAGCCCGCCATCGAGAAGGCGACTCGCAAGCAGTTTCCGCAGGGCATTCCGGCATTCGGCACCGACGCGCTGCGCCTGTGCTTCGCCCGGCTCGCCACCCAGAGCCGCGATTTGCGCTTCGACATGACCCGCGTGGAGGAGTATCGGAATTTTTGCAACAAGCTGTGGAATGCGGCCCGCTACGTGCTGATGAACGCGGAGAATCAGGAATCGGGCGCCGCCGGTGCCGAGTTCAGCCTGGCCGATCGATGGATTCAAGCGCGTCTCGCCGCCATGCTGGCGCGCGTCGAATCCGGGTTCGCCGAGTTCCGCTTCGATGTCGCCGCCAACGCCCTCTATGACTTCACCTGGCACGAATTCTGCGATTGGTACTTGGAACTGTCCAAAGCCGTGCTGCAGTCCGAAGCCGGCCCCGCGGCGAAGCGCGGCACGCGCCACACCTTGATCAATACGCTGGAAGTGCTGCTGCGCGCGCTGCATCCGCTCGCGCCCTTCATCACTGAAGAGATCTGGCAGCGCGTGCGCAACGTGGCCGGCGTATCGGGCGACACCATCATGCGCTGCGCGTTCCCGAGCGCGGCCGCCGTCCCGGCGGATCCCGGGGCGGAACGGGAGATGCGCTGGGTAATCGATTTCATCGAGGGCGTGCGCCAGATCCGCGGCGAATTGGACATTGCGCCCGGCCGCAAGCTCGAGGTCCTGCTGCAAAACGCGGATGCGCGCGACACCGAGTATCTGGGCCGCAATTTGCACTACCTGGCGCGGCTTGCGGGCATCGAACCGCCCCGCATACTGACACCGGGCCAAAGCGCACCGATTTCCGCCGTCGCCCTGCTCGGCTCGCTGGAGATACTGGTGCCCATGGCAGGTCTGGTCGACCCCGCCGCCGAGCTCGCCCGCCTGACGAAACGGCTCAACAAGGCAAACGTCGACCTGGAGAGACTGCAGAGCAAGCTGAGCAATCCGGATTTCGCCAAGAACGCCCCGCCCGACGTCGTGGCCAAGGATCAGCAGCGTCTCTCCGAGTTGCACCTGGAAATCCGCCAATTGTCGGCCCAGATCGCGCGGGTCCGCGGGCTCGAGGACCCATGAACGCCACGCAAGCAGAGATCGACGCCGTCATCGCCCAAATCAATCGCGTGATCTTGGGCAAGGATCTGCAGATCCGCATGTGTCTGGCCTGCCTGCTGGCGCGCGGGCATCTGCTGATCGAGGACATCCCCGGCGTGGGCAAGACCACCCTCGCGCACGCGCTCGCCAAGACTCTCGGCCTGTCCTTTCAGCGGGTGCAATTCACCAGCGACCTTCTGCCCGCCGACGTGCTCGGCGTGTCCATTTATGACCGCGAAACCGGAAAATTCAGATTTCAGCGCGGACCGATTTTTGCGCAGCTGGTGCTGGCGGATGAAATCAACCGCGCTTCCCCCAAGGCGCAGAGCGCACTGCTCGAGGCGATGGAGGAGCACCAGGTCACCCTCGACGGTCAATCGATGCCGCTTCCCGAACCCTTCTTCGTCATCGCGACGCAAAATCCGCAGGATCAAGTCGGCACCTTCCCGTTGCCCGAGTCGCAATTGGATCGATTCCTGATGCGAGTGCATTTGGGCTACCCCGCCGCCGCCGCGGAGCGAGAACTCCTGAGCGGCGTGGACCGGCGCGATCTGGTCAATTCGCTGTCCACGATCGCAACGGTCGACGTCCTGCGGCGGCTGCAACAGCGAGTGCTCGAGATTCACGTGTCGCCGGCGCTTCTAGACTACGTGCAGGCGCTGGTGGCACACACCCGGCACGCCCCGGGATTGAACGTGGGACTGTCGCCGCGCGCGGCCATCGGCCTGTTGCGGGCGGCGCGGGCGTGGGCATTGATCGCCGGCCGCGATTCGGTCATTCCGGAGCACGTGCAAGCGGTGTTCGCCGCGGTGGTCGAACATCGCGTGCGGCAGCGCGACACCGGCGCGCCGGTAAGCCGGCTGCTCGAGGCCGTCCCTATTCCCTAGGAGCCTGTCTGAGTATTTCCGTAGCGAGGCGATCTTGAGAACTTTGCGCCGCGCAGCCTCCGACAAACTACGCGCCTGGGCGGCCCGCCGCCACGGCCGCGACACCCTGCCCATCAAGATCCACCGGCGCCGCATTTACATCCTGCCGACGCGATACGGTCTCATGCTGGGATTCGTGCTCATCGCCATGCTGATTGCCGGGCTCAACTACAACAGCAACTTGGGATTGGCATTGGGGTTTCTGATGGCGAGCGTGGCGCTCGTCACCATGCATCACTGCAATCGCAACTTGCTGGGCCTGGATGTGGACGCGACCCCCGAAGCGGACGCGTTCGCCGGCGGCGACGCGAATTTCGAATTCGCACTCAAGAACACGTCCAACGTCGAGCGCCGCGACGTCGAGGTTCGCTGCCGGAACGCCGGCGGCATTTGCAGCGTCCTGCCCGGATCGAGCGAATCGGTCACGGTCGCCGTCCCCGTGCCGCGGCGTGGAATCGAGCGCATCGCCCAATTCGAGCTGCGCACCCGCTATCCCTTCGGCTGGTTTAACGCCTGGACCTACGTGCAGGGATCGCTGACCGCCTATGTCGCACCCGCCCCTCGCGGCGACCGGACGCTGCCGGCCGTCGCGGGCACAGGATCCGGATCCCGGTCGGAAACACGCGGCGACGAGGACTTCGCGGGCCTGCGCGCCTACGAGCCCGGTGTGCCGCTCAAACACATGGCCTGGAAAGTATTGGCCCGCGGCGGTGAGGCCGCGGTTCGCAGCTATACCGGCCTGGCCGCGCTGCCCGAATGGCTGGAATGGTCGGCCCTTACCGGCCTGGACACCGAGACCCGCCTCTCGCAGCTCTGCCAGTGGGTGCTGGAGAGCGAAGCCGCGCAGCGCATCTACGGCTTGAGACTCCCCGGCAAGGAAATTGCACCCGCGCTCGGCGCCGCGCATCGATTTGCCTGTCTGCGCGCGCTCGCCGTCCATGCGATTGCGGAGCCGCAGTGACGCCGAGGTCCCTGCGATTCGAACAGCTCTGGGGCATCTTCGCCTGCCTTGCGCTCGCATTGCTCGCGCACTTGGGGTCGCTGCCGGTGTGGGTGCTGGTGATCGTGGCCGTGTTGGGCGGCATTCGTTTGACGCTGGCGCGCCGCGGCCGCCCCGCCCCGCCGCGCGCGCTGCGATTGGGCGTCACCGTCGTCGCCATCGCGCTGCTGTTCGCGCAATTTCGAACCTTCAACGGCTTGTCCGCGGGGACCGCGCTGCTCGCCTTGGTGGCGGGGTTGAAGATGCTCGAGACCGAGACGCAGCGCGATATCTATGTCGTCACCTTGTGCATCTACTTCGTCAGCGTGTCGGCGCTGCTGGAGAGCACTTCGTTTTGGCAGTTCGCCTACCTCATCGCCGTCTGCTGGCTGACGACGGCCGCATTGTTGCGGCTCACCAGCACTCTGCCCCTGCCGGATTGGCGCCGCTGCCTGCGTTACTCCGGGCGATTGCTCGGGCAGTCGCTGCCGCTGGCACTGGCGCTGTGGCTGCTGTTTCCGCGCTTCGCCGAACCGCTCTGGCACATACCGCAGAATGGCCACGTCTCCGGTTCCGGATTGAGCGACACGATGAGTCCCGGCGACATCGATCAGCTGGCCTTGTCGGACGAGGTGGCATTCCGCGTGCATTTCACCGGGGCCGTACCGCCGCCGCAGGAACGCTACTGGCGCGGCCCGGTGCTGCATTTTTTCAACGGGCGCATGTGGGCGCGTTCCAACTACCGCCCGCTCGGCTCGCCCGCCTTCGAACCGCAAGGTCCGGCGTACGAATACACCATCAGTCTGGAGCCGCACCAGCACCAATGGTTGTTCGCGCTCGATTGGCCCTCGCAATGGAATTCGGCGGACGCCGGACTCAGCCGCGATTACACCCTGATAAGTCGCGAGCCCGTCTCGCGGCCCATCGACGTCGCCGCCACTTCGCATACCCAGGTGCGCTGGACGGCGCCGCTGAGCAATGCGATGCGCGCGGACGATACCCAGATTCAGCCCGATCGCAATCCGCGCACGGTGCAATTGGCGCAGTCCCTGCGCCGCGCGCTCCCGGACGACGCGCAGTTGGTGCACGCCGTCCTCGCCATGTTCACACAGCAGGCGTTCTACTACACCCTGACGCCGCCGAAGCTGGCCGACGACTCGGTGGATGCTTTTTTGTTCGATTCCAAGCGCGGCTTCTGCGAACACTACGCCTCCGCGTTCGCCCTGTTGATGCGCGCGGCGGGCATACCGGCGCGGGTGGTGACCGGCTACCAGGGCGGGGCTTTCAATCGATTCGGGGATTACTGGATCGTGCGGCAAAGCGATGCCCATGCCTGGGATGAGGTCTGGATCGAGGGCCAGGGTTGGGTGCGGGTGGATCCCACCTCGGCGATCGCGCCGGAACGCGTGGAACTCGGCGCGGGCGATGCACTGAATGCCGCGGGCGCCAGGGCGGACGGGTGGCAGCTGCGGTTCCCCTGGTTCGCCGATTCGCGGCTAAGGCTCGACGCGCTCAAGCAGATCTGGCGCGAGCGCATCCTATTCTTCGATCAGAGCTCGCAGAAGCAGCTGCTCGAGTCGCTGAACATTCCCGAACCGGACGGTCAGAAGCTCGTGCTGTTGCTCGTGGCGGCGCTGACACTGGTGCTGTGCTGGATCACCTGGACGGTACGCCGCGAAGTCGATCACGCGCCGAGAGATGCGCTCAATCGCGCCTATTCGCGCCTCTGCGGGAAATTGGCCGGCGCGGGGATTCCCCGCCGCTCGTACGAGGGAGCGGAAGACTACGCCCTGCGCGTCGCGCGGCACCGCCCGGACCTAAGCTCGGAAGTCACGGCGCTCTGCCGGCAATACTCGAATCTGCGCTACGCCGCGCCGCCCGCGCCCATCACCGTGAAGGACTTCGACGCCGCCGTGCGCGCCTTCCGCCCCCACCCGCCCCTCAAGCGGCAAGATTCTCCCGCGTCTTGAGAAAAGCGATCTCCGGCCAGCGCTCCTCGGTCAAGCCGAGATTGACCCGTGTGGGGGCAAGGTAGACCAACTCGCCGGCGTGATCGACGGCAAGATTGTCGTAGGCCTTGTCGCGAAACTCGCCGAGCCGCTTCTCGTCCTTCAGGCGCACCCATCGCGCCATGGCGACGTTGATGGGCTCGAACACGCACTGCACGCTGTATTCATCCTGCAGCCGGAACGCCACGACCTCGAATTGCAGCTGGCCGATGGCGCCCAGGATCAGATCGTTGTTGCGCAGCGGCTTGAATAGCTGAGTGGCGCCTTCCTCGCACAGCTGCGACAAGCCCTTCTGCAGGGCCTTCATGCGCAAAGGGTCCTTGAGCACGGCGCGGCGGAACATCTCCGGCGCGAAGTTCGGGACGCCCGTGAAGGTGAGTTCCTCGCCCTCGGTGAAGGTGTCGCCGATGTTGATGGTTCCATGATTGTGCAGCCCGATGATGTCGCCGGCGTACGCCTCCTCCGCCTGACTGCGGTCGGCCGCCAGGAACGTCAGGGCATCGGCGATGCGGATGTCCTTGTCGAGGCGCGCGTGATGCAAGCGCATGCCGCGCAGGTAGCGTCCGGAGCACAGCCGCATGAAGGCAATGCGGTCGCGATGTCCGGGATCCATGTTGGCCTGGATCTTGAAGACGAATCCCGTGAGCTTGGGCTCGTCGGCGCGGACCTCGCGCTGCAGCGTCGGGCGCGGCAGGGGACCGGGGGAATGCTTGACGAACGCCGACAGCAACTCCCGGACGCCGAAATTGTTCACGGCGGAACCGAAGAACACCGGTGTCTGCTTCGCCGCGAGGTAGCGATCGAGGTCGAACGTGGGACTCGCGCCGCGCACGAGATCGACCTCGTCGCGAAACTGCGCGTACCTTGCCCCGAGGAATTCCCGGGCTTCGGCGCTATCGAGTCCGTCGATGGTCTCGTGGGTTCCCACCCGGCCCTTCTCCACCGGCACATACACGTAGATTCTGTCTTCCGGCAGATGGTAGACGCCCAACAAATCGCGCCCCATACCGATGGGCCAGGTGATCGGCGCGCACTGTATTTTCAGAACGCTTTCGACCTCATCCATCAACTCGATCGGCGCCCGGCCGTCCCGATCCAGCTTGTTGATGAAGGTCATGATGGGCGTGTCGCGCAGCCGGCAGACGTCCATGAGTTTGATGGTGCGCTCTTCCGCACTCTGACCGCAGTCGATGACCATCAGGGCCGAATCGACCGCGGTCAGAGTGCGGTAGGTATCTTCGGAAAAGTCCTCGTGGCCCGGCGTGTCGAGCAGATTGACGATGTATCCATCGTAGGGAAATTGCATGACCGAGGAGGTCACCGAGATGCCGCGCTGCTGCTCCAGGCGCATCCAGTCCGACGTCGCGTGGCGGGTGGCCTTGCGGCCCTTCACCGTTCCTGCCATCTGAATGGCGCCGCCGAACAGCAGCAGTTTCTCCGTCAGGGTGGTCTTGCCGGCGTCGGGGTGGGAGATGATGGCAAAAGTCCGTCTTTTGCCGATTTCCGCGGCTAAGGAGCCAGTCGACATTGATTTGAAATCCTCGGGGTCTACGCAAGGCAGCCGAGTATTATAGGACGCCTACTTGGCTTCCGTCGAGAGGATCCGACGCAGCACCGCGGCATCCTCGCGGCCCACCGCCGCCTGGTAGTACCCCCGCCGCACGCCCACCTGCTCGAATCCCATGGAGTGATAGAGCCGCGCGGCGGCCGTATTGGACGGCCTGACTTCCAGAAACGCCTCGTGCATGCCGGCGGAGCGCGCGCGGTCCAGGAGGTACGCGAGGATCTTGCGGGCCAGGCCGCGGCAGCGGAATTCATCGCCAATGCACACATTCAGGATGTGCGCCTCGCCGGCTCCAACGGACATGATGCCGTAGCCCGCCATCTCGCCGCCGACGTCGATCACGCGGCACACGTAGCCCACCCGAAGACAATCGCGAAAAATGCCTTCGCTCCAGGGAAACTGGTAGGCGGCGCGCTCGATGGCGACGATCACGGGCACATCGAGCTCGTGCATGGGCCTGATCTCGACGGATCCGAACTCGACTTCTTGCTTGACGCTAGACACGCGCGCAAACCTCGCGGGCGAACTTCAAATCTTCCCATGCTTTGCGCTTATCGGTCGGCGTGCGCAAAAGATAGGCGGGATGATAAGTGACGACCAGCGGTACCTGGAAGTGGCCGAACCGGTGCACCTGCTGACGCAGTCTGCCCAATGTCACCTCCGTGCGCAGCAAGTTCTGCGCCGCGATGCGCCCCACGGCCAGTAAGACCCTCGGCCGGAGCAGCGCAATTTGCCGCTCCAGGTAGGGCAAACATTCCGCCGCCTCGCCGGCGGTGGGATCGCGATTGCCGGGCGGGCGGCATTTCAAGATATTGGCGATGTACACCTGCTCGCGCGCCAAACCGATCGCACGCAGCATGGAATTCAGCAGTTGGCCGGCCCGGCCTACGAAGGGCTCGCCCTGACGGTCCTCCTCGGCGCCGGGTGCTTCGCCGACGATGAGCCAATCCGCCTCGGGGTCGCCGACGCCGAATACAGTTTGTGTACGCGTATTGCACAGCGTGCAGCGCGTACACGCCGCCACCCGCGCCCGCAGCTCCGGCCAATCGACGCCCGCCTCACGCCCCGCGCCGGGATCGCCGGGAATGACGGGCTCGCGCGCAATGACCGCCTCGCGCGCAATGACCGCCTCGCGCGGCGCCGGCGGCTGCGCACGCGAAACCCAGCCCTGCAGGCCGAGCGCCGCGAGATATTCATGGCGCAGCGCCGGGTTCATGCGTGCGGCACGACTCGCGCGCGCCGGCGCAGTTTGCGATACACCCACACCGTCGGCGCGGACAAGGCATAGACGCCGAACAAGGCCAGCAAGCTGATCGGCAAATGCAGAAAGATGAGAATGAAGGCGAGCGGCACCAGAACGATGTAGGTGAAGCGGACCCGCGCGCCAGGATTGACCTGCTTGAAGCTATTGAAGGCGAATCGGCTGATCATGAGGGCACCCGCCGAGGCGGTGACCAGGAAAGCCAGGATCAATCCGGGCAGACCGATATTGGTCTGGTCGCTGGCCAGCCATACCAAGGCCGCGACGATGGCGGCGGCCGAAGGGCTGGGCAGACCCTCGAAGTAATGCTTGTCCTGCGTCGCAGCCCTCGAGTTGAAGCGGGCCAGACGCAACGCCGCGGCAGCCGCGTAGAAAAAACATACCAGCCAGCCCAATCGGCGCCACAGCGGTCCGTACTCGGCGATTCGCGCCACTCCCCACTGATAGGTGACGATGGCGGGCGCGACGCCGAACGACACCATATCGGAGAGGCTGTCGTACTCCTTGCCGAACGTGCTTTCGGTATGGGTCCAGCGCGCGACGCGGCCGTCCAATCCGTCGAATATCATCGCGATGAATACCGCGGCTCCGGCACGCTCGAATTTCAAGTCGATGGCCGCGACGATGGCATAAAAGCCGGCGAACATTGCTCCCGTCGTGAGCAGGTTCGGCAGCCAGTACACTCCCCGCGGCCGCGCTATCGAGTCGTCGTCGTCGCTCATACCGCCATAATAACAGGGGGGCTGATGTAAGATATGCGGCTATGCGCTTATCTCAATACCCCATCTCGACCCTCAAGGAAGTGCCCGCCGACGCGGAAGTCGTCAGCCACCGGCTGATGCTGAGAAGCGGCATGATCCGCCGTCTCGCGGCGGGGCTGTATGTCTGGCTGCCGCTGGGCCTGCGGGCTCTGCGCAAGGTGGAACGCATCGTGCGCGAGGAAATGGACCGCGCCGGCGCCTTGGAAATGTGCATGCCGACGATTCAGCCGGCCGAATTGTGGAAGGAATCGGGCCGCTGGACCAAGTACGGACCGGAACTGCTGCGCTTCAAGGACCGCCACGACCGGGAGTTCGTCTACGGTCCGACTCACGAAGAGGTGATCACCGACATCGCGCGGCGCGAGCTGCGCAGCTACAAGCAATTGCCGGTGAATTTCTATCAGATTCAATTCAAGTTCCGAGATGAAATCCGACCTCGTTTCGGCGTCATGCGGGCCCGCGAATTTCTCATGAAGGACGCGTATTCATTTCATACCGACGAAGCGAGCCTCGCCCAGGGCTACCGCCTCATGTACGAGGCGTACTCGCGTATTTTCACGCGCATCGGCCTGAAGTTTCGGGCCGTGCGGGCCGACGCCGGCAGCATCGGCGGGGACACCTCGCAGGAATTTCACGTGCTGGCGGATTCGGGCGAGGATGCCATCGTCTTCTCCGACGCCGACGACTACGCCGCGAATCTGGAAGTGGCCGCGACCGTCGCGCCCGCCACGCCCCGGCCGGCCGCCTCCGAACCCCTGACCAAGGTGGCCACTCCCAACGCACGCACCATCGCGGACATCGCCGCGCTGCTCGAGGTCGATGCCGCACGCTGCGTCAAGACCCTTCTCGTCGACGGCAGCGACGGCGGCGTGGTCGCCCTGGTGGTCCGCGGCGACCATGAATTGAACGCCGTGAAGTCGCAGAAGCTGCCGGGGGTCGCTTCCCCGCTGCGCATGTCGAGCGCCGACCGCGTGCGCAAGGCCACGGGGACCGAACCTGGTTTCATCGGGCCCATCGGCTTTGCCGGCAAGATCTATGTCGACCATGCCGCGGCTCACCTGGCGGACTTCGTCTGCGGCGCCAACGAGAAGGACATGCACTTCCGCGGCGCGAATTGGGGGCGCGACCTCGAAAGTCCGCTCTCCGTCGATATCCGCAACGCGCAGCGCGGCGACCCCAGCCCCACCGGCCGCGGAACCCTGGAGATCGCCCGCGGCATCGAAGTGGGGCATATCTTCCAACTGGGACAGCTATATAGCGAGGCCATGCACGCCGCGGTGCTGGACGAGCAGGGCAAGTCGCTCACGATGTTCATGGGCTGCTACGGCATCGGGGTCACGCGCGTCGTTGCGGCGGCCATCGAGCAGAACCACGACGCCAACGGCATTCTCTGGCCGGATGCGATCGCCCCGTTTCAAGTGGTTCTGGTGCCGATCAATTACCAAAAGTCGGCGCGCGTCCAGGAGACCGCCGACGCGCTGTACCGGCAATTCAACGATGCCGGGATCGACGTCCTGCTCGACGACCGGGATGCCCGCCCGGGCGTCAAATTCGCCGATTCCGAGCTCATGGGAATACCCCACCGGATCGTCATCGGAGATCGGGGCCTGGACGCGGGAAAACTGGAATATCGTCACCGCCGCGAGACCGAATCGACGGAAATTCCGCTGTCGGATCCGATAGGCTATATTCGACATAAGTTAAACGGCTAGAGGACATCGATGCGGCGGCCGTTGCCCGCGACAATAGCCAGCGCCTTCGTCGCTTTGGCGGGGTACTGTGCCCTGCCCGGGACCGCCCATGCCGATCAGCAGCGCGATCCGGAGCTCAAATCGCTGCTGCAAAAGATCATGGGCAGTTCCGATTGCTTCGCCGATAAGTTCGACTCCGAGGTTTGGTACAAGGCCATGGAGCCGCGGCTGGCGCGGCTCGTACCCAGTCACGAGGCGCGGGTCGAGATTCTCGACCATGTTTACTGCGAGGCGAAGCGCGACCCGACGCTGCAATTGCCTCCGGACCTGGTACTCGCCCTGATCGAGGTCGAGAGCCGTTTCGACCGTTGGGCAGTATCGCCGGCCGGTGCCGTGGGGCTCATGCAGGTGATGCCGTTCTGGCCGCACGAGCTGGGAGTCCAAAATCAATTGGTGCGGGTTGCGCCCAACATCCGCATGGGCTGCGAAATATTGCGCTACTACCTGCGCGCCGAGAACCGCAACTGGACTCGAGCGCTGGCGCGCTACAACGGCAGCGTCGGCCGCAGCGCCTACCCCGCGCTGGTGATGCAGCGCTGGCAGCGCGTATGGCGCTTTTGAAAAAGAGGGCGGGTGTTTTGACGTTTTGGCGCTGACGTCAAAACACCTCCGCCTCAAAAAATGTTGAATCCCTCCGGGCCGGACAGCACCGGCCCGGGTTCCATCTCGCGAACCTCGGCAACCTTCGCCTGGGAGGGTCCGCGCCCCAGCCACACACGCAGTTCATCGACCGCGGCTGCCGCGCCATGCGCCAGAACTTCAACGGAACCGTCGGGTAGATTGCGGGCGAATCCGCGCACACCGAGCCTCTTGGCCTCGATGCGGGTGCTGTGACGAAAATACACTCCCTGGACCGTCCCAAACACGAGAAATCGGCGAACGACTTCGTCGTCGCGGCCACGCTGAATACTCAAAAAGACTCCTGCGGTTCGGATCACCTTGCGGCTCGATCACCTTGCGGCTCGATGGACTTGCGGTTGGATCATCTAGTGCGGTTGGGTGACCGGGGTTTCCGAATGCTGGCCATTCGCATTCGCGAGGGCCGCGGCGGCGTGGCGCTTGGCTTCCATCGCGGCCAACCGGGCCCGGGTGAACTCTTGTGCCTGCAGGTGCGTTTCAGCACGGCCCAGCGCGGCCTGGGCGGCGTAGAAGTCCGGCGACGTCGCACTCGTCGCGCCGGCCGCTTGAGCGGCCGCAATGGCCTGACGCGCGTCGCTCATCTCCTGCACGGGTGCGCCGGCGCACCCGGCGAGGCAGACGACACCGACAAATACTGCAATGAGGCGCAACATAGGGGACTGGGACACTAGCAACAGCCGCCAGGGCCGTCAAACGAACCGCCGAGTACAATGCTCGGCGAGCCGTATTGAATCCGTTGCGCCGGCGCAGCAAGCTTACAAATTCCCTTGTGATTTCCCGGAAGAGTGCCGATGAACGAAATTCTGGTTCTGTATTATTCGCGCCAAGGCAGCACCGCCGCTCTGGCTCGGCAAGTGTGCCGCGGCGTCGAGGCCGTCCCCGGTATGCAGGCGCGGCTGCGCACCGTCGCCCCCGTGACGATCAGCACCGAACGGCTGGATCCGGCGGTGCCCAACGAGGGCCCGCCGTATGCGACTCACGACGATCTGGTGCAATGCTGCGGGCTCATCCTGGGAAGCCCGACTCGCTTCGGCAACATGGCGGCGCCCGTTAAATTCTTCCTGGATGGAACCAGCGCCCTGTGGGTATCGGGCGCCCTCGAGGGCAAACCGGCGGCCGTGTTCACCTCCACGCAGACCTTGCACGGCGGCCAGGAGGCCACGCTGCTGTCCATGATGATTCCCCTCCTGCATCACGGCATGATCCTGGTCGGTCTGCCGTTCACCCTGCGCGGCTTGAGCGATACGCGCAGCGGCGGCACACCTTATGGCGCGAGCCATGTGGCGGGGCTCAGCGGTCACGGCGAATTGTCGGAATCCGAGAGCGAACTCGCGCGCGCCTTAGGCTCGCGGGTGGCGACGCTCGCCGACCGCCTGCGGAGTCGCCCGTGATCGCCGAATCCACGGCGCGCTCGCTGACCATCGGGCTGTGGACCGCGGTCGCACTGAGCCTGCTTGCCTGGATGACCGCGGGGTATCCGCGGCTGATTTGCGTTCTGGCCGTACTTCCCATGCTCGCGCCGTTGAACGGCCTATTGCGTGGGCGCCGCCATACCTACGCGTGGGCAACGCTGTTCGCCATTCCCTATCTAGTGTTCGCCCTGACCGAATTGTTGGTCAATCCCGCCGCGCGCTGGGTGGCGGCGGCGAGCTTGCTGCTGGTCTTCGCGTGGTTCTGCACTATGATTTTTTTCCTGCGTGTTTCTCGAGCGCGTCGCGAATGAAGGGGATGGTGAGCCGGCGCTGCGCCGCCAAGGACGCTTGGTCGAGCCGATCGAGAATATCGAACAGCGAGGGCAGGTCTCTCGGCACGCGCTTCAACAGATACTCGGAAGTCTCATAGGGCAGTTGCAAGCCCCGCTGAGCGGCGCGCAACCGCAGTGCTTCGATGCGGCCTGCATCGTCGAGTTCGCGCAACTGGTAGACGACGCACGCACCCGCGCGCGAGCGCCAATCCTCGAGCGACCATTCCGCTTGGCGCGGCGGCACCTTGGCGGCAAAAACCAGGCGGGTCCGCAGTTCGGCCGCATCGTTGAAAAGCCGGAACAGCGCCTTCTCCCACGCCGGATCTCCGGCGACCGCATCGGCGTCGTCGATGCACAGCACGCGAGTGCGCTCGAAACCCGACAGCGCCTCGGCGGGCAGGGCAAGCGAGCGATCCAGCGGAAAATACGCAGCCGCGTCGCCGGCGGCCGCACACATGGCTTGCAGCAAGTGGGTCTTACCCGAACCGCGCGGACCCCAGAGCCACAGCGGCGCGGGATCCGGCTTTTTGAGCGCCGCCACGACTTCACCGTTGGGGCCGGGCCAAAAGCTCTCGAACACGGCGTCCGCGCGCAACTGCACGCCGAGGGCCAGTTGCCTCACCGGCGTCGATCGCCGGCGCGCGCCGCGGCTCGCGGCTTCGCGAGACTCCACGCACGCCGCCCGTAGATCAGCACATAGTCGATGCCGCTGACCGCGACGGTGGCGAACACCACGGATCCGAGAAGCATCACCACCCAGGCGGCCGGCCAGGAGCTTTCCTCCCTGCCGACGACCGCCAAAATGTAGGCGGCCTGACACATCGTGTTGAATTTGCTCACGACCGACGGACGCACCTCGAGGGGCCCGATGCAATACCGGAATAACAGCGCGCCGGCGACGATGATCGCGTCCCGCGCCACCGCGGCCGCCATCAGCCACAGCGGCACGAGCTTCAGGTACGCGAGCGTGACGAACACGGTCGCCAGCAACAATTTGTCCGCCACCGGATCGAGCACGGCGCCGAGTTCGGTCCGCCACTCGAAGCGCTTGGCCAGGTAGCCGTCGGCTGCGTCCGAGAGTGCCGCGGCCCCGAACAGGACCAGGGTGGTCACCAGTTGATGATGCGCCAACGCCACGGCAATGGGCGCGACGAGCAGGATCCTGATCGAGCTGATGAGGTTCGGGATTTGGCGCAGCGGCAGGGGCACGTGATCAATGACGGAGTTCAAAGCGCAGAAGGCCCGCATCGCCGGGGGCAATCGGCAGCAGTGGGCCGTTCAAGGAAAGCGCGCGCCGCAGCGATTCGGCTCCGCCGCGAGTCGTCAATCGAAAACGAATGCTGCCGCCCGTCAGCGACACCACGCTCACGTGCGAAATGAACGTCAGCGATTCCAGATAGGTCTGTGCCCTAGCGTAGTCCCGAAGGTCGGCGACGTCGGTCACCTCGATGTCGATGGGTGCGACATTGCCGCTGGCGGCGAACAGCTCCGCATATAGATCCGCCGCGCGATTCACACCCTCCAAGGGACCGGAGAATTCACTGGTGCGATCCTGGAACAAAAGCGTCCAGCGTACGTTGGCGGCGGCGCTCGCGCCGTTCGCGCGTCCGACGAGCACTCCCTCGCCGCTCGCGCGCCGGGCGGCGTCCACGAGCGTGGACGGTGCGCCGCCGCTCACCGCGGCATAGTCCAGACGACTTCTCTGTAAATCGGCGGCGCTCGGCCAGACCAACGGCACTCCGCGGTATGCGGCCGCCGCGTCGATCGCCGCTTTCAGCTCCGATGCGCTGTCGGCGGTGATGACCGTCCCGGACTGCGGGCCCGTCTGTGCCGCGAGCAACACGAAGGTCGAGGGCCGTTCGTGCCCCCATAGAGGCTGGCCGTTCTGCGTCAGCCATCGCTCGATGGCGGGTCCGTCGAAGGACACCCACAGTTGGCTGTCGGCAGCGCCGCGATACTGCTGGACGTAGCGGCGCGCGTTGGCGATCAACGGCGCCAGCGCCGGATCATCCTCGGCCGAGCGGCGTCCCGTCACACGAACCAGCACGGTTTTCATCGCGGTTTGGAAGGAGTCGTTCTGTCCCGCCTCGGAGCGGTCCATGGCGGGCGCGGTCGCCTGATAGAGCTCGGCGCGCGACAGGGCGAACCCCGCGTCCGCGGGGCAGAGCACGGCCAAACCCAGGCACAAAATCGCCGCCGGACTATAGAAACGAAGGGAAAAGACGCTTGGGTTCCGTGCCATAGTGTGAGGTAAAATACCACAGCTGGCCGACCGGCCGCGTCAGCTCAGCCGGCCGGCCCCTCCGCAAATAAAGGACCCGAATGACCGAAAGAGCCCCCGTCACCTATCGCGAGGCCGGAGTCGATATCGACGCCGGCGAGGAACTGGTCGAACGCATCAAGCCCCACGTCCGGCGATCCATGCGCCGCGAAGTGCTGGGCGGCATCGGCGGCTTCGGCGCCCTGGTCGAAGTGCCGCTCGATCGCTATCGCAAACCCGTGCTCGTGTCGGGCACCGACGGAGTCGGCACCAAGCTGCGCCTCGCGATCGACACCCGGCGCCACGACACCGTGGGCATCGACCTGGTCGCGATGTGCGTCAACGACGTGGTCGTTCAGGGCGCCGAGCCGCTGTTCTTTCTCGACTACTTCGCGACCGGCAAACTCGACGTGGGCGTGGGCGAACGTCTCATCGCCGGCATCGTCGAGGGATGCGTGCAAGCCGGCTGCGCACTGGTGGGCGGAGAGACCGCCGAAATGCCGGGTATGTATCACGGCGAGGATTACGATCTGGCGGGTTTCTGCGTCGGCATCGTGGAGAAGGACTCCATCATCGACGGCTCGGCGACCCGCGCCGGCGACGTGGTGCTGGGGCTGCCGTCCTCCGGGCCTCACTCCAACGGATTTTCGCTGATCAGAAAGATTCTCGACGTCGCCGGCGCCGACCTCAATGCCCCTTTCGACGGAGCGACGCTGCTCGATCGGCTCATGGCGCCGACCCGCATCTACGTGAAACCGCTGCTGGGTCTGGTCGCCCAACTGCCGGTGCACGGCCTGTCGCATATCACGGGCGGCGGGCTCTTGGAGAACATTCCGCGCGTGCTGCCGGACGGCTTGGAGGTCGTTCTGGAGCGCAAATCCTGGCGCCGTGAACCGGTGTTCGACTGGCTGCAGCGCCAGGGACAGGTCGCCGACTCGGAAATGTACCGCGTGTTCAATTGCGGTATCGGCATGACGATTCACCTGCGCGCGGGCAACGCCGATCGCGCCATCGCCATCCTGCGCGAGTTGGGCCAGGAGGCGCTCGTCATCGGCGAAGTGCGCGCCGGCACTCGCGGTGTCGTCATCGCGTGAAGAGTTCGCTGACGCAGCGCCAGGTCGTCATCCTGATCTCGGGACGCGGCAGCAATATGCGTACTCTCATCGAGCAAAGCCGCGAACCCGGCGCGCCCTATACGGTATGCAGGGTATTTTCGGACAAGCCCGACGCCGCCGGGCTCGATCTGGCGCGGAATCTCGGCGTTCCCGCGCAAGCGCTGCCCGCGGCGGACACGGATCGCGCCGCCTACGATCGCGCGCTGGCCGCCGCCATCCAAATCTACTCGCCGTCCTTGATCGTACTCGCCGGATTCATGCGCATCCTGTCCGCGCAGTTCGTCAAGGACTTTGCGGGAAAAATATTGAACATCCACCCGTCGCTGCTGCCCAAGTATCCGGGTTTGCACACGCACCGGCGCGCTTTGGAAGCTCGCGAGTCCGAGCACGGCGCGACGGTGCACTTCGTAACCGAACGGCTGGACGGCGGTCCGCGGATCATCCAGGCGCGAATTGCGGTGACGGCGAACGACGACGAGGCGAGCCTGGCGGCGCGAGTGCAGGCCCAGGAACACCGCATCTACCCCGTCGCCGTGCGCTGGTTCTGCGAGGGTCGACTGCGTTACGACGCGGATTGTGCGTGGCTGGACGGCCGGCTGTTGCGCGAGCCCGTGCAGTTCACCGGCACCGAACGATAAGAGGCCCCTATGAACGTTCGAGGAATCACGGCGCTGTCGCTGGCGATCATGGCGGGCTCTGCGGCGGGGGCACAGCCGTCCGCGGCCGATTCCGGCATCGCGCCCTTTTCCGCCCACTATCTCGCGGACTGGAAAAGCATCAACGTAGGCACCAGCGACCTCGAGCTCGAGCAAGATGCGCAACCCGGCCACTACCTCTACACATGGACGATCACGGCGCGCGGCATATTCCGGTTGTACCGCGACGAGGTGACTCAAAAGAGCTGGCTCAGCATCAATGCCGATCACGTTCGCCCGGACAGATACCATGCCGAGGACGGCCGGTCCACCGTCAGTCTGGATTTCGACTGGGATACCGGACGTGTGCGCGGCACTTCGGAGAATAATGCGGTCGATTTGCAGATCAAAGAAGGGATCCAGGACGTGATGTCCATCCAGGTCGAAGTGATGCTCGATCTGAAAAATGGAAACTTGCCGAAGACCTTCCAGATCATCGACAAAGACAAACCCAAGGAATTTATATACAACCAGGAAGGGACGGCCAATATCAGAACCGAACTTGGGCAACTCGACACCGTCATCGTCTCGAGCCAGCAGACCGGCAACAATCGCATTCTGCGAATGTGGTTTGCGCCGTCCTTGGGATTCGTGCCGGTTCAGGCGGAGCGAACGCGCGACGGCAAACTGGAGTTTGCCATGCGCATCAAGACGCTGAAGCGCTAGCTTCGCTCTCGGCCGTCACTCGGCGCGGCCGTCACTCAGCGTAGTCGCCGATCAGGTCTTCGGCAAGGTGACCCCGCGCTGACCCTGGTACTTGCCGCCTCGGTCCGCGTATGAGGTCTCGCAGACCTCGTCGGATTCGAAGAACAGCATCTGCGCCACGCCTTCGTTGGCGTAGATTTTTGCCGGCAGCGGCGTGGTGTTGGAGAACTCGAGGGTGACGTGCCCTTCCCACTCGGGTTCCAAAGGCGTTACGTTGACGATAATGCCGCAATTCTTCACGAATACGCCGCCCTCTAACGCAAAATTGCCTGCTTCGGGCACCGTCAGACAATAGACATCGTGGTCGCCGGCAATCTCGCGCACCGCCACGACTTTGTGGTTACGGTAGGCGGGAGTCCCCCCAAATTCAGCAACAACTTCAGGAAAGCGCCGAAACACCGAGCGGTCGCAATCAAGCAACGCCGCAGCACCCCGGATGGATCCCGTATGATCCAGTGCCCGGCGGACAGTGTCCTCGGTGATCTCCGCGCGTAGTCTAATGCGTCGCGCAATCTCCGCTTGATGGCTGCGCCGCGTTCCGTCGTCCGACGCCCAAGCTTCAATCGTCAGGCGCGAGTAGCGCGCGCGTTTCGACGGATTGGAAAATCGACGAAGCATGGCCTGCCGATGTGCCTCGCGAGTCGCGTCAGTCGGGTTCCGGCGGGCATCGATGACCCGTGAGCGGATTTGCTCGTACCGATCGGCTTGCCGGAACTCTGTGGCCCTACGCGACTGTACGCGGCTGAAATGTTCACGCCATTGAGGATCTGCGGCTCGTCTCGTCAACGCGGCGCTGATGGCTGATCCGTGTTCCCCGGGATCGAAGTCCTCGCCGTAGTTGTCCGCGTTATGCAGACGTATGTGTTGCGACGCTTCCATCCTAATAATGTTTGTCGGCCGGTTATTACGCCGGTCAAAATCCAGGTGATGACGATGCGTTCCACGCGCTTCGGCGTAGATGTTATGCCTAATGTTCCACTCGTCGGCCAGGTGATGTGTGGAATTCAGATACCCGTCGATCGGCTGATACACCGATTCGTAGCCGCGGATCACGTCACGGTACAAGGGCATCAGCGCATCACGCGGGCGAAGCGCATGGGCCGCCGTCATGCGCCCGTCTCGCCTCATGAACAGGTGATCGGGGGTGGCGTGAATCCGCTCGCCATTGTCCAGGTCGACTTCAAGCAGCGAATCTCGGCCGACGAACCGAGGTGCGTCCAGCAGGCTGACGATGAGGCGGCCGTTCTGGCCGATGCTATACCCCCAAAACAGCTCACCCGAGTCGTGCCTCTTGGCCATCTCCTCGAGGGTGGGCGCAGTTCCGTCAACCAGCGCGACGCGGGTATCACCGCGGAAACAGCGTGCGTACGTCGATTTTCCGAGACAAGCCACCAAAACCTTGCGCGGAATGCGGAAGAACTCCACGGTGCTCGCGAGCGCAAAGGAGTTCGGCGGAATGATGCACACCGGACCTTTGAAATCCACGAAAGATTTCTCGTCGAAGTTCTTCGGGTCCACGATGGTGGAATTGATGTTGGTGAAGATCTTGAATTCGTCAGTGCAGCGCACATCGTAGCCATAGCTCGACGTGCCGTAGGAGACAATCTTGTGGCCGTCGCTCATCCGCACCTGTTCGGGCGCAAACGGCTCGATCATTCCGTGCTCTCGTGCCATCCGCCTGATCCAACGGTCGCTCTTGATGCTCATTAGGTTGCTTCTACCGTGATCTTGGGGAATGCCCGGCTGTAGTCTTTGTTCAAGGTGGACAACCGCGCTGCCGTGCGGCGCGCCATCTGAAGGTAGGCCTGGGCGCGGGCGCTGCCGGGCTCGGAGATTACCGTGGGTGAACCGCCGTCCGCATCCTCGCGGATGCGGATATCCAGCGGCAGCTCGCCCAGCAGTTGCACGCCGTATTGGGCCGCCATCCGGGCACCGCCGCCGCTGCCGAACACGTGCTCGGTGTGACCGCACTGGCTGCAGACGTGCACGCTCATGTTCTCCACCACACCGAGCACCCGAACCTCGACCTTTTCGAACATCTTGAGGCCCTTGCGTGCATCCAGCAGGGCAATGTCCTGGGGCGTGGTGACGATGACGGCGCCGCTGACCGGGACTCGCTGAGCCAGGGTCAGCTGTATGTCGCCGGTACCGGGCGGCATGTCGACGACGAGGTAATCCAGATCGCCCCAAATCGTATCGCCCAAGAGCTGAGTCAGCGCCTGGGTCACCATCGGTCCTCGCCACGCCATGGGCTGTTCCGGATCGATCATGAATCCGATGGACATCACTTCGACGCCGTGTGCGCGCAAGGGGGTCAAATGCTTGCCATCGGTACTCTGCGGCTTTGCGCCCGCGAGGCCCATCATCAGGGGTTGGCTCGGCCCGTAGATATCGGCGTCCAGCAAGCCGACCTTGGCGCCTTGGGCGGCCCAGGCCAGCGCCAGATTCGCCGCCGTCGTGGACTTTCCCACTCCGCCCTTGCCCGAGGCCACCGCCACGATGTTTTTCACGTTTCCGAGGGGCTTGAGAGTACGCTGCACGGCATGCGCTGTGATTTCCGCCCGCAAGCGTAGCGCCAGGCGGGCCTGACCCAGGAGCGGCTGCAGGTGCTCCTGTAAGGCGGTTCCGAGTTCGGCGGCATAGTCGGCACAGGGAAAGCCGAGGACGAGTTCCACGTTTACCACGCCGGTTTGGAGTGTGACGGACGCCACAGTCTTTGCCTCTCCCAGCGTTTGGCCGAGATAGGGGTCGCGGTAGGTCAACAGTTGTTCGCGGATGGCGTTTTCCGCACTGGCAGCTTGATTCATAAGAGACCGTAATTGTACCGCAGGCGGAGAACCGCGTGCGGTGTGGCATAATTGTGACCTGAGAATCAGATCCGCGGCGGGCCTAAAAAATACGATGACAATAGATGGCTCGCGACGAATCTGCAAAGTGGGCACTGAATGAGTTTATTTACCAACTATCGTGCCGATAGGCTCATTGCCGAGGTCAAGTCGAGCGGCAACCCCGGCAGTCCCTTGGCACAAAAGGCCTTGGAGAAGCTGGGGCAGCTCGGGCCGAGCGCCATTGAGCCCATCGTCGAAGCCCTCGCGACGGCGGAAAAGCGCGAGACCATGGCTTACGTCGAAGTTCTCTCGCGTCTGATCGATTCGAAAACCCTGCCGCAATTGTTGAAGATCATGGCGGAAGCCAACGGCCGCGCGATGTCCGGCATCGCGTGGGCGCTGTCCTCGACCAAGAACTATCCGGCCGGCGCGCTTCTCGACGCCCTGAGCAAGCCCTCGATGCCCAAGCAGGCGATTCTCGATGTCATCGCGGCGCAAAAGGTCCGCTACACCGTGCGCGAACTCCTGAATGCCGCCTATGCCCAGGAGGCAAACGAGAGATCGGGTTTGTTCAAGATCATCGCCGAAATCGCCGACGAGTCTTCGATCGACGATCTGGTCGCCAGGATCGAGGGCAAGGATCCGGTGGCCCGGCTGCACATCATCAACGTGCTATCGCGCTTCAATACGCCCAAGGTGCAGCAGGCGGTGCAGAAGCAGCTCAAGGACAGCAGCAAGTTCATCCGCTCCGCCGCGCTCTCGGCGCTGGGCAAGATGGACGGCCCCTTCGATATGACCATCCTTTGCGGGATGCTCCGCGACCCGGAGATCGAGGTGCAGAACAAGGCGGTCGACGTCGTCGTCCATGCCAATCACCCCGAAACGATCAAGTACCTGGTCGACGTGCTCAAGGATGAGAACGAGTACGCCCGGCGGGCGGCCGTCGAGGTGTTGAACGTGGTCGGGACGTCGAAATCGGTCAAGTACCTGCTCGAAGTGATCGCCGACAGCGATTGGTGGGTGCGCACGCGCGCGGCCGATGCGCTGGGCAAGATCGGCGGTCCGCGGGTGGTAGACGCCGTGCTCGAGCTGATCAAGGATGAGAACCAGGACATTCGGCGCGCCGCCATCGAGATACTCAACCAGACCAAGGATGAACGCGCGGTCGCGCAGCTGATCGAAGCCACCAAGGATGCCGATTGGTGGGTGAGCGAACGCGCCGTGGATGCACTCGCCGAGATCGGCAGCACCAAGGCCCTGCCGCGGTTCCTCGAAATGCTGTCCGCGGGCGAGCCTAAGTCCCTGCCGACCGTGATTCGTGCCATCGGCAAGATCGGCGATCAGAAATGCATCGAGCAACTGCTGCCCATGTTGCAAAGGTCGGAAAACGAAATCAAATCGGAGGCCATCGCGGCACTTGCCCGGCTCGCCGACGAGCGGCGCGCCGACACCATCCGCGTGCGGCTGCAGGCCGTGGCAACCAGCGCCGACGCCACCATCAGTCAGGCCGTAGCCCGCGCCATGACCGAACTGGATAACAAATTCTCCACGCAGCAAATCGCGGCCAATCAGCGCGCCGAGAGAATGCAGGAGCCCGCGAAGACGCTGCTCATCGACAATCAGGATATCGCCAAGATCGTCAAGGAACAGGAGGTCGCGGTTTCCAAGCTGGATATCGCGACCTTGAAGACGGGCGATGTCATCGAAGGCCGCTACAAGTTCATCGAGAAGATCGGCAAGGGCGCCTTCGGCACGGTGTTGCTCATGGAGGACACCGTGGTCGAGGAGCGGCTGATCCTGAAATTCCTGAATCCCAACGTGTCCGCCGACGAAGAGATGATGAAGCGCTTCGTGCATGAATTGCGCTACAGCCGCAAGATCACCCACAAGAACGTCATCCGCATCTACGATTTCTTGTACATCCAGGGAAACTACGCCATCTCGATGGAATACTTTCCGTCCCACACGCTGGGCGGCGAGATCGTCAACGAGAAGCCGGTGCTGCTCAAGCGTGCGGTCAAATTCGGCGTCGACATCGCCACCGGCATGGCGGTGGCCCACCAGGCGGGCATCGTGCATCGAGATTTGAAACCCGCGAACATCCTGATCGACAACGACGGCCTGCTCAAGATCGTCGACTTCGGAGTGGCGGCGGCGCAGAGCCAGGGCGACACTCAGCTGACCAAGACCGGCTACGTCATCGGCTCACCCAAGTACATGGCGCCGGAACAGATTCTTGGCAAGAAGGTGGATGAGCGGGCCGACATCTACAGCCTCGGGGTCATTCTTTACGAGATGTTCTCCGGGATCCCGCCCTATTCCCGCGGCGATCACATGTCGGTCATGTACCAGCACGTGCAGGGCAAGGCGCGGCCGCCGATCGACATCAACAAGGAATTGCCTTTGGAATTGAACAACTTAGTCATGAAATGCATGTCGTTGGACAAGGCAAAGCGCGCTCAAACCATGGACGAACTGCGCCTTTCGCTCGAAAAATTCCTCTGAGGGCTTGACGGACCTCACGTTTATGGCCCATGGAGGGCCGAAACACTCGAAAATCCAATTGCTTACGGGTAGCCTTACACGTTATGGCAAGAATCGACGCGTTCCTCAAGCTGGGCGTGGCCCAGGGCTGCTCGGACCTTCACCTGGCGGTCGGCGTGCCGCCGATGCTGCGCATGCACGGGGATCTGATGCCGATCAAGTTTCGCGAGCTGGGCGAAGCTGAACTCGAGGGCTATATCACCGAGGTGCTGACCCAGAATCAGCTGAAACATCTGCGCGCGGGCAACGACATCGATTTCTCGTACGTGTCCGCCGAGGGCGGCCGCTTTCGAGTCAATGTTTTCCGCAAGGAGACCGGCATCGGCGCCGCGTTTCGCGCCATCCCCACACAGATGCCGACCATCGAGCAGCTCGGGCTGCCGCCCATCGTGCGCAAGCTGTGCGACTACCACCAGGGCATGATTCTGGTCACGGGCTCCACTGGAACCGGCAAGTCCACGACCCTCGCCGCCATGATCGATCATCTCAATTCGACCCGCGCGCTCAACATCATCAGCCTGGAAGATCCGATCGAGTTCGTTCACCGCAGCAAGACCAGTCAGGTCATCCAACGCGAGCTGGGCACGCACTTGCCGACCTTCGCCGAGGGCGTGCGCGCGGCCATGCGCGAGGATCCGGACGTCATCCTGGTCGGCGAGTTGCGCGATGCCGAAACCATCTCCATGGCGATGACCGCGGCCGAGACCGGACACCTGGTGCTCGGCACCCTGCATACCACCAGTGCCACCAAGACCATCGATCGCATCGTCGACGCCCTGCCCACGGAAGAGCGCGAGCAAACCAAGAGCTTCCTGGCGCAGAGCCTGATCGCCGTCATCACGCAGGTGTTGCTCAAGAGTCCCGACCAGCGCGCGCGCCACGCCGTGTGCGAAATCATGGTGCTCACCAAGGCCATCGGCAAGCTCATCATGACCGACCAATCGCACCAGATTCCGAGCCAGCTGCAAATGGGCAAGGAGTACGGCATGCAATTGATGGATATGGCTTTGCTCGCGGCCATCAATGCCAAGCAAGTCGATCCCGAGCAGGCCTACTCCTATGCGTCGGACAAGCGCCAATTCCAGCGCTTCGTCACCGACATGTCGGGCGTACCGGTGCCCGATGCCGCATCCGGCTCCGCGCCGGCATCGGCGCCGGCAAACACTTGAGAGAGCCGCCGTGCCCGCCATCGACACATTCTTGAATCAAGTGCTGGAGCGCAACGGATCGGATCTGCATTTCTTGGCGGGCGATCCGCCGCGGGTGCGCCAGTACGGTGAGCTCAAGGCATTGCGCCCCGAGCCTCTCGAGGCCGAGATGGTCAAAACCACGCTGTACGAGATCATGCCGAAATTGTCGGTCGAGCGGTTCGAGACCAAGGACGGCACGGACTTCGCCTACAGCATTCCGGGCGTCGCCCGATTCCGCGTCAATGTGATGAGGCAGCTGAACGGCATGGGCGCGGTATTCCGGGCGATCCCGTCCAAGGCGCGCACGGCCGCGGAGCTCAACCTGCCGGAAGCCGTGATGGGTCTGTGCAAGATCAACAGCGGCCTGATCCTGGTCACGGGCAAGACGGGCTCGGGCAAATCCACCACGCTCGCGGCCATGATCGACGACATCAATACCCGCGAGAAGGGCCATATTCTCACCATCGAGGACCCGATCGAATTCGTGCATTTACGCAAGAACTGCCTGATCAGCCAACGCGAGATCGGAGTGCACGCGACCTCCTTCTCGTCGGCGCTGCTGTCGGCGTTGCGCGAAGATCCCGATGTCATCCTGGTGGGCGAGTTGCGCGACCTCGAGACCATGAGCATCGCGGTAACCGCCGCGGAGATGGGCATTCTGGTGATGGGTACGCTGCACACCAACGGTGCCGCCGCCACCGTCGATCGATTGGTGAACGCATTCCCCGCGGACAAGCAACCTCACGTTCGCACCATGCTGTCGACCAGCCTGCGCGGCGTGGTTTCTCAACAGCTCATCCCCAAGGTCGACAAACAAGGCCGCGTCGCGGCTCTCGAAATCCTGATCAACACGCCCGCCGTCGCCAATCTCATCCGTCAGGGCAAGATGGACCAGCTGGAAAATGCGATGCAAAGCGGCTCGGCGGTCGGCATGCGGCTGATGGACACGGCCATCCAAGCGCTGATGGATCAGCGCCAAATCACCGGCAAGGAAGCCTTCAAGAAAGCGATCAACAAATCCCGGTTCGAGCAGTTCCGCGAGGCTTCGTAATTCGGCGGTGGGCGACGCCGCCGGGCCGCGCGCCCGCAGCGTCCACCTGAGGCCGCCGCCATCGCGGGCGCCTGATCGCGACTGCGAAAAGCTGCCGCGCGCTGTAAACTGCTGAGATGACCCGCAAACTCTTCGTCACCACCGCGCTGCCCTACGCCAACGGCCCGTTCCACATCGGCCATATCATGGAGTACATCCAGGCCGACATCTGGGTGCGCTTCCAGCGGATGCTCGGAAATGTCGTGCATTTCGTCTGTGCGGACGACGCGCACGGCGCGCCCATCATGCTCAAGGCCGAAGCCGAGGGCATCTCCCCGCAGGAGCTGGTTGCGCGCATCACCGCCGATCGGCCCCAGTACCTCCGCGGCTTTCATATCGGCTTCGATCATTGGTATTCGACGGATACGCCGGAGAACGTGGCGCTCTCCCAGGACATCTACCGCAGGCTGAAAGCCGCGGGGCTCGTCTATGTCAAGGCGGTGGAGCAGTTCTACGATCCGGTGAAGGGCATGTTCCTGGCGGATCGCTACATCAAGGGCGAATGCCCCAACTGTCACGCGAAAGACCAGTACGCCGATGCATGCGAAGTCTGCAGCATCGTCAATTCACCCACCGATTTGATCGAACCGTATTCGACGCTGTCGGGCGCAAAGCCGCTCATGAAAACCTCCGACCACTATTTTTTCCGGCTGTCGGATCCCAAATGCGTGCAGTTCCTGAGCGGGTGGCTCGACACGCCGGGGCGGTTGCAGCCGCAGGTGGTCAACAAGGCGCGCGAGTGGCTCGCAGGGTCGGGCGACGAAGCGCTCGACGACTGGGACATTTCCCGCGACGCCCCCTACTTCGGCATTCCGATCCCCGATGCGCCCGGCAAGTATTTCTACGTGTGGCTCGACGCCCCGATCGGCTATCTGGCATCGCTGCAGAACTACTTCGATACCGGCAAGGCGCGCGCGCGCGGCGAACATCGAACCTTCGCGCAATTTCTCGCGGCTCCCGACACCGAGCAGTTGCATTTCATCGGCAAGGACATCATCTACTTCCACACGCTGTTCTGGCCCGCAATGCTGAAGTTCGCCGGATCTCCCTACAAAGTGCCCGATCACGTCTACGCGCACGGCTTCATCACGGTGTCCGGCGAGAAGATGTCCAAGTCGCGCGGCACCGGCATCAGCCCGCTGCGATATCTCTCGATCGGAATGAATCCGGAGTGGCTGCGCTACTACATCAGCGCCAAGTTGAATTCGAACGTCGAGGATCTGGACTTCAACCCGGACGATTTCGTTGCGCGGGTGAACAGCGACCTGATCGGCAAATACGTCAACATCGCGAGTCGCGCCGCGACCTTCATCACGAGGCATTTCGACGGAGCACTCGGATACGGCGGCGACGCAGCACCGATCGCGCGCGAGGCGCGCGAAATCGCGCTGCGCGTGGCCGAATACTACGAAACGCGGGATTTCGGCAAGGCTATGCGCGAGATCATGACCCATGCCGATCGCATCAACCACGATTTCGATGCGCACCAGCCGTGGGTTCTCGCCAAGGATTCGGCACGGCGCGCGGAACTCCAGGACGTCTGCTCGCGGGCGCTGCAAGGGTTCAGGTTGCTGAGCGTGCTCATAGCGCCCGTGCTGCCGGAACTCGCGGAGCGCGTCGCGCGCGAGCTGTTCGGGCTCGATCGGTCCTTTGCGTGGAGCGACGCCGACGTGCTGCCCGTTCGAATCAACCCATTCCGGCACCTGATGACGCGGGTTGAACCGAAACAGCTCGACGCGCTGTTTGAGGCGGACAAGGAACCCGCACCCGACGCGGCTCCTGTCAAAGCCGCCGCCGGAACGTCGCGCGCCGCTTCCCCGCCGGCGGCCGCGTCGGATACCGCGACCCTTGCGAATGCCGCGGCCGTCGAGGGGAATTTGATTTCCATCGATGAGTTCCTGCGCGTCGATTTGCGGGTGGCCAAGGTGCTGCGCGCGGACCTCGTGGCCGGCGCTGACAAATTGCTGAAATTGCGGATCGATGTGGGGGAACTCGGCGAACGCGAGATTTTCGCCGGGATTCGGGCGGCGTACGATTGTGCGGCCTTGGTGGGCCGTCTCATCGTGGTGGTCGCCAATTTGGAGCCGCGCAAGATGCGCTTCGGCACTTCGGAAGGGATGATGTTGGCCGCGGGCCCCGGCGGGAAGGAGATCTTCGTATTGTCGCCGGACACCGGAGCGGCGCCCGGCATGCGCGTGAAATGAGATGAACGAGATCGCGCCCGACATGGTGGCGCGCATCGATGCGCTGCTGCCGCAGACTCAATGCACGCGCTGCGGCTTCAGCGGCTGCAGACCCTATGCGGCGGCGGTGGCGAGCGGCGAGGCGCAGATCAATCAATGCCCGCCGGGCGGCCGCGCCACCATTGCCGCCTTGGCCGATCTTCTGGGCCGTCCCGTTCTACCCTTGAATCCCGTGCATGGGGTGGAGCGGCCGCCGCTCATCGCCTGGATCGATGAATCGCGCTGCATCGGCTGCGCGCGCTGCCTCGATCCCTGTCCGGTGGACGCCATCGTCGGCGCCGCCAAACACATGCACACCGTCCTTCCGAAGACGTGCACGGGCTGCGAACTGTGCCTGCCGCCCTGCCCGGTCGATTGCATCGAAATGCGGCCCGGGCCGGCACCCGCGCCGGATCAATCGTTGCTCAACCGCGGGCGATTCGACGCGCACACCCGGCGCCTGTCGATTCGGCATCTCGAGCGGCAGCGGCAACTCGATGCGAAGAAGGCGGCGGCGCCGGGGTACAGGACGGAATCGTGAACGATGCAAAGCGGCGCGCAATTTTTGAACGGTTGCGGGCGGCAAATCCTGAGCCGCGCACCGAATTGCACTATCGATCCCCGTTCGAACTCCTGGTGGCGGTGATCCTGTCGGCCCAGGCGACCGACAAGAGCGTGAACAAGGCCACGGCCGGTTTGTTCCGCGCCGCTCATACGCCGGCTGCCATGCTCGCACTCGGAGTCGACGGGCTTTCGCGCCATATTCGCTCCATCGGTCTGTACAACAGCAAGGCCAAGAACATCATCGAGACCTGCCGGCTGCTGATCGAGCGCCACTCGGGCGAGGTGCCCTCATCGCGCGAAGAACTCGAACGCCTGCCGGGCGTCGGCAGAAAAACTGCCAACGTCGTTCTGAATACGGCGTTCGGGCAACCCACCATCGCGGTGGACACCCACATATTCCGCGTCGCCAACCGCATCGGTCTGGTCGCAGGTAAGACTCCAAGGGCGGTGGAGGATAAGCTCCTGAAGGTCGTGCCGCCAGAGTTCCTGAAGGACGCGCATCACTGGCTGATCCTGCACGGGCGCTACACCTGCAAGGCGCGCAATCCGGCCTGCCCCGCCTGTGTCATCAACGATCTTTGCGAGTATCGTCACAAGACCCATGACAGTGTTTGATTCCTACACCCGCGAACAATTGCGCCAGGCCTACGCGGAGGCGTGGCGCAAACACCTGGCGCGCTCGCCGCTGACTCCGCTCGAAGCCATGATTACCGACGTCGTCGGCGCGCATCCCGAATATCAGGCCATCGTGGGGGATCCGGAGGCGGCCCTGGCGTTCGAACCAAGCGCCTCCGGGGCAGCCGAGAATCCTTTTTTACATATGGGGCTGCATCTTGCGGTTCGCGACCAGGTGTCCGTCGATCGGCCGCCCGGGGTGCGGGAGCTGCACCGCGCACTCCAAGCGCGGTACGGCGACCTGCACGTTGCCGAACACGTGCTCATGGAAGCGCTCGGCGAAGTGCTCTGGCAGGCGCAGCGCGCCGGCCACGCACCGGATGAGAGCCGGTATCTGGCCCTGGCTCGCAGGTCTCTCGAAGGTTAAGCAAGTTTCATCCGCGCTTCATCGGTGCGGCAATTGATCGACGCTATTCTGCCGTGTATGAGTGCGGGACTTTTTACGAGTTTTGCGGCCCTGGCGGCCGCTTTGTCCTTGAGCCTATTGGCGATGGCCGGCGGTTACGCCGACGCGCCGGCAGCATCGCCATCGCCGGCAGCTCCCGCCGTTGCCGCGTCCGGCGCATCGTCCACCGCCTCGTCCGGCGACGCGGCCGCCAAGCATGCAAAGCGCACCGCCTGCCTCAAGGACGCCAAGACAAAGAAGCTGGTGGGGGCGGACAAAACCTCGTTCCTGAAGAGCTGCATCGCAGCTCCTAGCCAGGCGCGCGCGCCCTGATCGGCCGAGCCCCGGCCGGCGGGCTTCGACAGAACTGCGGTTGCCGAAATCGACTCGAAATCGCACGGCGAGAGTGCTCGCCACGACTCAACGCCCCCTAGAATTTCCGCGGCGGTGCAAGCGTCACCGTGAGCAAGATCTTGTCCATCACCGCGTTGCTGAACTGCAAAGTGAAGGGCTTCCCGCCGGCCAGGTCGAACACCACGATCTTGTGGGGCGGCCTGCACGAATGCTGTCCCTGATAGTCCGTGGGGCGCAGCAGCGCCCCGTTCGATACGACATCGATCCAGAACGGGACGTCGACGGCAATGCGGTAGCTGCCGGGTGCCGCTATTCTCAGCGTGGCCAATCCGGCGAACGCCGGCGTTCCGGTCAACTGCTTGCCCGGAGAAACGGCGAAAGCCACAGTGTCCTGGGCCTTCAGCCGCAGCCGATAGAGGCGATTCGGCACGATGGGCGGCGCAGATGCCCGGTCTTTCCCGGCGGTCAACTCGGCGGGAGTCGCGGCGAACAGGATCCTTTCCCTGCTCACATCCCATTTAAAATCCACACAGTCTTCGTCGGCGGCGCCGGCCGGCAACGCTGAACTGCCCAGGAGAAGTGCGAGAAGCATTGAAACTGCCAGATTGCGTGTCGATTGCATGGCCCCTCGTCTAACGCCTGGGTATGTAGAGATCGGTCAGCGTACCCTCAAATGCCTCGGCCGCAAACGCGACGGTCTCCGACAGCGTCGGATGCGGATGAATGGTCAATCCGATATCGGCCGCGTCGGCGCCCATTTCAATGGCGAGCGCCACTTCGGCGATCAAGTCGCCGGCGTTGGTGCCGACGATGCCTGCGCCGATGATTCGATGGGTCTGCTTGTCGAACAGCAGCTTGGTGAAGCCTTCGTCGCGGTTGAGCGCGAGAGAGCGGCCGCTGGCGGCCCAGGGAAAGAGGCCCTTGCCATAGTCGATGTTGCGAGCCTTGGCCTCGATTTCATTGACGCCCGCCCAGGCGATCTCGGGGTCGGTGTACGCCACGGACGGAATGCAGCGTGCATCGAACGCGGTCTTTTGTCCCGCGGCGACTTCCGCGGCCACCTTGCCCTCGTGGCTCGCCTTGTGCGCCAACATAGGCGCTCCGACCACATCGCCGATGGCGAAGATATGCGGCACATTGGTGCGCATTTGCTTGTTCACTTCGATCAGGCCGCGGGCGCTGACCGCGACGCCGGCAACGGCGGCGTTGACGGTATTGCCGTTGGCGGTCCGGCCCACCGCCACCAGCACCCGGTCGAAGACCTGCGGCTGCGGTGCGTCGGGCCCGTCGAAGGTTGCGCGCAGCCCTTCGGCGGCAGGCTCGAGTTTGGCGACCTTGGTGCCGAGTAAAATGCGCTCGTAGCGCTTCTCGATCCGCTTCTGCAGCGGCCGCACCAGATCGCGGTCCGTGCCCGGCATCAATCCATCGCTCAGTTCGACCACGGTGACACGCACGCCGAGCGCATCGTACACACAAGCCATTTCCAAACCGATGATGCCGCCGCCGATCACCAGCAGCCGCTTGCAATCCGGCGGCAATTCCAGCGCGCCGGTCGAGTCGATGACCCGGGGGTCATCCGGCAGCCCCGGCAGCCGTGCGGACTCGGATCCGGCCGCGATGATGCACTGCTTGAAATCGATGCGCCGGCGATCGCCCGCGCCCTGTACTTCGATCGTAAAGGGTCCCGTGAATTTGCCTTCGCCTTGAATCACGGTGACTTTGCGCTGCTTGGCCAGCAGCGAAAGCCCGTTGGTCAATCGGGTGACGACGCGATTTTTCCAGGCACGCAGGCGCTCGAGGTCGATTTGCGGGGGAGCGAACACGATGCCCGCGCCGCCCATGTCGGAGGCGTCCTCAATCACCTTCGCCGCATGCAAGAGCGCTTTGGAGGGAATGCAGCCGACGTTCAAGCACACGCCGCCCAGCATCGGCCAGCGCTCGATCAACGTGACCTTCAGCCCGAGATCTGCGGCACGAAACGCGGCGGTATAGCCGCCCACCCCGGCACCCAGTACCACGAGATCGACGGCACCCGCAGGCGCAGCCGCGGCGGCGCCTCCCGATGCGATTGCGGCGGCGGGCTTGGGCGATGCGTCGGGCTCGGGCGACGCGACGGGCGCCGGTGCGGGGGAAGCGGCCTGTGCAGGAGCAGCGGCAGGTGCGGGGGCAGCGGCAGGCGCGGCAGCAGCGGCGGGTGCCGGGGCAGCGGCAGGTGCGGCGGCTTTCGTAGTAGGGGCAGCGGTCTGCGCGGGCGAAGCAGCCGGCGCCGCAACGGCGGGTGCCCCCGCTTCCGTCACTTGCACCTTGGCAATCAGCGCACCGGCGACCACCTCGTCGCCTTTTTTCATCTCGACGGATTCGACGACACCGCTCACCGGCGAGGGCACATCCATCGAGGCCTTGTCGCTCTCCAGCGTGATCAGCGCGT
>Ga0209624_10000057_pt1 | contig 106220 bp, 106 predicted proteins | sample JacPinW_OM2H0_O1_FD_188565 | JGI IMG/M metagenome (GOLD analysis project Ga0209624, IMG submission 188565) | Forest soil microbial communities from Algoma, Ontario, Canada - Jack Pine, Ontario site 1_JW_OM2H0_O1 (SPAdes) (version 2) | ecosystem: Environmental > Terrestrial > Soil > Boreal... | reverse complement strand
CACATTCCTCCCACCGTAGATTTTACTAAAAGAGATAATCAAAAGTCTGCTCATATTATTGGCTTATTACAACCATTCTATGATACAACTACGCAGCAAACATTTTCTGCAGGCACACAATTTGTATACGATCCAGAAAAAAGCACTTCTGACTATTTTCTGGTGTATATTTTCAAGAGCGCAACTACTGCCTTCACCACAAATTTTATTCCACGCTCAGCAGCAATTATCATTAAATCTCAAGACCAAAATAGTGCTATTCCACTCTTTATACAAATCCTTAAACGTTGGGCGCAGCCAGAAAGTGGCGCTATTGCCTATGTATGGGGAGGCTGCAGCTATTGCCACACCTGCAATCCAACGGCAATAGAAAAAAAAGCTGGTTTAGATTCCAATCAACTCTATCATCGCCCCCATTACTGTTCATCACCGTATTGCGGCTTCGATTGCGCAGGATTAATTTTACACGCGGCTCAACTGGCCGGCATTCCCTACTTTTACAAAAATAGTTATACAATAGCCCATTCCCTTAAAGCGGTATCAACCTCCTCTAACCTGCATGAAGGCGATATCATCTGGATACCTGGCCACGTTATGGTAATCAGTAGTTTACATCCCGCGCTCCTGATTGAGGCACGTGGCTATCCGCATGGGTATGGCATTGTGCATGAGATTGCATTAGAAAAGGTTTTTAAAGGTATTAAAAATTATGCACAACTTATGCATGCATTGAATAAGCAAAAACCGCTTATCCGTTTAGATAAAAAAGGACAAGAAATGGAGAAAATTAAACGGTTTAAAGTATTAAGCTTACCTTCGGTTTGGGATCAAGAAAATATTTAATAGCTGCGTAAAAAGTGTGTATATTATTTATTTGATAAATTAAAATTTATTGTCATAAAAGAGCAAATCAGTATACTTGTTTGCCATATATAACACATTTTATATACAGGAGCCTTTTATGCACAAACTATTCTCATCATGCATCCTTGCAGCCATTTTGATAGCCGGTCAAGTAGCTCACAATGTTAATGCAAACAACATTAATTATAAAGAAATTGCCGATCTTTATATGAGTTCATGGGGACAGGTAGAAATTGCAAAGCCACAACCTGAGCAAGATCCAAAAAAAATCGATCTTTCATTTCCTATTCTTTCTACACAAGAAAAACGGCGTATTCTTTTTGAACTCTTTGCTCGTAATGAACAAACCGTTGCTCCAGTAAATCAAGCTGCTATTGATGCTTTGCGCATCGTATTAAAAGATCTTGATGTTTATTACGGCACTGGCCAAAACACACAAGAAACGTTGATGAATATTATCAATAATACACAAACAACACTGGGTGAAGTTGTTTTAGCCCATGAGCTTGCACATCCCATGCCCAATATGACTGCTTTACAAAATAGGCAAAATTTCATCAAAGAGTTAGTTACTAATGAAAAGCTTTTTAATCAGCTCGATCAAATTCTTTCTTCTATTAAGAATGCTGAATCAGGCTTACTATCTTTTTGGAAAAAAAATGATCCCGTTAGCGAAAAGTTATTTAAACAACTTTATTTTAGCCATTCCTGGTTCACTCGTTTTAATCACGATAGCGCAGCTTTAGAAGCGCGGGTACGCATGGGCAATTTAGGAACGGCATGGCAATGCGCAGGAGACGTGATTACTCTTGCGGGTTTCTATTATCTTATGCAGTATACGACACGCTTTGGCATTAAAAAATTAATCCAGGTTGGCCGTGATCACATGGATAATCCTGAGGACATTGCAAATGCTGATCGCGCACTTGCAGAACTTGATAACACCAAGACATCTCTTAAGGATGCATCGTATCAGGCATACCAAACTGCAAAATGGTTCTTAGATCCACGGCAATATATAGAAGATATAAAAAACAATGCTAAGTTGCCAAACCGTAACTTGCGCCTTGTTGGTTATGGTTTAACGGGACTAAAAGCTGGTCTTGTCGGTTTATACATAAGCCATAAGGTTAAAGTTGTTAAAACAGCGGTTGCTCAAGCACAACAAACTATCCAAGCAATTAACTATCTGCACCATAAATTAATTAACGTTGCGAGCGTGGTTGATGCATGCAAACAACTGCAATCATTGGCACTCAATAACAATGCAATGAGCACAGGATTACATTCGTTTGCCGGTATTGAAAATGTTTTAAATACTAAAGATGAATCAACACCATTTGCACAACTTATCAATCTTTTACAAACCGACACTTTTAAAGGATCTGCATCATTCTTTTCATTATCAGGTCGCGTTCTTGCAGCAAACAGCCTAATGGAAAACGAAAAAGAGCAATTCGCATCGCTCTTTGAAGCAATTGGTGAAATTGATGCCTGCCTTTCTATGGCAAAATTATATAAAAAAATGAGTAATGAACGTGTTGGCTACTGTTTTGTTGACTTTATAGCTGCAGCAAAACCAACCATACGATTGCTTGATTTTTGGAATCCGTTTATCAGCGCACGCATGGTAGTTACTAATAATCTCACCTTAGGCAATAATCAAGCTTCTAAGATTATTTTAACGGGCTCAAATACTGGTGGAAAATCAACTATTCTCAAAGCAATTATGCTCAACATGCTTCTTGGTCATACGTTTGGTATGGGAGCAGCTAAACAGTTTACGCTTAGCTCATTTACTTTCATCGGCAGCTATTTACGCATAAAAGATGATATCGCATCTGGACATTCACAATTTAAAGCCGAAGTATTACGTGCAAAACTGCTCACTGAAACCATGGCAAGCTTACCGCACGACCAATTTGGATTCGTGGTTATTGATGAACTCTTTACCGGTACTAGTTCAGAAAAAGCATCACATGCCGCGTATAAAGTTGCAGAGAAATTAGCATCTATGGACAATAACATTTATGTTTTGGCCACACATTTCCCATTATTGACTGAGCTAGAAAACGCAATGCCATCAACAATCAAAAATTATAAAGTTGATGTTCTCAAAGATGATGCGGGTAATTTAATTCGTCCATTCAAGTTAGAACAAGGCATTAGCGATAGCAATGTTGCTAATGATATTCTTAATCAAGAAATAGCTGATATTGATTTTGAATAATACTGTTTATTTTTTAAAATTCAAAGGGATTATCTCTATGGTAATCCCTTTTTTTATGTAAAGCTGAACGCAGAAAATCTAGCAACATTCAATAACCGCATTGCAATAAGGTGACATATGAAAATTATAGTTGCAACAGTATCTATTGTGCTCTTCAGCACTCTGTTATATTCGATGGAAAAGCAGCAAAATAGTGCTGCACCCGATTTTCCTGAAATTAATGTATCCGCGATACAAAAATTTTTAGATGAGGGAGGTAATCCTAATATCCAAAATGATGGTCGACATACCCCACTTTATTATGCAATGGTCTTTAAAAATATTGAATGCATAGAGCTTTTATTAAAAAATAACGCAAACCCTAATATGCTAAGCGGCCCAGCACACGAAACACCACTCCATAGAGCAGTCCGAACAGGTATAGTATGGGTACAGCTATTACTCAAGTATAATGCCAATCCCGATATGCCAGATATGGACGGCAATATTCCACTTCATGATATAGATTTTATGGCCCAAGATATTGACGGCGAACGAATTTGCAAACTGCTAATAGAACACACCAAAAATCCGTTTTTCAAAAATAAATCTGGACGTTCACCATATGACTGGACTCATGGTAAATATAAACATTTATTAACTGAAAGTAGCATACAAAAGATAAAACAAGAAAAATTAATAAGAATCAAAGAAGAATTAAAACTGCAAAAGTTGCAAATAGAGCACCAACGCTTGCAAACTTTCTTAACTAATTATCCAATCACATTATCGCCTGCAAATCTTGTAGCATTACAGAGCATACGCCGGAATACAAAAAAAAGTACGTGTACTCTATTGTAACAATGCGTATAAAATTATTGCCACCAAGAGCGGGTGATCTCTTTAAAAATACTGAACAAAAAGCTGGCAACAATATAAATCACTGAAATAACTAAAAAGAATGGATAGCCATGCACTAACGACCAGAGTGCCAGTATTCCCAATACTAAAAAGGTGCCACTGGTTGCAAGCCGCATTTTAATATGTTTGGCTGAAGGAAATTTAATACTAGAGATCATCAATAATGCAACACAGGTTACTAAAAAGGCAATACGCTCAGGGCGCAACATGCTGGCAAAAAGAGAGGTAGAGATCCATTGCTCATAAATAACAATGTTAGCAAGGAAAAAAGCTGCTACGGTTGTTGGCAAACCACTAAAGGAAGCACTATTGCTACTGCCTAAAGTATTAAACCGTGCAAGTCTAAAAAGGCCGCAACATAAATATAGTCCAAGTACAAGCATACCCGCATTACCCAACTGAAATAATGACCAGCTATAGAGCAAAACAGCGGGTGCAAAGCAAAATGATACGGCATCACATAAAGAATCGAGCTCCATTCCGATCATACTAGTGACATTAAATATGCGCGCTAACCTGCCATCACACAGATCGAACAATGCTGCTAGCACAATCAAAAGTGCAGCAACCATATATTGTTCATCGAGCGTTTTAATAACCGAAACAAGACCACATAGCGCGCTTGCAAAGGTAAAAAAGAATGGTATTAAAAATAGATTTTTTTTGCCTGAGCCTTGTAATTGAGCAAAATCAATAATTTTCATGCCAATCTCCCGATAACTGTTTGACCACCAGTCACTGTTTGTCCTACATGTACATTTAGTTTAGCATGTGCTGGAAGGAAAAGGTCAACACGAGAACTAAATTTAATCATGCCAAACTTATGGCCCGCATTTACCACATCACCAATGTTCACCCAACAGCAAATACGCCGCGCAATGGTGCCTGCTATTTGGCGCACTAATACGCTTTGCCCATTCGGATGGGTAATAACCACATCATTGTGCTCATTCAGCTCTGAGCTTTTTGGTAAGAATGCCATGGCAAATTGTCCTTGAGAATATTTAACTTTTTCTACCATTCCTGGAATCGGCGTCCAATTAACGTGCACATTAAAAACCGATAAAAAGATTGAAACTTTATGGTAATAGCCATGAAATGCCCCTTCTGGACTGTGCACTACTTCTAATATCGTGCCATCGGCTGGGCATACAATCACATTTGGATCAATGAGCGCCTCAGGGCATACTCGCACAGGATTACGAAAGAAATAAAAGCAAAATAAAAAGGCAACAGCTGCAATATAGAAAAGTGGCCTCCAAAAGAATAGCCCAATCACTGCAACAGCTATAATCCCGAGTAAAACAAGCGGTGCTTGGGTCCAGAGTAAATTGCCAGTAATAAATTCAAACATAGTGCCCCTTAATAAATGAAATAGGTATCCAATATTTCAGGATACCTATTTTTATCGAAAATAAAACCTAATCTCAAGTATTAAGCAGCACAGCCTGTGATAGCTTGTTGCATCGCATCTAAACGGGCAATACAAATCAGTAATTTCCAATATTGCATTGCCACTTCTCGTTGCTGTAATGATGGGTCATATATCTGCGCTATAATATTTGACGGCCAAAATATTGAATAAAGGTATTCTATTTCACTGGTTATTTTTTTAATATCATCTTTATTAATAGCAGAAAGAGAACGATTATTGATATCTTTCAATTGAGTTTTAATAAGATCAACAACTGCCGGATTGCCAGTGATACTCAATGGATTCGACCACAACTTTGCAAGGATTGAACTAGCTATACCTTTCAAAGTTTCTTTTTGCTTTTTAATTTCAGTTAAAATTGCCTTTTTATAGGCATCATCATCACCTTTAACAGACGGCAATATGAGCTCTCTATCAGCTTTTAATAGTTTCCAAATACCATCCCTGGCAAAAGCAATATCAAATGGTGCCTCAAGAAATTCATCGCAACCTTCAACATTTTTCATTCCGGGAGCATTTCGCCATACACATAAGCATTCACTCGGCTTGCCAACCTGGCTTTGAGAATCTTCATCTAAATAGCGTGTGTATTCTTTTGCCTGCTTTAATATGGTGGTATAATCAGACCCGTAATAATAAGAGTACGCAGTACGTCCCGCAATTGCAGCTGTTAGCAATGTAATCGCTGCTGTTGCTCGTGGATTATTTTTTGCAAGGTTACCAACTGTATCTAGTTTGGCCAGTACCTGCGATGTACCAACTACAGCACCACCTAAAATTTTAGCAACACCGTGAGCAGCAGTACCTATGTTATTTACAATAGTGCGCGCACCATTAAAAAAACTATTATTTTTTACAACATCAAGCGGACCGGCTTGAACTAAACTCTGTAATGAAAATAGGCTTGTTAAAAAAAGTATTTTCGCTGTTCTAGACATGGAAAACCTCCGTAAAAATAGAACATAACAACCATTACTTCTGTATATATCATGTATATATGGTAATAGTTTATGCAAAACATGTCAACCAAGCCATGTTCTAAAAATAATTATTATTTCGATTAGAAATTTTAAAAAAGTATAGTGGAGGATTATTTGGTGCTAAATGGCTCACCCGTTAATAAAGCCCTGCGTAAATTGCCCAAATTATGGTTGTTGCCAAGCACTAAGAAAGATTTCAATTTTCCATTTGAAATTATAAATTCGTGATAATAATGTTCTGTCTGCTCCACCCGAAACTCCTCATTGTTTCCATGACCAGAAAAACCTGCCTGTGCGTATTTAAGATCAAAAAAGGAAGAACTGATAATTACTGCGGGGCCTGCATACTTTTTTGGCATACCCGCCATTGCATGCACAGCATGAATTCCTTGCAACATAGCATCAGGCCAGGTACAGCTTCGCATACCCTTACCAGAAATCTGATCTTGTACCTCAATTAGATCTCCCGCGGCATAAATGTTTGCAATATTTGTTTGCATGCAATCATTAACAATAATGGCACCATTATTGCTCGCAATACCAGCAGCTATTGCTATTTCACTATTAGGCTGCAACCCGGTGGCGCAAACTATCATATCTGCATGCAAAACTCTTCTATCGCTTAAAGTGACTTCTTTACCTTCCTGCACTTGCATCACCTGCACTACCTCTGCGCTCGTTATAAGTTCCATACCCTGTTGCGCAATGCGCTGCTGTAAAAACGCTGCTGCTTGTACCGACAATGAGGATCCCAGAACCTGGTTATTTCTTTCTAGTATTGTGATAGTAATTCCTTTTTTATGCAGAGCATCAGCACATTCCAAGCCACTCAAACCTGCCCCCACAATAAGCACCCGTTTTACTGATGCTGTTTGTATAGAGGCAAGAATATCCTGTGTGTCACGCAAGGTGTGAAAGGTAAAAGCGCTCGCATTTTTAAAAATAGAAGGAATTGATGGGCTGCTGCCCATCGCAAGCAGCAAGGCATCATAAAAAATACGTGCGCCATTTTCGCAAATCACCGCGCTATCTGCAACGTCAAGAGCAATTACCTGGGTGCCATAGATAAAGTGCACCCGCTCACGCAGCTGCATGCTCGCAATCTCTAAACGCGTGAGTTCAAACTGCCCTGCCAAATAGTCTGCCAAAAAACATTTATTATAGGGAAATTCAATCTCTTGTGTGATACAGGTTATGGAGGCGGTCGGTTCTAACTGCAATAATTTATTCATAGCTGCAATGGCTGCAGCAGAAGCACCAATAAAAAGATACTGTTTGGGCATATATTCGGACTCTTGTATTTACAAAAAGAAGATGGAAGACTTACAACCAGTATATCTAATTTTATCTTTTTAAAAAGGAGTCCCATCATGAACTTTACGCGTCTACACCTACTGTTAGCACTTTCTATAAGCGCAATCTGTATAAGTATCGATGCAAAAAATCCCAAACGGCCATGGACATTTCTTGTATACATGGCAGCTGATAATAACTTAAATCCAGAAGCTGACGAAAATATAGCACAAATGGTGCAAGCAAGTCATTCAACAAATGGGTATATTCTCGTCTATTTAAATATTAAACGCAGCGGTCAAAGCAAGAGAACGCAAAAACTGGTGATTCAAAATGGTCAAATACATCAAGAAGGGCCAACTACCGTAGAAGATAGCGGCGATGAAAATACATTGATCAAAGCGCTCACCTGGGCAGTCACTGAATATCCAAGCGATCATCTCATTGTTGACTTATGGAATCATGGCTCAGGATCATTAAACCGCCGCATGCAACAAGAAAAAGGAGTATGCTATGATGACACTACGGGCAACTATTTAACTGACTTAAAATACAAACGCGCTTTTGATATTATCGTTAATCAACATTTAGCGGGCAAAAAAATAGACATTATTACTTTTGATGCATGCTTGATGGCTGATATAGAAGTTGCCTACACGCTCATGCCGTATGCACACTATTTAGTCAGTTCACAAGAAACGGTTCCCGGTCCTGGTTTTGATTACACCAGCATACTGTCACTCTTTGAGCAAACTAATCCTGATGCAGAAACATTAGCAAAATGGATGGTCAAGACATATGATAATTATTACAAAAACAGCGGCCAAGCATACACGCTGTCTGCTGTTAATTTAGATAAACTTACTCCCGCTGTTAATTCTCTAAATGCTGCGGCAAATCTGTTAACTACTATTGTATCATCAGATGCAACTGGTACGGTTGCTAATGTAATAACAACAGTGACAGATCCATCAGTATGCCCTCACTTTGATGAACCTACCTATCTTGATTTGTACAATGTTTATGCAAATCTTATGAGCAACATAGCAAAAATGAAACTCTCATCCATAACTGGCAATCAACTTAAGAAAACATTACGATCTGCCATGAGCAACTTGGCGTATACTGTCATTGCAAATGTTCATAGCAAAAATTATGCCAAAGTGCGCGGGCTCTCTATTTATCTATGTGATCTCAATGTTGGCATAGAACCTTCATACAACAATTTGTATTGGACAACTCAAAATCCTTCATGGCTCAACTTTTTGCAAGCATATGTAAATGCTGCAACGGTATAACTTTAGTATCTAAAAATAAAAGAGCCTCTGTTGAAATCGCAGAGGCTCTTTCTGAAATTTGCGCCCGACAGGAATTGAACCTGTGGCCTGCAGATTAGGAATCTACCGCTCTATCCAACTGAGCTACGGGCGCAATTATTTTTTACCAGCTTCCGCCGCCCCCACCGCCTCCACCACCGCCAGATGAACCTCTACCCCCTGCACCAGAAGAAAATCCCGGTGCCCTTCGCGAAGATGAAATTGCAGAGTTTCCAATGCTTGAACTTAATGAGTTACCTAAATTGGTAGCAAAGCTGCCCGGTGAAAAACCATGCAATCGGCCAACATACCAGACTGGCACATACGGATGCCCTTCTTGCTCAAAGCGTGCAAAGATCGGTGCAAATTGTGTTGACCATTGTTTCTCAACTCCTAGTGCAACCGCGTACGGTAAATATTTTTCATACAATTCTGGTGTTTTGGTTGGCGGTGTACCAATCACCGCTAATCGATCAGTTTCTGTGGTTGCCAAAAAGAGCTTAAATCCTTCGATCTCATTTTTGCGTTGGACACCTTCTGGTGTGTAACCACGCACTGCAAAAAATAATAAAACTATAAGAACAATAGCTATAATGATTCCCATTATAATTGGCACCGTTAAACCGCCTGCCAGATAGAAAGCACCTCCTATGGCAGCTAATCCAATTAGTATTGCAAGTACAATGAGAATTTCGTGATACTTAAAATATTCATTGATAGTACGCGCAAAATAATTTTTGACCGCACTAATTGCTGCGTTGATAGTGTAAAAATTTTTTGATTTAATCTCTAAAGAAGATTTTTTGGCAAATAAAATATCTTGCAGCGGCTGATAATGAGCAACCCATTGGTCATCAGGCTTGTCCGGCGTAGCGTTGGCGTAGACGGAGCTTTCTTTTTTGTGCAGTAGATAAGAGCGAGACAAAAACTCTTGCTTGCTCTCAATGGTAAGATAGCCATGCACTGCCATATTAATTATTTCAGCAGCAAATGCTTTATCATCATACCCATGCTGCGAAAAATAACGAATTTCGCCAGGAGTCCAATCATGCGGTGGATAAAAGAGTGGAATAACCGTCCCTTTATTTTGTTCACGATGTATGCGCAAATACCAATACAAGAAATATGCAAGTAATACTAAAAGACCGAGCACAAGCCAGAGAATATCAAGGTTGCTCCGTATAAAATAATGCAATTTTTGCAGCCATGTCGGCTCGGGAATAATACCTTTCGGCCACGTCAGCACAATCGTTAAGCCTTGTTCTGGCAAGAGTGGATACGTAGTCTGCCATGCTACCGTGGTATCATTAATACGCTCTGCTTTGTAATAATTGCCCTTTTGCCCGTCGTAACCAGTATACGCTTCAAAGGTAATATCATGAGCATTCACTGCTTGAGGCAAAATAACTTCTGCCGACGCACGCTCAATTACCATCGGCCAGCCATTGCCAGTCACATTCCAATAAAGCTCATCATGATTTTTAAAGAAGCCAATCTGCCAATCGGTGATATACGTGATGCTGTACACATAAGTTCCACTGGGCAGTAGTATATGTGGATCACCAATTTTAATGCGTTTACCATTCAGAAGCGATTGCACCTGAAATAGCACATCAGCACCATCTTGCTGCACCTTTTCAACAATAAATGCAACAGAACGATTCGTGCCAAAACGATCGCGATATTCGGTAGGAAAATCCCGATATATGCCGTGCCCCCCATACGGTAAAAACATGGTAATGGTTTCGTGCACCCGCAATCGCGCGTCAGGCAATACGGTGATAGCACTTTTAAAATCCAAAATACGATCAAGACTAACGTTGCGCGCATCAGCAAAAAAACAAACAAAACTCAGGATGATTATGCTGCGAAGCATACCATTCATTAGCATTTTCCTAGCATTCATTTGTTTAAAATTGAACTTTGGGATTTTCTCGTTCTGCTGCAGAGTTTAATTCAAAATATGATACCGGCTTAAAGCCACCTAAACCTGCAACTATGCGTGACGGAAAGCTTTGCACTTGAATATTATAATTACGTGCAGCTCCGTTATAGTAGCGGCGAGCAAGCTGAATTTCATGTTCAATAGCAGAGAGCTCTTTTTGGAGCGACAAGAAATTTTGATTTGCTTTCAGCTCAGGATAATTTTCTGCAACTGCAAATAATGTTTTAAGCGCCTGAGTCAGCCCTTTTTCTGCTTCTGCTTTTTGTGCAACATCCGTTGCATTCATTGATACTGAGCGCAAACGAGCAACCTCTTCAAAGACCCCTTTTTCATGGGATGCATACTGTTTTACCACAGCAACTAAATTCGGGATTAAGTCATAACGGCGCTTTAATTGTACGTCAACACCACTCCATCCTTCATCCACCAGCGCTTTACCATTCACGAGGCTGTTAAAAGAGCCTACAAACCACAAAACGATTATTGCCACAATTGCAGCAAGAACTAATAAAGTAATAATAAATCCAGACATCGTATTTCCCTTTCTAATAAAGAATAACTGCTTACTATTAGTATACTGATAAAGATGCATTAATACTAGCCTATATGGCTTACAATCATCCTGTTTTATAAGCCTATTTCATAGAATATTTTTGCATTTTTATATTTTACTAGTAATATAAAATAAATAAAAAACCCTACAGGAAATAATATAATGGAAAAAGAACCTAAAATTATCAAGTTTCAAGACTTAAAAGATTCACTTACAGTTGAATTAAAAAAAAGACTTGAAACTTTGGAAATAAAAGAAGAGGTAACCTTACTAGAGGGCTTTATAAGCCAACCCTTTGATACCAAGCTTTCAAATTCTTTTATTTTTGGAAAACCTACAATTCCTATGGTTATGCTTCTTGGCAACGAAACAGGAAGAGTTTACTTTTTTGCACTCAAAGCAATCTTAAAAGATATTGAGCTATAGACAATGAATCAAAAACAACATGGCCTCTCCTCTAAAAATAAATCTGCTGACCTATTATTACAAGCAGAAAACCCAAGCTTACAGGACGTAAAAGAAATGATGGAGCCAGAGTTAGATCTGGTTTTAAATAAAGCAATAAAAGAGATCGATCAAAAGATTCAGACAGATAAAGCAACCTTAATAACTATTTTTGGAATTTTTGCTTCTATAACATCTTTTCTTACAATCGAATTTCAATTTCTTAAAACACTTTCTAATTTAGAACAGATCATTGGCTTCTCCTGTATTTTATTTGCCTTACTTTTTGGCTTCAATATTGCTCTTGATTACTTAGTAAAAAGCAGAATTGATAAAGAAATTCCAAAACTACCTATATTTTACAACGTATTCATTTTGATTTTATTTGGTATCGGTGTTTTTTTTATATTTATAAGTAACAAGAAAACATTTCAAGAAAATCAAAATTATCAGAAAAACCTCGAAATACTCGAAAATAAATTTACTGATTTTCAGACAAGGCACGAGCTAATAATTAAAGAATTTGCTTTAGAATTCAACAAACTCAATAATAAAATTAATTCACAGCAATAAAAACAAAATTCACAAACATAGAGATATCAGTTATAACCCAGAAGAGTACTCCTGATTTTCCATCCATATATAAGCCGACTATCTTCATCAAGAACCTGCGCAATCAACTCTGCCGGCGCCACATCCGAATAGCTCACACATTCTAATACAGGCTCACCTTCAGGATTAATTAATTGATGCCAATAACCATTAGGATGACCCCATTCATTATGATGCTGCTTTTCACCTGTAATAGTTATCTGAGCCATAAGCATATTTATAGGCTTCGTAAGCGTATTTATATTTTCCGGTTTATTCATACCAAAAGCTGCTTTACTGTGTGTAAGGCATAGGATACTTAATGTTGTTATAAAAACATGCTTTTTCATTGTCACCTTTCAAGTAAAAATTGATTATGCAATTATCGTAAATCTTTGAGCAAAGCATTAAACTCTTGCACAATTGTTGCATGATGGGTTTTATCTGATTCAAAGTTATACTTATCATCTTGAATCAGCTCTATACCAGATTTTTTAAATGAACAACTGCGATAAGATAAATTTGGATTTTTTTCTTTTAATGCATCATTTTCTCTTGAATCCTCTAGCGTTTCACATGGCACAGGAGAAAATCCTTGGACTTTCCGACCATTAACAAGACAGAACAGTTGACCTCTAGGTATACATGCAAGTAAAGAAATTGCATCTTTTTGAGTCATATAAATGTTACCACTGAATATCCAATCAACCTTTATCTCTTTGCCAACTTTATGCAATAATTCGTTAAACACAATTGCACGCTTGCCATTTGCATTTGCTGCCTGCACAAAGAGCTGCATAAAAAGAGGTTTTTTAATTACAACATCTTGAAAGTAATTACTTGCTTTTTCTATCGCTTCGAGCGTCGTACAATATTTTTCAAATTTTTCTTTCTTGCCATAAAAAGAGCCATCTTCTCTCGCATACCTTATATAAACATCATCATTTTCAGAACCATCATTTTTAGGCATTGTACATACATTTTTACCCCAGGCCCACGGTATTTCATCGGAGCTTTCTGTAGGCTTTTCCATCGCACCAAGTGCACTTACTATTAAAACCACAAAAAAATACTTGCTCATACTCATTCCTTAATAATTTCGACTTTATTTATCGCCGAACATATATTTTTTTAATGTAGCCTCTGCTTTTAACAACTTAAAAAGATTCTCATCCGTTAACTTGGGGCTATTTGGTTGATGTAAATTTTTTTCTATATCCTGTTTAACTTTGCCGGCATTCACAACTTCGTATACCTGTGGAAGTGTTTTTTTATTCATTTCTGCATAGTCCAGTAACGTTTTTCCCGATTCATCAGGCTTATTAACAGCACTTCCCAGAGCCATAATTTTAACCGCCTCCTCTTGGGCTCTCTCAAAATCTTCTTGTTCTTTTTTCATTGCTTGCATCAAACTCGCAGTTACAATGAGGCACACACCTAACATTATTTTGTTCATTTTTTCCTTTACTAAAACTGTTATCAGATAGTATGAATTGATATTTTTTCATGTTAGCTTTTGAAAAAACTGCAAGAAGCTTACCATTTTTAGCTTTACAAGCAAATCAAAAATATTTAAAGGTCATAATGAATATTACCTATCAACCACTGCATCCAGAACATTTTAAATTATTGTATGACTGGATTGCACAGCCCCATGTTGCGGCATGGTGGTCTGATCCTCATGATTGGGAAATCTTCTTACAAAAATATTCTGAAAAAATAGAATCTCCTTATCGCGGTTGTTTCATCATTGAAATTGACCAGCAACCTATTGGCTATATTCAATGGTATCAAGCGAATAAGTTTCCTGAATGGCAAAACCAACCTGATGGCACGTATGGCGTGGATCTTTATATTGGCAATCTTGAATTCATTGGTAAAGGCTATGGAACACAGATAGTAAAACAGTTTGTGCGGCTATTACTTAAAAAACCGAATGTTACAAACATCATTGCTAATCCAGATATTAGTAATACAGCAGCAATCCGCTGTTATGAAAAAGCAGGCTTCAAAAAAAGTCAGCGACATTATAAGACAAAACAAAAAGAAATTTTATTAAATTATCAAAAAGACACATAGCTACTCGTTTACTTCGACAAGCTTCCGTCTCCGTTAAAACTACGCCGGACTTTGCAGGATAAGCTCTGCAACTTTTATTCATTGCTGGCGCTAGCCAGGCCCTTCGACCACGCTCAGGATAAACTCCGCAAAATTTAAGGAATTTATACCTTAACTGGCCGTGCACGCCATAGCTCCAAGGGAGCGACGGCGTGGTGCGCCCGGAAGGAGTCGAACCCTCAACCTGCGGATCCGAAGTCCGACGCTCTATCCAATTGAGCTACGGGCGCAACATTAAAGTATGTTCAAATGAAAAGATGGTATAATTTTAGCGTAAGTAAGACCGTTTTACTAGCTCTATTTATCAGTGCCTTCATTAAATATAGGTGGCAGTTTATAAATGGGTGTATTGGATATATCATATGCTCGTCCATGCGGTATAGGATCCCCATCGCTATCATGTCTATTGCTTATAAGTATTGCTTTTCCAGTTTCTGGAGTATGAGTAACTTCCCCGTATATTAAACGGCCTCTAAACACGAAAGCTACCGCCTCTCGCTCTCTCACTTCAGCTATATTTTGTATCCGCTGTTTATATTTATCATCATCATTATGTATCGCCTGGCCGATAGTGCGCTTTATAAAATCTTTTTTAACAGCATACGTTGCTATATTTTCCTTCACTGGCAATTTATTCTCTTTTTCCATGCTTATTGTTACCTGTAACACCAGCAAACTAAATATTAATTTTTTCATTCACCTACCCCTCGCTTAAAGTACCCTAAAAACTCCTTATTGCCGGTTGCTCCTTCTATAGGAGATTCGATGATACCCTCGCACGTGTAACCATGCACAGCAACGCCTTCTTGTATTTTTTTAACAACTTGTTCATGAACATGAGCATCTTTAATAATGCCACCACGCCCAACTTCATGTTTGCCAGCCTCAAACTGAGGCTTTATTAATACAATAAGAGCTCCGTCCCTTTTTAGAAGTGAATCAACCGCTTCCATTACTTTAAGCACAGAAATAAATGATAAATCAAGGGTTACCAAATCGATCGGTTCACCAACATCCTTTAATTCACGCAAATTAGTACGTTCTAAAAGAATCACGCGAGGATCAGTGCGAATCTTTTCATGCACTTGACCATAGCCAACGTCAACCCCATATATTTTTTTCGCACCATGTTGCAATAAGCAATCGGTAAAACCTCCAGTCGAGATACCCGCATCAAGTACTGTCATGCCGGTTACATCGATTGCAAAATGCTCTAATGCTTTTTCTAATTTAAATCCTGCTCTGCTTACATATCGAGGAGCATGAATATCGTAGGTAAGAATGGCATCATCAGCAACTTGAGCACCAGGCTTAGTTACCACAACACCATTTACAGCAACTTTCCCCTGCATAATCCAGCTTTGAATCTGCTGTCTACTATAAGCAGGGGATTCTTCTTGCATTTTTTGATCTAATCTTTTTTTTCTAATCACAGTCTTTATGTGGGTGAGATCGGCGAAACCGTATTTACATTCTTATGATTATCCATCTTAACTGCCAAAAGCTCTTTTGCCGTTTCTGAAACTGGATATCGGTATGCACGTGCCAGCTGCGGCTCTTCTTCTAAAATCTTATCCCATGGCATTACCACTAATAAATTGTCAGAGACGTGGGCATGATTATCTGATGCTTTAATAGTCAAGAATTTTTCCTGAGATCCTTGCTTAAATGCTTGGCGCAACTCTTGCAGTGTTGTTACCTTTATGCCATTTACTTCATTAATAGTAGCGCCCGGTGTCAATGTTCTCATGCGATACAGTTGTGAATTAGAAAAAATATGGGTAATTAATAACACTGGCTCATTTTGATATTTCATTTCGGTAAACTTTACTAACCCTGGAACCATCTTTTCCATGATATGAATATGGTTTAATGTCAATTGCATAACCACCATGCCAGCAAACACTTCATAATCGATCTCTTCATAGCCAGGATACACTTTACGTATTGGTGGCAACTCTGAAAGATCTAAGGTAACTATAAACTCCTTACGCACCCCTTGACGATACATAACTAAACTTACCTGATGCCCTGCTGGGATACGGCTGACATAATCGATAATAGAGATCTTATCATCACTCCATGGCACCATCATGTCACCATAAAAATCAACGTTATAGGCATTAATTTGATAGAGCATGTCACCCGGCTTAACACCCGCTTTATACAAGGTGCTTCCCTTTACTACTTCAACCACATAGCAGCCGCCTGGCTGTGGGTTGCCCAAATATTCTGTTAATGCTTCCGAACCATTATTGTAGAAAATTCCTAAAAATGGCTTGCGCACTAATTTATTCTTATATAAATCAGGCAATACAATTTTTAAATCATTGATTGGAATTGCATAACCAACATTGTTTGCTTCGGTAACTCCCGCCGTGTTAATACCAATTACTTGTCCCATATCATTGAGCAATGGGCCACCAGAGCTGCCTGGGTTGATCGCTGCACTTGTTTGAATCATGTGCTGTTCATGGCCGCTCACCACGCCGGTTGTGCTTTTGAGGGATTGTTGGCCCAGCGGATAGCCAAGCGCTAAAACATCATCAGAACGGCGCACGGAATCAGAATCACCAAGTGGTAAAAATGGCACACTACCCAATGCTGACTTAATCATGGCCAGCGATTCCGGTGTTACGCGCAATAAGGCAATATCGCGATCACTAATGCCAATTACTTCTACGTTAACAATGTAACGCCCTAGCTCAGGAATTTGCACCCAGACATATGCCTGATTCACTACATGAGCATTGGTAATAATATCCCCTTCTTCGTTAATAAAAAAGCCGCTACCGCACACTGAATATTGATGAGGCGGGCTATATGGCTGCACCATATTAAATTCAGCTACTTGCGCAAAAACCTGCACAACCGTATTTTTAACTTGCTCTTGAATTGGCCGCCATGGCGCTATTTTTGAAGAAGTTTGCTTTTCTATAATCTGCGTAGGACCAGGAAGATCGATTTGCTTTGCAAGATCTATATCAGTGGTACTCACCTGCAACTGGGTTAGCGTGTCAGTAATCACTTGCTGCTGCTTATAGAGCATATAGCTGCCAATTCCCAAAAAGGGGACCGCCACACAGACAATTAGCAATAAAATATCTTGTGGTCTTTTAAAATTAAAAGCAAAAAATAACATGTACATCCTTTAGCAATATACCTATTTAGTAACTATAACTGCAGAAACAGTTGGTTTTAACCATTGTGCCAGTGCGCTTGATTCTGCTGCATGAGCTGCCATGAGCTGTGCTTGTTGCATCTGATACATAGTTTGCGCATTATACTCAGCAATAAAATTAGCATCCTCTTTGAGTGGCATCATCGCTTTTTTTACGATTGTCTTTAAATTTGCTACATCTAATAATAGCAGCTGGCAATCAGCATGTAAATCAACCCGATAGGAACCTAAAACTGCATGTAATGACTCTTCATACTCTTGTAAACGGGTATAGGTATTACTCAGTTCAGTAAATGCACTAAATAACGGCAATCTTTCTTTAAAGAAATAGTCTTTGAGCATTGAGACCATTAGCCCGACATCAGTCACACTAATAAGCTTAATTAAACTGCTTTCCTTAGTTACTAAAACTCCCTTTTTTGCATACTCATAATGGGACTCTGGCACATAAGCATAGGCCCAACTTCCGCCTATAAAACCTCCCAGTGACGCCCAAATCGCCGCTGCAATGGGACTTGGCTTAAATTTTAGGTCATTCCATAGATAGGAGGAAAGTAAATAGAAGCTCGTTGTACACAGCATCCCCTTCAGTGCACCAAACATAACAGTATTTCGGGACTCAAAGCTTAATCGCTCTTGGGGATAACTAAAAACAGCGTTACCCGCTATTAAAAATATACCTATTATAATACTATTTCTCATCGACATCCCTTTTATTAACTCGTTCAATCACTTCGACCAATGCATGCCAGTTTTCAACAGATCATTGTATACCATGGTTTAACAACAATCACAAATAACCGGATGTTTATGCATCAATTTGCCAAAAAGAAAAGAACTCTTTACCATAATGGTTACTGCATATCTAGCATAATAGGAGTTTTTAACATGGTTTCCCCATCAGGAACAACCTTAGAAAAATTAGTTGCTTTGTGTAAGCGCCGCGGCTTTGTTTATCAATCAGCAGAAATTTATGGCGGCCTCAATGGTATTTATGATTTTGGGCACTTAGGCACCCTTATGAAAAATAATATTCGCCAATCGTGGCTCAATGCGATCTTGGCAACACAAGAAAACATCTTATTTTTCGAAGGCGCATTACTGGGCCCCTATGATACCTGGAAAGCATCCGGCCATGTTGATAACTTTAGTGATCCTATGGTTGATTGTCTTAATTGCAAACATCGCTATCGCACCGATGATGTTAATCTTGATAAACCATGCCCGCATTGCGGCGTAAAAGCATGGACCGCATCTCGCCAGTTTAACATGATGTTTTCTACGCAACTGGGCGCTGCAGCAGATCAATCTTCTCTTGCCTATTTACGCCCAGAAACAGCACAATCAATTTTCATTAACTTTAAAAATGTTCTTTCTACCAATCGGGTCAAAATACCATTTGGTATTGCACAAATTGGTAAAGCATTTCGCAATGAAATTACTCCCAAGCAGTTCTTATTCCGCATGCGAGAATTTGAACAGATGGAATTAGAATGGTTTTGCAAACCAGATCAAGCAGACGGTTTTTTTGACAGTTGGATACAAGCACGCAAAGAGTTTTATACAAAAATTGGTATCAATCCTGAAAAAATTCATGTGCGTGCTCACGCTAAAGATGAACTTTCGCATTACTCAAAAGGTACTGTTGACATAGAATATCATTTCCCGTTTGGCTGGAAAGAGCTTGAAGGAATTGCAAACCGTGGTGATTTCGATTTAAAACAACACAGCACCCATTCTGGCAAAGATTTGAGCGTTTATGATGAAGAAACAAAACAATCATATACCCCTCATGTAGTCGAATGTTCTGTTGGTGTTGACCGTCTTTTTCTTACTTTGCTTTTTGACGCGTATCATGAAGATGTGGTTGAAGGAGAAGAACGAATCAGTTTAAAATTTGCTCCTGTTATTGCTCCGGTGAAAGCGGCATTCTTTCCGCTCACCAAAAAGCAGGCGGAGCCTATGCATACCATTTTTGAGGCTATACGCAAAAAAGGGTATTCAGTACAGTTTGATGAATCTGGCTCAATTGGTAAACGATATCGCAGACAAGATGAAATTGGCACACCACTCTGCTTTACTTACGATTTTGATAGCGAACAAGATCATATGGTAACGGTGCGCAACAGAGATACCACACAACAAGAACGTATTTCTATCGATCAAATAGAACCGTATTTAATTGCTCTATTACAGTAATAAAAAAGGAATTGTATGAGTAATTCTCGATTAGCCCACTTTTCTGCTGGCCGTGTTATTCTCTTTGCTCTTTTTTGTACCATCCTTATTGGCGCTTGTTTGCTTGCACTGCCTATCGCACGCCATGTACCTATGGCATGGATCGATTTATTATTTACTGCCACGTCTGCTACCTGTGTAACCGGTCTTTTTACCGTACCGATCGCACAGTTTACTTTTTTTGGCCATTGCGTAATACTTGCGCTCATTCAGATTGGTGGCCTTGGCATTATCACGTTGACCTTATTTTTACTTTCGCTTTTTTTAAATTTAGGATTAGCAACACAATTAATGGCGGGCAAATTACTTGAATTAGAATCATGGAAAAATACTAAAAAATTACTCGTTTTTATTATTAAAATAACTTTTATTGCCGAGGCTATCGGTGCTTTGAGTTTATTTTCTGTTTTTGTACAAACCTTCCCCGTAGGAAAAGCAGCATTTCTTGCAATCTTCCATGCAGTATCCTTTTTTTGTAGTGCTGGCATCACCCTCTTTGATAATAGCCTCTATTTGTATGCCAACAATTACATAGTAATTTTGACCGCAACCTTGCTCATGCTCACGGGCGGTATTGGCTTTATTACGCTCTTTGAAATTGGTGACTATATTGCTCATGTTAAAGACAAAAAAAAATTTCCCCATTTTTCTTTGCAAAGTAAAATAATTCTTTCTGGTGCACTTATTGGCATTCTATTAACCGCAGCACTGGTATATTTACTCGAACGGAATAATGCTTTTGCCTCTTTAACGCTCACTGGTAGCATTCTCACCAGTTTTTTCCAAGCAGTCTCTTTTAGAAGTACTGGCCTGCTCATTATTCCTTTGGGCGGTTTGCAACTGGCCACCCTCTTTTTAATTATGATCGTGAGTTTTATTGGCTCCGCACCCGGTTCAACCGGAAGTGGCATTCGCACTACCACGATGGCAATCTATTTGGCGGTCGTCAAAGCAGCCATTGAAGGACACACCGGGATTAATATTGGTCGTCGGCGCATTGCAAAAGATCAAGTTAATAAAGCGATTGCTATTATTTCGCTCAGTGTTTTTTGGGTTATTATTACCACTTTTTGCTTGCTCATTTTCATTCCAAACTGGCAGTTTCTTGATGTCTTTTTTGAATCAGTTTCTGCTTTTACCAATTTAGGACTTTCCACGGGCATAACGCCCTATTTACCATTTATCGGAAAAATTCTTATTATGTGCAGCATGATTATCGGTAGAATAGGCTCTTTAACTCTTATTCTTGCCCTGCGTAAAATTGCATTGCGTAAAGAAGCGAGTCATAATGAACTTATCTACCCTGAAGAACGTATTATGTTAAATTAGACTTATTCCAAAGCAGGAAAAAATGAAATTTGGTGTTATTGGTCTTGGCAGATTTGGACATGATGTTGCCACACTTTTGGCAGAAAATGGCATGGAAGTCTTGGCTGTTGATGATAATGAATCAATTATTACATCCATTCGCGATTACGTTACCCAAGCAGTGTGCTTGCGCATTAATGACGAAGCATCGTTACGCAGCGTTGGTATCGAAGAAATGGATACGGTAATCGTAGCGATGGGCGAAAATGTTGCACAATCAATTTTAATCACCGCACTGTTGAAAAAAAGACTGCACATTAAAAAAGTTATTACGCGCGCTGTTAATGAAATTCACAAAGAGATTCTTTTGCTCGTTGGTGCTGATCAGGTAATTTTGCCGGAAAAAGAGGTTGGCATTCACCTGGCAGACAAATTAAGCTCACCCTTTATAGACTTAATTCGCCTCACCAAAAACTTTTCCGTCAGCCTTATGGCCGCTCCTAAAAAAATGGTTGGCAAGAAGTTGCATGAGCTGCATCTCTATGAAACCTACCATGTCCATTGTGTAGGCCTCAAAATGGGAGAAGAAATTATCACCATCAAACCCGATCATCTGGTTGCAGCGAATGATAAGCTTGTTTTTGCTGGCGAACGATTACATCTAGAGAAAATAGCAAAACTATAAAATAGCTCGTTACGCAAAGAAAAAAGGCTTGGGGTTTAATCCAAGCCTTTCATTTTTAGTGCAGAGATCATAAGCTGCGTTAGATAGACTCAAAACGAATAACCGTCAAATGTGCGCGGCTATTCTTTTGAACGCTCACCTTTTTTCGGCGCTTAAAGCGAAGAGAAATCTTTTTAGGCCCTTTCATCTGCTTAACAATTACAGCAGTAACGGAGCCTTGTAAAAATGGCTTACCAATTTCAAACTTATTTTCGCCACTCTTGCGAAACAAAACTTGGTCAAATTCAACCTTTGCACCTGGCTCGCCTTCAATGCGATCAATAGCTAAAGTTTTACCTTCTACGGCTTGGTATTGCTTGCTATCGCCATCTTTACCACCGCCGCGTTGGAATATCGCGTATTTATCGAACGTTTTAATCTGTTCCATAGTACTAAATCCTAATGATGATTAGTCAAAATTTATTTGTTTTATAAGCATTTTAGCAAATAGAGAGGCATTGGTCCAGCCCAAATTCTATAAAACAGGGGGCTCTAATAAGAAATCCACCAAGCAAAGGTTGCTCACTGAGAATATAGTATACAAAATTTAAATTCTTAAAATTACTTTATTAAAATTCAAATAGAAATTAAGCAGGGGTGTATTGACTAAAACAGCTACTAGGTTATATTTAGAATAATAGAATATAATTTAAATAATGTGAGGTTATATATGTTTAAAATACGCAGTTTACTTTTTTTGATCCTAACTATAGCAGCTCCCTTCTCTTTAAACGCGGGCAAGCATCCTGAGCAGATATTTGAAAACGAACTCAATGCTACGCCGCCAGCCCCTCTTATTCCTGCTGCTTTACCTGCTCTCTTAGCACCAGAACCACTTTTTAAGCGCATAGCTCTTTGGGTAGATACCCAAACTCTCAAACATGGCCGCAACATTTCGTTGGCAGCCGGTGCACTGGCAATGGCTAGCCAGGCGGCTTCGTACATGATGACAAAGAATAACCAGCCTTTATTAAAAGCAGTTACTCAAATAGTTGGTACTGGCCTGTGCATGTCTATTGCTACTGGCGCAGGACTTTTCTTTATTGGACTCCAAGCTGATATACTTGCAGATTAATCACCAATAATTTTTTTAATTTTTAATTAAGGATTTACTTATGTTTAAAAAGTTGTTGTTCTCTTTATCCGTTCTACTTATTATAACCAGTTACGCAAAAGTTTATTTTCCGAATGGCGTTGACGCCCAAACGATTCAACAAACACCTGCTCAGGCAAAAATAGTTGCATGGGACATTCATGACGTGCTGGCCCAAAGTCAAAAATGGTCTAAGGCTGGTTATGCAATCAAAAGTTTACCTACATTTGGCGCTGGCTTATGGAATCTACTCAACTCAAAAATTACCGGCAATAAAAACCCAATGCAAGATGTTTGGCATGATATTAATAAATTACCAAAGAAATTCGGCTCTTCTGGAGAAGTTTATTATCACATTTTTCAAAAACATAACCAACCCAAACTAGCAAAAAGGGTAGCAAAAATATCAAATCTGTATGTCCCACAGCCAGGGATGGAAACCGTTGTTCAAACATTGCATGCCAATGGCATTGAACAGCGCCTTGCATCAAACATTGGACCAGTATTTTTTGATCGTTTACGCGATACCTTTAAAACTAAATACAACAGCCAGATATTTGACTATATTCAACCGGGTAAAATTGTTGATTATAATAATCTCGCACAACAAGAAAAAGTGCCAGCAAGCATAGTAACTCCTTTTAAAAAGCCATTGACCGGCTTTTATAATGATTTTAATATCGCCTACAACAACAATAACAATAAGCTGGTTATCTTCATCGATGATAATAAAAGCAATGTGCAAGCTGCTGCAAAAGCCGGTTGGATAGGCATTCGCTTTGAAAACGTGAAACAGTTAAAAGCTGATCTTGCCACCTTAGGTTTTGCGGTTACTGCATAAAGCGTTGCGTGATTTTTAAAGAAAGTTATGCTTAGAAAAAAAACTTTTTTTATCTGAGGATTATAGTATGGCTTTTGCAAAAACTTTAGTATTTACTTTAACTTTTATAACTGCAATCACCATTAATCAAAAACTGAACGCTTTGAACCCTTTTTCAACAAATAGTGAAACATCGCGAATTACCACATGCAGCGTTAAGACAACTATTGCAGCTCTCGTTGTATTCTTAACTAAAACGAAAACCACTCCAAAAACAGATGAGTTAATTAAAAATATAGAATATAGTGTAAAAACGTTGGAAAATTGTAAAAATAGTAACAAACAATAACATCCAAATATTTTCAGGAGGCATTACTATGGCTCGCACAAAAATTATCGCTGCTTTGTTAAGTATCAGTTTATTAATCGGCTTTTATCCTGCAGCACAAGCAAACCAATTCAAAATAACGCCCACTCACATTCAGCAATTTGCAGGCACTGTGTGCATGTTGACTGGCGCTTACTGTATTTTTAAACAAAAGCCTGTGTACGGCACAATATGCGGTGGCGCAGGATACTGCATACTATTCCCTGAATCTACTATTAAGCCAATGGCACAATGGATTAATAAACAAAACAGCTCCTTGGGACTGCTTAAAGCTAAACCTGAAAGTTTTGATCGAAAGGCAGAGCTTTTTGTAAAAAAAATAGAAGTTAGTGCACTTAATTTAGCGGATAAGGCTGCTGATATTGCTGATGCAACCACCGATACATTATGGCAATGGGGAAAACAAATAAAAAACTTCTTTAAATAGATTTACCACCAGAGCTAATAAAGAGCTTTCTAAATTTAAAAAGAGCCTACTTATGCAAAGCAAATTGTTATGTATCGCCATCTTTTTTTTCAGCTTAACGCATACGATGGAACACCGCATTAGGCATCCAGAAGAACAGGATGTACAAGTTTTTTGCCAACAAACATTTTGCCCATCTCCACGGGCTAAAAGAGTAGCATTAACTTTAATTTATGGTGGCCTTGCAACAGCAAATCTTGTTCTGTTTGGCAAAGAGCTTTACGAAACACTGGACTGTTTTTCAAACTCTTGTGTTGCGAGCATTAGCGCCTGTAAAGTGACCTGTTCTCAAGATAAGTTTATCACTCATATACTTAACGATCTGATCTTAGCGCCTACTTTGTATTATACCGGAGGAACGTTCAGAGATTTAATACAGTGGTGTTGGTCATCGGAGAGCAATGTAGGAGATAATGTTTAGAAGGATTCAAGAAAAAACAGGTTATAAAAGTTAACCCTTCCCCTCTAAAACTTTTAAAAGCCCTTTTCAGGGGCCTTTTCTATGCTTGACATTCCCTCTATCTATGGTAAATTTATTACAGATAGAAATGAATAAAAATGGAAGAAAATGGAGGTTTTCATGATAAAGAATACTAATTTTAAGAAGGTTTTATGGGTCCTTATACCCATAGCAGCTATAATTACCGCTTTTTACGCTCAAAATAGCCTCAAAAATAGGGTTAAAAATAGCGTACAAGCTTTTGTTGCCCAAGGTTCAAATGTTGCCCAAGAATGGCAAAATAAGCTCAAAAAAGAGCATGTCGTAGTCTTAGAGAATGTTCGCAAAGCTTTTTCTGTCGATGAGAACATCTGGCAATCAGCTCTGCAGCAATTCCAAGAAATCACACAAAAAGATGATTTACTTCTTGCTCCCAGCCAAAAGACCTATAAAAAAACAAAAGATACCCTAGCAAATCGCATTAAAGAGACACTTTTCAATGCAGGCATTAACCCTGATAAGGTAACCATAATTTATACCAATAATACCGGCTGCCCTTTAGGAGCCATGCAAGAGTTTACTGATAATGATACCCGCTTAACTCACGCTATTGACCTTAATAAAAAGTGGTTCTTAGCAAAACCGCAAGAAATTCAACAGGCAATTCTTGCACATGAAATTATGCATTTAAAACAGTATGATTCTATTGAATCTGCCTTTATTCTTGATGCATTAACGCGGTCTGGATTCACGCAACAAGATTATAATGCAAGCCCAGCTGTCCATGCTTATCGCCAACATCGCGAATTAAGAGCAGACCTTTTAGCAGGAGCTACTGATATGGCCATTGCGCAAGGATTACAAAAAGATTTTGAAGCATATATTCCAAACCAATATAAAGAAGATTTAACCACTCATCCTTCCAGCAGCACACGGCTTGAAAAGATGAATGAATTAATTAGTTACTTAGATACTGAAAAGCAGTTGAAATTGGCTTAAAAAAGTTAATGTATTTATCGCACACCAAGATCTTGCTCTATCATTCTAAGACTATTTACATTAGCACCCAAAGTTATCTCGAGGTCGATTTTTTCCATGGATGTTAAATCTTGCGTTTGCCCTATTGTATATATATCCCCATTTGCCTCGGCTTCAAATATAGCGATGATTGCTGGCTGCATAAAGTGAAGAGTCACATAAAAATAAACAGAGTCATTCATATCTTTTGCATTCACTATTTGCACAATTCTTAGTGGTTGCTTCTGCAAACTTTTTTGCAGTAATTCTTCTCTGGGCACATTGATTGAAAAGCTATCCGTGGTTCCCGCAGGAATAGTCCAAGACTCAATTTTTTCTGGATGAGCTCGATCTACTAACGTAAGTGCATTGGCCGCAAGATAATCTTTTCCTGTGTTATTGTGAATAACTATATGAATCCTCTTCCAAGTTGCTGCTTCTTTTTCCATACTTATTACATGCAATGGCCACGCCACGAGAAATAAAAGTATACATTTATTTATTACTTTCATAAAAATTTCCTTTTTCTTTACTCCACCGTCAGTATTGAGTCTCTCAAATTATCTTTCAATACTATTTTAACATCTATTATTTCTTTATTTTTTATCGCTGCTAAATTTTTACTAGTAGCTCCCAATGGATGACCGCCAACACTTAAGCGAAGGTGCGGGCTATTGTTTTCAGGAAAAAATAAATCGAGTGTTAAGTTCCCGCCCCTTTTCCATTTGCTTTCGTCAGCAACTGCAACAGTAAACAATGGGATACGAGTATTTTTTCCGTGCGCAAAAAAGTCAGACATGATTTTAAGATCAGTTACTATTTTGCCGCCAGTAGTAATTTTTTCACGCGAAAAGTCGGTTCCAATCTTTTCGCTCAACATTCCCGCATTATTTAAAACAATAATTAATTCCTTTGTACCTTCATTCACAAAGCGAATATTCAGTTGTTGCGCTGGACTCTTTTCTTTTTCCATTGCATAGTTACCACAAAATATTAATATGGCTGTTAAGAAAATCACACTATAGTTCATATACATTCCTTTTATATTGCCCCTATTACTTTCTGCCAAACGGTAAAATTGATTGAGCGGATTGATCCAACTTTGATCTTTCTAACCGAATTTGCAAACGTTCCTGTTCTATCCTTTTTCGGTCGGCCTCAAGCTTGTCTAAGCGCTCTTTTTCTTTTTTCAGTCTTGCTTGCTCACTTGCCTCAACTTGAATTGTTGAACTATCTTCCCCATTTTTCACAACAATACGTATATCGATATCTGCTGGAAGCTGCAGCAAATCAACCTTCCTTGCTTTATAGTTAGTAGCGTTTTGAACAAAACTATTACCAGAAAACAGTGCTATAGAAAAGGCAGCCTCATTAGAATGCCCATCCCCCTTAGAAGCAAAAATATTGTAGCCGCCCCCAGATTTAGAATCTTCTATAGTAAATAAAGAAGAGTTTCGAGGTGATCTATAAGGCCCTTCTGGCTTTACCATCTTAATAGTAAATTCTATAACAGATCCCAGCCCTAGCTGGCGGATATCATGAGCTGCATCAATTAATTGCGCAGGATTTTCTCTTATGAAAAAGTCACTCGTTGATTCATTAACAATCGTAACGTGCGCTGTTTTCCATAGCGTTTTCTCCATGCTTACGGTTATTTGGCTTATTAATACACATAGTATCGATATCAACCTGTTATTCATACAAAACCTTTAAAACAATTAGTATTACAAAAAAAATTAAATATTTACTAATTGAATTATATCAAGGCGGGTAAAACCAGTTCAATAAAAATGTTGATCTTACAAGAAAAATCAGCCTAGCTCGCGCATTTTCCACAGAAAATCAAGTGCTTGTTTGGGCGAGAGATTGTCATAATCAAGATTTTGCAAAGCGGCAAGCTGATGCTCTTTTTTTTGCAATGCCATTTGCAACTGTTCAAGTTTTGCTTGAAGTTCATGATGATTTTGTTGTGCTGGTACAGAATTTACGCTGATTTGAACACCCTCTTTTTCTAATTGCCGCAGCAAGGCATATGCCCGATGAATAATAGAGTCAGGCAGATGTGCAAGCTTGGCAACTTCGATACCAAAACTCCCATCAGCAACTCCTTTGATTATTTTGTATAAAAATTGAATCCCCTGCACGGTTTTAGAGCTTGCTGCATAATAGGTCACAATGCCTTGAAATTGTCCGGGCAATGTTGTTAATTCATGATAATGGGTTGCAAATAAGCAGCGTGCTTTTATGTGTGTATGAATATACTCCACCACCGATCGTGCAAGCGCTAAACCATCAAACGTACTCGTGCCACGCCCAACTTCATCAAGAATAACTAAGCTTTTTTCCGTTGCATGCTTACAAATAGAAGCAGTCTCCTCCATCTCCACTAAAAAGGTACTTTTGCCTTGCGCCAGGTTATCCCCTGCACCAATTCGGGTAAAGATACGGTCCAAAATCGGCAAATTTGCCCCCTTAACAGGCACAAAGCTTCCCAATTGGGCCATTATATTTATAAGAGCAACTTGACGCAAATAGGTTGATTTTCCACCCATATTTGGCCCCGTAATGATCCAGGTCGATTCTGCCGGCGCTAGCATAGTATTATTAGGGATAAAACCATGGCCTAAAATGCGTTCAACCACTGGGTGGCGGCCATCTTCAATAATAATCTCTTGCTGTTTGTTAAATGTCGGCCGAACATAGCCATAGGCATAGGCAGTACGCGATAAACCAATCAATGCATCGAGGTTGGCAAGTGCATGCGCAAGCTTTCTTAGAGAACTTGTATGAGCCAAAACTTGACTTTTAATACGATCAAAAACCTGATTTTGATAGCTGCCCATCTCTTTTTGAGCCCGGATAATCTCTTGCTGCAGCTGCTGTAATTCTGCCGTCATATATCGTTCACGCCCAACTAAGGTTTGTTGCCGCATATAATGCGCAGGAATTGCATCAAGATGCGTTTTAGTTACTTCGATATAATATCCCTGAATATCGTTGTATCTAATTTTGAGCGAATTAATACCGGTCTTTTGTTGCTCTTGCTGCTCTAATGCTAAAATTTTTTGTGCGCCTTGCTGCGCCATTTCACGCATATAATCCAGTTCTTGATCAAATCCTGGTTTAATTATAAGTTCAGAGCCCAACTCATCAACTAATGCCGCATCAAGCAGTTTACATAGCGCTTCAAAGCCAGCAAGACTCTGCGTAACTGCCTGCATTAATCCAGAGCCCTTTAATTCTTGAATAATAACCAAAATAGTGGGTAAAAGAGTAAGTCCATTTTTAAGATGCACGTAATCTTGAATACCTGCTCGCTTGAGTGCAATGCGCCCGATAACTCGTTCTAAATCACCCAGATGCGTAAGCACTGTTTCTATTTTTTGCAGCACAATGGTGTTCGTACAAAAATCTTGGATCACATCCTGGCGCTGAACAATCATCTCCTGCTTTACTAATGGGCGCATAATCCACTTTTTAATCATGCGCGATCCCATAGGCGTTAATGCACCGTCAATTACTGCAAACAGTGTATTTTTATTGCTGCCATCATGATTATTGCGTACTAATTCCAGGTTGGTTTGCGTCGCTTGATCAAGTATTAAAAACTCATCGGGAGCATACCAGTGCACTGTTTTAAACTGTTCAAGTGCAGCTTGTTGCGTGTGATTCACATAGGCATAAAAATGCTCAAGTGCCAATCGCAATGAACTATTTTTATCCAGATATGCAAATGTCTGCGGTTGAAACTGCTTTTGCATCCAGGCATATGCTTGCTGATCTCCGGACTGATTCGATAAAATCGTGGTGTAATATCCCAAGCCCTTAAAATATGATTCAAATGTTTTTATATTTTTTTGATCGGGTAATACAATTTCATCAGGAAAGAAACGGATCAATTCTGATTCCAATGCTTTTTGTGATTGTGTAGAGAGCACCGTTGCAAAGAGTTGCGCAGTTAAAAGTTCTGCAAAAATTAATCCCCACTGATCATCAGCAGGGAAAAATGAAAAAAGATATGACGCAGATTTTTCATCCAGCAGTTTGGAATCGGTTAATGTGCCTGGTGTAAACACTTGCCGTATACCGCGCTCCACTACCTTGCCCGGCTTTGCTTCCTCTAGCTGATCGCAGAGGGCAACTTTAAAACCGCCTTTAATCAATTTTGAAATATAATGATCCAACGCATGAACTGGGACGCCACATAGCGGAATCGGTTCTCCGTTTACTTTACCTCGTTTGGTCAGCGCAATACCTAAAAATGCGGAGGCTACTTTTGCATCTTCAAAAAAAAGTTCGTAAAAATCTCCCACCTGAAAAAACAGGAGCGCATCAGCACATTGCTGCTTCATCGCATAATATTGGCGCATTAAGGGAGTGAGATCTGAGGGTATTTGCGTAGTCATACTTTGCTAGTAATTAATTCATGTATCATACAACGGTGCTGCTAGTATAGCAAAACTCAAATACAGAGACTATTAACTTTTAAAGAATCATAAGCATATAAATATTATCCGCTCAAAGAACTACCGTGTAGGAATTAATGCTTCAACAAACATCTTCTTAATTTCTTGATATTTTTCTAATTTATTCTTAAATCCACTTGGTTTTTCTTGGGATAAAAAAGATATCCAGCCATCAACAGTTTTCATAGCCTTATCATCAGGCCGCGCGCCACTCTCAACAAGTGCTTTAACAATAACAAGAGGAATCTCCTCACCAGGATTCACTGCATACGCAAGAAACGAATAGTCCTTATAGTTTGGATACAACATTTTGGTATTGAAATCAAACCCATGATCTCCAAATAGCCTAATAATTTGTGCATAGGGATTATCATCAGATTTTGAGCTGAAACTTGCATACTCAAATGCTTTTTCTATGAGATAGAAACAGGCTTTTCCAACAGTAGAACATGCCTTTTCATTAGCTAAAGATGGATATTTTTCCAAGAGAGTTTTTACCACAGAAACTTGATTATCCTGAATTGCTTGCAACAGCTCATGAGCATGCGGCGCAACTTTTACTTGTGTTATGTATTCATAACCCGAATTAACAATCTCATATTCTGGCTCCATACCATAAATAGGATAGATACCGCCTAATAATATTACAATTGCTAATGCTTCTTTATACTTCATCATAAATCTCACTTATTATTTTTTTGGTTTTTTAAATATAGACTCACTCGTACTCGTACGTTGACTGCTTGTAGAACTGCTACTTTCCATTCCCTTTAATTGCTGCTCTAATTCTGCCAGCTTATTTTGTAATTTTTTTTGATGATCATAAAAAGGAGTGAGCTGCTTCTCCAGATCTTCTCCTGTATAAGAAGAAGTTTTCCGCACAATACTAATATTATTACTCAAGACCTGTATCTTCTCTTTCTTATCTTCTATTTCTTTCTTAATTTCTTCCAATTGCTCACGTTCCACCTGCTTGCGTATATCACTCTTTTCGCTATAAGGATTTTGCTTTTCACGCTTCTGGCCCGAGATTCCTTGTTCTCGGCCAAGGAGCATAAGTTGCTCTGGTGTTGGCAACTGCATCATTTGCAATCGAGGAACAGTTGGCAATAACATGAATTGCCGTTTTAAATCTTCAAGTTCTGTATAGAGGTCATCCAATTCTTTTTTTGTTCTATCATATGCCTGCGTAACAGTATTAATCTCTTTTCTTAATATATTTTCTCGTTCGCTGGTGCCTTCATCCTTTTTCATACCGTAAGTAAAGCAAATACTACTTAAGCTTATCAGCAGTGCTACTATTTTCTTATTCATAAATTCCTCACTTATCGCCTTAAGGCTCTTCAGGCTTATCTTATCGGAGCTAATTTCTCTAATTCTTGCTCTAACTCTTTAAGTCTTTGCCGGTCTCCCTGAACTTTTTTGGTAAGATCAAAGACTTTTCCTTTAGCCATGCTTTTTTTAGTAGACAATTGTTTGAATGGGCTAGGATTTTGGGGCTTTGTCCGTTCTTCAGCTATAATATTATTCAATTCATTCTCTGCTTGCATAAGTTGACTTTCTCCTTGAGTAACCCACTTAACTTGATCTTCTATTTCTTGTATTAGTACATCTATTCGAGAATTTTCTTTGGCCATGCCATATGCACCAGCAGCAGCTAAACTTATCAATAGTATAAAAAGTTTCTTATTCATAAATTCCTCACTTATCGCCTCTACGCCACTGATCTTTATGCGCCGAAGTTATTAACTTATTTACTTCCTGCGCCCCTTCAGACATTTTTGTGTGTTTAGAATGGTTCATATAACGGCGCCAGTATGCCCGTATGTTCTCTTTAGCATGTCCCATTTTTTTGCCTAACATTTCAAAATATTTTTTCATAATGCCTCCTTATTATACTATAATAAAATACAGGAGATTTTAAAATTTAATCTCTAATTGTATTATATTAAATAAGAGCAAGAGAAGTCAATAAAATAAGGAGAAATTAGACCTTTTTAGGGCTTTTTCTGAAGGAAAGAGAAATTAGGCTTGATCGACGAACTCTTTCTCAAAGATTCTGCATCGGTGAATGACATGGGTAATATCACTTTTAAAGTCGTTCACTAATGCTAATGCCATCGATTGATCAGTGGAACCGTGCATAATGTGATCAATTTTCTTTAAAAAATCGTTTGCTATATTGAAAATATAGCGTGAAACGGTATCCATAGCTTGTTCATGCACAATATCTTGGTCTATACGATCTACATAATAATCGATAAATGCGATAAATTCTTCCAGCGTTCGCGCAATTGATTGCAACGCAGGATTCAATGCCCGATTATGGTATTCAATAGTATATTCTGCAGGAACATTTACATCAGTAATTACTTGAATGTTTCGCCGCACCCCATCGATGGTAGCAAGAACACTATGATGCGCAAAGAACCACTCGAAAGATGGCTTTGCGAAGGCATATTCATAAAAATGCTGTATTTTTGTATTAATAACAATCCAGAACATAATAGACATCGTCTGTGAGCCAAGCGCTTTAATTCCCTTCATGAGAAAATTAACGGTGGAGCCAACTGGTGCAGCAGCATTTTCTATTTTTATTGCAGGTTTGTCTGCAGGATTAGCAGGTAGCCTGTCTTTAATTTCTGCAACTTGTTTTGCAAGTTCTGCAAATTTATCCATAAACTCTTTTGACATTATTTCCGGCTTTTCCTTGCCTGGAAATACACATTTAATTAAACCATCTAATAATCCCCACTTATAGGCAATCCAAACCGCGGTTGCCGCACCCACAACTTTAGTTCCTTTTGCTAAATACTGTCTCAACAGAAAATCTTTGGCAATTTTTGCTTTATATTCTTGAATGTGGCTTTCATCCAACTGAATCGCTTTCGGTGCTTGTGCTTCCATGGCAAAAGCTATTGATCCAAGTGAGCATTGTATACTAATTAATGAGGCAAAAAATAGCTTCTTAAACATAATAATCCCAGAGTTTATACATTTTAGGTATACTAAATAGATTAACTTATAGCGCTCAAAATGCAATCCTGCTACGCCACATCGCTATTTTATTTTTCAAATTGCATAATTGCTTTTAAATATTTACCCGTATGGCTTGCTTTATTTGCAGCAACCTGCACGGGTGTTCCTTGCGCCACAATAGTGCCGCCATTATCACCGCCTTCAGGCCCTAAATCAATAATATGATCAACCGTCTTGAGTACATCAAGATTATGCTCAATCACTATCATCGAGTTACCTTTATCAACGAGGCGATTAAGTACTGCCAAGAGTTTTTCAATATCGTGCGTATGCAAACCAGTAGTCGGCTCATCCAGAATATAGAGCGTTTTATTGCCTCTTTTTGCAAGCTCATCTACCAGCTTAATACGCTGTGCTTCTCCGCCCGAAAGCGTCACCGCAGGCTGCCCTAATGATAGATAATCAAGCCCTACTTGGCATAATAGCTCCAAACGTTTTGCAATCGTGCTGTGCGCTGCAAAAAATTGTGCTGCTTCTAAGGCTGTCATAGCCAGAATATCAGCAATATTTTTTTCTTTATACGTAATTTCTAGCGTTTGCGCATTGTACCGTTTACCCTGGCATGACTTGCATACCATGGTAACCTCTGGCAAGAAATGCATGGTAACTTTAATAACGCCATCACCAGAACATTCAAAACAGCGCCCTTCTGGCATATTAAAGCTAAAGCGGCCAACTTTATAACCCCGCGCATTACTCTCTGGTAATCCAGCAAATAGCTTACGAATATCATCAAAAATACCTAAATAGGTGGCTGGGTTTGAACGTGGCGTTCTGCCAATGGGGCTTTGATCAATTACCACCAAGTGTTCTAGCTGTTCTGCTCCTTGCAGATCTTGATCTTTATCCGGGCTCATAAAGCCAAAAAGGCCTGGTTTCTTATCTTTAGAAGCTAAGGATCGCTCGAGTGCCGGCACCAATTCTTGCATAATCAGGGTACTTTTACCTGACCCAGAGACCCCTGAAATACCACAGACAACCCCCAGAGGGAACTTTACCTGCAGATCCTTTAGATTATTTTTATTAGCATGGGCCAACGATAAAAAGCCGGTAGGCTTTCTAACGGCAGCGGGTAAGGGAATTGCCCGGGCGCCACTTAAATACGCGCCTGAGAGTGATTTTTTGTTGCGTTTAAGCTCAGCGGGAGTACCTACTGCAGTAACCGTTCCCCCTAAGATTCCAGCAGCGGGCCCCATATCCACGATATAATCTGATTGAGCCATAGTATCAAGATCATGTTCCACCACCACCACAGTATTGCCCATATCGCGCAGTTTTTTGAGTGTAGTGATAAGCCGATCGTTATCTCGCTGATGTAAGCCAATACTTGGTTCATCAAGAATATATAACACCCCACTTAAGGCAGAGCCAATCTGAGTAGCCAAACGAATACGTTGCCCTTCTCCTCCTGAAAGCGTTCGTGCTGAGCGGTTTAAAGAGAGATAGGCAAGCCCGACATCGTTTAAAAAATTTAAGCGCGCTACAATTTCTTTAATAAGCCCAGAGCCAATCTCTTTTTCAGTAGGCGTTAGCGTTAAACCTTTGAAAAATGCCAGCAAATCTTTGACCGATTTATTACCCAAATCATACATATCTGTCTGGCCTATAGTTACGGCAAGCGCTAGCGGATTTAAGCGTTTTCCTAAGCATTGCGCACAGGTTTTTTCATGCGCATATTTATTGCTAAAAAAGTCTGGATAGTTTGCTTTCCACGCATCAGGATCTCCGGGGTTCCATGGCCATTCATGAATAATCCCTAAACCATGGCAACCTGTGCAAGCACCTATAGGAGAGTTAAAAGAAAATAATCGTGGCTCCAATTCTGGTATTGAAACAGCGCAGCTGGTACACATGCGGCTTGATGAATAGGTATATTCTTTAGACCCGACAATCACCTTCGCGCTCCCGCCAGCCAAACGATTGGCAGTTTCCACCGCCTCAGTAAGGCGGCTTAACTCCTGTGGCTGCACTTCGATAGCATCAACCAAAAGATCGATCGTATGTTTATAGGTCTTGCCCAGCTTAAGCTCTTTAATAGCCTCTTCCGATTGAAAACGATATTTTTTGCCATCGATAATAAAACGATAAAATCCTTTTTTAAATAATACGGTCAACTCGTTGATAAATTCTCCCTTTTTCTCAAGAGCAATGGGAGCGGCGATCGTGATTAAATCTCCTTTAAAGGTGCTCATAAGCATCTGAGTAACTTGCTCTGGTGATTGAGCACTAATTGGTTTACGGCAGGTTGGGCAGTGTATGTGGCCTATGCGGGCATATAAGACGCGTAAATAGTCGTAAATTTCAGTAATCGTGCCTACCGTCGAGCGCGGATTGGCCCCCACTGTTTTTTGCTCAATAGCAATAGCAGGGCATAATCCGTCAATACGGTCAAAATCGGGCTTTTTGGCAATACCAAGGAACTGGCGAGCATATGAGGATAACGATTCCATATAACGGCGTTTTCCTTCGGTAAAAAGGATATCTAAAGCTAAAGAGCTCTTACCTGAACCTGACGGCCCTGTAATCACCGTTAATTTGCCCTTGGGAATAGCAACATCCACATTCTTGAGATTATGCTCCCGGGCACCAAAGATCTTTATCCAGTCATTCTTATCTGCCATAATGCCTCCTTTAAATTTTCAAATATGAAATATTTAAAAATATTTTAATTATTAATGCTTTATAATAGCACATTTTAAACCGTTGTAAAAGCCCTCCTTTATAGCCGCTAAGAGTGATCCTGGGTTTGAAATATTTCAAATTGACATTATTTTAAGGAGGTGTATACTAAAAAGTAGAATAAGGTATAGTTTAGATTATTGATCGTAAATAGCAGGAGGTTCTTATGAGTCAATTTTTTATGGTATTAATTGGTCTCTTGGCAATTGCTGGGTTAGTACCAACCAGTATTTTTTATCTCACTAAAACAAAAACAGCAAAAATGATTTCTGATTTACCGGTGCCCTATAAAAAGGATCTATTTTTAATTGGAAAAACCCGCGTTCATATTGTTGATGGCGACATTACCACTATGAAAGTAGAAGCTATCGTGAATGCTGCCAATAAAGCATTACCCTGGCCCGCTGGTGGCGTTGCAGGGGTTATTTATAAGGCAGCTGACTGGGCCCAGCTAGACGCTTGGGTTCAAAAAAATGTACCGATCAACAAGAATGGTAATCGTATAGAGCTTGGTAATGCTATAGTATCACCAAGTTTTAATTTAGCAAAAAATGGTATTCAATATATTATCCACTCGGTTGGCCCTGACGCACGAAGCGGAGAGCCAGTTGCAGCACTCTATGATACCTATAAAAATAGTATATTAAAGGCTGCTGGTCTCAATGTTACTACCATTGCATTGCCGGCAATTAGTATTGATATCTTCGCCTGTGATAAGAAAGAAGCAGCTCTCTTTATGGCTCAAGCGTTTGTGGCAACCTTACCTGGCACCTCTATTGCAGATGTTTATCTGGTTATTCAAGATCCTGAATACCGCCAATTGTCCCAGGCCGCTTTGCAAGAAGCTACCGGCCCCACCAAATCGGCCTAAAAGTAGGCGTATAGCACAAAATCCCGCACCCACATCCTATATTTATTCCAATTTGACATTATTAAGCTTATAGGCATACTAAGAAGTAGATAGAGTTAATAGTTTATTAAATTGGAGAAAAAACTATGAAAATGAATAGATATTTTTATTTTACCCTACTTGCTGGCATCTTAAGTATCGCCAACACTAGATCAATGGAAATTGAAAAAACGGAATACCCTACTTTACCAACCATAGTAGAAGAATATAACAAAGAACGTGATTGGAAAGCTGTTACGGATATATTCAGAGAATCCTGGGAGTTGTTAGTGCTTTCTGGCCCGTACCGGGAAAACCTGATCGAAATACTTTTTACTCCTCATAACAAAAATGACGATTCTAACCTGAGCAAGTATATGAAAGTTATGCGCCGTGACAATCAAACTATAGGCTTTGCAACTCTTTATATGCGAGATCTTGAAAAACAAGGATCTATCGAAGTTTTTGGTATAGCTAAAGAACATCAAAGGCACTACAATGGAACAACGCTTTTAAATTATTCCATAGATGAACTGGCTAAACTGGGAGCAACTCATACACTTTTACATGTGGCAAAGAGCAACGAACCAGCAATGGCTTTTTATGAAAAAAGAGGTTTTGCCATAAAAGAGCCTGCTTTTCGTAATAAAGAAGGCAAGTTTCTCGGCTATCTTATGAATCGGGATAATGTAGAAAAAAACAACTAAAGCCGCCTGAAAATACTCAAAAGGCTCAAGAGCGTTTAAAATCTCTTGAGCCTTTTTTTATTTCTTATTTTGTATACAAATCCCGATATGCACTTGCAAAGAAGAAAGCTGCTGGTAACAATGGCGCAAAAGCCTGACCAGAAAAAAGTTTGTAATTTGCGCTATTCTCATTGTGATAAACAATAGGTAATGATACTCTTATTATTTATTACAACATCTCTTAAACTAACTACAAAAATGAATCTATCAAGAATATGCTGTTCTCTTCTACTACTGTCTCTGACAACCTTTTGCATGCAGAATAATAATCTGGATCATGCATTGTTACAAAAGAAATACGCACTCATACGAGCAGAAAAGCAAAAAGATGCTGCAAACTTTTTTTATTGTCTAGGAATCGGCGTTATAGCGCTCAGCTGTGTTAATGCTTTGTATTCATCCGATATCCCCGATCAATTTCATTATTATATAGCCAGCATTGGTGCTGTTTTAGCCTATGGCAGTCACCTATGCCTCAACCAAATAGAAGCTAAACAACAAGCACTTGCGCAACAAAAAAATTTAAAAGATATTAAACAGCAGTACATAGAGTATTTTGATACCATTTACAATACTCCCGATCACGTAACTTATAACCAAAAACACTATTCTATCAATCTTGTCAGCTAGACACAGAGTAAAAACTATTAAATTCTTTGCATTTGCATACAAAAACCGTATAATTAGTGCCATCCTCAAGAAAATTTTTTATGGTGAAAGTAGCTCAGTTGGTAGAGCATCGGGTTGTGGTTCCGAGGGTCATGGGTTCGATCCCCATCTTTCACCCCACTCTTTAACTTTTTTATTTATGAAATTACAAATAAATCCCGAAGTAATTATTGGTATTATTCTGATTACCTTCGGATTTTCATTACTCGCAAAACTTATTTGGAATATTGATATTCCCATCTTTCGGCCACTTTTGGCTATTTTTCTGATCTATTGGGGCTTATCACTTTTATTTGGCACCAACTCCTACAAATATTACAAGCAAAAAATATACACATACACGATTCACCACGACAAGGACAACGATTAAATGAAAATGATTTTTACGACGCTCTTTTTCGGCACCTTATTTATTTTGTGGGGTGCTACGCTGATTATTGAAGCAATTTTTGGCATTAGCTTGCCACTGGGCAAACTGATCTTTTCCTGCTTACTCATTTATGCTGGCATTCTCTTGATTAAAGGCATTAATCCTGCGCCTGCATACCAAAAAACGATTCTCTTTGGCAAAGAGTCTATACAAGGATCACAAAGCAACCATTATACTGAATACAAGATAGTTTTTGGACAAGGCATTATTGATTTATCAAATATGACACTTGAATCAACTGGTACTACCTATATTAAAGTATTTGTACTCTTTGGTAACGCACAGATAAAGTTTAATCCTGCTATTGCAACAACTATCAAAGCTGACGCAATTTTGTCATCTATTGAATTACCAGATCAAAGCACTATTTCTCTTGGTTCTTATCTGTATAGATCTGGTATAAGCAATGATCAACCTCAATTGCATATTGATCTTACCGGTGTATTCAGCGCTATAGAAGTAAAGAAATAGTTAAAATCCTCTTGCAACTGTTTAAAAAAAACTATACATTACTTACATTATTTCTTTCATAGTATTTCTTTTCGGGGCATGGCGCAATTGGTAGCGCACTCGCTTTGGGAGCGAGGGGTTGTCAGTTCGAGTCTGGCTGCCCCGACCATCTTTTATGAATCATTGTATTGTAAGGAGTAGTAATGTTCATAAAAATAATACTTTGGTTAGTAACTTTGGTATTTGCACATACCAGTTTCTCTTTTCTTGAGTATCCCTATCTTGACCCATTTGATTATTCACTCAACCTCAATACTGGCCAGTATGAACAAGAAGCTCGCCAATGGTTGCAGGAACATGTAGAAGATAAATCCAAGCAGGCCTTGCGAATCAATCCTTTCGAGTTGCAAATCATTGCAAATCTTTTTTATTTTTCATATTTGCGATCAGTAATTACTATTCACGCACAAAAAAGTGCACTTTCATTGCTTGATCAAACATGGCAAGGATGGCATGCCATTGCACAAACACGGATGAATCCATCCGTATCTATCACTCATACAGCAAATCCAACATTACTTATTTCTTTGGCACACGATTTTGCTCAAAAAGAAATTTTACACCGCTCTTTAGGTCGCAGTTTTGCTCATGCCGCTCAAACTGCCGTTAAAGAGCCTTACCTATCAGAACCATTGCAAAAAGCGATTGTAGCATTACGAGAAAGAGCGCGCACAATCGTTATAAAAACATTTCTTGATGTAAAAGAAACGCTCGGTCCACTTTTTGATATCGCTTACAAAAGTATTCTTGATAACTATGAAGATGACACTCATGAAGATCTACGCAGTAAAATTCTCGATACGCTCGGCCATATTATTCCAGCAATTGCTGCAAAGTCATTTATTGAAGCTGAAAAATGTAATATACAGGCAAGCAAAGAAGCCTGGAATATTCTCTTTAAAATGAATAACATCACCGCACAAATTTGGGATTCCATTGAACGAGCACGCGCTGCCTATTATGCAGCCCATTATAGAAATATTGTCGCCATTATAAACAGCTATCCTATCCACGATCGCTACAAGTGTATTCTTTTTGATGAAAATGGCATAAAAAATGCTGTATTACAAAATCAATTATTACCGGGCACCAAAGCTTTGCAAAGTTCCTAAGAGCAGCTATATTGGAAACCGTTAACTCAATTACCATAAAGGAGTATTATGAAAAAATATGTATTATTACTGCTATTTTCTTTCAGCTGCATGCATGCAGCTGAAAAGCAACTGCCCGATGAAAAGGCCATATCTGCAGAGAAAATTGTTGAACATGCCAAATTATGGCGGGATCAATTACCATTTTTAAGTGAAAACAGCACCGAAGTTTTGGCAAATTTTTTATATTTTGATTATCTTGCCTCTGCTTGTGAAGCTGCAATTCGCGCTGCATTAATTAATATTCATACACAATCAATTGTTATGAACAAAGTGCTTGCCGTTAACAAGGATGATGCGCGCAAAGTAGCAGTCTATATCATGGGGCAGCTCAAGCAGATAGATGAAGAGATATTATCTGCACATAGTTATAGTGTGAAAGCATGGCAAGCATGCCTCAATCACATTGAAAATTGCGATGATAGCGATTTAAAAGATATTGTGATGGGATTTCAAGAATATGGCAAAGCAGTTTTAACACAATATATTAAGCAAGACAAAGCAAATATTGAAAAACCACTGCAAGAGCATTGCACTATTTTTGAATCACGCATACAAAAACTCACTGAATGCAACACCGCATTACAAGCAATACTTGATAAAAAAAATCCGTATGTTCAAGAAGGAGCTGATAGAGATTTAGCTGATGCTGATGTTGCTATTGCCGCAGCAGACACTGTTCTGGTAAATCTTAATGATCTTTCGCTGCATGCAGTGGCTATCAAAGCACTCACAGTTGATATTATTAATATTAATACTTTTATATTCAAAACATTCTATCAAGTGCTATATCAAGAGCTTGCCGAAAATAACGAGCTCGGATCACTGCATGTTATATTTGATGCAAACGGTTTAATTGAAAAAGATAAACAAGATGAGCTTTTGCCCGATATCAGCAAGAATTTTCGCATCCCACAAAAACATTTGACTGCATAAAAAACGAATGCTCTTAGTTGATCGCCGTTACTTTAGATATTTTGACTGGATCAGTTTTCTTATTTTAATAATACTCACCAGTATTGGGCTGTTTTTCGTGTTTAGTGCTACTTATACACCCGAGCAGCCTTTTTCTATTTTTTTTAAAAAACAAACGTTTGGCATTGTTTCAGGTTTTATTATCTACTTTTTATGTTCAGCAACCGATTTTAGAGTACTCATGCGCTGGGGATATTTTGCTTATTTTATTGTTATTGCCTTGCTTATTTTTACTATCATCAAAGGCAGTATCGGCATGGGAGGTCAACGATGGATAGATCTTGGTTTTTTTAAAATACAACCATCTGAACTGGCAAAATTATTTTTTCCTGCGTATGCAACCTATTATTTTTATACCGAAAAAGACACGCTCTCCTTTTCATTAAAGCAATTTCTCCCCGTGCTCGCCATGCTTGGCATTAGTTTTATTCTCATTCGCAAGCAACCAGATTTGGGTACTGCTTTAGTCTTGCTCTTTTCCGGTTTGATTATGATATGGTTTGCTGGTATGCACAAAATATTTTTTATGAGTGGAGCACTTTTTTTGCTCATTACCGCCCCACTATCTTGGCATATGCTCAAGCCGTATCAGCAAAAAAGAGTTTTAGTTTTTTTTGGACAAGGAGATAGCAAAAAAGAGCGGTATCAAATTGAACAATCTCAAATTGCAATCGGCTCTGGCGGCATAACAGGCAAAGGATTACTGCAAGGTACTCAAAATAAATTGAAATTTTTACCAGAAAGCCGCACTGATTTTATTTTCTCGGTTATTGCTGAAGAGACCGGATTTCTTGGTGCATTGTGTATCATATTACTGTATGGCATATTATTTTTTCAGCTGCTTTGGATTGTTTATTCAATCAAATCTCCCTTTATACAGCTGCTTGCTATAGGACTTATATTACCTATTATTATTTCCACCTTAATTAATATTGGTATGGTTACTGGTTTGCTTCCTGTTGTTGGCATACCACTTCCTTTCATCAGTTATGGCTTAAGTAATTTGTGGGTAAATTTTGCAAGCCTTGGCTGGTTTAATGGTATTGCTATTCGCCGCTTTTACTGGGGTGAGTGATGGTTTTCTTTGATAATTCTTATTATACTTATAGCAACGCTGTTGTTATAAAATAGAACATTATGGAAAAAAAAGAACTTGTTGATATCAGCATTATCGCTTTGCAAGAAACGCCCGAAGAACGGTCAACTGATTTCTGCCCTAAAACATTTGATGATTATCTTGGGCAAAAAGAGCTCAAAGAAAAGCTAAGCGTATTCACGCAAGCAGCGCGCATGCGCAAAGAACCACTTGATCATCTGCTGCTTTTTGGGCCACCTGGCGTGGGGAAGACCACCCTCTCACAAATTATGGCACAGGTCATGGAGGTGGGCATAAAAATTTGTAGTGGTCCTATGATGGAGCGGACTGGCGATTTAGTTGCGATACTTTCTAGCTTACAACCACGCGACATTCTTTTTATTGACGAAATACACCGCATGCCAGCAACGGTGGAAGAAGTTTTGTATAATGCTATGGAGCATTTTAGAGTGGATATTATTATTGGCCAAGGAGCCGGTGCAAAATCGATCAATTTACCCATCAATCCATTCACCTTAGTTGGAGCAACTACCAAAAGTGGCATGATTTCTGCACCATTACGCAGCAGATTTGGTATTATTGAACGCATCGATTTTTATTCAGATGAAGATTTGCAACAAATTATTTTGCAATCGGCACACTTTCTTAATATAGAAATAACTGCCGAATCAGCGCTCTTGGTCGGATCATCGGCAAGAGGAACTCCCCGTATCGCAAAAAAAATTCTGCGCAGGGTACGCGATTTTGCTCAAGTAAAAAATCAACACGTTATTTCGAATTCTCTCGTACAAGAAGCACTCAACTTCTTAGGTATCCTTGAAGAAGGATTAACCACTATTGATTTAATGCTGCTGAGAAAAATGATTGAAAATTTTAATGGCGGGCCGGTTGGCTTAGAAACTATTGCTGCCTTAATTGGGGAAGATCCTGAGACCATAGAAGTAGTGTATGAACCATTTTTACTACGCAAAGGCTATTTAGAAAAAACTGCGCGAGGGCGTCAGATTCCGCATAAAAAACTGCCCTTACTCAAACAAAAATTTTTAGGTCAACAAATACTTTTTTAGGTAGTAATGCCCCAACACTCTTAGGAAAGCTCCTATCGACATTTTTAGTACAAGCAGCTATGATCAAAAGATATAATTTTATTAGAAGGTTTTTCCATGTCAGGTCATTCAAAATGGTCCCAAATTAAGCATAAAAAAGCAATTCTTGATGCCAAGCGAGGCCAAGCATTTACCAAGCTTATTAAAGAAATTACCATCACCGCACGCCAGGGCGGTGGCGATCCAGCCAGCAATGCAAAACTGCGCTTACTCATTGAAAAAGCAAAAGATATAAATATGCCTCTGGATAATATCACTCGTGCTATTAAGCGGGGCACTGGCGAATTGCCAGGCGTTAGTTACGAACCAATGATCTATGAAGGGTACGGCCCGTATGGTATCGCTGTCATGATCGATGCGCTCACTGATAATAAAAATAGAACGGTAGCAGAACTGCGCCATGTATTTACTGGAAAAGGGGGCAACCTTGCAGAAACTGGTGCCGTAAACTGGATGTTTCATAAAACAGGCGTTATTGATATTAATGGCCAAGTAAATGAAGATACGCTACTGGAAAAACTTATCAATTATGACATTCAAGATGTCAAACATGATGGTAATTTTTCTACCGTCTATTGTGATCCAAAAAGTTTAGAGCAAGTTAAACAGATTATTAAACAGATGGGGCTTACCGTTGAAAAAGCCGACGTTGAATGGGTTGCTCAAAATACTGTATCATTATCTCATGATCAGGCAGATAAGGCATACCAGTTTTTGAGTGATCTGCAAGATCTTGACGATGTTCAAAACGTCTATACCAATCTCGCATAAAAAAGGAATTGTATGATTCGGAGTATGACCGGTTTTGCAAGCAAATCACTTATGTTAACTATACATGAGCTCAAAGTGCCATTCACGATAAGTATCAAATCGTTGAATTCACGCTACTTTGACTCCATGTGCAAACTGCCATACCCACTCAGCAATTTAGAAACTGAATTTATTAAACAGTTCAAAACACAGCTCTATCGCGGCTCAATAACTTTTATTATTCATCTTTCGAATGTGAATGCCTTCAAAGGGGCTATTGAACCTTCGATCACGACTCTTAAAAATTATTTGACCGCTCTTGATACTATTAAAAAAACATTTGCTTTGGAAGGCTCACTTTCTATTGCTAATGTGTTATTGCTTCCTAATATTTTTGTCACGGAAGATGCCGAACTAGACGAACATACGAAAAAAACTATCTTTGATATTACTCAACAACTTTTGAATGAACTCATCACAGCACAGACTAAAGAAGGCGATGCACTCAAGCAAGATATCCTCGAACGCATCGCTATTATTCAAAAAGAGATCGATTCTATTGCAACTGCCTTTCAACAAGTAATGACAGCACAAAAACAAAAGGTTAATGAAGAAATGGCCAATCTTGAAAATGATGCAAGTAAATTAGCAGAAATGCACAAAAATGCACTGTATGCTATTTTGGATAAAATTGATGTTCATGAAGAAATTGTTCGATTTAAAAATCATCTAAAAACATTACGTGCAAATTTAGAATCAACTACTATTGAAAATGGCAAACGAATCGATTTTATTTTGCAAGAGCTTTCACGAGAAATTAATACTATTACTGCAAAATGTTCTGACGGCACTATCAGTACTCATGCTATCAATATTAAAGTTGAATTAGAAAAAGCACGCGAACAAACACAAAATATTGTTTAAAAAAAAGAAGGACACCTGTCCAGTGCCCTTTTTATGAGTAAAAATATTTACGCTGAAACAGCAATAGTTCCTGATGGTCCGGTAATAGTCGGTGTAAAATTAGCAAGTAGGTATGCAGAAATTGGACTTAATGATGCAAGCACAGGTTCTTGATATGATGGGCCGCTTGGCGCACAGCCAGATGCTCCAATACTGCCAAATTCGCTGCTAAAAAATGGCCCCGGTTCTAATAAAATGCCTGAGACACTGCTTGAGGTCGGCATTCCTAAAATAAAACCTTCCGTATGATCAGCCAAACGCACCGCTTGTAGCAGCTGCGCATATTGACCATTGGCAACAATCTCATTAATTGCTTGCTCAATTTTCAGCGCTAAATCACAACAAGCAATATATACCACATAACCATTGGGTGAAAGAGTTGAGTAAATTTTAGAAATGTCGGTTACTATACCATTGATAGAAGCGCTCGGATCAAATAAAGTGACAGCATTGCCTGAATTTGCATAAACATCGATAATTCCTAGAAGAACATTCGATAGCGCATCTGATGGGCTTGCGCACACAATAAAATTAACGATGCCATACCCAAGACGCTTTGCAATCAGCGTGATCAAGAGTGGATCAAAACCTGCTGCGGTATCACCAATAATTGCACTGTACGGTAAATTATCATCTAGAATGCCAACATTCAGTGTAGTCTTTGAATTTTCACAGATTACTACGCCATTACCCTGCATCGTAAAAAAACAGGTAAGCGAAGCTGTCAAAATAAATATCTTAAATCTATTCATAACTTATTACTCTTTTGATGTGCTATTAAAAAAGGGTACTTTTTTTAGTACCCCTTTTTAACTTATAAAAATTACAGTGTTACTTACCCAGCAACGCCGGTGATACCAGAAGGACCCGTAATAGTTGGGGTAAAATTATTAAGCAAGTATGCAGAGATTGGGCTTAAAGTAGGAAGTACCGGCTGCTGATATGATGGCCCTGAAGCAGAGCAACCTGATGCAGTGATAGTACCAAATTCACTACTAAAGAATGGTATCGGTTCTAACAAAGTGCCAGCAACGCCTGAAGATCGAGGCAGCCCTAAAAGAAGACCTTCGGTATGGCCAGCCAAACGTACTGCTTGCAATAATTGAGCATACACACCATTTGCCACTAATGTATTAATAGCTTGCTCAAACCCTAATGCTAACGTACAACATTGATTACTAATTAAGTAGCCACCTGCAAAATCGTTTGTATATATTTGGGAAATATCAGTAATAATACCAAATACATCAGATGCCATTACGTTTGATGGCGTTAATGCTGTATCTGAAAATGCAAACACATCAATTTGGCCACCTTGCACAGCAGCCGTAGCATCAAGAATATTTGGATAAATAATAAATTCAACCGTAGAATAACCAAGGTATTTTGCAATTTCCGTTACCAGAAGAGGATCAAAGCCTATGGCAATGCCATTTACAACACTACTATAGGGCAAATTATCATCTAAAATACCAACTCTTAATGTTGTTGTTGCAGCTGCGCAGCTAATTGCTCCATGCGCAGGCATAAGCGCAAAAAGCGCTGCTACACATACTATATGTTTATATACATTCACAATATATTCCTTCTAAAATGCATCTACGTTAAAATCCAATAGCCACTTTACTAAATACTGCCCAGCTTGAAAGCGCGTTACATTTGCTATTGCCCGTTACAAACTCGTATGATGCACCAAATCCTGCCATCCAGTCAAAACAATTACATGCACATCCCATCCATGAGAAGGCACCGTATACTTTATTGCTCAATACGCGGCCAGCTTCTGCTGATGTAATATTCAAATTAGCAGCGGTTAATGGTATGAAGGTGGCATCTGCAGTTCCTACGCTAGTTATCGTAGCATCTGATGCTGTTACTGCGGCCACGCCACTAGCGAGATTATATACTCCTGCTGTGGTAGTAAAATCTGCAACAGAAGATGTTTTAATTTGTTCCCGCTGTCTCCAGTATAAGTTGTAGCCAGCTTCAAAATCCCAATCACAATATTCGTAGTTCAAACCGATCCACCATTGAATAGTGCTGCGTGGAGTTACTTTTACAGAGAATGTGGTTATATCTGCAGCAGGGAATGGGTTGGCAAGTGTTGTTGCATCTGTTGGATACACTAATAACAAGTAACGGCTAAATGTACCATTTGGCATCAAATCAAACGTGCGGCACTCTTTGTGGCTTAAAACATAGCGATAGTTAAAGTCGGTTAATAAGGTAATGTTGCTATCATCACAGCACCATGCTGCATAATCACCCATAAAACCAACACCAACTGACCAGTGTTTGCTTCCTACTAAAGGTTCAAAAATAAATTGTTGCGTTGGGTTACGGCCAGCAGGAATAGTAACGATACCGTAAATACCTACATGCGCATCATCACACCACTCATAGTTATAGCCAAGACGAACCTGAATATCTTCAATACCAGTGCGACGTTTACCATCAAGGCAGTTACCACAATAGAATTGGCTGTAATTTAAATCTGGGCGACTACTCAAAGAGGTACTAACATCTGGAATTCCATTGCTTATAAAAGATAGATGAGGATAGAGATCAGAACCATTCGTTACTTCTGTGCAATTCAAACGATGATGAACATTGGTTATACCAAAGGTAATATCTCCCCAGAGCCCACACCACCAGTCATCCAACTTAAAATAAAAGTTACCTAAATAAGTAAACTGTTTTCTGGTTGGTTTAATAGTAAACAGTGAAGTAAACGGTCCAGTAAGAGGGTCCACACGTGCTAGTCCCAATTCGGTAGCATTTACCACAGTACCTGCAACAGGCACGGTATTAACATTAATAAAATTATTACCATCACCTAACAAGAAGGAAGACGCAAAGCGTTTATTATGGGTGCTTTGTTGATAAATACTTGTACTCGTATAAATAAACTTTTCTTTGCGATGTAAAACATCGTATCGTGTTAAAGCATCAATCCAGGTTAAATCAGTCGAAGCTCCACGCGGAATAAATTGGTGTGAGGCACATTCTGGAGTAGTTGCCGCGCTAATCAAGCTAGCGTACCCTGCAGAGAGTAGCACGAGCGATAGAATTTTTTTACTATTCATTGAATCACCTTTTTTAAAAAGTACCATTAATGATAAAACAATATATTCTTACTCTTTTTAATCTTCTCCTTTGCGCTTAATTAGTAGATAGTAGATAAAAAAACAACATAGAGTTAATGAAGTAACTTTTTCTTTATAGCACACCTTATTTTAAAATGTCTAGCCCAAAATCGCGGCAAAAAATCTATAACTCTGAGCACCGTAATTTCAATGTGCCTATTGATCAACTTGTCCGAACGTATATTCTTAATAAGAAACTATCTTTTAATCTCCAAACAATAACTCCATGCAAAACCATTTTACCCATCTTCATCTCCATACCGATTTTTCATTACTTGATGGAGCAATTTCCATTGAAAAGTTGGTAGACTTTGGCAAAAAAAATAATGTAAAGGCTCTCGCTATTACCGATCACGGTAATATTTTTGGCGCCGTTAAATTTTTTCAAAAATGTAAAAAAGCAGGGATTAAGCCAATCTTAGGCATGGAAGCATATTTAACTGAAGATGCACTGATTAAAAATGCAGACAAAAAGTATTATCATTTGATCCTGATTGTGCAAAATGAGATAGGATACAAAAATCTTTTGGCACTCATCTCATATTCTTACCAACAAGGTTTCTACTTTAAACCACGCATCGATTATGCGATGCTTGAAAAGCACCATGAAGGCCTTATTGTAACCACCGCATGTCTTGGCGGCCATATTCCCTCCTTATTGATGTCGGGCAATAATCAAGAAGCTGAGCGCCTTATGGATTGGTTTTTAACCATTTTTGGGCCCGATCGCTTTTACTTAGAAGTACAACCTGAAGATCAAAAAGAGCAAGCAATTCTGAATAAAAAGTTGTTTGAATATGCCGCGCTTAAAAATATTAAACTCGTCGCCGCCGGTGATTGCCATTATGCGGGTGAAGATGATCATGAAGCTCATGAAGTTATGCTCGCCATTCAAACACATGATAAAATAAGCAATCCAGACCGCTATTCATTTGGTGATTGCCGTGTTTTTATGCGTACCGCAGAGCAGATGCTCGAGATATTTAAAGATCATCCTGAAGCAGTTTGGAATAGTGGTGTCATTGCCGATAGTTGCACCTTCGATTTTCCAACCGGCAACCTATTTTTTCCTAAATTTGAAATTCCGCTAGAGCATACACAAGAAAGTTTTTTTAACTATTTATGCAATAAAGGTTTTCAAGAACTTTTAGCAGCTGGCCGTTTTGACAAAGAACAAGAATCTCTGTACCAAACCCGGCTCGATGTAGAAATTGATCTTATTACCAAAATGGGTTTTATCGGATACTTTTTGGTTGTGAGTGATTTTATTCAATGGTCACGCCGTAATGGTATACCAGTTGGCCCTGGCCGCGGCTCTGCTGCAGGATCATTAGTTGCATGGGCATTGCAGATAACGAATATCGATCCTTTAAAATACAATTTGCTTTTTGAACGATTCTTAAATCCTGAGCGTATCAGCATGCCTGATATTGATATCGATTTTTGTATTGAAGGGCGTGATCGTGTTATTAATTACGTGCGTGATAAGTACGGGCACGATAAAGTATGCCAAATAATCACGTTTGGTACGATGATGGCCAAGGGTGTTATTAAAGATGTTGCTCGCGTGCTGGGATTTGCTTTCGAAGATTCTAACGCCATTACCAATCTTATTCCCGATCAGCTCAAAATAAATCTTACCGAATCTTTAGAGCAAGAGCCTCGCCTTAAAGAGCTCATTCAAACAAATCCTAAAGCACAAAAACTTTTTGATCTTGCTTTGCGGCTTGAAGGATTAACGCGCCATGCATCCAAGCATGCGGCTGGCATTGTAATTTCACCTGAGCCAATCGATCATGTTTTACCAATTTATGTACCGCCCAAAACAACTGAATTAGTTACGCAGTATGCTATGACTGAGTTAGAAAGTTTAGGCTTTTTAAAAATAGATCTGCTCGGTCTTAAAAACTTAACGCTTATCGATAAAGTAGTAGCACTTATTGCTAAAAATCATGGCATTGCTATCAACATTGATATGCTACCGCTTGATGATTCTAAAACATTCACACTTATTGGGCAGGGAAAAACGTCAGGTGTATTTCAGTTAGAGTCTGATGGCCTTAAAGAAGTGCTACGCAAATTGCAGCCGGATAAGTTTGAAGATATCATTGCGGTCAATGCGCTCTATCGCCCCGGCCCACTTGGTTCTGGCATGGTTGATGATTATATCGAACGCCGCCATGGCCGCCAAACTATCAGCTATTTATTTAACGAGCTTGCACCTATTTTGCAAGAAACTTACGGCGTTATTGTATATCAAGAACAGGTAATGAAAGTTGCTTCTACCATTGCTGGTTACTCACTCGGTGAATCTGATATCTTACGCCGCGCCATGGGTAAGAAAAAAGCGGAAGAGATGGCAAAGCAGCAAGCGATTTTTATTGAACGAGCTACTAACAATAGTTTTGATGGGAAAAAAGCAAAAGAGCTTTTTGATTTAATGGCCTATTTTGCCGGCTACGGATTTAATAAATCGCACTCTGCTGCGTATGCATTAATCGCCTATCAAACAGCCTATCTTAAAGCACATTATCCAGCAGAATTCATGGCATGCTTAATTTCACTCGAAGCTATCCACGCAGAAAATATGACATTTTATTTGCAAGAAGCGCGCGACATGGGGCTCGCTATTTTGCCACCCGATATTAATCGCTCTTCAATAGCATTTGTTCCGGCAAGCGGAACACAGATTCTTTTTGGCTTGCAGGGAATTAAGAATGTTGGACTCGCAGCACTAGAAAATATTATTACTGAGCGCCATCAAGGGCCATTCACATCATTGTTAGACTTCTGCAAACGCATCGATTTACGCACTTCTAACAAACGGGTAATTGAACATCTTATTGGTGCTGGCGCTTTTGACACGGTGCCTGGTTCTCGTGCACAAAAATCGATTGATCTAGAAAAAATTATGGATGTAGCTGCTGAGCATAAAAAAGTTGCTGCTACTGGCCAGATGGGACTTTTTGGATTTGAGCCAACCCAAACCGCGCAGAGTATGGATACCGACGATTTTATCTTCCAAGCAATCCCAGAATGGCCAGACAAAGAAAAATTAGAAAAAGAAAAAGAGGTAATGGGATTTTACTTAAGCGCTCATCCGTTAGAATCATATAAACAATTATTGCGCTGCTTACCGGTGGAATCATTTGAAGCACTTACTAAAAAAAGTCAGCAGAATAACTCTTTGCAAGAAATAATGGTAATTGGCGTTGGGCTTATGAAAAGCAAGCGAGAAATTATTACTAAAAAAGGGGATCGCATGGCTTTTCTAGCACTTGAAGATAGCAGTGGCAACGCAGAAGTTATTCTCTTTCCCAGCGTATTCAAAAAAACTGAGCAATGGCTCTCTAATTATCATATTTTCATCGTGAAAGGAGGTCTTGATATGACCTCTCCTTCAAAATGTAAAATTAAAGCAAATGAGTGTATTCCGCTTGATCTCTTTTTTCAAGAGTGGCCTACGATACAAAAATTTTCATGCCATATGCCAGCTTCTTTTAATGAGACTACTATTGCAAGCCTCAAAGAATATATGCAAAAAGGATCAATTTCTTTGGAGTTTGTTTTCACAGAAAATAGTAAACAGTTGCGCTTAAGCACGCAAGAAAAAATAATAGCTGATCTTGCGCTGCTCGAATATTTGCAGCAACATAACATTACCGTACAATGCACTCTTTGAATTACTCTGGCACATCTTTAATATAAGCGCACGCCTTTTTGTACCAATATTCATCAGTTTGTTCTAAGCGGGAAAGAAAGAAACGTATTTGTGTATATGATTCTTGCGCAATCAGTTCTTGCATAATACTTTCTATAAAGCGAGCAATTATTGGCGCATGATTTTCTTTACGCTTAATTGCCTGCACCACAATATCGACATATACCGGTATCAGTTGAGCGCGATAGACTATTTCTGACAGCTGCTCAAAAATAAGAATCAGTGAATGATATATTTGTTTTTGTTTGAGTACTTCAACGACCTTAAATAATTTGTTCTTAAAAAACTCATTACTTTTGTTATGCTTGCAGACATCAATAAGCTTGCTGACATACTGCTCATTTTCTGGCATAAATAAAAAAAGTTCTTCATATAAATCAGCTGCTTCTTTAAAGCGATGATTTTGATAATATAATTGAGCTGCATGTGCATACTTTTCCGTTGCACGCTCATCTTGAAAGGCACCTAAAAGATCGCCTTCTAATTGATATGCATATGCTTCATCATCTAAAGAATGTTTGAGCAATCTATAAACGCCAAAAGCTTTTTCTTTTTCGCCTTTAGCCACACACTCTGCCAATTTAAACCATGCAATAGTATATTTATCATTCGATGCATACCTCATCACCGCAACCCTTTTTTACAGAAGAACATTTTCTTTGTATTCAACCATGCACGGATGATAAAATCAATCAATTGCTATAATGAATATCGTATAATGCAACTAGACTTATGATTCTTTTAATAGTCTTCACTACCGTTCAACTTATGGTTAGGACTTAACTGTTCAGGACTATCCACCGGAGAAGAATCTTCACTGGTATCTTCTTTCGTGATAGCTGATTTTTGTTGCACAAGCAGTGCCGCAGCTAACTCTTCTGTGCTATTTTTAAACTTACTTCGCTTATCCATCCAAATTTTTTCTTCTTCTGCTAAAAAAGTATTTTGTTCTTCTGCTGGTTTCTTGACCGGGAATTCTCTGCTTTTCACCCTCATTACCGGACTCTCAACTTTTTTCTGACGTGACCCTGGAATTATAGGCTTTTCCATAGCACAAAAGCTGCCTAAATAAAACAATAAAATAGCTAGAAATTTTGTTAACAACTTCATATCCCCTCGCTTCTCCATAATTATGAATTTTAGTTATAGTGTAAGAAAGTTAAAAAAGAAAAGACAATAATCTTTAAAAAAAGCTGATTTGCCCAGGATAAACTCCGCAATTTAAGGAATTATCCATTATTGGGCGTAGACTGGCCGTATACCCGTAGCGAAAGAAAATTTTTAAAGTTACGGTCCGCCGTCGCTTCTGCGAAGCTATGGCGTGACAGCCTTCGCGGTACTTCAATGCTTATTTAATTTTACTGTCAATCCATTAAAGAAGCTGGTTTACCCAGCCGTAGCCTTGGCGAAGGCTGGTGCCGGGGGTCGGAATTGAACCAACGACGCCAAGCTCTTCAGGCTTGCGCTCTACCACTGAGCTACCCCGGCACATAAAAAAAGGAAAGAAATAAGAATAACTGTAGATTACCGATTTGCTGGTATTTGTCAACATTTGCCAATGCAAGAAGCTGTTGTTACACTAGGGTAAAATTATCTTTGAACGTCAGGATTACCTATGCATACTTTAAAAGCTGAAACTGATCAGCTCAGATCTCTTTTTCACCAAGAGCTTATTAAAGCACAAACACCACAAGAACTGGAGCTTATCCGTATTGCGTACTTGGGCCGCCATGGCAAAATTACGCAACTTATGGCAAAGCTCAAAGATTTGAGTACTGAGGATAAAAAAACAGCAGGGCCATTGCTTAATGAATTCAAAAAATGGGCAGAAAGCACATTCGAAGAAATTAAAACTCGCATAGAAAAAGTGTCGAGTGAACGGGAAGTTGCAAAACAAAAATATTTTGATGTTACTGCCTATACCGCAAAAGAATGGCATGGCAACGTGCACATTTTTACGCGCATTATTCAACAGTTGGAAGATATTTTTATCTCGATGGGCTATGAAGTTGCTACCGGTCCAGAAGTGGTAACTGATTATTACAACTTCGAAGCATTAAATATTCCTGCTCATCACCCCGCACGAGAATTACAAGACACGTTTTGGCTCACCAATCCCCAATACTTATTGCGCACGCATACTTCAAGCGTACAAATACAAGAGATGGAGAAAAAAACAGTTCCGCTTGCTGTTTTTGCACCAGGCAGAGTGTATCGTAATGAGGCAACTGACGCCACACACGATTTTATGTTTATGCAAGGCGAAGGGCTCTTTATCGGTAAAGATATTTCTCTCTCCCACTTGCTCACTACAGCACAAGTTTTTTTGCGCGCATTTTTTGAGAAAGATGATTTAACCATCCGTGCTCGGCCTGGTTACTTTCCTTTTGTGGAACCAGGTGTAGAAATCGATGCTTCCTGCCCTTTTTGCACAACCGGCTGTTCTATTTGTAAGCACACACGCTGGATTGAATTAATGGGTGCTGGCATGGTTCATCCGAATGTGTTACGTATGTCGGGCATAGATCCAGACGTGTACACCGGCTTTGCATGGGGATTTGGCTTGGAGCGCCTTGCCATGGTTAAATATGGCATTACCGATATACGCTTATTCCGTAGCGGGAAAATTGATTTTCTGCGGCAATTTTAATTCCATAAAAAAGGAGATTCATGCACATTGTAAAAGCAGTTATTCCTGCTGCCGGTTACGGTACTCGTTTTCTCCCGTTTACCAAAGCAGTCCCTAAAGAGATGTTGCCACTTATTAATAAGCCCGCAATTCAATATATTGTTGAAGAGATAATGGCAGCAAACATAGAGCACTGCGTCATTATTACCACTGAACAAAAACAGGCTATTAAAGACCATTTTAGTCCTAACCAAAAATTAGAAAAATTTCTTAAACAACATAATAAATTAGAACTACTGCACAGCGTCCAAAAGATTATTGATTCAATAAATTTTACCTATATCAATCAAGAAGAAGCGCTCGGACTTGGCCATGCCGTTAGTCTTGCTCATGATGTTGTTGGTAATGAATATTTTGCGGTACTCCTGCCTGATGACATTATTTTGCACAGCAGCTCTGCGATTGCTCAGCTTATTGCCATCGCACAAGAAAAAAATGCCGCTGTTTTAGCGGTACAAGAGATGCCTACTGTCGCGCTCTCTTCATATGGTATTATTGCCGTCAAGCAGCAATTATCGCCCGACCTTTTTGCAATACAATCAGTGGTAGAAAAACCGGCGCCAAACAGAGCACCGTCCAACTTAGCTATTATCGGCCGCTATATATTACCGCCCGTTATATTTAAAGCATTACAAGAAATTAAACCAAGCAACAACGGCGAATTACAACTCACCGATGCACTTGCATGGTTACTCGAACACGGTCATCCTATTTTTGCTTACAAAATACAAGGCACTCGCTACGATGTCGGCACACCTGCCGGTTGGCTTTCCGCAATTCACGATCTCTCGTAAAACTAAATGAAGCGCACAACGGCTTTTTTAAGCCGTTGTTTCGCGCAATTCCGCCATAGCCAAAATCCGCCTTCGCCAAGGCTTGGGCGAGATTATCCTCGCCTTCTTGCTTGGACCAAGGCGCAGGATTTTTGGCGACGGAGAATAAATGCTTATTTAAAAAACAAAAATATTTAATATTTTTCTCTTATTGCAAATTGAATATTTAATAAGATACATTCAATATGAAAAAACCAAGAGGGGGAAAAATGAAGAAACAACTTATACAGATGTTATTACTTTATTCATCAACAACATTCGCTTGTCCGACTTGCATAGGGCGCGTAAAACCGGAGAGCGCGCCATTCTTTCATAAAGATTTTTATCAGCAAACAGCAACACAAATTAACAAAGAGCTCTATGCACAACAGCAATTTCAGCGTTTAATGCAACAAACAAAAGGAAAATCATGAAGTCTGCATTTCTTATTATTTTGTTTAACACCGTACTTGTTGCAGCACCCGGTTGTATAGACAATAGTTGGCATCTGGCTCGTCTTTTTGATACGAAGACCTACCATGTTGTTACCCATCCTATTGGTAGACATGAAACATATTGCCAATGCCCCTGCACTCATCTCAGTGCTGACCGTGGCACCTGCTTTGAATGCCGCCATGCAGGGCCTATAACGCGCAGCGCTGCTTATAATCGCACCTCATATGAGTGGCTAAAAACACTCAAGCTTTTTTCGCATGTTAAGTGAAGCGCACACCGACTTTTAAGTCTGTATATCGCGCGAAATTACGCCATAGCCAATACAATCATCCGCCGCCGCCAAGGCTCCGGCGTGATTATTCTCATCGCTTCATCCCCATGCTAAAGCACGCGGTTTTTGGCGACGGAGAATAAAAAGGAAATCACACAATCAGGATTTAAAGAGATTGAACCAATTCCCTGCTGGATAAGACAATCTGCTATTTCTGGATAATCTGATGGCGCTTGCCCGCAAATACCACTATATTTACCAGCCCGCCGTGCTCCCGCAATAGCCAATGTTATTAATTTTTGCACAGCGGGATCTCGCTCATCAAACTGTTGTGCCAGCATTGCCGAATCGCGATCTGCACCAAGCGTGAGCTGTGTTAAATCGTTGGAGCCAATAGATATGCCATCAAAATCTTGTAAGAATTCATCAATCAAAATCACGTTTGAGGGAATTTCGCACATCATGTAAATTTCCAAACCATTCACTCCGCGCTCAAGTCCATGGGCTGCCATCTCTTTAAGAACCCGTTTTCCTTCCGCCACCGTTCGCACAAACGGCACCATAATTTTTACGTTGGTAAGGCCCATAGCATCACGCACTTTTTTTAATGCAGCACATTCGAGTGCAAATGCTTGTTTATAATGCTCGCTATAATAACGCACTGCACCTCGAAATCCCAGCATAGGGTTTTCTTCGCATCCTTCAAAATAACTGCCGCCCAGCAAATTATAATATTCATTCGTTTTAAAATCTGATAAGCGCACAATCACCGGACGCGGATAAAATGCTGCGGCAATCAACGCAACGCCACGTGCTAATGATTCAACAAAAAAACTTTTTTTATCACGGTATGCGGCAGTTAAGCGATCAATCTGCTGCACAGTATTAACATCAGTTATCAAATGTGGATACAACAATGCCAATGGATGTACTTTTATGGCATTACTAATAATAAACTCAACGCGCGCAAGGCCAACTCCCTGCACTGGTAATGCTGCAAGCGCAAATGCACGTGATGGTTCTGCAAGGTTAATCATAAGATCGCAGGAAATCGCAGGAACTGTATCTAAAGTAAAATGCGTAACATCAAAGGTAACCGCCTCTTTATACACATAGCCAACAGCACCCTGAGAACAATCAATCGTGATTGCTACGCCATCTTTAATTGTTGCTAATGCATTGTCTGCGCCAACTAATGCAGTAATACCAAGCTCACGGCTCACAATTGCTGCATGGCACGTTCTGCCTCCTGCTTGCGTGATAATGCCGCGCGCTTTTTTCAAGAGCGGCATCCAATCAGGATCGGTCATATGCGTAACAATAATGTCGCCATCCTGCACGCGATCGCACTCTTGCATAGTTTGAATAACCCGCGCAACACCTGTTACAATACGTTGACCAATACTTTGCCCGCGAGTGACTATGTGCAATGGTCTACTATCTTGCTTTAGTTTATATTGCTCCATTGTTAATGCATGGCCACGAGCATGCACTGTTTCAGGCCGTGCTTGCACAATATACAAATGGCCATCAATGCCATCATATGCCCACTCAATATCAACCGGGCACCAACTTCCTTTTAACTGCGTATAATAGCTTTCAATAGCACACGTGGCTTGCGCTATCGCAATAATCTGTTCATCACGTAAACAAAATTGCTGCAAGCATACATGAACATTGTTTACCTCATCCACTAATGGCGCACTCGTGCCATGTTCTTTTTTGATAATCGATTCATAACCGGCTGCTAGCATCTTTTTAAAAACAATATATTCGTCAGGCACAACAGCACCCTGCACTAATGCTTGGCCCAAACCATACGCTGCGTTAATGATAACCGCATCTTTAAAACCAGTTTCAGTATCTAACGAAAATGCAACGCCCGCCGTTGCTACATCGGCACGCACCATTTTTTGCACAACAATAGCAAGAGCAATCTGGCGATAATCAAATTTTTTTTCGTGCCGATAAATTATTGCTCGATCAGTAAATAGTGATGCAAAACATTTTTTGCACGCATCCAGTAAATCTTGGAAATTTGTAATAGATAAATATGATTCTTGCTGCCCGGCAAATGATGCGTCAGGCAAATCTTCAGCAGTTGCTGATGAGCGAACTACCACAACACACTGTTCAATCGCATAATAAGAAGATAATGAACGGTATGCATCTTGAATTGCATCCACCAAATCAACTGACATTTGCCCATGCAAAAACAATGCGCGAATTGCCGCGCCTGTTTGTTGCACATTTTTGATATCAGCATAATCAATACTTTCCATGTACGCATTCAAGCGCGGCGTAATATCATTGTATGCAACAAAAGAATGGTATGCATCAGTCGTAATCGCAAAACCGTTAGGCACATTAATACCAAGCGCATCAGCATTATTAAAAAGCTGACCTAATGATGCTCCTTTTGCACCAACCTGCGCAGTGTCAGCAAATGATATGTGTGAAAATTGCTTAACCAATTCCATGAAAACCAATTCAAAAAATAAAATAATAATCAGTCACACAATAATACTATAAAAAAATATTTCTTACCCATTTTTTTTCATGTTGACACTAAAATAGTGCTCTTGTAAGATAAGAGCGGTTTTTACAACTATTTTTTTCATCGCATATACAAGGAGAATGATTATATGCAATTTTTATCTACACACAAGAAACTTTCCTTACCACTAGTCATCTTATTTGCCTGCAGCATTACCACTTCTTCATTACATGCTGCTACAGTTCCAGTTGCACCAGTTATTAAACCAAAACCGTGGACTTTAGAAAAATCAGCTGCTCTTTCTGCAGTTGTGTTAGCGATTGCATCATATTTATGGCTCAAAATGAAAAAAACTCAACCAAAATGCGTGTACCCAAAATTTGAAGAAAACGATAGCTTTGTCAATATCTTTAAAAACGTTAGGGAATGTATTTGGTTTACCTTCGATGAAATCCTTGCAGGGCAAAGCTCAAAAGGTGAACGCGTCAGCAAAATTCATTTTAATCCTGAAAATCCATATGAAGGTATCTATGAATACAGTAAAATAGAGCCGCGTGGTATCGCTGGAAATCTTGAAGCTCTCATTAAACCTGCGGTTATTCCAGCATTTACATTAATGGTTCTCTTTAACAAAGAATTTAAAGATAAGCTCATTGAAGCTGCAAAACATATTTATGATTTTATCAATCACCCGAGGGCACCATTTAATGAAATTTGGGAAGAGCTCAAGAAAATTCCAACAACAAAGTAAAATTTTATTAATTTCAAAATATAAAGGAAATCTATGAATACACTCAAAATAAAAGCAGCAATATTGAGTCTTGTGCTTCTCATTGTTCCTGCCCATATGCAAGCCCTTTCTGGTAAGCAAGCAGCAGTTGCATTACTTATCGCCGCAAACGTAGGAGTATCAATATGGCAAGAAGAACTTCCAGAAAATGCTAATTGGTGGCAAAGAAACATTACTGGTAACGTATCTCAAAAAGAGCAATATGTCGCTGATAATAAAATCAAAGTACGATGGACTCCTGCACATGGCATCATTGGAAAAACTCTTTCTAAATTTAATCAATATAAAGAGCCAATTGTAGCAACGCTAGGAACTTATGCAGTACTAACTCAATTAAACAATGCAAATGTTAAAGCAGCTTTTAGTACTTTTGCTAAAACCGCTGAAACCTTCAGTTTGTTTGCCGCAAACCATGCTCATGATGCGGTATTAAATTTAGGTAAACTTGCGCATGCTATTCACCACGTAGCTGTAGCTGCTAAATCAGCCTAATTAGATTTATCCAAAATAGCCGGGGGCTTTTCCCGGCTATTTTTTTGCCTTTTTTTAAAGATATCTCTACAATTGCTTTACATACTGGTATTAACTTTTCATATTAAAATCTTTATAGAAAAGGCAATCACATGCATTCACGTACTAAAATCTCGATTCTTTGTGCGCTAATCACAGTGGCACAACTAACAAGTGCTATAAAAATCCCATACGCTAATATAGATATTGATAACAAGCTATTACAACCTGCAGTCTATGCCTTAGGTGGAATTGGCCTTGGCTTCGTAGCCACCTATAGTTGGACCAGCTATCATCACCCAGCAGCACTAGAAAAAAAGAAGCTTGAACTTGCCTACGCGCAACAACAAAGAAAAGAACAAGAGCAATTGGAAAAAGAAAAACAAAAGCAACAGCAAGAAGAACAGGAACGCAAAAAAGCGCGCGAAGCACAGCACAAGCATCAAGAAGCACAACAGCAGATAGTGGCGCTTGGTCAACTATATGCGCAAGAGATAAAAAATTCTGCTGCACTTCAGGATAAAGAAAAATTCTATGCAATTATCAAATCAAAAAATGGTAATGAGCTTTATCCTCTCCAACATTATTTCCAAGCGTTAAGTCACGATATTCATACCTTACGTTTTTGCGCAACTGATATCCTTGATGAAACAGAAAAACGTAACCATCAATATATTTTAGAAGAACTAGAAGGAATACGCCGCGCTTATAATATCGCGCTCTCTGATACCTATAAGCATGAACAAGAAGCCGCTAAAAAGTATAAGCTCCAACAAGAAGCTATTGCCCGAATTGTGAAAAAAGAAGAGCTAGAAATAGAAGAGCTTAAAAGCAGAATAGCTGCTCATAATTCAACAACGCAAGCAAATAATCAGATACATCATGTTAATGAATCGTTGTATGATATCAAAAATTATCTTCCATCAATTCTCAAAATGTGTAGTGAAACTCAGCACATGCAAGGAAAATTGTATAACCAGTTTGCTGATCAAATAAACACTGCTCTGCAAAAATTGAGTAAAGAGATTGATACCGCTCTTAAAAATAATGGGTCAAATAAAGATATTCAAAAAAATATTACAGAAATAAAAAGCGCCCTTGAACAGATACAAAAGAACTTATCAAAAAATGTAATAGTCTATCAAAATGCAGCACCAACTGTTCCAGCAACTTGCTCATCTCCATCTACTGGCACCAGTGCCGGTAATCCGCCGCCATCATTTGTAAGCATACCTGATCCAAAACCAAGTGCGCCGCCTATGGATTAACGTTTATTTTCTGCATGCCGCGCAATACATGCACGAACAAAACCAAAAAAGAGTGGGCTTGGATTTCCGAGCCTACTCTTAAATTCTGGATGCGCTTGTGTGGCAATAAAAAATGGGTGCGTTGGAATTTCTAAAAATTCCATAAGTTTGGTACCATCACTGCGCTGATGATACCCAGAAAAGGTGAGGCCTTCTTTTTCTAATGTCTCTACAAAAATAGGATTCATCTCATAGCGATGACGATGCCGCTCAGAGACAATAGCTTGATTATTCTGCATCGCAATTTTATGTGCTTGTGCATACAGATGCTCAACTTTACTTTCTTTTTTTATCTGTGCTGAATATGCTCCCAAGCGCATAGTGCCGCCATATGCATGTTCTGCAAGCACTTGCTTTTGTGTCGGTAAAATATCAATAATGGGGTATTCAGTTTTTTGATCAACTTCCGTGGTATGTGCACCAATCATATTGCAAGAGTTACGCGCGAATTCTACCGCTGCTAGATGCATCCCATAGCAAAGCCCTAAATAGGGAATATTATGATTGCGAACATAGCAAATCGCCGATATTTTTCCTTCAACCCCTGCACTACCAAAACCACCAGGAACAATAACCCCATCAAACTTTTTTAAGCTTTCTATCTCGTCTGGGTTCGTTTCAAAAAATTGTGAATTAATCCAGCTAATATCGATGCCCACCTGCAAATCAGCGCCAGCATGCACAAGCGCTTGATAAATACTCACATAACTATCAGTTAAACTAAAGTCACCAATCTCCAAGTATTTACCAACAATGGCAACTCTTACGCGCATTGGTGGGTTTTTTATAACACTCACTAACTGCTGCCACTGATGCCAGTCCGGTTGTTTGCGCGAATGCAAATGAAAATGGGCAAGAACTTTTTCTCCCAATTTTTCACGTTCTAAATAGATCGGCATTTCATAAATGGTCTCAATATCGGGTGCTGAAATTATCTGCCCTGCTGCAACATGTGAACACAGTTCAATCTTTTTCTTGCGCACCTCATCGAGTGGCTGTTTTGCGCGGCAAATAATAAAGTCAGGTAAAATTCCTTCCTGCCCTAACAAGCGAACCGCTTGTTGTGTTGGCTTTGTTTTCATCTCTTGCATGTGATCAGGAATTGGTAAATACGTGACCAAAACATATGCTAGGCTATCAACGCCCAATTCGCGCTCTAATCCTTTGAGTGCAAAAAGAAACGGCACATTTTCATAATCACCAACCGTGCCCCCCAATTCAATAATTACAATTTCATATCCTTGCGCAGCTTCTAGAATACGGCTTTTCACTTCATCAAGAATATGCGGCATAAATTGTACTGTTTGCCCCAAATATTCACCGCGCCGTTCTCGATCAATTACCGCTTTATAAATTTGGCCAGTCGTTATATTGTTACGCTTAGGAATATCTTCATCGAGAAAGCGTTCGTAGGTACCCAAATCTTGGTCGATTTCACCGCCATCATCAGTAACCCAAACTTCGCCATGTTCAGTAGGACGCAAAGTTCCTGCATCATAATTAATGTAAGGATCGATTTTTACTAATGTTGTTTTATAACCATGTTCTTTAAGAATTTTTCCTAAAGATGCTGTGGTTACTCCTTTGCCAACACCAGAAATCACCCCACCTGCAACAACAATAAACCTGGTTTTCATGTTTTATTCCACGCACAAAAAATAGTTATTTTTTTACAATAATAAACCTACTACCATTGCCGATAAGAGATTTGCAAGAGAACTTGCCAACACTGCATATAAACCCAATGTGGTACTATAATGGCGCTGTTTTGGTGCTAATGCACCAATCATACCAATTTGAATACCAATACACGAAAGATTAGAAAAACCACACAGGGCATATAGAGTAATAATAAACGAACGGTCAGAAAGTGTTGTTTTCATTAAATGCGTAAATGCCACCAGTTCATTAACCGAAACTTTAATACCCAGTAATTTACCCACCTGCCACAACTCAGATCCAGTAAATCCTAAAAGATAAGCAAACGGTGCAAAAAGATACGAAAAAATTAAAGCAATACTCAGTTGTGGAATTGCTGTATGCATGTGCATGAATACCAATAGATGATTAATTCCTATCGTTACAAAGTTCAAAAGATAATCTGCCATAGACAGCAGCGCTAAAAATGATATCAACATTGCAATAACATTTGCCGCTAATTTTAATCCATCAATGGTGCCTTTAGCAATTGCATCAAAACTATTACTCGTGCCCTGATTAGGTTCAAGAGCTACACGTTCAGCCTTACCAGAGACGGCCGTTTCAGGAATGATAATTTTTGCAATAAAAATTGAGGCAGGAATACTCATAACACTGGCTGTGAGTAGATGAATTGCAGGCAAGCCCAACACCACATAAATAACTAAAACACTAATACTGATTGCAGCCATCCCGCTCGTCATCAAAACAAACAGTTCTGACTTTGTCATTAACGGCAAATAGTTACTCATAAACAGTGCTGCCTCTGTTTGACCCAAGATAGAATTAGCAATAGCAGCAGTAGTTTCAATACCGGAAGTGCCCAGGAGCGGACGAATAAGAATATTAATGCCTTGCACCACGCGCTGAATGATGCCCCAATGAAATAATAATGCGGTTAATGCGCCAACAAAAATAATTACGGGCACTACTCTAACGGCAAAAATGAAACCCCATGGCTGATCGGCATTGCCCAGCTGACCAAAAACAAAATCTATTCCCGCTTGTGCAAAGATAGATAAGGTGCTGGCAGCATTAGCAATCCCATTTATCACTACTTTACCCCACGAATTTGCCAGCATCAAATATGCAAAAATAAAGTGCAAGATAAGTGCCCCAGCTGCAAGCCGGAAGTTAATCGCTTGTCTATTTTTAGATGCTGCACATGCAACTAAAAAAATAAGAACAATACCAATAATATTTAAATAACGATTATATTGCATGAAATAATCAAAAATCACAGTGCACCTTTGTATGATGATGTTACAGGGGACGAAAAAATTCTTTGGTAGTATACCAGTGATTACAAGAAAATGAATTAAAGTTGCGCAATGAGCGCTGGATTTTTTTTACGCTCTTCTCGTTCTTTGACCATGAGAGCATCTATAATATCATCCAGCTCTCCCTCCATAACCATATCAAGTTTCTTCAGCGTAACATCCACTTGATGATCAGTTACTCTATTTTGAGGAAAATTATAGGTGCGCACCTTTTCAGCACGCTCACCACTTCCTACTTGCTCTTTACGCTCTTTGCGCATTTGCGCTTCCTTTTTTTCAACTTGAGCCGCCAAAAGACGTGATTGCAAAAGCTTCATTGCCTTTGCTTTATTTTTGTGCTGCGATCGCTCTTCTTGGCATGCAACTGCAACACCGGTTGGAATATGAGTAACGCGCACTGCTGAATCGGTGGTATTTACGTGTTGGCCGCCTGCACCACTTGAGCGATACACATCAATACGCAAATCGGCAGGATTGATAGTGATATCAACTTCTTCTGCTTCAGGAAGCACAGCAACCGTTACTGTAGATGTATGAATACGGCCTTGTGTTTCAGTTGCAGGTACACGCTGCACGCGATGTACACCCGATTCATAGCGCAAATGGCCAAAAACCCCTTTTCCTTGAATATGTAAAATTATTTCGCGAAAACCGCCTAAATCGGTGGTGCTAAAACTTTCTACCGTAACGCGCCAATGATGCTTGAGCGCATAGTTGGTGTACATTTTTTGCAGATCAGCAACAAATAATGCTGCTTCTTGGCCACCAGCGCCCGCTCTAATTTCTAAATATACTGAACGATCATTACGCTCATCACTGGGAAATAAAAGATCATCTAATTCACGATTTGCTTGCACCAATTCAAGCGCTAATTCATCTGCTTCAGCCTCAAACATCTGTGCTAATTCAGAATCTCGTTGTGCCGCTGCTTCTTTTTTGCTGTGTGCAATTTTGTGTTCTAAATCAACAATATGCCGATGTTTTTGTAACACCAGGTTAAGATTAGAAAACTCTTTTTGCAGCTGCTGCCGCTTTTGAGTATCTAATGATGGACTTGCAAGCTCTTGCGTGAGCTCGTCGTATCGCTTTTGTAATGCATCCCAGGCGATTGCCATGTGAAAGCCTCGCCTTATTTCTTCTCGCCTTTTTTATAACGCTTATTGAATCTTTCAATACGGCCAGCATTATCAACATGCCTTTGCTCACCGGTATAAAAAGGATGACAATTAGAACAGATAGTTACATGAAGTTCCGGGGATGTGGATGTGGTTAAAAAAGCATTACCACAGGCACAGCGAGCGGTCAATTCATGTAATTCTGGGTGTCTATCTACTTTCATACAATTCCTCAAACTTTAATTATTAACCTGATAAAAATCGATAAGATGTTGCCAGTATGGCCTAAAATCGTTCAATTGTAAAGGCCTATCCCTAAACAATATTTTCTATTTGAAATGTTTACAGGGGTACATTTGTATTATTTTTATTCTTTTTATAGTATTAATAGGCCCCCCTAAAAAATACCCATTTTTACCAAGGAGAGATAGTATGCGTATCCTAGTGGCACTCGTAACACTTTTATTGCTCCCATCCTGCTACAGCTACAGCGATCAAGTTAAATATCCCTACACCGTCCCTGCATTGCCCTATGCCTATAATGCTCTTGAACCCCACATTGATGAGCTTACTATGAGAATCCATCATGATAAGCATCACCAAGCATATGTTGATAACCTCAATGCTGCCCTGCAAAACCAGCCTACCCTACAAAATAAATCACTTGATTGGCTCCTTACTCATCTTGATACTATTACCGATCAAGCAACGCGAACTACGGTCACGAACAATGCCGGCGGCCATTGGAACCATTCATTCTTTTGGACTATCATGAAACCCAATGGTGGTGGTCTACCAAAAGGCACTCTCTCTGATGCTATCAACAAAACCTTTGGCGGTTTCGATAATTTTAAATCGCTTTTTAATGCGGAAGCTAAAAAAGTTTTTGGCAGTGGTTGGGCATGGTTATGCATCGATGCGAACAACCAACTCGTAATAATTTCTACCAAAAACCAAGATTGCCCCCTCTCGAATGGTTTAACACCAATAATCGGTCTTGATGTTTGGGAACACGCCTATTATTTAAAATATCAAAACAAACGGCCTGATTATATTAATGCCTGGTGGCATGTAATCAACTGGGATCAAGCTGAACACAACTATACTAAATCATCACAATGAATCTAAGATTCACTATCGTATATTTTACTGCATGACGTGGTCGTTATTTTTTCTTTAGTACTTCCGCAAACATCTCTATCATCACGGGGTTATACATAGGTATGTCTGCAGGCCATCTGCTCGTTACCAAAAGGCCATCTCTGACTACAGGCTTATCGACCCATTTTGCTCCTGCATTCTCGAGATCAATTTTAATCGAAGGCCATGAGGTGACGGTTTTTCCTTTTATGCCATCTGCATTAATGAGAGTCCAAGGCCCATGGCAAATTGCTGCAATTGGCTTTTTAGCATCGACAAATGCTTTAATAAAAGCAATTGCCGATTCAAACCTGCGTAGTTTATCAGGATTGATTACCCCGCCCGGAAGATGTAGAGCATCAAAATCATCCGGATTTGCATTATTTAAATCGAGGTCGACAGGAAATTCATCTCTCCATTGGTCATCAATCCATCCTCTTATTTTTCCATACACAGGAGAAATAAGCACTGTTTTTGCGCCGGCTTCATCTAATGCTTTTCTAGGCTCTGTCATCTCTTTTTGTTCAAAGCCAGTATCGCAAAGGATCGCGACTTTAAGTCCTTCTAATTGTTTTTTCATGTAAACTCCTCAGTAAATATTTTCCATATCTTACCCATATTTTGAAGTAAAAAATAAAGAGTTTTATCAATGCGCGCTAAAACGGTGAAGTTGAGAAATTATGTCATAGAAATAGGACACGTCAAATTTAAAAAGAGTGGTGTGGCTGATGGATCCCTCGAACCAGCGTAATGAATAAATTTGAATCAAGTTGTTAGTCATTAATGTTGCATCTATAGCCCTACTTTTGCAAAATTGAAATTTGTATATCAAAAAAAATTAAAGAGTGTATAAAATTAGGATACTTTTTAACAAAAAATTGGTCTTGACCATTGGTACACTTTGGATTCTTGTTCAAGAAGACCAGTTTTAGAAAGCATAGTATTCAAAGAATTTGAATCAGGTTGGCAAGGAGAAGAAAAATGGGTTTAACAAATCGTCCAAAGTCGATGCTCGTAAAAAATGCAGCAATTCTTGTAACTATGGATAAAGAGCGCCGAGAGATTAAAGATGGCGGAATGTATATTGAAGATGGTGAAATCAAACAGGTTGATAGCAGTGATAGGTTAACTCAACCGGCAGAACTTATATTGGACATGAAAGGACGACTGGTTTTGCCTGGGCTTGTGAATACCCATCACCACCTTTATCAGCATTTAACTCGGGTAGTTCCAAAAGCGCAAAATGGAAATGTCTGGAACTGGTTAAAGGTGCTCTATCCTATGTGGGCACGAATAACTCCTGATGATATGCGTCTTGCCACACAGGTTGGTATTGCGGAGCTGGTACTTTCAGGTTGTACTACGGCCTTCGATCATTGTTACGTTTTCCCCAATGGATGCAAAGTTGATGATGAAATTGAAGTTGCGCAAGAAATGGGCGTTCGCTTTCATGCATCGCGTGGCAGCATGTCGCTCGGACAATCGAAAGGTGGTTTACCGCCGGATAATTGTGTGGAAAAAGAATCTGACATACTCAATGATTCACAAAGAGTAATAGACAAATATCACGATCTAACGCGCGGTTCAATGACACGCATAGTGCTTGGTCCCTGTTCACCATTTTCAGTAACAGAGGAGCTCATGATCGAATCGGCAAAATTGGCTCGCAAGCATAACTGCAACCTGCATACTCACCTTTGTGAATCACTTGATGAAGAAAAGTTTACCCTTAAAACCTATAATATGAGGCCCGTAGAACTCATGGAGAAATGGGACTGGTTAGGCGAAGATGTTTGGTTTGCCCATTCCATTCATATTAACGACAACGAAATCAAGACTTACGCTAAGACCGGCACCGGCGCTGCGCACTGCCCATCATCAAATATGCGTTTGGCCTCAGGATTTTTCCCATTCAAGAAATGCCGAAATGCTGGCGTGAAGAGAATAGGTATAGGGGTAGATGGAAGTTCCAGCAACGACAGCAGTCACCTGCTAGCGGAAGTTCGAATGGCAATGCTCCTTGGGCGTTTGCTGTTGAGTACTGAACCAGGGGGACCACCCGAAGATCAGAAGGCGTGGCTTTCGGCGCGTGAAGTTTTGGAAGCAGCTACGATAGGAGGAGCTGCTGTACTGGGTCGTGATGACGTCGGTGCTCTTGCCCCAGGAATGCGAGCGGACTTTTTTTCAGTTGACCTCAATTCAATTAACTTCGCTGGCGGCAGCATGGTTGACCCAGTTGCTTCTTTGATATTTTGTGCCCCATCAAATGCGGAAACTGTTGTTATTGATGGCCGAATAATCGTTAAAGATTGGCAGATTCAAACACTCGATCTTCCGTTGGCGATTGAGAAACTCAATAAGGCATCACTGCAATTAATTAATGGTAGAAACTAAAAGAATACAATAATGCGCGTGGTAAACGTTACCGTTTGTGGCTTGCTATTTGGTAGAGCTGGGTGGGGAATATAGGTGAAAGCCGATTCGAGATACGAACTTTCAATAAGTTTGAGCTGGTAATATGCTTGCAACATGCATTCAGTTTTACGGGTAAATATACGTTTGTTAAGCCACGCAAGCGCCATGCCTATGCCGAATGAATCATCTGGCCTTTCTGGTACTAATGAAAAGGCCGTGAGGCCAAGCCCCAGATATTTGGTAAAGGGAAGTGTAATCGAATTATTGATTCCGAACTGGTAGAAAAATGTAATGCCACTTTTATCAATCCATGGATGTTTAAACCAAAGGCGCTGAGTACCAAAAAAATACATACCTGAAGTACCCTGCTCGGTAACGGTAGCGCTTGTTGTCGTTGTTGCCGATAATTTTCCCGTTTGACACCAACCGCCAATAGCAAACCTGCCCGGTTTTTTCTGTTCACCCAATTCCCAAGAATGTCCTCCCTCTGCAATCTGAAAGCTATATGAATTTATAGTTGGTCCAACTCTAATGCCCGTTTGTATACCGCGTGCTAAATTTCCATCAAAAAGACCATACGAGATATACACAGTTTTTACCGGAATAACTGTCGCGGTAATACCCCATGCTGAGTTATAATAACCGGGTAATACGCCAAGCATCGAAGAGTTTACAAAAATGGGGGTGTATATTAAACCAGTTATTGCTGGAACTGCTATATCTGCATTAGAGGTTGCTATTGGACTGATAACGTTATTAAAATCATACGTTGGTACACTTTTGCCCACACGAATTGTTAATTTATTATCAATAAAAGTTTGGCTGTACCAGAGCTGGTAGAGCTCTGAACGATGGAGCGGCGGAGTCTCAACTAAACCATTATACCCTTGGGCCGTACCCGCGTAGAAGTTTACATTTTGCGCATCAAGTCGTAAAAATTCAGCACCAAATAAGCCGTTTTTTATACCACAAAATTTTTCCATATCGATCGAAAAATCTAACACAAGCAAATTTACACCGGCAAATTTTTTTGGCGGCGGAGTGGATAAGCCGCCATGGCAGAGCGCATCCGTATCTCCAATCCATAAGCCGCCGAGCCTCATTCCACGATCTTCAGGTAGATGCAACCATTTACCGAGTGCACCGGTTCCCGTTACTATAGTTACCGAAGCTGCGTTTGAGCTGACAGCTAATGATGCTTTATCAGAATTATTCTCAGTGGCGCCAAGATTAATAAAAAGAGCGGTAAGCAGACAGCCTATATTTTTTTTGAACATACTATTACGCCGTAAGTTGTGTCAGGTAATAGGCTCCCAGGAGGCTCACCATATAAAGTGCAAGCACAATCAGGCTTCCTATAATGGTATATAATTTCGCTCTATTTTTTGGTGGATTAAGCCACAAGGCAAAAAGTTTCATGAGCAGCGGTACTGTTATCCAACCCAAAGTAGCAGTCGACGCAGCACAAGCAAAAAAGAGTGCCAGCCAAAATGGTACCCCATGAGCCATAATGGCATTTTGAATAAAAGAAAGTAAAAAAACAACTGGATACAGTGTAAGAAGCACCAGTGCATTTTCTTTCCAAATTGTTTTTTCGGGCGTTGATTTGGTAAACCAAAAATTAAAGCCATTATGTACTTTTTTTAACTCATTTGATTCACTAAAACTTCCTAATTCAGTAAGCAGTTCTGCTCGCTTGGGGGCATTGAGCCATGCTTCAAGATGCTTATCAGAATCAAATGCAACAGTAGTAACCCAGTAATCACGCATACCAGCTCTTGGCGCTTCAAGTTTAAAGCCAATGAACCCTTCAAATTGTGATTGTATAGATATGAGTTTTGCCTGCCACATTAAAAAGCGTTCGATATTGTCTGAGCTTATAGCATTCGTAATAATTGCAGAGCTATCGCCTCCTATATATTTTTTTTCATTCATTACAATATCCTTTTTTAAAATATATTGCTTCGTATACCACAAGAACTCCTTATAGATATTTAATGCAACCGATTCGCATAGCGATTTTCAACTATGGAACATGCTTGATTCACGCACGAAGAAAACACCGATTGCTCACCACAATCTTCTGATCCAGAAGTAAACCATGACCAAATACTATTTTTAGATGGCGGCGTGATCCAATTAATTTCCGTATCGATATGTGCTTTTTCTTTAATTGCATTCACTGCATCGGAGTAAGAGCCTAGTTCATCAACTAATCCAAGCTTCTTGGCCTGAGCACCGGTAAATATCTTGCCATCAGCCCATTCAGATAATTGCTCCATTGAAAGATTGCGGCTTTTAGCAACGTCAGCCGCAAAATGCTGATACGCATCATCAATAGTACCTTGCAACATCTGCCTTTGCACCGATGTTAAATGCGTAAATGGGTTAGTGCTATCTTTATATTCTCCCGCCGATAAGATCACCGGCTTAATTTTAAACTGCTCAACAAAATCCTTCAGCTCAAAAAAATACGGGATGGTAACCCCAATACTGCCAACCAAACACATTGATGATGCAACAATATGATCAGCAGCGCAGGCAATATAATAACCACCCGATGCACACAGGTTTTCAGTCAAAACAATAACTGGTTTTGGATAGTGCTTTTTCAGCGTAGTAATTTCATTAAATAGAGCCTGCCCAGTCCCAGTCGCACTGCCAGGACACTCAATTTTGAGCAAAATCGCTTTTATTTCATCGTCTTTAAAATACTTTTGCAAGCATTGCACATAACTGGAAGAATCATACAAAACCCCTTTAAAGGAAATAACACCAACACTCGCGCGCGGATCAATATACTTATTAATAAATCGCTTAATGCCATGGCTTACTATCGGCAAGAGTGGCAGCAAAGCAACAAAAAGCACGATGCAGAGCAGGTTTTTTAATGTTCCGACAAAAGTCATATACGATCCTTTCCAAAGTAAAGATATGGGTTAGTGTATAAGAAATTGCCCAAACTATGAAGTTTTGTAAAAATTAGCTTTGACTTTCTGATTCTTTTCTTTTACAATTTTTTAGTCTAAAAATTAGGGGCGGTTAGCTCAGTTGGTAGAGCATCAGTCTTACAAACTGGGGGTCGTAGGTTCGAATCCTACACCGCCCACCAGCCTTCGCCAAGGCTACGGCTGGGCAAGCCAGTTCTTTTAAGGAACTGTATTGAAATAATAAGAGCACTAAATAGCATCAGCGAAGGCTGTCACGCCATAGCTCACGCCGAAGTATTATCGTAGGCGGATGAGCGACGGCTGGACGCATTTTAAAAAGGCTTCGTGTGGATGACATACTTTAAAATTTGTTGAAATTTTGATTCCTCGGTAGCTCAGTTGGTAGAGCAAACGACTGTTAATCGTTGGGTCGCAGGTTCGAGTCCTGCCCGAGGAGCCACGCCGTCGCTCCTTTAGAGCTATGGCGGGCACGGCCAGTCTACACTTATCCGGGCTCTCAAGCTCGGTAAGTTATGCCTGGCGCGGCCAGTTACGTGGCCAGTCACAAAGATACCCCTTTATTGGGGCTGTAGCTCAGTTGGTTAGAGCGTCCGCCTGTCACGCGGAAGGTCGTGGGTTCGAGTCCCATCAGCCCCGCCATCGTTGATTATCGAACGAATTTATAATCAAATCGAATGGCTGAGCAACGTCCCAGAGCAGTTTTTCACCATCAAGCCTCAAGTTCTGAAGCACTAGTTTAATTAATTGCCGTTTTTGATCAACTTCAGAACCGATAAATAATTCATGCGCACGGTTAACAAGATTCAGTACATGTTTTGATGTGATGTAGTAGTTATCTTCCGCCTCTTGTAATTGATCAAGTTCAGCAGTGATGTCAGCCAGTTTATCACGGAGAGAGATGTAAAATTTGTCATATTCGTTCATAGTAATACTCCCCTTGAGTTTATCAAGGTACAAATTATCGAGCATTTTGGTGGTTGTTTTTTGCTCTTTTATAAGCCGATCATAGTTTTTATTATGGAACTCAATCTTCTCTTGATGCAGCTCATTTAATGTTGCGGTAATTTCGTCCACAATTTCAGGCGGCATTGAAATGCTTTTAAAGACCTGCCCTAGTTGCTCAGTAATATTTTCTTCCCGCAGCCATTTGGCATTATGATGGCCATTATATTGCGTGCAATGGTAATATACATGGCCTTTGTGCTTTTCAGGCGTGATAGAGAGATCACAAGTTGCGCAGCGAATGAGACCCCGGTAAAGATATGGCTTGCCAGCAAATTTCACCGGCTTTTTATTAAAACTTTTCTTCACGTTTTGCACCTGATCAAAAAGGGTTTTGGTAATAATACAGGGATAGCGATGAGCATATTGTTTGCCCTTAACTACCATAATGCCATAAAAGAAATGATTTTTGAGGATTTTATCCAGATATGCCTTGCACCAATCGATACCATGTTCCTCCTTGATTTTTGCTCGCAATAAATCCATTGAATAGGCGCCGGTAGCATACAGCTCAAATGCTTTCTTTACTATATGCGCTTCATATTCATCCATCATAATGTCAGTCGCGCCGTCTGTTTTGGTGATATTTTTATAGCCATAGGGGGCCATTGCCGGCCATTCCCCTTTACGCAGCTTTTGCTCAAAGGCACGCTTTACGTTGTCACTAATGGCATCAGAATAGTATTTGGCAAGCCCAAGACTTATGCTGAATTGGAACTTCTCAACCGCAGAAATACGGCTGGTAATAATTTGGCCATCCGAGACAAAATGCAGCTCTATCTCATCACTCAATGCCCGTTCATAGAGCACAGAAATGCGCTTATCAAAAACATTGCGCGAAAGCCTGTCCACTTTATCGCAACAAACAATAATCTTCTCTCTATGGCTTAAAATGAGGTCAATAATGCGATCAAATTCAGAGCGATCATCGGTATAGGCACTTTCATCAAAACTGCAAACCTGGATAATTTCATATCCCTTGCTCTGGCAATATTTTTCAAGCCGAGCTACTTGGGCGGGCAAAGAATTACCCGCTTCTTTTTGTTCTTCAGTGCTAACGCGGGCTATAAGAATTGCTTTCATATATAAACCTGAGCATTGTTCATTGTTAAATTGTGATTCACTTTAGACGCAATTATACTTGAATATAGATTTCAGATAAAATTTCCAAAAATAGGATCTATAAATGACTGTAATGATTATTGTCCCAGTAGAAGAACAACAAAAAGAATGGTACTTACTGTGGAAGCCTATTATTGAGAGATGCCAAGAATGTGCTAATGCAAATGAAATACACTTATTACAAGTTTTATCCAACAATGAGGGAACTTTTACGTGGAAAACATTAAAGCATTTAACAGAGTTTACATTAAATAATGCACAAAGTACCTCCGCTATATTCTCGTGCATATCGAATAAAATAAAAACAAATAAAGATGACCAGAATGAAATCATCCAGGAAATGCTTGCTGAAATAAGAGTTATTCCTTGTTTAGTGATATTTGGATTTAAAAATTTAATTTACCAACGAGAAAATTCATTAGACTTCATCGGATCAATAAGTAACATCAGTAAAAATATTGAAGTTACTTACATTAGAGGACCAAATTTTAAAACACAAACTATTAGCACAAAATTGAGCCAATCGGGAAAAACTCCGATTTATGAATTAAAACCTAAAAAACTTATCAGTAAGCTAAAAAGTATTTATCAAGAAAAAGAAGAACAAGTCATAAACCACAGTAAGCAAAATGAATCGATATTGTTTATAGTTACGAATTTATTGGAGGGACATCAATTTTGGTTAGAAAATCAGCCCTATGAGGGAAAACATCCCATACAGGCTTTTGTAGATAGCTGTTCTATTCCGACCATAGTTTTAGCTCCAGGGTTAATCCCCTATATATCGAATAAATTAAATCATATTTTTCTGTTACCTTTTAACAGAAATAAATATATTGAAATAGCTTATGGAATAGATGCTCATAAAGCAGAAATAAAACACAAAGAAATTCAAAAAAAATTAGAAAAAATGCTTTGGGACACAGCAAACAAATAAAATTAAACATTTTTTATTTCCAATAGAATATATTCAGGTAGGGGAGGGGTGTTTACTTTTACTTATAAACAAGTAAATTTAAATTTATCAAAGTTGTTCGCTATTCATTCAAATGGAGTATAAATGCCAGGTAAAAAGGTTTGGGTGCCTTTTAAAGATGCCAAAAGTTATGTACATACGCTTAAATTAAAAAACTTTTCAGAATGGCGCACATGGACTAAATCAACAAGCCGTCCTTATAATATTCCTACCAATCCACGAGAGGCCTACAAAAATGAGGGGTGGATTAGCTGGGGTGATTGGTTGGGCACTAACACAAGGGCTAAACAAAACCGAAAATACAGAAGCTTTTTAGAAGCTAGACAGTATGCTCATTCCCTAGCGTTTAAAAGCAGAGCAGATTGGGAAAAATTCAGAAAAACTAATGAATTTCCGAAAGATATCCCAGCTAAGCCTGATGTAGTCTATCGTTTTCAGGGCTGGATAAGTTGGGGTGACTTCTTAGGATCGGGGACAGTTGCTTGGCGATTCCGTCAAATTAGACCATTTAAAGAAGCTCGCAATTATGTGAGATCCTTAAATTTTAAAAATCAGGCTGAATGGCATAAGTATTCAAAAAGTGGTTTGCTTCCTAAGGATATTCCTTCTTACCCAAATGAAGCATATGAAGCCAAAGGATGGATAAGTTGGGGAGATTGGCTAGGGACTGGGGTTATTGCTAGCCAGAATCGAGAATTTAGACCTTTTAGAGAGGCAAAAGCATTTGTAAGATCTCTTGAATTAAAAAATAATAAAGAATTTCGAACATGGTCAAAAAGCAATAAAAGACCTAACGATATTCCAACTGCTCCAGATCATGTCTATGCCGATGAAGAGTGGATTAGCTGGGGAGATTTTTTAGGAACTGGGGTAATTGGACCTACTGAAAAAAATTTTAAACCTTTTAATGAAGCAAGAATTTTTGCAAGATCTTTAAAATTTAAAATGAGAAAGGAATGGGAAAATTGGGCTAAAACAAAAAATAGGCCGCATGATATTCCAGCTTCTCCAAGCATCACTTATAAAAATAAGGGATGGAATGGTTGGGGTGATTGGCTTGGAACAGGAGTAATTGCACACTTTAATAAAAAATTTAGACCTTTTCATGAAGCAAGAGATTTTGCAAGATCTCTTATGCTTTCAGGTAAAGATGAATGGGCCAGATGGGCTAAATCTTCAGCTCGTCCCATAGATATTCCAACGGCTCCCGATAGAACTTATGCAAAGCTAGGATGGAATGGATGGGGATATTTCTTAGGATCCGGTAATATTGCTAATCATAAAAAAACATTTAGACCTTTTGAAGAAGCTAGAAAGTTTGCAAGGTCTCTCCAATTTACGAGCTCTGATCAATGGTCTGATTGGTCTAAATCTAAAGAAAGACCAATAGACATCCCATCGGCACCGGATAGAACTTATGCAAAGCTAGGATGGCAAGGCTGGGGAGATTTTTTAGGAACAGAGCATGTAAGATGGTCTATCGATAAATTACGCGATTTCGTAAAATCGATTTTGATACATATTCCTAATATGCCACAAATGGATCGTTTAGCAATTTTGCAATCCCGCGGTATATATTTTGCAAGCAGGGGCAAAATAATTGCCCAAAAAATTCTGCAAGCTGATGAAATAACTCTTAAAGAATTAGAAAAATTTGCTAATAATGAAAAATGTGATCTTGATCTATTGCTCAAAGATAATTATCAAGAAGAGAATCAATCCGATATTATTCCAATTATCCCACTTATTTTTGATCCGAATCAATCAGTAGAAATTATTAAAGATTTTCCTATAGTTGAGACAAGAAACATCTTAGGTTCCGTTAATCAAGCTGTTGTATATGGCTGTGATAGCGAGACGGTAGATTTCCTTATTAAATCAAGTGTAGGGCGAATTTGGAAACATGCATTTGAAGATCTTCAAGGAGCACTTTTACAAGTGAATATAACATTACCTCCTGAAGAAATGTATATGAAAAAGGTACAAGAACAATTTCTAGAAGAATTCAACGAAACTCAGGAATTAATTATCCCGTCAGATTATTCTTTTCCGCATCCTCCTGAACTAATGCAGAAATATACTGCATGCTTAATAAGAAAAAGAAAAAGATTCGGTAATTGGTGTGGAACTGGGGCAGGCAAAACCCTTGCATCTATCCTGGCTAGTAGAGTAATTAAAGCACAGTGTACCATAATTTGCTGTCCTAATAATGTAATCGAAACTTGGAAAAAGGAAATTAATAAATCTTTTCCGAATAGTCTAATAATAGTGAAAAATTGGAAAGAAGCCTTAAAAGAAAATGTTAAGCCAGTTTATCTTATTTTAAACTATGAGATCTTTAAAGAAAAAAATTACAAAAAAATATTAGACCAAATAATATTAAAAAGAAAAATAGATTTTGTAATTGTTGATGAAATTCATCAATCTAAGCAACGTAAACCTGATCGTAAATTAAGCCAGCGAAGAAGAACATTATTAAATTTCTTAGCTCAAGCAACAATATATAATGAGCAATTGCATGTATTAGGAATGTCTGCGACTCCTGTTATAAATAACTTGTTTGAAGGTAAAGCTTTAATCGAGATGATAACAGGAAAAAAATATGATGACCTAGAGACTCGTCCTACAAGAAATAATTGTGTAGCTCTTTATAAACAACTCATAATTCATGGTTTTAGATGGCTACCAGATTATAAAATTCACATTAATCTTAAACCTGAAAATTTTATTAATGCAAGTTGGCTCCTGCCAGATTTAATAAAACTTTTGAATATTAGAAAAGATGACAATTTTAAAAAGAAAATAATCAATCCTCAACCTTTAGAAGCTCTTTTAACTAAAGCTAAAATTCCATTTATATTAAATAATTTAAAACCATCAACAATTATATATACATATTATGTGGATAATATTGTTATTCAGTTACAAAATGCTATTGAACAAACCGGTTGGCGTGTGGGTATTTTTACAGGCACAAATAAAACTGGACTTGAACCATTCTTACACAGAGAAGTTGATATTTTAATTGTATCTAACTGCGCAAGTACAGGACTGGATGGATTACAAAAAGTTAGTAATAGAATAATAATTAATTCCCTTCCATGGACTCATGCAGAATTTAAACAGTTGCAGGGTAGAATTTTACGGAAAGGACAAGCTAGTAATCGAGTTGAAATATTAATTCCTCTTACATTCGTTGAGATTGATGGAAAAAAATGGTCTTGGTGCGAATCACGATGGGAACGAATTAAATTTAAAAAAAGTATTGCAGATGCAGCAGTAGATGGTATTCTGCCAGAATCAATGCATATCTCAGAACATCAAGCATTAAAGGAAGCAAAAGCATGGATTTTGCGAATAATCGAAGGAAAAATCAATGAAATCATTCGTGAGCCAATTAGTGTTTCCTTAGATGAACCTTCAAAACTTGTTTATCAAAGAAAAATTGCTGACTTAACTAAATTAAATCAAGAAATAAATCAAAACATAAGCCAATACACCCATAAACGATTTAGTGAAAATCCTGATGAATTCTATAAATATCATGAAACATATCGAGAAGTGCGTAAACAATGGGATATTATTCCTTATGAAGAAGCAATAGCGTGGTGTAAATTAATGCCATTTTGGATAATTGGAGATTTTGGTTGTGGTGAAGCATTTTTGAGCAAAGAATTATCAAATAAAGTTCATGCTTTTGATCATGTTGCAATCAATCAAAATGTTACTGCATGTGACATGAGCGAAGTTCCTTTAGAGTGTGAAATGCTTGATGCTGCAGTGTTTTCATTATCGTTAATGGGGACCAATTTCATTGATTATTTGAAAGAGGCTAAACGTTGCCTAAAGTTGTATGGTCATTTATGGATTGCAGAGCCAACTTCTAGAATACGATATCAAGCACTCTTTATTGAGCTTATCCAACGGCTCGGGTTTGATGTGTATCATACTAGCCAAAAAGGTAAATTTACATTTATAAAAGCTATTAAATCAAACAGAAGTACTAATGAAGTAGTTCTTCGGGAATTAGCTACTAAAAAAATTCTAGATTAATAAAATTGAACTTATTGTGGTAGCAATTTACAAATATTTCATAATATGCCTCCGAATTACCTCAAAAGACTTTCGCGTACCCGGCAACTTTACCGTTTTTACCTCACCCATAAACCGGCTCCAATCCCTTTGATTTCGCTTCGATAGCATTCCTCTTAATTCCCGAATATTAACCACCTCCAGCACCTTTGATAATCCATATATCTGCATAATCTTCTTCATACTCAGCTCAGGATTATTAAATATTAAATCAGCAAGTAAGGCCTTATCACTGGCCGCTTTATAATCAAGCAATGGCAGCCGCTTGCTTTCCAATTCATCCAGATTATGCAATAATACTTTTCGAGAAATAGCACGCTTAAAAAGGCTTTTGAGCGTTAAATCTGATTTAATGCCAAGCTTTACAAAAAGTTGCTTCATTTTTTGCCGTTTATTCAAACGCACTTCCATACGCAATAGTTCAAATTTCTTTTTTCGCTGCGCGAGCTTAGGAAAGAGCTGCAGCTGAATAGCACTATCTTTTTCTATTGCTCGTTTTTCACTCAGCTTTGCTTGTTCAAGATCTTTGATCTTATCGTAAAAAACCACCTCATATGAATTGCAATGCCATCTATAGCTATGCCCTTCATTGCGGTAATCCGTTTGATTTACATCAAGGCTCAGCTTAATATTGGCCTCTTTGATCTTATTGATGTAATGATAAGGCGTTGAGCCGTCCTTTAAGGCAATGTTTTTAGAATAATGAATTGCATAAACGGGAGCTTTAGCAAGCTCAATGGGATCCACAATAACCCCCATTTGTTCCAAAGTAGCAGCCAGCTTTTGCAACAATGGCTGCAGATCTTTCTGTTTCAGTTCCTGAAAATTGTTTCCAAAGGAAAGCTTTGGTAGAGATAATTCAATCTTCAACATCACTTGTTTTTCACGCATGTTATAAAACAATGTGAGTCGTGGCTTGTATATGCCCGCAAGCAGCTCTTTCTTAGTTGGATTCTGCTTTGATTGCATTCCGTAAACGGCACGAGCACTATGATTTGTTATCCATCGTGCACTGGGAGTGAAGGCATCAGAATTAAGAATTTTAAACGTATCTTGTGCAAGAAGTAATACCACGGTATCTATCATGACTACTCAATTGTTGCGTATATAGTTGTTTAAATGCCGCAACAAAGATAGTCCAATTATGTATAAAAGAAAAGCCTTCGATTAAAAGAGGCCCTCGCTTAAGTGAGCCTTTTTGGGCCGTTTATCCTACCTATAAACCGATAAAGCTTCATAAACTCATAGAATCAAGTCCAATAATTTTTTTGTATCCTATAAAATCTTCTGGATCCCAAGGTGGATGAATATAGTCTTCACATTCAACAAACGCAAGGTGCTCATAAAAAATACGCGCATACTCATTTTTACGCCTTGTTACTAATGCCAAGCATATTGTATTAGGGAATAGTTTCAATGTTGAAAAAACTAACTTTCTACCAATGCTACTTTGCCAATAATTAATATCAATAGCGAGTTGACGAATATATAGTTCACCCAAGTTAGTTGGATTATCAAAAGAAATATAGCCAATCAAATTATTTTCAAAAAATGCTCCTACCGCAAAAAACTTTTTTTCACAAAAAGGCAAAAGCTCTTCTTGCTCAAAATATAAATCTAATCTTTGTTTTATGGTAAGTGGCTTAACAAGCTTCAGTTCTTCATCAGTCATATTTTCGTATGCTTTCAAAAAAGCGATAGTGAAAATTGGGGCTGCTTGTGCAAATAGTTTGTCATCAACAATATGCCTTAGCTCAATAGTACGATTATGATGGTCCTGAAAAATTTCAATTACCTGATTGGCATGTATCTGAACAAAACTAACCATCATTATTAGGTTCAAAAATTTTTTACATTTATATTTACATTTATATAATGATAACATTGAATAATCCCTATGCTTAAAATAGATATATTTAAAATGTTAATGGAAAACTCAATTCCGATTCAATACTTAAGGGAACAGTAATATGAAAAAACTACTTTTTATATTGAGCACAATAACATTTAGTATGCATGCTACTGACATTACTTTGTATAAGTATGATGTTCATAATATATTGGCTATCTGTGCAATAGAAACAACATTAAAAACGATTTATTTAGATGCATTTGAGCAAGTATATCGCAATCATTGGACTGCACAGTTTGAGCAATCATATATAAATTTTTTTGATAATCACATCGAAAAGCTTAAACATAGTGATGGGATGCTATTAGTAGTTGCAAAAAAGGATAATCAGGTAGCAGGATGGATATTATTTCAATGTTATGAGCAATCGGCGGTTATTGAGATCATATGCGTCAATCCAACATTTCAACAACAGGGTATAGGCAAAGCACTTGTTTTCTCAATCAAGGATTATACTCTTAAAATTAAATCAGTAACAGTAGCCACTCAGAAAATAAACACGGTTTCGCCATTGTTCTATGAAAAACTGGGATTTATTAAAACTAATTCTATACCTTCAGATGACAACCTGCCTTATGAGAAACAGGAATACGAGTATCTCATAAATTAAATGCCGCAACAAAGATAGTCCAATTATGTATAAAAGAAAAGCCTTCGATTAAAAGAGGGCCGCGTTTAAGCGAGCCTTTTTGTTTTACTTTCTTGACTGTTTTTTTGCTGTCTTCATTAATGCAATCACGCACTTTTATGCATTCATTAACTTTGACAAGCACCGTAACAAATTCTGTAAATTTTTTGCGATCATCGCATGAAAGTGCCATGCCAGTATTCACCGGTGGCACAATTCTGTTTTTATTGCGCACCATATAACTCTCGTTGTATTGGATACTATTTATGCAGGTATTACCTACCAGCATAAAATGGATATAAATTACTTTATTAATTGAATCGATTTATTCTCCGTCGCCAAAAACCATGCGCTTTAGCGAAGGCGGATTTGGCTATGGCGGAATTGCGCGCGATACAACGGCTTTTAATCTGTTAAGCGCTTCATTTGCTCTCTGTGAGCCCGATAATACTTTGGCTACAGTAAGCCAATCGACCATATTTTGATGTGATCAGGCTTTGAATCCTGATGAATAAGAATTTGTCCATGACACTCTCCTTGTTGTAATAGGCTTCAGTTACATGGAGAGAATATAAATTGGATAATCGATAATTGCAAGAAAAATTTGCGCGAATGTTGCACGATTCTTGCGCGATTCACTTAAAAAACAACTAACTTACTTTTTATTCAAATAAGAAAGATCAATAGGAATGAATTGACCGTTGTGGCCCACCATAAATTGATCGAAGCCCAATGTTTTTAAAATTTTATAGAAAGATTCCATGCTGTAATTCTTCTTTAAGCCAGATCGCATCTCTTGAACAATAGTTGGCGAAACTCCCGCAATCTTAGCAAGCTTGCGCACTGAAACCTCATCTCGTTCCATTAAGGCCAAAATTAACTCAGATAATGCAAAGCTTTTATAACCCTCATTAAAATCCTTGAGCTGTTTTTGCGTCAATGATTCCATGAATTTTTCACTGGTTGATTTCATTTTCTTATTCATAGTAAGTTCCCTCTTTACATCTTTTTATATAATCATCTTTAAATTTCAGTGCTTTTTCTTTTTCTCTCGGTGGCATTTTGTCTTGTTTCTTTACAAAAGCATTATAAACGTGATTACAAGCGGCGATTCGATTGCGCGAATCATTGCGCGAATGTTGCGCGAATCATTGCGCGAATGGTTTTAATTTAACAAGAATCCAAGCAACAGTCTTGCCTTTGCCTTTAGCTTTAATTAAGCCAATTTTCTTGAGTTTCGCGATTTCCCATTGCATAGTTCTCGCTGGTAAATCTAGCCTTGCTTTCTCTATAAGCTGTTGGCGATTAAGGGGACCCTCTTGAAGAGCTTCCATAATCTTTCTTTGTCGTTCAGTTAGCCCTATTACATTACTGTCTTCTATGTGTTTAATAATAACGGTGCGAATCGGTTCTTTAAGAGGCAATGTCACAGAAAAACCGCCACCAACTTCTTCAAAGATAGGAAGAGGATTACCTGCTTTTTTACAATCTTGAATCATTTCTAACGTACCACGCCCCCATTTCTCAATCTTTTTACATACATAAAAAACATGCGCAATAAGAGGATTACGCGGATGAGACTGATGATCTTTTGATAGTTGAAATATACGAATTTTAGAAGGTAATCCACCGGTATTAGAAATATTTACACGGTCATCATATACTGCGACAGCGATGGATCCACCAGAATCACTATAATCCCGATGTATTAAGGCATTAATCAAGGCTTCTCTTAAAACTTTATAGGGGATTGCGGGAGTTTCAATGCGATCTGGATTCCCTTTTTCTATGCGAGCGGCAACTGGTAATGCAAATGCCAAGAAGTCCATTGCTTTTTCATACAAATCAAAAGCATTCCCCTTAAACCATTTACTATTGAGAAACTCAGATTTATCTACGCCTTTAAATCGCGCTAATTTAATATTGGACTGAAAAAATTGCTTATCTTCTTTTTTGCAAAATAAAATAACAGCAGCATTGGTAAGCTTATCATTTTTAATCAACCCAAGCTTTTTAAGAGCTTCTTGAACACTTTCTTGCATTGCTGATTCGGGCAATCTTTTTTCAAAAACCCCTGTGCGAACAACCTCTTTGATTCTCTCACGATCAAGATCACTTATTTTACAAAAATCGTTGGGTAAGCTCTCCCAGTTGGTAGGATTATGCTTATTATATAAATGGGCATACTCTTCTTTTGTCATTCGTGTTGTAGTTGATTGATGACGAATAAATGCCCTACCATCATACGTATAGGGGCCTTTTTCTCCAGGGCGCACCATAAAAACAACTACTTTTTTATCACCAGAAATAGGAGCTTCTGCTATAGTAATTTTCTCGTAAGGCTCAATCTTATTAAGCTCTATACCTATTTCCTTACGCGTTTTATCGGTAACTAATTGCCCGGTAATCTTTCCATCATCTTTAACGCCAAAAACAATTGTACCGCCTTGCTCACTATTTAAAAATGCACAAACGGTTTGCATGGCGCCGCTCAAGCTACCTGTTGAGCTTTTAAGCTCTAGTATCTTCGATTCGCCTTGTTTGATGAGTGATTTTAATTGTGCAATTTTCATAAAAAAGAACAGAGTAATTTTATTATATTATTAGAAAGTCTATAGATAGATTATCTACCTTTTCAATTAAGAGTCAATCAACCTGCTAAAACCCAATTCATTCATAAGATTCTTAATCCAAATCGGCATTGAGGCTTTGGTAAACTAAACTTAATTTCGCCAACCTCTTATCATGTTAGACGTAAAGCAAACTGGTTCTTTATTCCACTGATAAAATTGCAATTTTATCTTTTATATATACTATTAATTTAATTGTCTTTAAATTAATAGTATATATATATGCTTAACAAAAAAATATTTACGCCACTTTTCATTAATAATATATTTTTCTTCTTACTATCTAATTCTATTTCAGCAATGGAGTGTGAAAAACAATCCCAAGTTTTTCTACCTGAAGTAATACAGATCACTGCTAACAATATTGATATCCTTGTTCTTAAAGGAATCCAACATATCAAGGACCATGGGGAACTTTTTGAGGCAAGAGCTGGCAGTGGGCAACAGGCATATGATGTTAATTATGTCCTACTTAATCCACTTAATAGAGTTCATAATTTACGTAAGCCAACATCTGTAAAATATTTTTGCAAAGAACTTTTAGCGTATTTTAAAGGAAGCTTAAATGTCGATGATGGCCTTGCTCAAGCATCATGTGTATGGAAGTCTCTTGCAAATGACAAAGGTCAGATTGCTTCTAATTATGGCTATTATATATTTCATCAAAAGGTACCAGACCAAAGTATAACTCAATACGATTGGGTAATTTTGAATTTAATGAAAAATCTTGATTCAAGAAAAGCATTTATTAACATTAATCAACTTGAACATAAAGTTATGGATACTAAGGATTTTCCTTGCACGATTGGAATGCAGTTCTTTGTGCCAGACAATCATTTATGTTGTTCCATCGCCTCTAGAAGTACAGATATCTATACTGGACTTCCTTATGATATGGGATTTTTTGCCTTCGTAACCGAATTGGTATATAAAGACCTAAAAGAAAAGCTTAGTGTTGAAAAAGCAGCTCAATTAAAGCTTGGTTATGTAATGATGAAAACCAACTTTACTCAGATATACGATAAAACTCGTACTTCAGCATTAAGAATGTTAGAAAAGTTTGGAGAGCAAGGAGATCAATATATTTTAGATATGCCTGAGATATTTGATGCCCAAGAGACTCTGAAAGATATTTATACTGGCGAAAGTCATACCCCTGTAATGAAATGGATTCATCACAATGCAACCTCAAACTAAAAAAGTTATAGCTTCAATTATCAGAAAAGATGGCAAATACCTTCTTGCTCAACGAGCAAAGAAAGACTTTATCTACGGAAAATGGGAATTCCCTGGTGGGAAAATGGAGGAAGGAGAAACGGAACAAGAATGCCTACAACGAGAGTTGAAAGAAGAATTTAGTATTCATGCTCATATTGGCAACTACTTCTGTAGTAGCTATTTTGAGCATAAAGGGAACATGATCGAAATGCGAGCTTACTTTGTCGATACATTTTCGGGAGAATTCATTCTTCATGAACATCAACAAATTAATTGGGTAAGTCTTCATGAGCTCAGCAGTTATGATGTACCTGACCCTGATAAACCGATAATTCAAAAACTTCTGCATTCAAATATTTCTAGCAAGTTAGATTAATACCAAAAGTAGAAAATACCGTTTGAATGTGGCTTAAGCTTATGCTAACCTTAACTTCGCCGTTCCTGAACATGTCTACTAGGGGCCGCCATCGTTGATTATCGAACGAATTTATAATCAAATCGAATGGCTGAACAACGTCCCAGAGCAGTTTTTCACCATCCAGTCTTAAGTGCAGCTCTATCTCATCACACAACGTTCCGTTCATAGAGCACAGAAATTCGCTTATCAAACACATTGCGCGAGAGCCTATCCACTTTATCGCAACAAACGATAATCTTCTCTCTATAGCTTAAAATAAGGTCAATAATGCGATCAAATTCAGAGCGATCATTGGTATAAGCACTTTCATCAAAACTGCACACCTGGATAATTTCATATCCCTTGCTCTGGCAATATTTTTCAAGCCGAGCCACTTGTGCAGGCAAAGAATTACCCGCTTCTTTTTGTTCTTCAGTGCTAACGCGTGCGATAAGAATTGCTCTTGTCCGGCGTAGCTCTGGCGTAGACTGATTCATGATTGTGTATACTTACTAGAGGGTTGAGAAATTCAGAACCACTAGCAGTGTAATGAGAAAGTAGATTATTTCTAGAGTATTTTTTAATAAAGGTCTTCTTTTCCATCTGTAAATGAAGCCCATGTAGCCATAACGATAATATATAAAATCCATAGAGAGGAATAAGTTATAGAAATCATTAATAAATCATACAGATTGATATTATTCCAAAGCCATTGAATTGAGAGTAAATTCTGAGTTAAATATAGAAACGTATCTTTTGTTAGTAAATTACTTAATGGGAAATTATAATAAAAATACCCATAATATATATAAATAGAAATTAGTAAAAATATCATTTGTATTCCTAATTATTTACTTCTGGCATATGGGTTAACAAATTTATAACCATTGCTCGGTTTAAAATATCCGCGGGTAGTTTTTGTTTTTATTCTGCCGTTGGCTTTGCTTGGCTTTCCAAACCCTTCGTAAGCACTTTTTTTCTGATGACCTTTAGATTTTCCCAATGAGATTCTTCTTGCATATGTATTTTGGCTATAAGAAAGGGTAAGGAAAAAACAAATAAATAGCTTTGTTGCTAATATTAAAGTGGAGTTATTCATGTTGTTTAATTGATTTTAAATGTTTTTTAGCTTCTTTGGCGCCATTTTCAATTTTTTGTACATATTTATAGACTTTTTTTGCTTGAGATCTTGCCTGTCTTCCTAGTAACTCAATTTCTGAAGATGAATACTCATCTTTAGGCATCGTTTTTATAATTTCTTGAATTTTAAAAGCGAAATCTTCTAAATCTTTCCCATCAGATTCAATAGCTTGACAATAAATATAATATAGTTGCTCAAAATAAGTTTTATCTTTTTCTTTAATTTCATTTAAATCAAATATTTCATTATCACCATTGCAAACATCTACCCAGTAATCATTATCATATTGATAATCTTCATATGTGATATAATCTGTTAATAATAACTTGTATGCATCTTTATTATTTTGTTTATTTTGAGCATATTTCTGATTTTTTAAAATTAAATTTCTTTTTCGTGTTGCTATTCTTTCAATTTCATTCAGGATTCTTTGACCATTTTTTCCAAAATCTTGAAGAATTTTACTTCTTAAATCATGATAAGATCGAATAAATTCAGTATGTCCAAATGAAATAGTCAGATTTATATACACAAAGCCTAAAAAGGCATTAGATTCATCATTAATATACATTTTAGATATATTGTATAATGATGGAGCAAATCCTAAGGAGGCTGATTGAGCAAAAAAGGACTTTGCCGTTTGAACATCTATAGAAAAATCTAATCCTAAGAAAAAGTACTCTCCTAAATTATGAAGAGCTGCTTTATCCCCATTCCTTGCATCCATTATGAGATCATCCATCGTTTTATTTTTCCATTTTAGGATCTCACGTTGCTCTTGGTCTGTATAAATAAATTCTACCGTATCAGAATTAGCTTCTGAATTTATTTTCTTTTGTTCTTCAGCTGTATAAATATGAATGGTATTAGCATTCTTCCATAATAATCCCGCAGTAAGCAGAATAAAGAATCCGATAAATATGAATGCTAATAAAAGAATGTGCTTTTTAGATAAAATCATATGATCAAATTCCTTAAGCTACGACTTCTTGTTCTGTTTTACTTATGAGAGCATTACAAACTGTTTCGATACGTTCTTGTGCTCTTTTTATCTGGATTGCCGCGCCGCCAGCTAAAGTAAATAAAATAGGGATAAGAAGGATTAATAATTTTTTCATAACACACCATTTAAGAAATGATTAAATAACCTATATTTTTAAACCTACCCCAATTGGGATTTTTTGTCAATTTAGCTTTTAAATAAAGCATTTTTACCTTATTTAAATTTCCAAATAGAATATACATTTGCCAATAAACGATAATTATTTTATAAAAGTATTCTTACCAATATACGGAATTAAAAACCTTAAATATATAAAGCCTTAAATTTGGCAATATGGTGCTTTAAAGCCATAAAAGAGTTAGCAATGCCAGAAAGCTCTATTAAGCGCATCTCAGCCATAAGCCAATGCTCTTACAATATTTTTCTAATCGAGCTATTTGTGCCAGTAATGAATTACCGGCTTCTTTTTGTTCTTCTATGCTAACGCGAGCGATAAGAATTGCTTTCATGATTTAGTAATTTCTTTTAAAATAGTATTAATTTATTTTGAAACGATTAACAGTGTATCATAGCCTTATTTTCTTAAGAATAAATAATGAAAAGCCAAATAGATCAAAAACTAAAAATCGCCTTAGAAGCAATAAATGGTAAGAAAAAAAGAAAAGATTTAGCGAAAGAATATGGGCTAAAGCCAAAAGAGATAACCAAATTGGTAAAAAAATTATATGAAGAAGGAAACAAAATATTTAGAGAAAAAAGCTCTAAGCCCACCGCTGAAGAAATTTTGAAATTAACAGCTGATACATTAGAAAGTGAGTTTAGAAAAGCAAGGATTATTACTCACTACCCTACTTCTGGCAAACAAGCTGAGGATCTTTTGATGGCATTTTTAAATAAGCATCTACCCAAAAGATTTGCGGCTACCACTGGATTTGCTATTGATATTGAGAACAATATCTCTCAACAATCTGATATTCTTTTATACGATGCTCTTAATAGTCCTCTTTTTCCAGTAAGCATGGACAGCCAAATGATCCTAGTGGATCATTTGGTAGCTGTTATAGAAGTAAAATCGAACCTTACTCTTGCCCAACTACAAGATGCTGCATGCAAAATTGCGAGTGTAAAAACACTTAAACAGGATGCTGATATACGACAATCAAAAGCAGATAGTTGTTTGGGAATAGTTTTTGCTTATGAAAGTAAAATGAGGCTAGAAAATATAGCTAAAAATTTAGATAATTTAAATTCAGCACGACCAAGAGTCGAATGGATAGATACGATAGTAGTTCTTGGAAAGGGAATGATATCATACACATTGCAACTTCCTAATGAAAATAAAAGCAGTATGTTTATTGTTTCAAAAAATTTTTTACCGCCAGCAGGTTTTATAAATTTATCTATTTTTAGTAATCCAGAATATCCCTTGAATTTATTTATATCAAAATTAATGGGAGAAATAGGCATTTTTATAGGACATTCAATTCTCTCAAATAATATTATTTTAAAGGCAATATCAGCTTCTAAAATTTATAAAAGATATGTTTTCGATGCTGATCAAAAAATAATTGCGCTAAAAGATGCAACTTTAGATCAACAATGCATGTTTGATGTTTTTGAATATGCTCACCTTGTTGGAAGATATACTATTTATAAATGGGCTAACGGATTTATTTTTCATACTATGCAATCTAAAAATTCTTATGATTTTTTAGATTGTCTGATTAAAATTCTAAGACCACAACGATTTACATTTATTGAAGGGTTATCCTCAAATAATCTTTTCGCCTATACTACTATTCTGAAGGGTAAGATTCCTACTGCTGAGGAAATAAGCCAAGTAACCAAAAACTTAGGACTTAGAGTAGAATTTAGATCTTGAGATTTTAAATTTCTTTATGTGCCTCCGAATTACCTCAAAAGATCTTTGTGTGCTCGGCAGCCTCACTGCTTTTGCCTCACCCATAAGCCGTCTCCAATCTCTTTGATTTCGCTTCGATAGCATTCCTCTTAATTCCCGCACATTAATAGTCTCCAAGACTTTAGATAGCCCAAATAGCTGCAATATTCTTTTGGTACTCAGCTCAGGATTATTAAATATTAAATCGGTAAGCAATGCTTTATCATTAGCAGCCCTATAATCAAGCAATGGCAGCCGTTTGCTTTCCAGCTCATCAAGATAATGCAACAGTATTTTCTTTGCAGTAGAGGGCTTAAAAAGACTCTTTAAAGATAAATCTGATTTGATATCAAGCTTTTTAAATAGATGCTTAATTTTTGATCGCTTATTTAGCCGCACTTCCATGCGCAGGATTTCTAACATCTTTCTTTGTTCAAACGCATCAAAAAGATTAAGCTGAATTGCGCTATCTTTTTCTAATGCTCGCTTATCACTCTGCCGCGCCTTTTCAAGATCTTTAATTTTATCGTAAAAAACCACCTCATAAGAGTTGCAATGCCATTTATAGCTATGCCCTTCATTGCGATAATCTGTTTGATTAACATCGAGGCTCAGCTTAATATTAGCCTCTTTTATCTTATTGATGTAATGATATGGCGTTGAGCCATCAGTAAGGGCAATGTTTTTAGAATAATGGATTGCATAAACGGGAGCGTTAGCAAGCTCAATGGGATCCACAATAACCCCCATTTGCTCTAAAGTAGCAGCCAGCTTTTGCAACAATGGCTGCAGATCTTTCTGTTTCAGTTCCTGAAAATTGTTTCCAAAGGAAAGCTTTGGTAGAGATAATTCAATCTTCAACATCACTTGTTTTTCACGCATGTTATAAAACAATGTGAGTCGTGGCTTGTATATGCCCGCAAGCAGTTCTTTCTTAGTTGGATTCTGCTTCGATTGCATTCCGTAAACGGCACGAGGGCTATAATTTGTTATCCATCGTGCACTCGGCGTAAAAGCATCGGGATTGAGAATTTTAAAAGCATCCTGCGTTAAAAATAATATGACTGTATCTATCATGACTACTCAATTGTTGCGTATAGAGATGTTTAAATGCCGCAACAAAGATAGTCCAATTACGTATAAAAGAAAAGCCTTCTATTAAAAGAGGCCCGCTTTCAAGCGAGCCTTTTTGTTTTACTTTTTTTACTGTTTTTTTGCCATCTTCATTAATACAATCACGTACTTTAATGCAGTCATTAACTTTGACAAGCATAGTAACAAATTCTGCAAACTTTTTGCGATTATCGCATGAAAGTGCCATGCCAGCATTCACCGGTGGCACAATTCTCTTTTTATTGTGCACCATATAACTCTCGTTGTATTGGATACTATTTATGCAGGTATTAGCTACCAGCATAAAATGGATATAAATTACTTTATTAATTGAATCGACTTACTTGCTCTTCGTGAGCCAAATATCTTGGCTACAGTAAGCCAATCGTTCATCTTTAATTGATACGATCAGACTTTGAATCCTGATGAATAAGAATTTGTTCATGATACTCTCCTTGTTGTATGAGGCTTCAGTTACATGGAGAGAATATAGATTGGATAATTTAGAATTGCAAGAAAAATTTCGCAATTGTTTCGTGATTCTTTCGCGAATCATTTCGCGATTCAAAGATTTGCCATAGCCCATACAATCGATTTTCCTTTCCCCCTCAGATTGAATGATGCGCATTTTTTTAAGTTTTGCAAGCTCTAATTGCATCACTCTATTTTAAACTTATTGCGACGGAATTATCCTAATGATACATTGGATCTGGAAGATATTAAATCATCTCTAGATTATTAGATTATAGGGATATTATGGCAAAAGGTAGTCATTTAGTAGAAGATCCACGTATCGCAACTAAAGAATATACTCAGACATTGTCTTATCTTAAAAAGCAGGTCATTGCCTCTCAAACTAAAGCAATCCTTTCTGCCAATGTAGAATTAATAAAGCTTTATTGGATAATAGGCAAAACTATTGTTGAAAAACAAAAGGAAAGCTCTTGGGGCACTGGCGTAATCGAAAAGTTAGCAAAAGATCTCCAAAAAGCTTTTCCTAAAATGAAGGGCTTTTCTAGAGCCAATATCTTCTTTATGAGAGCATTCTATCTGGCATATCAAAAAGTCCAGCAGCCTGCTAGACAATTGAAAGAGCTTCCTATTTTTCACATACCTTGGTGGCATAATGTAATCTTGATAACAAAAATTAAAAATGCTGAGCAGCGTCTATGGTATGCTCAGAAAGCAATCGATAATGGGTGGAGCCGCTCATTGCTAGAAACAGCAATTCAAACAAATTTATTTAGTCGAGAAGGGAAAGCAATCACTAACTTTAAGAAAACATTGCCAACCCCTCATTCTTCCTCAGCTCAACAAGCACTCAAAGATCCGTATCTCTTTGATTTTGTGACATTGTCTGATGACCATCATGAACGGGAAGTTGAACAAGGCTTAGTAGATAATGTGCAAAAAACACTTCTTGAATTAGGAAAAGGTTTTTCTTTTGTTAGTCGGCAACAACATATTGAAGTAGGTAACAAGATTTATATTCTTGATTTGCTCTTTTATCATTACAAACTTAAGTGCTTTATTGTTGTAGAGCTCAAAGCACGTGAGTTTAAACCCAGTGATGCTGGTCAAATTAATTTCTATCTTTCTGCCGTGGATGATCTACTCAGATCAACAGATGATAAACCTACTATCGGATTGATACTCTGCAAGTCTAAAGATAATTTGACAGCAGAATATGCTCTTCGTGATATTAATAAGCCAATAGGTGTTGCAGAATATGGTATAGAAATTTTGGAAAAATTACCAAAAGGTCTTAGAGCTAGTCTTCCTACAGTAGAGGAACTTGAAGCCGAACTTGAAAAGCATGAGATTTTGGCATCTGATGCTAAAAAACAAGATAATTAGCTTGCTCACATTTTTAAAAGAGTTTATAACTACTAGGTTTACTAGCAACCTAGTAATTAACCTAGAAAAACCTAGAAGTCAAAAATTGCCAGGTTTAAGATTAACCCTATATAATCTAAGGTTATTAGGCCTTATTGGATTAATGTAATCCTAAAAGTAGAAAACACCGTTTGAATATGACTTAAGCTTATGCTAATCTTAACTTCACCGTTCCTGAACGTGTCTACTAGGGACCGCCAGTCTACGCCCGATTGGGCTACGTCTGGCTTGCGCCATTTCTAAAATGAATCTTCAGGAGATATTTTATGTTGCAAAAGATAGTCACTTTCAAAAAAGATCCAGTTTATACCGAAAATGCTTTTGAAGATATTTCAGAAGCATTCCATCTTCTAGAGCTTGCATTCCGATTACAAAAAGCATTTGATGATGGTTTAATTGATGAAAAGTGTTTTACAAGAAGTATAGAAATTGATACTGGAACTGGAACACGAATTAAAGAAAAAAACTTTGCCCTTCAAGATACAAAGCTTCGCTTTCACAATCTTGTATTATCCGCTATGGCAACACTTGTAATTGCAGTTGATAGAGGCCTAGATGAAACATATAGCGAAAAGCAACCTGACAAAAATGACAATATAAATTCATTACGTAACTTTTTTTATATGCTACGATGCGCCTTTGCTCATGATATCGCGCATCCCCAATGGCAAATCAAAGGAAAATATAGGTTAGTAGTTTATCAAGTTATTATCCCGAAAGATATCGTGCTACAAGCTACTGGTAATGCGAATATGACTGAAGTTTCATTTCAATTTAATTTCGAAAATTTGGATAAAAAAACAGTCGATTTCAATTCATTTCATGGCATTGACGGCCTTATTTGTCTTACGCTATATGCTTTAAGTTTAGTTAAAAAAAGTTAAATAGATTGGATAATCGATAACTGCAAGAGGATTTCGCGATTTTTTCGCGAATGTTTCGCGAATCATTTCGCGATTCAAAGATTTGCCATAGCCCATACAATCGATTTTCCTTTCCCCTCAGATTGAATGATGCGCATTTTTTTAAGCTTGGCAAGTTCTAATTGCATCACTCTATCAGTGATAACAGTGGTCATCTGGTTCATAATATCTTGTCGGCTTGATGGGCCTTGTTTTAAAATATCTATTATTTCTTTTTGGCGATCTGTTAATCTGACTACTTTATGGCTATCTACTGGTTCAATAACAGTGCGAATTGGCTCTTTAAAGGGTAGCGTTATTGAAAAACTGCCGCCTACTTCCTCATATATTGGAAGGGGATTTCCTACTTTCTTGCAATCTTCAATCATATCGAGAGTTCCGCGGCCCCATTTTTCTATTTTTCCACATAAATAAAATATATGCGCAATTAAAGGATTGCGCTGAATAGATGGATGTTGCTTAGAGAGTTGATTAAGAGTAACTCCCTTGGGAAGTGCACCGATATTAGTGATATTTACGCGATCATCATAAACTGCAACTGCTATTGATGAGCCTGGATTGCTATAATCGCGATGTATTAGTGCATTAGTAAGAGCTTCACGCAAAACGTTGTATGGTATCGCAGGTGTCTCAACGCGAATAGGATTACCGGGTTCTATTCGTGCTGCCACGGGTAAAGCAAATACTAAAAAATCCATCGCTTTTTCATATAAATCAAATGCATTGCCGGCATATAATTTAGTACTTAAAAACTCTTTTTTATCCGTTCCCCTAAAACGAGCAAATTGAATATATGATTGTGGAAACTGTTTATCATTATTCTTACAAAACAAAATAACTGCAGCATTTGTTAATTTTTCATTAACAATGAGCTTAAATTTATTAAGTATGTCAGCAATGCTTAATGTTATAGCTGTCTCAGGTAATCTTTTTTCAAAAACTCCCATACGCACAACTTCTTTGATTCTGTTTCGATCAAGATCATTGATTTTGCAATTATTATTTGTTAATCCTTCCCAGTGCGTTGGATTGTTTTTGTTATGCAAATATAAGTACTCTTCTTTAGACATCCTTATGGTTGTTGATTGATTGCGTATGTAGGCACGCCCATCATACGTATAAGGAGCGTTGTCTCCAGGGTTTGCAAATAATAGAATTGCATGGCGATCACTCGTTACCTTCACATATTTAATATCTATTTTTACGCGTGGCTCTATTTTATTTATTTCAACCGCAATCTCTTTCTTGGTTTTGTCGGTTACCGTTTGGCCAGCAATCTGACCTTTATCACTTACCCCAAATACTACCGTGCCACCATGATCACTATTTAAAAAAGCACAAACCGTTTGCATCCCAGCGGTAATGCTTCCCGTTGAATGTTTAAATTCCAATGTTTCAGATTCACCGTGTTTTACCAGCAATTTTAATTGTGTGAGTTTCATAAGCCACTAATTTTTAAAAATTTTTATTTAAAGATAGGTTATCTACCTTTTGGGCTGTGAGTCAAATTCTATCTGGCATATGAAAAAGTTTGGAATTTAAACATATTTCAAGTTTCAGGGTCAGCATAACTGCATTGACCTGCCTTCGTCGCATTATTCCTTATTTTTCTGTGAGAATTTTTACAACTTTGCTACATTGAACTTGTTAGTCTCGAGGCTTCTCTCGGCTTCTAAATAGGTAATCACAGTATCAAATGCTTGAATACGTTGGGCTAATGTTGGATGTTCCCCATCATCAAAATCTAATTCCGGTTGTATCTCTGACTTATCTTTTACACGACGCATAACTTGAGCAATATCAATTTCTTGCGCAGCTGCCATTACATCAGCTCTCAATTCACGTGCTTTACTCAAAAAAGAATAACTCACTAATTTGTTTTTCTTGGAAACAATTACATCTCTTTTCAGCTCTAAGTCATCAATTTCTGGGGTAAATATTTTTAGTGGCGTTCTTTGTGTTAGTATGGCCACTATTAATCTATCCGTCATAGAATCAAAATGAACTAGATGCATCATTTCATGAGTAAGTGCATCATATAATATTTCTTTTGGAGTTAAGTATTTACTCAGGAGCTTATGGTTATAAACAATAATATGTTCGTCCTCATCTGTTAATCCAAGATTCTTGAGTTCGTGAGTCACTGGACAACCTTTGAAGTGTTGAATTGATGAGCACATCCTTTTTCCATAGACTACTTTTACTGCGGTAGGATTAATGCCATATTTGATCATGAGCTCTTGCATTTCACTTCGGAAGTCTTTAGTTACTGCAGTAGGAAAATAATAATCTGAACTAGTAATCTTACTATCCTTTTTAAACTGCTCTAATCTATCTTGATATTCTTTCCACTCTTGATCAGTTATCTGGAAAGTTTGAGTAAATTCACTTTTAAATTTCTCAAAGCAAGTAGCCACTTCTTTGTTACATTGCTTTTGCAATACACTTTTTACGGTAAGATCCGTAGCTTTTATCTGCTTAACTTTTTGTAAAACAACCGCAGAATTTTCAGGAGCCAATAAGTTAATGTAGGGAACTTGATCGGACTGCTCTTCTTTCATGCAGGTAATGGTTACCACACATAATGCAAGAGCCACAAATATTCCAATAAGAGTAGAGTTCATTGTTAAAGCTATTTGGGTTAGTTTCATGAGATTACTCCTTCTATATTTTAACTCCATATTATCATATCAATAAATCAACGAGGCAATATATCAAATTTAGCTTCAATCCCAAAAGATGAAAACACCGTTTGAATATGGCCCGTATTACGATGTGATCAGGCATTGAATCCTGATTATTATGAGACCGTTCATGCCGTACCCCCGTTGTTTTAAAAGATTATTGTGAATTGCAAGAACAAATCACTAAAATAAATTTAGTTATTTTTAAGTGTATAAAAATGTAGGGAAATGATGCTTATAAAAATTATTCTTACTCTATTAATAGTAATTAATAGTGCATTTGCTATGGAAAAACCCACTGAACATGAAGATATCAGCCGTTTAATGAAAGAGAATGAGCGGCTTAAGGGTGCATTACGAGAACAAGCGATCATGGCTGAAAAATTTTCCGGAGAAGCCGCTGAATTTTGGAAATATAAACCACAAAAACTACTTAGTCTTGAAGTTATAAAAAATAAATTTCCACATTTGTTTAGTGAAGTTCCTGTGGTTTATCAACCGGTATTGCTTGAATATGCAGAATTCAAATATGGGAATAAAGCTTTAAATGAGCTTGAAGAAATATATAAAGGTGGTGAAATTGAAATTCGAAAATTCAAATGGAAAGCATTAGGTACTTATTTTGGCTTCTCGACTTATTTTGTACCTTCTCAAAATTATTTCTATTTCAATCAGCCGGATTACAACAGGGTGTTACTCAAAGGTGTTCGATATGAAGAGATGTTACCAGATTATTTAACTGCTAAGGTGCACCATCTTGAGTTGTATAACCAGTTAAAAAAACTGGAAGGATCCATATCAAAACGCAAAGAAAATCAACAATTGTATCAACAGCTTATTAATCAAGGGAAAGCTCTTTCTAAAGAGCAGCAAGAAGCACGCAAAGCTGTTGCAAATGATTTGGAACTTTTAAATAAGCAGTATAATAATCTAGCACCCAAGGTAGTAGCAGCATTTGATGAAAAAGAAAAGGTTCTGAACATACTTGTTCAGAATTATAAGATACATCTTATGCCCGTTGGTGATCCTACACCAATAATTTTAAAGTTAATCACTGGATTGCAAAAAGATCCTGAATTGCAAAAGCTTATTTGGTTATTTAAAGTTTCTCCCCTGTTGGAATATAAATTTGGAGGAATTGTATATGCAAGGATAGTTATTTATATCAGCTCAGGTAAAGAGAATGCACAAAAAGCTCTTAATAAAGTTTACGCGTTATTCAAAGATGAAAACGGTCTTAATGAAACTCCTCGCTATAATGCTAAGGTAACTAATCTTATCTATGTTGCACAAGGAGATGGCGATTTTAAAACAGATGAATATGCGCGATATTATGAGCCAGGTCGCGCATATTATGCACCGTACATAACGGGTAAATACCAAAATTATCATTTAGTGCATCCCGTGACGGGCAAAGAGATTATCTAGATTTTTTCTCGATTTTCATAAAACGTGCTTTAAGTCAGAAGTTTGAAACGAGGGGAGTGTATGAAAATAACTTTTTTGGGTGCAGCAGAAGAAGTAACCGGATCAAAGTATCTTGTTGAAGTACAAAGTACAAAAATATTAGTAGATTGTGGTTTATTTCAAGGCCCCTATAAACTTACCAAACATAATTGGGATAAATTTCCTCTCGATCCTGCGTCTATTACTGGCGTTGTCTTAACTCATGCGCATATTGATCATTCCGGATATATTCCGTTATTAGTAAAAAATGGTTTCAAGGGAAAAATATCCTGCTCCAAAGCAACGTATGAGCTGTGCCAGATCTTATTACGTGATAATGGGAACATACAAGAAGAATCTGCCAAACGATTTAATGAACATAAAGATCCAAATACTCCTGCCGCAAAACCTTTATATACGAAGGCTGATGCAGAGCATTCATTACAGTTCTTTCACGTTGTTGAGCTGGAGAAAGCTTTTAATGTGAGTGCATTCACGATCACCTTAATTCGCTGTAGCCATATTTTAGGTGCAGCATTTGTTGTGATATCAGATGGCAAAAGAACTCTCAGCTTTTCGGGAGATCTAGGAAGCTCCACGCAGCTTATAATGAAGGCTCCCAACTATCTTAAGCAAACCGATTATTTGGTTTTAGAATCAACCTATGGTGATAGGCTGCATGAAGAAGGAGATCCCGTTGGTGTATTGGGCCAGATCATAAATAAGACTGTTGCACGCGGTGGCATGGTGCTGATACCTGCCTTTGCGGTGGTACGAACTCAAACAATTCTTTATTGCCTCTATCAATTGAAACAAAAAAAGATTATTCCCGATATTCCTATCTATTTAGACAGCCCTATGGCCAAAAGTGTTAATGATGTATTTTGCGACTTTGCAGAAGATTGCATAGTGCCGGTAGATTTGTGTAAAGACATTCTCAATGTCGCAACGCACACCAATACGGTAGAAGATTCAAAGCGCTTAGATGCCCTTAAAGGGCCTGCAATAATTGTTGCTGGCAGCGGCATGATGGATGGCGGCAGAATGACACATCATTTACAAAAATATGTCTCTGATCCTAAAAGTACGGTCGTGCTCGTGGGGTATCAGGCGGTAGGCACCATGGGCCGTGATTTAGTTGATGGTGTAAAAAAAATACACATATTTGGAAAACGCTATGAGGTGCATGCAAAAATAAAAATGATAAATTTATTTTCAGCCCATGCTGATTATAAAGAAATTTTAGAGTGGCTGGGACATCTGGAACGTGCTCCTAAAACGATATATCTCACTCATGGAGAGCTTGCATCTGCTCAATCTTTAAAAACTAAAATAGAACAACGCTTTGGGTGGACGGTAGTTATTCCAAAATACCAAGAATCTTTTGATTTAGATTCATGAAACGCTTGCACCTCTACTCATACCCTGTTTGCCCCCTTATTACTTTCGATACTTACTTTTTACTCAAATAATGGGTATAAATAGCTCAATTTCAAGGATTTAGGCGAGGATTGGGATCGAAAGCAAAGGTTTTATCAAGAATCGCCTTTTGCCTGCTCTTGAGGGATATTTCAGGCAAAAAAAGTGATTTAAGCATATCTTCAGGGGGGCAACTCCCCCCTTATGGGGTTAAAAAGGCCCAATTTTAGATAAAAAATCGTCTTGACATTTGAATATAGCCATGTTAAATTTATTACAAATATATATAAATTATTGTATAATTTTGGAGGTTATTTATGAAGAAAAACAATCTAGCTCATCTTGGTCACCCCATGAATGGCTATTTGATCTCAGATAAACTCTAAGGAAAATGGGGATATTATGAATTTTAAAAGGATCTTTACTATAGTAAGCTTTGTACTCTTAGGTTTAAGCACCTCTATCTTAACAATGGATAATCATACCAGGCAAGACGATCCTATTGAGCAACGAGATGAGAACCTGGAAGATGAATCTCTACCAGATCTCGTTGAGCCACAAAATGAGGATCCCGAAGATGAATCTCTATCGACATTCAAAATTAGTAAAGCCATAAAATATGGGAATGCAAACAGGGTCAAATTTCTACTCGAGATTGGCAGCGATATTAATAGAACCGATAAAAGAGGACGAACTCCTTTGCATAAGGCTTGCAGGTATCGCCATTTAGATATCACATTAAAATTACTAGAATATGGCGCCTCTCTTAATTGCGCTGATACAAGTGGAATGACCCCCCTCTACTACGCATCTTTAAGTAAATCTTCAAAAATTATACGAGCATTATTAGAAAAACCTGATATTAATGTTAATGCTTCAGACATAGAAACAGAACTAGACAGAGGCAATAGTCCTTTACACATCGCAGTGATAAGTGGCAACCTAAAAATGGTACAAACTCTCTTGAATCATCATCAAACTGATGTGAATTTTGCAAACAATATAAAGCGGACACCTTTGCACCGGGCGGCCTACCGAAATCACCAAGCCATCCTGAAAGAATTATTAAAGGTTGGTGCTGATATTAATGCTCAAGATAGTTCTGGAAAAACAGCGCTTGACCTGGCAAAGGAATTTGATCAAGTTGAAAGCATCGAATTACTTACGTGCGAAGCTGAAAAACAAAAATTACGCAGGGAAAAACAGGATATAGATAAAAATCGCCTTATGGCAGCACTTATACACCACTATGGTAATGCACAGAATAACCTCATAGGACAAGATTCATTAAAATTAATTATCCCATTTGCTCAAAAACGTTAAGCCTCATTTAAGGGGCCAATTAGGGCTTGGAAGGCCCAGAAAAGGCCTTGCGCAGGCCATAGGCCTTATAATGATAAATTGGCAAGTTTCCGTAAGAGCAGGCCGTTTTCCCCTTTAATCCTGCAAATCTGGCGTAATTTTAACCAAAGACGCTCTTGGGCAGCAAATTATAAAAGTCCCCCTTGACATCCGCTTTGGGTATGGTAAATTATAATTACAACTAGAATTTAATATTGGAGGGCAAATGGGCTCAAATAACAATTATAGAGAAAATACCAGCTTGACATCCATTTTGGATTCTGGTAAATTACAGTTACTAAATAATAAGAGTTGGAGGTTATTATGAAAAAACAGTTATTTTACTTATTAAACTTTATCTTGATCTCATGCTTATTTGCCCAAACTATAGGGGCTATGCAGCTTCCTGCAGACTTTGATACTTACAAAAAAGCTGCTCAATTATATGACCACATGATCAATCCTCAGGTTGGATATGATAAAAACAACAATACCACCATCAAAGGCTATCATAACTATCCGTCCACACATGCAGCAAGTTATACGGCTGGCACTTTAGGTGGAACTTTAACAAAGGTTACTGATCACCTTTGGGTATTTGCATTAAGCAATGATATTAATAATCAACCGCATACTGGTTTTGTAATATATAATCCAGGAGCAACGCCGAATGCTGCCTTCTGGGCCAGAAAAGATTTCTTCCCCTGCTCAATGTCCAAAGAAGACTTAATAAAAACTTTTTCCGAGGCAATCAATGAATTTAATGCTGGTCATGCAACAAATATTGGTGATGATAAATATAAAGTTACCGTTAATAGTATACCCTTAACGCTCATTACTCATCCTAATGGCTTTTCGACTATATATCCAAATCTTAATATCCACATCAACCAAGCATCAGAACAACAATTAAAACAACAATTACTTCAAGATCACGATAATCATTTAAACAATCTTAAAATCTTAGCTGAACAAAAAGCTAAAGATGCACAATATACTCAAGATCTAAAAATGATGATTGATCTTTTCAAAAAAACTAAAAATTGGGAAGCTGAAAAACATGGCGCTATCACCTTCTTCAAATCAAACCCTCACGCTAAGAAAGCCATTATGGATAACAACACAACCTTTGCTTATTATGCAGCAAAATATGCTCCCTATGATCTGATAAAGATAGTTATTGATGAAAATCTAATTAATCAATGCGATGAGAATGGAAACACTCCTTTAATAATTGCTGTTCTCAATACAAATGTTGATGCAATACGCGCTTTATTAGAATATAAGGCAGATGCTAATCTAGCCAATAAAAAAGGTGAAACTCCTTTGATGATAGCTATAAAAAATAACATGAGTGCAGTTATAAAGCCATTATTAGAGAAGGTCACCGATATTAATGCTACCAATAGTGATGAACAAACTGCTCTTATAATTGCTGCCCAGAATAATAATACTCAAGCCGGACAACAGTTACTTAATCGTCCAGGAATTGATATTAATAAGAGTGATAAGAATGGCAAGACTGCACTCAGCTATGCCATGGATCTCACCGATCTTTCCTTACTAAAAAGTTTAATTGAGCATGGGGCCAATCTACAACCTATTCTTTCTTCTCCTAAAGCTGCCCATAAAGCCAAAACTAATACTAATACTAGTAAAGAACAATTCGAAATAATAAAAAAACATTTGATAGACACATTGCTTCCTCTTGATCTTGGCATGGATTCAAAAGATTCTCTTGCAAAAATCAAAGCAGCAATAGGCATTGATATCGCTGATATATCACCTAAACTTCAACACCAGATATTATGGGAAGCTTGTTCTGCTAAAAAGCTAGGCTTGATACAAGCAATGTTAACGCTCGATTCTTTAGACACTATAGAGCACATTCTTCAAGTTTTTTCAAACAACATAATAGTGAATGGTAATGTTGATGCTTTCAATATATTTGTTAACAGCCAAAGGTTAAGCGAACATTTTAAAGATGATAAACGTAATAAAGTATTTTTTAATGAGCCAATAATGCCAGGAGGTGGCGCACCAGAACTGCCGCTCAATCTCTGTATTAAAAATGACAACCTTGCTATGACAAAGTTTATGCTCGAACATCAAGCAGACCCTAATAAGGATAATAAAGGTTATACCCCATTCCATTATCTTGTTAAGAATTATACCGGCAACAATGCAGAAGGATTTATTAATCTTCTGATCGCACATAATGCAAGTATTAATAAGGATAATGAGTTAGTAGACAAAAAAGATAAGAAGCAACAAAATGCGAAGAATAAGAATAATAGTAACATGCGATTATCCCCTTTAGCTCTTGCATTCATGAATAACGTAGATGAAAATACACTATCCCTTCTGATTAAAAATGGTGCAGTTATTATAGGTGATATGAGCCCAGATATGTTACGAGATAAGTTATTGAAAGCTTACTCTGCTAAGAAGCTAGATTTGGTACAGGAAATATTGAAATCTTCTTCTTTAAAAGGTGAAGATATTATTCCAGTTTTTTCAGACGTGATAATAAAAGGCGATTCTGATACTTTCAAGATCTTTGTTGAAAGCAACAAATTTGATAGTAAGTTTAAAACAGACTTTTTCAATAAGCCCCTAACAGGCTTATCAGATCAACAAACACCGCTCACCTTGTGTATACAAAATAATAATCTTGCTATGGTAGAGCTTATGCTGAAATATCAGACAGATTCTAACAAACCAAATTCTTTACTCCATTATGTTGTTAAGCAGTATACAGGCGAAAACACAGAAAAACTCGTCAACCTTCTGCTCAAACATGGCGCAGATATTAATAATGTAGAAAATGGGTTCTTCCCGTTAGCTTTTGCAGTGTTTAATAATAAAAAAGATATGATTTCGCTTCTTCTTAAAAAGGGCGCAGACATCAAGAACTTATATCAGATTCCTATGAAAACAGGTGATCTTGCTACGGTAGAGCTCATACTGAAAAATCAGACAGATCCCTATAAAGCAAATTCTCTGCTGCATTATCTTGTTACAGAGTACCAAGGGAAAAATACAGAAAAATTTATTGATCTTCTGCTTAAATACGGCGCAGATATTAATAAGTTAGGCGATGATAATCTATCTCCTTTAGCTCTTGCAGTAAGAAATAGTAAAATTGATAGAGGAGAGGTGATAACCCTTCTTCTCAAAAAGGGCGCTGATATAACTGCACTGAGTGACGATGATTATGCATGGTTACCACAATCTGCTTTAATTAAGTATGGATATCCAAATATGTCAGCTCAGGTTCCTCAGCAAATATCACCATTTTTGAGTAATCTTAGCGCAGATACACATAGTATGGATGGCTACCACAATCTGCTTTAATCGAGCAAGTAAGAAAATTCATTCGAAATGCGCGCTTATTTTGTTGATATGTTTTCTGGAGAATTCGTTCTCCATGAGCATCAACAAATTAATTGGGTAGGGGTGCACATGAGCTCAGCAGTTATGATGTACCTGAACCAGATAAGCCAATAATTCAAGAGCTTCTGCATTCAAATATTTCTAGCTAGGTACCGCCATTTTTGTTGTAGTACTTGAATTTATTACATTGCAATCTTATGTCTCAAAAAAGTAGTTTACTGCTCTTATTGAGCTACCATTTTCAAAAATGAAAACAATTTTAATTGTATGCATCAATGCATATTTCGTATGCTTCCTTACAGAGAGCACATAAAAAGAGGGGGAGTATGAAAATAACTTTTTTGGGTGCATCAGAAGAAGTAACCGGATCAAAGTATCTTGTTGAAACACAAAATACAAAAATATTAGTAGATTGTGGGTTATTTCAAGGTACCTATAAACTTACCAAACATAATTGGGATAAATTTCCTCTCGATCCTGCGTCTATTAATGGCGTTGTCTTAACGCATGCGCATATTGATCACTCCGGGTATATTCCGTTATTAGTAAAGAATGGCTTCAAGGGAAAAATATCCTGTTCCAAAGCCACCTATGAGCTGTGCAGAATCTTATTGCTCGATAATGGAAATCTCCAAGAAGAATCGGCAAAACGATTTAATGAACATAAAGAAACCAATACTCCTGCCGCAGAACCTTTATATACAAAGGCCGATGCAGAGTATTCATTACAGTTTTTTCAAGTTATTGAATATGAGAAGGCTTTTAATATTGGTGTATTCACTATCACCTTAATTCGTTGTAGCCATATTTTAGGTTCAGCTTTTGTAGTGGTTTCAGATGGCAAAAAAACTCTCAGCTTTTCAGGAGATTTAGGAAGCTCTACCCAACTTATAATGAAAGCTCCCAACTATCTTAAGCAAACCGATTATTTGGTTTTAGAATCAACCTATGGTGATAGATTGCATAAAAAAGGAGATCCAATTGGTATGTTGGGCCAGATCATAAATAAGACCGTTGCACACGGTGGAATGGTGTTGATACCTGCTTTTGCAGTAGTACGAACTCAAACAATTCTTTATTGCCTGTATCAATTGAAACAAAAAAAGATTATTCCCGATATTCCTATTTATTTAGATAGTCCTATGGCCAAAAATGTTAACGATTTATTTTGTGATTTTAAAGAAGATTACACACTGCCCGAATCTTTGTGTAAAGATATTTTAAATATCGCAACACACACCAATACAGTAGAAGATTCAAAGCGTTTAGATACCCTTAAGGGTTCTGCAATAATTGTTGCTGGCAGTGGTATGATGGAGGGCGGGCGAATGGTACATCATTTACAAAAATATATCTCTGATCCTAAAAGCA